>Ga0136615_10000594_pt1 | contig 16678 bp, 14 predicted proteins | sample AntDrymUQ2882206_2_FD_106647 | JGI IMG/M metagenome (GOLD analysis project Ga0136615, IMG submission 106647) | Polar desert sand microbial communities from Dry Valleys, Antarctica - metaG UQ288 (22.06) | ecosystem: Environmental > Terrestrial > Soil > Desert | place: Antarctica: Dry Valley...
GATGCCGCGCCAGCACCGGGGTATGCGTGGTCGGCCCGCTCGAGGTCGGTACGGGCGCCGCTGTCCGCCGGTCCCGGTGGATGGCGGGCCAGCGCGCTAACCCGATGACACCGCCCATTCCAGCGGTTATCGCGATAACCGCGGTCATCGCGCCGGCTGACGCGCGGTTATCGCGATAACCGTGTCCATCGGGCCATTGATCCTCGCCTCGGCGTCCTCGGGGCGGCTGCGCTTGCTGCGTCACGCCGGCTTCGACCCACAGGTGGTCGTCAGTGGTGTCGACGAGTCCGCGGTGACCACGACCGAGCCGGCGGCGCTGGTCATGGAACTGGCTCTGGCCAAGGCATCAGCGGTGGCCGCCGCGATCTCCGACGGTCTGATCATCGGCGCCGACTCGGTGCTGGACCTCGACGGGATCGCGTACGGCAAGCCGGTCGACGCCGACGATGCGCGACGTCGTTGGTCCATCCAGGCTGGCCGGTCCGGCGTGCTGCGTACCGGCCAGGCTTTGCTGTTCGTCGTCGGCGGCGAGATCCGGGCCAGCGACGTGTCGGCCGCTGCGGCCACGGTGCACTTCGGGCGACCGGATGAGGCCGAACTCAAGGCCTACCTGCACTCAGGCGAGCCGGTGCAGGTGGCCGGCGCGTTCACCATCGACGCGCTCGGGGCTCAGTTCGTCGACTCGATCGACGGGAACGTGGGCACCGTGATCGGGCTGAGCCTGCCGCTGCTGCGCGCTCAAGCGGCCCGGCTGGGCATCCGGCTGACCGACCTGTGGTCGACGGTCTGGCCGACGCGCTAGGACGCGCCGGCGTCGATGCCGGCCTGGATCTCGGCCGGGCTCAGCTCGCCGAGCGGCTGGGTCAGCAGCCAGAGATGCCCGAACGGGTCCTGCACCCGGCCGTCACGGCTCCCGTAGTACTGATCGCCCACCGGGATGAGGACCGTCGCGCCGTTCGCAACCATCGCGGCGGCGCGGGCATCTGCGTCGGGCACCTGCAGGTGGCACAAGACCGGGCTCCCACCAAGTTTGGAGGGACTCCGGTTCACGTTCCCGTCGGCCTGGGTGACCGAGAAGATCGACTCCCCCACCTCGACCTCGGCATGGACGATGGTCCCCGACGGCTCGGCGTAGCGGACGAGCTCCCGGCCGCCGAGCGCAGCAACGTAGAAGTCCAGCGCAGCTGATGCGTCGTCGACGACGAGGCGGATCTGCAGTCTTGTCGGTATCTCACTCATGTTCATGAGCCTGCCCGGGCTCGCACACCGATGGCTAGAAGGAATGAGAGACGGCTGACAGACTGCGCCAAATGGCAGCGGTCCGTACTGCCCACACCGCGCAGCTGAGCCGGGATGAGTTGCGCGCGATCCGGGAGTTGCTCGACGAGGCCTTCGACGGGGATTTCACCGACCAGGACTTCGACCACTCACTGGGCGGGATGCATGCCCTCGTCTGGGAGGAATCCAGGCTCGTCGGGCACGGTTCGGTCGTCATGCGCAGGCTGTGGCATGCCGGGCACGCGTTGCGGACCGGCTATGTCGAAGGGGTCGCGGTACGCGCCGACCGGCGTCGCCACGGTTACGGCGACGCCGTGATGGCCCGACTGGAGGAGCTCATCCGTTACGGCTACGTCCTCGGTGCACTCAGCAGCTCCGAGGCGGCCTTGGATTTCTATGCCGCGCGCTCATGGCAGCTGTGGACGGGCAGGGCTTCGGTGGTCACGCCCCGAGGACTCGAGCGCACGAAGGAGGAGGAAGGCGGCATCTACGTGCTGCCGGTGAGTGTGGCGCTGGACCCGGACGGCGACCTGGCCTGCGACTGGCGCGACGGAGACGTCTGGTGAGCCGGATCAGCTCGACGTCGCTGAGGATGACCTGCGGATCGAGGCCGGCCGCTGACCATGCCGGTTCCGGGCATGACGTCGGCGTAGAAGCAGGCCGGTGAGGATCAACGACGGCGAGAGCAGTAGCGGGATCGTGTGCCAGGCGTCGCCGGGCGTCAGGATCAGCAACTCAGCGACGCTGACCACGCTGGGCAGGCATGCCAGGAGGAGAATGAACCTGCCCGCGCGTCGTTGGCCCGAGTTGCCGGTCGTGGCTAGATAGGCACCAGCGGCGGTGACGACAGCAGTAAACGCGAATCCGGTCGTTCCAGTGAGCAGGCTTGCGCGAAGATGGTCTACCGCGTACATGTCGGTGGTGAGCTGAACGAGGCGGTCCCGGTCAGCGGCTGCTCCGATCGTGGTGAAGCCCCATGCCGACGCCATGGAGACAAACGCGGCGGTGTAGTAGAGCCCCTGTTGCATCGGGGCCCCGGGTCGCATGAGGGTCCCGTCGGTCATTCCGCACTTCCCTTCGCGTTGTCAATGGTCAGCTGCTCCAATAGCTGGCGGAATTCGACCGCCCCCAGGTTGGCCAGGCCGCCGAAGAATCTGCGGTCGGCCGCTACGACAAGCGGCTTGGCCCGGACGAGTAGTTCGCGAGCCTTCCCGGTCAGCTGCACCCGATGCGCCCGGGCATCGGCTATGTCGGGCTCGCGGCGGACAAGGCCGCGATCCTCGAGCCCACGCAGGACCCTGGATAGCATCGAGGCGTCCAAGCCCGTGTGGTCGGACAGTGCCCGCTGAGACACCCCTGAGTCGCGCTCTGTGGTCAACCAGGCCAAGCCGCCAAGAGCGAAGAACTGGACCGGCGTGAGCTCAAGCTCCCTTAGGACGTCGGTGAGCGCCGCCGTCCACCGCAGCGCCGCGTGCCATAACCAGTATCCCGGGCTGTCGAGCGGCCCGGCGTAATGATTGGGTAGATCCATGGCGCGACAATAGTTGTCGTGGCATCGGCTTGCAAGTCATGTCCAAGAAGCTAGAAGTCGCGATCCCTGACCCAGCGAAACCGTGCACCGATCCGGACTCGATAAGGTCGCACTTCGCTGGGAGGAGGTGCGCGCCGTGCAGAAGGTTCTGATCGCCAACCGAGGCGAGATCGCCGTACGGATCGCCCGAGCCTGCCGTGACGCCAGACTGCGCAGTGTCGCGATCTACGCCGAACCCGACCGCGACGCGCTGCACGTACGGGTGGCCGACGAGGCTTTCTCGCTGGGCGGCAACACTCCGGGTGAGTCGTATCTGCGGATCGACAAGCTTCTGGAGGTCGCCGAGCAGGCCGGAGCCGACGCCGTTCACCCCGGGTACGGCTTCCTCGCCGAGAATGCCGACTTCGCCCGCGCTGTGATCGACGCGGGCTTGACCTGGATCGGCCCGCCGGTCGAGGCGATCATCTCCCTGGGGGACAAGGTGGCGGCCAGGCACATCGCAACCAAGGCGGGCGCGCCGCTCGTACCGGGAACCAGCGATCCCGTTTCCGGCCCGGCGGAGGTGCACGCCTTCGCCGAGGAGCACGGGCTCCCCGTCGCGATCAAAGCAGCCTACGGCGGCGGCGGCCGTGGCCTCAAGGTCGCCCGCAGGACGGAGGAGATCGACGAGCTGTACGCCTCGGCCGTACGCGAGGCAGAGGCTGCCTTCGGGCGGGGCGAGTGCTTCGTGGAGCGCTATCTCGACAAGCCGCGGCACGTCGAGGCGCAGATCCTGGCCGACTCACACGGCACGGTCGTCGTGGTCGGCACCCGGGACTGCTCGCTGCAGCGCCGCCACCAAAAGCTGGTCGAGGAGGCCCCCGCGCCTTTCCTGTCCGACGAACAGCGCGCCACGATCCACGAGTCGGCCAAGGCGATCTGCGCCGAAGCCGGGTACGTCGGTGCCGGAACTGTCGAGTACCTCGTCGCTGCCGACGGCACGATCTCCTTCCTCGAGGTCAACACCCGCCTGCAGGTCGAGCACCCGGTCAGCGAGGAGACCACCGGGCTGGACCTCGTCCGTGAACAGTTTCGGATCGCCGACGGGGAGCCACTGGGGTACGACACCGATCCCGAACCACGTGGCCACAGCTTCGAGTTCCGGATCAACGGCGAGGACGCCGGACGCAACTTCCTGCCTGCGCCCGGGACGGTCACCCGGTGGCGGCCACCAAGCGGCCCGGGCGTGCGGCTGGATTCCGGCGTCGTCGAGGGTGACGTGATCGGTGGCGGCTTCGACTCGATGCTGGCCAAGCTGATCGTCACCGGCGCTACCAGGGAGCAGGCCCTCGAGCGGTCCCGCCGGGCGCTGGACGAGCTCGAAGTCGCCGGGATGCCGACCGTCGTGCCGTTCCACCGCGCGATCGTCTCCGATCCGGCCTTCACCTCCGAGCCGTTCTCGGTGCACACCAGGTGGATCGAGACCGAGTTCGACAACCAGATCCCGCCCTATGCCGACCCGACCGAGGATCCTGACGCGCCTGCTGAGCGACAGACCGTTGTGGTGGAGGTGGGCGGTCGCCGGCTGGAGGTCTCGCTGCCTGGCGGCCTGGCCCTAGGCGGCGGCGGTGCCGTGCCCGGCGGCGTCGCTGCCAAACCCCGCCGTCGCGGCGGCGGCGGGTCGGGCGGAGCGGCCGGAGGTGACGCGCTGACCAGTCCGATGCAGGGCACGATCGTCAAGATCGCGGTCGAGGACGGTGTCACGGTCGAGGCCGGTGATCTCGTCGTCGTCCTGGAAGCGATGAAGATGGAACAGCCGATCAACGCGCACAAGGCCGGCACGGTCAGCGGCCTCGGCGCCTCGGTCGGCGAGGTCGTCAGCAGCGGCGCAACCATCTGCACGATCGCGGACGCAGCTGCAGAGCCGAACGAGAACTGAGGCCAGACGCGCTGTACCGCGGTTCGGCGCGTGAAAACGAGGGCGGGACGCGTCGTACCTCGCCGCTGCGGCTAGGGAGCGCGGCTCAGAGGTAGCGGCAGGCCAGTTCGCCGGCCTGAGCGCCGTACGAGCCCCCGAACATGACGGCGTGCACGAGCACCGGGAACAGCTGATGCAGCCCCACCCGCTCCCGCCAGCCCGAGCCCAACGGAGCGACCTCCTGGTAGGAGGCCAGGATCCGCTCGAGGTACGGCACGCCGAACAGCGCCAGCATCGCGAGGTCGGTCTCACGGTGCCCGCCGTACGCGGCAGGATCGACCAGGTACACCTTTCCGTCGGCCGCCCAGTGCACGTTCCCGCTCCACAGGTCCCCATGCAGACGCGCCGGTGGCTCGCTTGGCACACCGAGGGAGTCCAGCCGAGCAAGCACAGCCGACACCGCAGCTGCGTCCTCTGCCGAGATGCGGCCGGCATCCCGAGCGGCACGCAGATACGGCTCGATCCGCCGTACGGCGAAGAACTCGGCCCATCTCCCCGAGGGGACCCCGAAGTTGTCCATCGTCAGCCGCCCGATGAACCCGGACCAGGGGGCCCCGAAGCGGTCAGCGCCGGCCAGATGCAGTCCGGCCAGGTCGGCGCCGAACCGTTCGGCCGCGTCCGGCGTGGCTTCGCCGCGGGGCAGCCATTCCAGAAGCAGGAGTTCGTCGCCGACAGCGATGACCTCCGGGGTGGGGATCACCGCCGCTTGCGCGATCCAGGCCAGCCCGGCTGCTTCGGCTGCAAAGAATCCGGCGGGCGCCTCCTCGCGGGACTTGGCGAAGAGCATCTCCCCACCGTCGAGGGTGAACAGTTCGGCGACGGAGCTGTCACCACCCGGCAGCGGGGTGGCGCGGATCCGCTGGTGCCGCACCATCATCGGGACGATGTGGGGGTGTGCACGCAGGTAGGCCAGGTCCAACGTCCCGTCCACGGACCCGGTCACGTGCTGGCTGCCGTCAAGAAAGGTCGTCGGCAGTCATGAGCCGGCGCCCGGCTTCGGTAATCGTTCCGGACAGCGAGGGATAGATCGAGAAGGTGTGCGCCAGATCGGCCGCGGTCAGGCTGTTCTGCACCGCGAGGGCGATCGGCAGGATGAGCTCGGAGGCGCCCGGTGCCACGACGACTCCGCCGATGACGACCCCGGTCGGGCGCCGGCAGAACAACTTCACGAACCCGTCTCGCAGGTCCACCATCTTCGCCCGGGCGTTGGTGGCCAACGGCAACATGATGATGTCGGCCGCCATCGCTCGTTCGGCGATGACCTTCTCCGAGTGCCCGACCGTGGCGATCTCGGGATGGGTAAACACGTTGGCCGCCACCGTCTTCAGCTTGATCGGAGCCACGGCATCACCGAGGGCGTGCCACATCGCCACCCTGCCCTGCATGGCCGCGACCGAGGCCAGCGGCCAGACGCCGGTCACGTCACCCGCGGCATAGATGCCGGCGATGTTGGTACGCGACACCTTGTCCACCGTGATGTGCCCGCTTGCAGTCACGGCGACGCCGGCAGATTCCAGTCCGAGTCCACCCGAGTTCGGTATCGAGCCGACAGTCATCAGCGCATGCGATCCGCGGACCTCGCGTCCGTCCTCCAAGGACACGATCACGCCGTCGCCGCTGCCCGCGGACTGCCCGCCGCGGTCCCGTCGGACACCGGAAGCTCTGGCCTGCTTGACGATCTGCCCGCCGCGCTTCACGAATACCTGCTCGAGGACCTCAGCGGCGTCAGCATCCTCGCCGGGCAGTACCCGGTCGCGGGAGGAAACCAAGGTCACCGGGACCCCGGCCTCGAGGTAACCACTGGCGAACTCCGCGCCGGTCACGCCCGAGCCGACGACGACGAGATGCTCGGGGAACTCCTCGAGCTCATAGACCTGCCGCCAGGACAGGATCCGTTCACCGTCCGGCTCGGCACCGGGCAGGATGCGGGGATCGGCGCCGGTGGCCAGCAGCAGGATGTCGCTGTCGATGTCCTGGCCCCCGTCCGCGGACTCGACGTGGACCACGTGGCGCGCCAGACCCGGCGCGGCATCGGCCAATCTGGCTGATCCAGCGATCAGGACCACTCCTTCGCGGGCCAGCCGGGTCCGGATGTCGGCCGACTGTGCGGCAGCCAGCGCATTGACCCGACCGTGAACGGTGCCCGGATCCAGGCTGGACTGCGCGACCTGGCCGGCCCGTACGCCCAGCTCTGCGCTGTCCCGGACGCTGGTCAACGCACCACTGGATGCGATGAAGGTCTTGGAGGGGACGCAGTCGGCGAGCACACACGCCCCGCCCAGGCCGTCGCGCTCGACCACGGTGACATCGGCGCCGAGTTGCGCAGCGACCAGCGCGGCTTCGTACCCGGCCGGTCCGCCCCCGATGATCACAATGCTGGTCACGGGGCCATTCTCCCGCACCCGGCCCGCGCTCAGCACGACGGCGTTCCCGCCGAGCCGCGCCACGCGTCGCTACGCTGCGCCGGTGCCGCTCTACGCCGCTTACGGGTCGAACATGGATCCGACGCAGATGATCCGTCGCTGCCCGCACTCCCCGGAGGCGGGCACCGGCTGGATCCGTGGGTGGCGACTCACCTTCGGCGGCGAGGAGCTGGGCTGGGAAGGGGCGCTGCCCACGATCGTCCCGGTCGACGACGAAGTCGTGTTCGTCGCGCTGTACGACGTCTCCGCCGAGGACCAGCGGCTGCTCGACGCCTGGGAGGGCGCCGACAACGACCTCTACATGACGATGCGGGTCCGGGTGCACACACTGACCGGGGACGTAATGGCCTGGACCTACGTTCTGGACGCCTTCGAGGGCGGGCTTCCCTCGGCACGCACCATCGGTCTGATCGCCGATGCCGCGCAGGCCGCGGCCGCACCTGATGACTACGTCGCGGCCTTGCGGGCACGCGAGTGCCGCTCGGTCGGCGACTGACGCTCTGGCAAGGTGGATGCGGTGCTGCCCTCTAACCCCTGCCAAGGTGCGCTCCAGGTCTCACATGACAACCCCTTCGCCCGGCCTAGTGAGCTTCCGTACGGGCTGCCGCCCTTCGACCTGATCCACGAGGAGCACTATCTTCCCGCCTTCGAGGCGGGGATGGCCGAGCAGTTGGCCGAGGTCGAGGTGATCGCCGGCTCGCCGGATCAGCCGTCGTTCGAGAACACGATCGTCGCCCTGGAGCGCTCCGGACGGTTGCTGGACCGGGTCAGCACGGTGCTGTTCAACCTGGTCGGCTCGACCTCCACCGACGGCCTGCGGGCGATCGAGGCCGCCGTGGCGCCGCAACTGGCTGCCCACTCGGACGCGATCCACCTGCATGCCGCCCTGTTCGACCGGATCGAGGACCTGTACGACCGGCGAGCCGACTTGGGGCTCAGCGCGGAGCAGGACCGCCTGCTGGAGCGCTACCGCAGCGACTTCGTACGCGCGGGCGCCCGGCTCTCCGATGACGCGCAAGCCCGGCTGCGCCAGCTGAACGAGGAACTGTCGAGCCTGTCGACGGGTTTTTCCGCTCGATTGCTGGCTGAGACGAATGCCTCTGCTGTCCATGTCGAGGACAGCGCAGAGCTGGCCGGTCTGACGCAGGACGCCAGCGCCTCCGCGGCCGAGACCGCGCGTAGCCGGGGTCACGAGTCGGGATACCTCCTGCCCCTGATCCTGCCGACGGCACAGCCGGTCCTGGTCGCGCTGACCGACCGAGCGTTGCGCGAGCGGGTCTTTCGTGCGGCAACCTCGCGGGGCAGCCGCGGCAACGAGCACGACACGCGACGCACCCTGACCCGGATCGCCTGCCTGCGCGCTGAACGAGCCGGCTTGCTCGGATACCCCGACCACGCCTCCTACATCGTTGAGGACCAGACCGCGGGCACCACCGATGCTGTGGCGACGATGCTGCACGGGCTGGTCGGACCGGCGGTGGCCAACGCCCGGCTGGAGGAGGCCGAACTGCAGGCCGCCTTCGAAGCTGACGGCGGCACCGGATCACTGCAGCCCTGGGACTGGGCCTATTACGCGGAACAGGTCAAGCGTGCCCGGTTCGACATCGATGCCGCCGCTGTGCGGCCGTACCTGGAGCTGGAACGGGTTCTGCTGCAGGGGATCTTCCACGCGGCCGGGGAGCTGTACGGATTGGGTTTCGCCGAACGGCATGATCTGCCGACCTATCACCCCGATGTGCGCGTCTTCGAAGTCACCGATGCCGACGGCGCCGCGCTGGGCCTTTTCCTCGCGGACTTCTATGCGCGGGAGTCCAAGCGCGGTGGTGCATGGATGAACACCCTCGTCGACCAGAGCCAGCTCTTCGACACGTTGCCGGTCGTGGTCAACACTCTGAACATCCCGCGCCCGGCCGAGGGCGAGCCGACCCTGTTGACCACCGACGAGGTGCGGACCGCTTTCCACGAGTTCGGGCATGCATTGCACGGCCTGTTCTCCGACGTCGGATACCCCCGCTTCTCCGGTACGAGTGTGCCGCGCGACTTCGTCGAGTACCCGTCCCAGGTCAACGAGATGTGGGCCTGGTGGCCCAGCGTGCTGGCGAACTACGCCGTTCACCACCACACCGGGGAGCCGCTGCCGCAGGTGCTCGCCGACCGTCTGCTGGCTTCGCGCTCCTACGGGGAAGGGTTCGCGACGACGTCCTACCTCGCGGCAGCTCTGCTCGACCAGGAATGGCACCGCCGGTCGCCGTCCGACCCGCCGATCGCACCGGAGGACGTGGAGGCCTTCGAGGCTGCGGCGCTGGCTCGTCATGGCCTGCAACTGGATTCGATTCCACCGCGGTACCGGAGCTCGTACTTCTCGCACATCTTCGCAAGCGGATACAGCGCCGGTTACTACTCCTACATCTGGTCGGAGGTGCTAGACGCCGACACCGTCGAATGGTTCCACGAGAACGACGGTCTTCGCCGTACGAACGGCGACGCGTTCCGCGCCGGGCTGCTGTCTCTCGGCGGCAGCGTGGACCCGATGGATGCATTCGCCGCCTTTCGCGGCCGACCGCCCCGGATCGAACCGCTGCTGGAACGCCGCGGGCTGCTCCCCACATAAGAATCCCCGCTCAGGCCGGCGTCACCACCGAACCCAAAGCGGTCAGTAGCGACGCCACACCGGAGCCATCATCGAAAGCTGGGCGCGGAGGGTGCCGAGCACTTGCGCGCGATGCCCACAAGCCCCTGTGATCATGGACCTGTGACCACCTTTCGGTGTGAAATTTGGTCAGGGGCTCCATGATCGCGGGGGTTTCGGGTCAGGCGGCATTGCGGTCGAGAAGCCGGCGGACTGTGGCGACCATTCGCGTGTGCCGTCGGTAGACGTCAACGTCGGTGAAATGCAGCAGCGTCCAGCCGTTCTCGGTGAGCCAGTTGTGTCGATCCCGGTCGGCGCGCAGCTGATCCTGGGTCAGATGCGCGATACCGCCGTCGTACTCGGCGCCGACTCGGCGATCGCGCCATCCGGTATCCAGCCGGTGCCACCGCTCACCCATGTCTCCTACGCGGATCTGGCACGCAGGCGCCGGAAGGTGGGCATCAAGGAAGCGCTACCGCATGCGTGACTCATGGGGACTCGGCCAGCGCGTCGGCACGGGGTATCAGCCACCTGAGCCGGATGACCTGGCGAAGGCCGGACTGCTCGATCGGCGCGGTGAGCCGGACGACATCGCAGGCGGTACGAGCCGGTGGGGTGCACCAGATGCCGTTCATGCGCACAGCATCATCGGTACCCAGGACTGACGGGTGCACCTGCAGGCCAGGTCTGCGGCGGTTGTCCACATCGGGCGGGTCCAGGAAATGCAGGCGGTCATCAGAGCGGACGTCGAAGCCCCAGATAGCCGCAGCGGTGGTATGACAGGCAACCAGGTCCCCGCCTACAAGTAGCCCAGCGGCCCGCACAAGTGATGGTAAGTCGTCCGGGACCTCGGCGTCGACGTACATCCCCCGCCAGGGCGTCAGTCGCCACACACCCCGAAGTAGCCGACGGCGAATTTCGGCGGGCGTCAGCACCGTGAGAGCTTGGTCGCGGGTGATGATCCCGCCCTGTCGTGACGCCAACTGGGCCAAGGCAATGTCCATGCCGCCACCGTCGCCGCTGGCAAAACGCTCGTGGGACCTCAACAGGATTTGTGGACAAACTCTTCCGCGATCATGGAGCTGTGACCAAATTGAGCCGCCCGCAGCCAGCGAGCAGGACGTCCACCTGACCCGACGAGGCGGAGATGGTCCGCGTCGTCGAGGATTCCTGCGGGCGAAGCTGCCGCCTCCCGACCCGTGCGGAGAAAGTCGCTGCGATCGTCGCTCGGATTGCCGCCGAGCCGGGCATCACCAGGGTGGACACCCTGGCCGACCGGCTCGGAACCAGCGTTCGGCGGCTACAGCGGTCATTTGCCGAGCACGTCGGCGTCAGCCCGAAATGGGTCATCCGGCGCTATCGAGGTGGAGAAGACGGCCGAGCAGGGCAGACAGATCGGGATCTACGCCGAGCCGGTACCCGTGCCAGACACGGGCCCGGTGCTGGACCGGCTACTCGGACTGACCGGTCGCGACCCGAACTGGACGCGCTGACCGCATCAGCCAACGAGGGCCCGGTCAAGGTCAGCGGTTGCGGTAGGCGTCCAGAATCTGTTGCGCGGCCAGTGAGGGGGTGAGCTCCCCGGCCTGGACCGCGCGCTCCGTGCCCGGCGCCAGTTTCCGTACGGCAGGATGCTCGCGCAGGTCGGTCTCGAGCGCGTCGTGCACCATCCGCCAGGTCCAACGCACCTGCTGGCGTTGACGTTGGCGCTCCAGTTCGCCCTCGGTTGCCAGGTGTTCCTGATGGGCCACCACCTGTGCCCAGACCTCGTCGAGGCCCGTGCCATCTAGTCCAGAACACGTGAGAATCGGTACTCGCCAAGCAGATCCGGACCCACGCAACATCCGGATGGCCGCGCCCAACTCGCGCGCGGCCCTGCGGGCATCGGTGGTGTGTGGGCCGTCGGCCTTGTTGACCGCGATGACATCCGCGATCTCCAGGATCCCGCGTTTGATCCCCTGCAGCTGATCACCGGTACGCGCCATGGTCAGGAAGAGGAACGAGTCGACCATGTCCGCCACCGCTACCTCGGACTGACCGACACCCACGGTCTCGACCAGCACGACGTCGTAGCCCGCCGCCTCGACGACGACCATCGACTCCTGGGTGGCTTGAGTGACCCCACCGAGCGTGCCGGCGGTAGGAGCGGGCCGGATGAAGGCCGCTTCATCGACGGCCAGCCGCGACATCCGAGTCTTGTCGCCCAGGATCGAGCCACCGCTACGGGTCGAGGACGGGTCGACGGCCAGGACGGCCACCCGGTGCTCGGCGGCGGTCAGTGCGGTCCCCAACGCGTCGATGAACGTCGACTTGCCTACCCCGGGGACACCGCTGATCCCGACTCGGCGAGCCGACCCGGTATGCGGCAGCAGGACGCTGAGCAGCTCCTGTGCCTGCTCACGATGATCAGCCCGCCGGGACTCCACGAGGGTGATCGCCCGGGCCACCGACGTACGCGATCCCGCCAGCACGCCCTCGGTCAACCGGGTGACCAGATCACCCATCCGCCGCTGCCCTCAGTCCAGCGCTTCGGCTCACGAGTGTCCGAGGCGCTCGGACAGTGTCGCCAGCAAGCCCTGGGCGGCCTCGGCGATGACCGTTCCGGGCGGAAAGATCGCTGTCGCACCGGCCGCTTCGAGTTCGGCGAAGTCCCCGGACGGAATGACCCCACCGACAACGATCAGGATGTTCTCAGCCTCCATCTCGGTCAGCGCCGCCCGCAGGGCCGGTACCAGGGTGAGATGTCCCGCGGCTAGCGAATTGACGCCGATGATGTGCACATCGGCCTCGACGGCCTGCAGGGCTACCTCCTCGGGCGTCTGGAACAACGGGCCGACATCGACGTCGAAGCCGAGGTCGGCGAAGGCGGTGGCGATCACCTTCTGGCCACGGTCGTGTCCGTCCTGACCCATCTTGGCCACGAGGATCCGGGGTCGGCGACCCTCGGCCCGTTCGAACTCATCGGCAAGGCGCCGGGTCTTCTCGATGCCGTCCATGGCGCCCGCCTCGTCCCGGTAGACACCGGAGATCGTCCGTACCGTGGCCCGGTGCCGTCCGTACACCTCCTCCAAGGCCGAGGAGATCTCGCCGACCGTGGCCATGGCGCGCGCCGCGTCGATGGCCAGGGTGAGCAGATTGTCGGCGAGGTCGGAGCCACGATTGCCCTCGGCGGCTGCCCAGGCGGCATCGGTCAGCTTCTTGAGCGCAGCCGCGCAGGTCGACGAATCCCGTTCCGCGCGAAGGCTCTTTAGCCTGGCCACCTGCTGGGCCAGCACATCGGCATTGTCGATCTTGAGGACCTCGATGTCCTCGTCGGCGTCGTCCACCCGGTACTTGTTCACGCCGATCACCGGCTGGCGCCCGGAGTCGATCCGCGCCTGGGTACGTGCAGCGGCCTCCTCGATCCGGAGCTTGGGCAGGCCCTCCTCGATCGCCTGCGCCATTCCGCCGGCGGCCTCGACCTCCTCGATGTGCGCCCAGGCGCGTCGGGCCAGGTCGTAGGTGAGCTTCTCGACGTAGGCCGACCCACCCCAGGGGTCGATCACCCGGGTGGTACCCGACTCCTGGGCCAGCATCAGTTGGGTGTTGCGGGCTATGCGGGCCGAGAAGTCCGTGGGCAACGATAGGGCTTCGTCGAGGGCGTTGGTATGCAACGACTGGGTATGCCCCTGGGTAGCGGCCATCGCTTCCAGGCAGGTCCGTACGACGTTGTTGAAGACGTCCTGCGCGGTCAGCGACCAGCCCGAGGTCTGGCAGTGCGCCCGCAGCGACAGTGACTTGTCGTTCTTCGCCCCGGCGTCGGCGACCAGCTTCGCCCAGAGCAGTCGCCCGGCCCGCAACTTGGCGACCTCCATGAAGAAGTTCATCCCGACTGCCCAGAAGAAGGACAGTCGCGGGGCGAACACGTCGATGTCCAACCCAGCGGCCTGACCCGCCCGGATGTACTCCATCCCGTCGGCGAGTGTGTAGGCAAGCTCCAGGTCGGCGGTCGCACCGGCCTCCTGAATGTGATAGCCCGAAATCGAGATCGAGTTGTATTTCGGCATCTTCTGCGAGGTGTAGCTGAAAATGTCGCTGACCACCTGCATGGACGGCCCGGGCGGGTAGATGTAGGTGTTGCGGACCATGAACTCCTTGAGGATGTCGTTCTGGATGGTGCCGGAAAGCTGTTGCGGAGCAACACCCTGTTCCTCGGCGGCGGCGATGTAGAGCGCGAGTACGGGGAGCACGGCGCCGTTCATAGTCATCGACACCGACATCTGATCCAGCGGGATACCGTCGAAGAGTTGGCGCATGTCCAGGATCGAGTCGATCGCGACGCCGGCCATCCCGACATCGCCCGGTACGCGTGGGTGGTCGGAGTCGTACCCACGGTGGGTCGGCAGGTCGAAGGCGACCGACAGCCCCTTCTGCCCGGCGGCCAGGTTGCGCCGGTAGAAGGCGTTCGACGCAGCTGCGGTGGAGAACCCGGCGTACTGGCGGATCGTCCACGGCTGGGTCGTGTACATCGTCGGGTACGGCCCACGCAGATAGGGCTTGATGCCCGGGTAGCTTCCGAGGAAGTCCAGATCTCTGAGGTCCTCAACCGTGTAGAGCGGCGGGACCGTAATGCCTTCCGGTGTAAGCCAATTCGCTTCAGCGGCATTGCGTCCGGCCACTGCCTGATATTGGTCAGCCCACTGCATCGGTCCGAGTGCATCGACCGGAAGAGGCCCGAGCTCGACGTCGCCGAAGTAAGGGATCACCGACGGCACGTCCGCCCCGCTTCTAGGGCTTCGCGCATCACTCATGACGGCTCATCTCCCTCGGCCGGCCGGACCGCCTCGAGCACCGCATCCAGCACAGCCAGCGCATCACATCCGGCGAAGACATGTCCATCGATGCGAGCGAGATCACCGGTCGCATCGATGTCTTGGCGGTTTTGACGCAAACTGCCAGGATCTGCTGCACCCGCCTGCCATACCTGAGTCGCTCCGGCCCGACGCAACGCCTCGGCGAGGGCGGCCGCCTGCTCCGCGTAGAGCTGATCAGTGCCGCACAGGCACACAACCGACGTTGCGGCCCGGACGAAAGCCGAGACAATCCCCGCATTCTCGGCGTCGTCGGCGCCATTGCTGGGAGTGTCGAATCCGGCGGCCTGGAAGAGGTTCGCGGCAAAGGAGGCGCGCGGCGTCGACGCGGCGATCGGACCCAAAGTGGCCAGGAAGACTGCCGGCCGCGAATCCTGCTCCACGGCAATGGCATCCACTCGATCCCGGAGCGTCTCGAAGTCCCCCGCGGCTCGTACGACCGGCAGGGCCGCCCGTCGCGACCCTGGCTCCACAACCGGGTGCGGCTCACGTACGGGCAGCGTCTCGGTGAGGTTCGGGAACTCGCTGACTCCGGTGATCGGATCGTTCCGGTGCGCGAGTCGATCCCGACGGACCGCCCAGACCGCCGCGATCCGGTCGGCGACCAAGCCGCTGGTCGTGGCCGCGGCCAGTCCCCCGGCCCGCTCGATCTCCGTGAACCAGTCCCATGCCGCTGTGGCCAACTGGTCGGTCAATGACTCGACATACCAGGAGCCGCCGGCCGGATCCAGCACCCGGGCGAGGTGGCCTTCGTCCATGAGCAGCGTCTGGGTGTTGCGGGCGATCCGGCGGGCGAAGGAATCCGGCAACCCGATTTCACTGTCGAAGGGCGCCACCGTGACGGTGTCGGCGCCACCGATTCCGGCCGCGAAACAGGCAACTGTGGTGCGCAGCAGGTTCACCCACGGATCGCGCCGGGTCATCATCACCGAGGAGGTAACCGCATGCTGACGCTGTCCGCGAACCGACGCTGACGCTGACGCACCGGACACCTCGCCGACCCGGTTCCACAGACGACGGGCGGCCCGAAATGCGGCGATGGTCAGGAACTGGTCCGCGCCGGCGGAATACCGGAAGTCCAGCGCTGCCAACGCTGAATCGACGTCAAACCCACCGTCGGTCAGCGCGCGAAGGTACCCGACTCCGGCCGCCAACGAGCAGCCCAGCTCCTCCACGACTCCGGCGCCGGCATCGTGGAACACGGTGCTGTCCACCGTGATCGCCCGCGTCAGTGGAAAGTTGTCATGGCAGCGGCGAGCCAACGAGACCGCCACCGACAGGTCCAGCTCGGAACCGGTACGGATCGCATCGCTGTACGGATCAGCGCCCAGGTTGCCGAGCAATTCCCCGGCCTTGACACCTGTCGAGGCGGCCAGGTCGAAGAACGAGTCCGCAACCTGCGGCGTTGCCGACCCCGCCTGCAGCACAACCGGAGCCACGTCGAGAAGCACACCGTCAAGTACTTCGGACAGTGCCTGGACGGGGATCGCCCCCTGGCCGAGCACCAGCCAGAGCGAGGTCACTCCGTTGGCGAGGTCGGCAGCGATGGCCTGCCGGGTGACCTCGACGTCGGGATGGGCGTGGCGGGCGCGAACATCCCAGCCCTCGTACTCGGGACGACCCGCTCGACTGCCGCGTACGAACGGCGCCAGACCTGGTACGCCGACGTACCGCGGAAGATCAGCGGCATCCTCGGCGACGTACAACGGCGCGACCTCTAGGCCGCTGTCGACGGAGGTGCGCAACGCATCCTCTACCGACCCCGACGCAACCCCGAGTCCGGACCGGCGGAGGATGCCAGCGACCAGTTCCTGCCACTGCCCTCGGTCGGCTTGCGGAAATCCGGCGGCCAACGACAGTGCCTCTGGGGCGGTCACCTCTTCTGGCGGCGACACTTCCTCCGTCGCCGTCGGAGGTGGGTCCGACCGCTGCGCCATCGCGGCTGCGCTACCCGGGCTCGCCCGCCAGCGCCCGCAGCGCCGTACGAGCCAATAGCCGTACCCCGATCGA
>Ga0136615_10000595_pt1 | contig 16672 bp, 19 predicted proteins | sample AntDrymUQ2882206_2_FD_106647 | JGI IMG/M metagenome (GOLD analysis project Ga0136615, IMG submission 106647) | Polar desert sand microbial communities from Dry Valleys, Antarctica - metaG UQ288 (22.06) | ecosystem: Environmental > Terrestrial > Soil > Desert | place: Antarctica: Dry Valley...
CACCTTGGAGCCCTCGTGCAGGAACAGCGTGGCCAGCGAGCGGATCATCTCCGCGGGAAGGTTGTCGACGCAGAAGTAGCCCGCGTCGTCGAACACGTTCATCGCCGACGACTTGCCGGCCCCGGAGAAGCCCGAGATCACGACGAGATCGGTGAGGCGGGGCATCAGCGTCCGGTCTTGTTCAGGTGGTGGTAGAGGTCGCGGCCGACCTTGGCGGGAAGCCCCGGCACGGCCTCGAGCTGCTCGCGGGTGGCGCCGAGGACCGCCTCGGGCGAGCCGAAGTGGCGCAGCAGCGCGCGCTTGCGGGTGGGCCCGACGCCCGGCAGGTCGTCCATGATCGACTCGGTCATCGCCTTGTCGCGGCGGATCCGGTGATGGGTGATCGCGAACCGGTGGGCCTCGTCGCGCACGCGCTGGAGCAGCTGCAGCTCCGGCGTGTCGTGCGCCAGCCGCAGCGGCTCGCGCACGCCGGGCACGAAGACCTCCTCGATCCGCTTGGCCAGGGAGACGACGGTGACGCCTCGGTCGCGGAAGCCCTGCACGGCGTCGAGGCCGGCCGAGAGCTGCCCCGGCCCGCCGTCGATGACGATCAGGTTGGGCAGCGCGGCGAACGACGCGTCGCGGTCGGCGTCGTAGGGCGAGCGCTCGTGCTGCTTGTCCCACTGGCCCTGGCGACGGGAGAGCACCTCGTTCATGGAAGCGAAGTCGTCGTTGCCGTCGTGGGAACGAATGGTGAACCTGCGGTAGTCGGCTTTCTTCGGGGCGCCGCCCTCGAACACCACCATCGACGCCACGGTGTGGGTGCCGCCGACGTGCGAGATGTCGAAGCACTCGATCCGGACGGGCAGCGCGTCGAGCCGGAGCGCCGCCTGCAGGCCGCCGAGCGCCTCGACGCGCTGCTGGCGCCGCCGCTCGGCCTTGAGCTTCTCCTGGTCGAGCGCGAGCCGCGCGTTGCGCTCCGCGAGCTCGAGGATGCGGCGCTTGCCGCCCCGCTCGGCCGGCCGGATCTCGACCGCCCCGCCGCGCCGGTCGCTCAGGAGCGACGCCAGCACGTCCGGCTCGGAGCCCTCGACCAGCTCCTGCTGCACGACGACGAGCGCCGGGATCGCCAGCGCGCTCGTGTAGTACTGCAGGAGGAACTCCTCGGCCACGATCGCCGGCTCCTGCTCGCCCTGGTTGTCGAGGTAGAAGGACTGGCGGTCCGAGAGCACGCCGTCGCGCACCTGGAAGACCTGTGCGTTGGCCTCCAGCCCGTCGACGGCCACGGCCACCGCGTCGAACGTCCCGGATCCCTCGGTGGCGACGCGCTGGCGCTCCAGCAGCGCGCGGACCGCGTGGAGCCGGTTGCGCTCGAGCGCGGCGTGCTCGTAGTCCTGCTCGCCGGCGGCGAAGTGCATCCGCTGCTCGAGGTCGCGCTCGATCTGGCGGAAGCGGCCGGAGAGGAAGGCGACCACGCCGTCGATGCCGGCGCGGTACTCCTCCTTGGTCACGTAGCCCACGCAGGGCGCTCCGCAGCGCTTGATGTAGTAGTCCAGGCACGGAGAGCCCGAGCGCCGGCCCGGCTCGGCGCCCTCGCAGGAGCGGAACAGGAAGATCTTGCCCAGCAGGTCGAGCGTCCCGCGTACCCGCTTGGCGCTCGAGTACGGCCCGAAGTACGCGCGCTCGCGCCGGTGCCGCTCGCGCGTGAAGTAGACGCGCGGGAAGTCCTCGTCGAGGCTGATCGCGATGTAGGGGTAGGACTTGTCGTCGCGCAGCCGGATGTTGAACCGGGGCCGGTACTGCTTGATGAAGTTCTGCTCCGTGAGCAGCGCCTCCGCCTCGGTGTGCACGACGAGCGACTCGATCTGGTCGATGAACGTGCTGAGCGTGCTGCGCGAGCCGAAGTGCGAGGCGACGCGCTTGCGGATCGACTTGGCCTTGCCGACGTAGATGACGCGGCCACGCTCGTCGCGGAACAGGTAGACGCCGGGCTGATCCGGCAGCGCCCGGCGCTGCTCGGCCAGCTTGTCCTTCCGGGGCGTCTCGACGGCCACTGGCCTCTGAGCTTAGGAGGCCGCCGGGCGGATTCGGCCGGGATTCCGCAACCCTCGCAGGTATCGTCGGTTGCGATGACCATGCATAGACGACTGCTCCCCATCCTGGCGCTGGTGTTCTGCGCCGGCCTCGCCGCTCCGGCGCAGGCGGACTTCAAGGTCGGCATCGCCGACCAGGACGCCGCCATGTTCGACAACCGCAAGTTCCAGGCGCTCGACATCGAGCGCGTCCGCTACCTCGTGCCGTTCGACTGGTACCGGCATTCCGGCCAGGAGGCCGAGGTCGAGGGCTTCATGAACCGCGCCGAGCAGGCCGGCGCCGAGGTGCTCGTGCACTTCACGGCGCGCCGCGGCTGCTACAGCGACGGCCGCTACTCCCGCTCCCGCAAGTGCCGCGCCCCCAGCGTGCGCACGTACCGGTCGGCCTTCAAGCGCTTCCGGCGCGAGTACCCGTCCACCCGGACGTTCGGCGTCTGGAACGAGGCCAACCACGTGTCGCAGCCGCTCGTGCGCAAGCCGACGCTCGCCGCGAGGTACTTCCTCGCCGCCCGTAAGGCGTGCCGCTCGTGCACCCTCGTGGCCGCCGACGTGCTCGACGGCACCAACATGACCTCCTGGCTGACGAAGTTCAAGCGCAAGGCGGGCAGCAAGGCCACGATCTGGGGCCTCCACAACTACGGCGACGTCAACCGCCGCCGCACCTCGGGCACGCGCGCGCTGCTGCGGATCGTGCCGGGTCAGGTGTGGGCGACGGAGACGGGCGGCATCCTGAAGTTCCTGCCGGGCTACAAGCGCTCCAAGTCGCGCCAGGCGCAGCGGACCAAGTTCATGTTCTCGCTGTTCCGCAAGTACGACTCGCGCCAGCGCGGCATGCGCTCGCGGCTCACGCGGCTCTACAACTACCAGTGGACGGGCGTGAAGCGCAGCGCGCGGTTCGACGCCGGCCTCGTGAACCCGAACGGCTCGCCGCGCCCGGCGTACAAGCAGTTCAAGCGGTTGGCCCGGCCCCACGACCGGTAGGGAGCAGCGCCGGGCCGGGCCGGGCCGGGCTCGGCTCGGCGAGGGATCTCCACCCTGTGGGGAATGGCGGCGGGGGCAGGCTCGTCTCAAGGTCTGCCCCTCCCCACTTCCCCCTCACTTGGAGCCCGAATGCGAACCCAGCGCTGGACGCTCGTGGTGGTCTGCGTGGCCACCGCGATGCTCATGCTCGACATCGCCGTCGTCAACACGGCGCTGTCGCGCATCGCCGACGACCTGCAGACGGGCCTCGCCGGCCTGCAGTGGGTGGTCGACGCCTACACCCTGGCGCTCGCCGCCACCGTCCTGACCGCCGGCGCGCTGGCCGACCGGCTCGGGCGGCGCAAGCTGTTCCTGATCGGCCTCGGCGTCTTCACCGCCGCCTCGCTGGGCTGCGCGGCCGCCGGGCACATCGCCGTCCTGAACTCGATGCGCGCGGTGCAGGGCGTCGGCGCGGCGATCATGTTCGCCGTCTCGCTGGCGCTGCTGGCCAACGCGTACCCCGACGTCCGCCAGCGCGCCGGCGCGCTGGCCGCCTACGGCGCCACCATCGGCGCCTCGTTCGCCGTCGGCCCGCTCGTCGGCGGCGCGCTGACCAGCGGCCTGGACTGGCGCTGGATCTTCCTCATCAACCTCCCGATCGGGATCCTCTGCATCGTCGCGACGCGCGCCTACGTGGTCGAGTCGCGCGATCCGGCCGCTCGCGGGATCGACTGGCCCGGCCAGATCACCCTCACCGGCGGCCTCTTCCTGGCCGTGCTCGCGCTGCTGCGCGGCCACGAGGACGGCTGGACCAGCGCGCTGATCCTCGGCGAGGCGGCCGGTGCGGTCGCGCTGCTGGGCGCGTTCGTGGTGGTCGAGTCGCGCGTCGCCGAGCCGATGCTGCCGCTGCGCCTGTTCCGCAACCGGTCGTTCACCGGCGCGCAGATCGCGGCGTTCGCGATCTCGGGATCGTTCTTCGCGATCTTCCTCTACACCACGCTCTACCTGCAGCAGATCCTCGGGCTGTCGGCGATCGAGGCCGGGCTGGCCTATCTGCCGGGCACGATCACGATGCTCTTCGTCAGCGCCGCCACGAGCACGCTCGGCGGCCGGGTCCCGGCGCGCGTCATGGTGGCCGGGGGCATCGCGCTCGTGGCCGCGGGCATGGTCCTGTTCACGCTCGCGGAGGTCGGGTCGTCGTGGACGGTCATCCTGCCGGGCGCGATGGTGGCCCTGATCGGCACCGGGTTCTTCAACCCGGCGCTGACCGCCGTCGCGCTGGGCACGGTGCCGACCGACCAGAGCGGCGTCGCGGCAGGGGTGAACGACACGTTCCGCCAGGCCGGCATCGCCGTCGGGGTCGCCGCGCTCGGCGCGCTGGTCCCGGCCCAGGCGGCGTTCGGCGGCTCCCCGCAGGCGTACGTCGACGGGCTGCACGAGGCGTTCCTGGCCGGCGCGGCGCTGGCCGCCGTGGGGGCCGTCGCGGCCTGGTTCCTCATCTCCCCCCACTTCGGGACCGCGGCGCCGGTGCCGGAGGAGGAGGTCGAGGCGCTCGAGGGCGACTTCCAGCCGGCGCTGGTGGCCGCCTGATGCCGATCTGACCGCTTCGCGTGGCGCCGACGCGCCCGGATGTGAAGGGATCGCGAGCGCGGCGGGAACAGGGCGGGCATGTCCTCCCGGGCACGTGCCGTCGTCCTCCTGCTCGCCGCGCTCGCGCTTTGCCCGCTGGCGGCGCTGCTGATCGGCGACGATCCGGCCGCGCCGGTATCGCGGGCACGGGCGCTCGCGGAGATCGAGCGGGCGCTCGGCCTGCACTTCGCGCTCGCCGCCCACGACTGGGCCCGCCGCCACCCGGTCGTCATGGCCGGGGCCGGCCTGTTCTACGTCTTCGCCCACGTCGCCGTCGCGGCGTGGGCGCTCGTCTGGACCTGGTGCCTGCGACGCGACCGGTTCACCGTCGTCCGCGACGTGTTCCTCGTCACCCAGGCCGTCACCGTCTCGCTGTACGCGCTGGCGCCGACGGCGCCCCCGCGGCTCGTCGCCGGGGCGGGCTTCAGCGACACGCTCAGCGGGCTCTGGGGTCGCGAGATCGCCGACTCCGCGCATCTCCTCCAGAGCCCGTTCGCCGCGATGCCGTCGGGGCACGTGGCCTTCGCGCTGGTCTCCGGCGGCGCGTTCGCGGCGATCGGCGACCGGCGCTGGCTGCGCGCCTTCGGCTGGGCCTATCCGCCGCTGGTGGCGGCGGTCGGCGTGCGTGCGACCGTTCTGCTCCCTCGAGCGTGAGAACGTCGCACCCGGCCGCCCGACCTCCCCTCGATGCGCGCCGTTGCGGGTGAACGCCAGCGGCTACGCCACGAGCCGCACGCTGAGCGCGCCGACCTCCGTACCGGCCCCGCCCATGAGCCCGAGGATGCGCGCGACGTACCCCCGCGTCTCGGCGTAGGGCGGGACGCAGCCGCAGGCCGCGACCGGCGCCGGCCCGGCGTTGTAGGCGGCGAGCGCCAGCGGCACGGAGCTGAACCGGCGCAGCAGGTCGCGCATCAACCGTGCCTGGGCGTCGACCGCGGCGGTCGCGTCGAAGGGGTCCGCGAGCCCGTAGCCGCGAGCGGTGGCGGGCATGAACTGCGCGATCCCCTGCGCGCCCGCGGGGCTAACGGCGAACGGGTTGAACCCGCTCTCGGCGTAGAGCTGGGCCGCCAGGAGCGTCGCCGAGACGCTCCAGCGCTGCGCCGCGCCGTTGATCGCGGCGGCGAAGCGTGGCGGCACGAAGCTCGGCAGCCGGCCCGCCGTGCGCCCGTCGCTCGCGCCGGCCGCCCCGCGACGTGGCGACGAGCGCGGGTTGAGCACGTACCCGAAATGCCAGCTCTCATGGGGGTAGCGCATGAGGAAGTGGAAGCGGCCGGCGTTGGCCGCCAGCCACGGGTACGCAGAGCGGGGGCCGAGGTCGAGCTCAGTCGCGTTGCGATGCAGCGACTCGCCCGGCGGGGCGACCCACTTCGGATCCGGGTTGCGCGCCCACAACACGGCCTGCTCGGCATCGGAGCGAAAGCCGCTGTTGACGAGCAAGACGACGCCGTCGCGGCGCGCCGCGGCTTCCATGCGGTCGAACGCACGGGCGACGTCGGGACGCATCCCCTCGCCCTGGCGGTACTCGAGCGGCCCGTCGTAGCCGCCGCCGCTGCCGACGGCGGGGAACCCGGCACCGGCAGGCGGCGCGAGCTCGGCCTCGGCTCGAGCGCGCATCGGCAGCTGCTCGCCGGCGATTTCCAGCTTCCGCTCTACCGCCACGCGAACCCGCACCGGGGCGAGCGTCCGCGCGTCCGGGAAGGTCACCTCGGCGCCCGGAGCGGCGTTCGCCGCCGCCACGCGCAGCGCCGCCGCGCGTCCGAGCGCAAGGTAGGCATCCTTCTCGAGATGACGCGGGTTGGGCCGGCCGTCCAGCAGCGCAGGCTCGAACAAGCGCGCGTACGCCGCCTGCATCGCCCGGGCGCCGCCGAGCGCGGCGAGGTCGGCGGCGCGCTGCGCCGCGTCGCGGGTGCCCATCCCGCGCGCGACCGCGCCGAGCACGAGCGCGCCGACGATCACAGCGAGCAGCCCGCCAACCAACAGCACCGCAACCTGCCCGCCCTGTCCGTGCCACCCGACCATGACGACAGCTTCGCGCGGCGCTCGGAACGAAGCTACAGGCGATTGCATCAGCTCACGCGCGCTTGCGCGACAGAACTGCACTTCTTTAGTCTTACTCGCTATGTTCTTACTGAACCTGAGGAGGCAACGATGCGACTGACGAGCAAGGGACAGGTGACGATCCCGATCGAGATTCGCGAGCGAGTCGGTCTCGGGCCCGGCACCGAGGTCCGCTTCAGCGTGGAGGACGACGCCGTCAAGATCACCAAGGTCGAGGAGACCGGGCGTGGCAAACAGATCGTGCGTCGTCTCCAAGCGACCGGCGAGGGGACCATGACGACCGACGAGATCATGGCGCTCACCCGCGGTGAATAGACGAGCCGGGACGCTCGTCGATTCAAACGTCCTGCTTGACGTGATCACCGACGACCCGACTTGGTCCACGTGGTCTCAAGCGGCCCTACTCGCCGCAGGCGATGCGGGAAGGCTGGTCATCAACCCGGTCATCTACGCCGAGGTCTCTGTTCATTACCGCGAGATCGAAACGCTCGACGCGATCCTTTCCCCGCGAGACTTCGTGCGCCGGCCCATCCCCTGGCCCGCTGCCTTCCTGGCCGGCAAGCTCTTCCTCGAGTACCGTCGCCGAGGCGGCACCCGTCGCTCGCCGCTGCCGGACTTCTTCATCGGCGCACACGCCGCCGTGGCCGGGATGCCGCTGCTCACACGTGATCCCTCGCGGTACCGCAGCCATCTGCCCTCGCTCGCGCTGCTCGCGCCCGAATGACAGCGGGTCGAAAATCTATGGCATCGCCATGGTGCTGTCCCGCGCAGCCACCACCTCCTGATCGACCACTACGACAACGAGGAGGACGGCGGGCAAACAAACGGCATCTGCGGAGTTGCGCTCGCAGCGCACCGGGCAAGTCGCAGGGCGGCCCAGCTACGCCACGCCCCGGGGCTTGACTGAAGGCAGCACCGCGCGTGCGCCGACCGAGCCGACTTCGCCCGCGCTGCCCCATCGCCTTGAAGTACAGCGCTCGCACGCTGCCTGGGGCGGGTATGCTGCGACGCTTGACGGCTATTCGCGTCTGATCGCGAGTGAGATGAGACGGAGGGACGATGCCGCTCTATCTGTCGAGGTTCAGCTATACGCCTAAGACGTGGGCGAGGCTGATCGGCAACCCGGAGGACCGCCGGCAGGCCGCCCAGACGTACATCGAGTCCGTCGACGGAAAGCTTCACGGGTTCTGGTACGCCTTCGGCGCACACGACGGCTTCACACTGTGGGAGGCTCCCGACAACGTGTCCATGGCGGCGGTTGCGCTGGCGCTCAGTGGCGGCGGTGCGCTGAGTGCGCTCGAAACAACGGTGCTCCTGACCGTCGACGAGACGATGGAAGCCCTACGCAAGGTCGAGCAGGTCCAGTATCGAGCGCCCGGCGCGTAGCGACGTACCGCGCATAGCCGACCGCAGCTCGTCAAGGAACTCGTGCGATGCCCGAACAGCGGGTATTCGCGCATGCGCGCTGGCAACGTGGCGAGCTCTCGGCTGAGAGCCGAACTCCTCGCACCGGACGCGAAACAGCGTCAATGATCCTCGTAGTGCCAGACCTCGTGCGGATAGGGCTGAAGGAAATGGAAGCGGCCGGCGTTGGCGGCGAGCCAGCCGTCGGCCGAGGACGGTCGGAGGTCGAGCTCGGTCGCGTTGCGGTGCAGTGACGTGACCGGCGGGGCGACCCACTTCGGATCCGGGTTGCGCGCCCACAGCACCGCCTGCTCGGCGTCAGACCGGAAGCCGCTGTTGACGACAAGCGCGACGCCGTCACGGCGCGCGGCGGTGGCCATCCGGTCGAAGCCGAGGGCGACGTCCGGCCGCATCGGCTTGGCCAACGCGACATTGTTCGGGCCGATCCCCCTTGCGGACCCGCTGAGCCCTCTCAGAAGTCCAATCCGCGGGTCTGTCGGGGCACCCAGGGTCCACGCGCAACAGCCCTCAGAGCCCAGGGGCGGCGGCGAGAACAAGGGGTAGGGCCAGGGCGCGGCCCCATGAAGGGAACCGCGCCCCCGACCGGCGCCGCCGCTTCGACTCGCAGCGGCGCACCGCTCCCCGCGCGGTGAGGACTTTCATTACGTAGTCAAGCGCGGCTCGCTTCGCTCGCCGCCGGCGCCTGCTGCGGGCGGCCGCAAGCGGCCGTCCTCGCGGGCCAAACGCGCCTGCGTGTGCCCGAGCACTCCAGACGCTGCACTGCGAGCCGTCAGCCGCTCACATCGCAGCTAGCGCTCCTGCTGCTCCTTATCTGTGCTTGTCTTCAGCGTCAAGCCGCGGGTGGCGGTGGTGCGTGTGCGCGTCGCAGGGGTGATCGGTGCGCGCGGACGCCCAGCCTTATCTCGGTCCGCGATCCGTGGTTGCGGATCGGCGACATGATGGTTGATGGGGTGTTCTGTGACGCGGTGCGGCCGCTCTGTCTATGAAGGCCGTCCAGCTCAGGGTGGCGGCAGGAGCATGCCGGGAGCCGGCCGCGGTGCATCGGCGTGAGTGCGGGCAGCGCGCGCGGCCGCGTGGTCATGCGGGCTGCAGGGCCTCCTCGCCGAGTTCGCGCAGCGTGTGATAGCTGCGCTTGAGCAGTTTGCGTGCGACGGCAAGACACGCGCGGTTGCCGCCGAGCCGGGCCGCCGCCTCGACGTAGTAGTCGTGGTCGGGTGAGCCGGGCCGGCGCGCGCATTGCGCGGCCTCAAAGAGCGCCCAGCGCAGCGCCGGGGGGCCTTGGCGGGAGAGGTGGCCGGGGGCGCGGCGGGCGTCTGACTGGTGCACGGTGATGTCCAGGCCGGCGTAGCGGACGGCCTCGCGCGAGGAGCTGAAGCGGCGGGCGTCGCCGAGCTCGGCGAGGATCGTGATCGACGTCAGCGGCCCGATGCCGTAGAAGCGCATCAGCGCCCGGCAGCCGGGCTGGCGCTTGGCGTGATCGCGCAGCTGCTGATCGAGCGGGACGAGTTGCGCGTCGAGCGCGTCGATGAGGGCCAGCGCGATCGTGAGCTGCTCACGTGCGGCCGGCGGCAGCTCGAGCTCGGCGAGCCAGGCGCGCGATTCGGCGCCGAGCAGCCAGCTGCGGGCCGGCGCGCCGTGGTGGTAGAGCACGGCCTGCATGCGCTGCTGCCATTCGCGGCGCTGATCGACCAACGTGTGCCGCAGCCGCACCCGCGCGCGCAGGTCGAGCAGGTGCTCGGGCGGGATCCACGACTCCGGCAGCCGCCCGACCATCACCAGCTCGCGCAGGTGCCTGGCGTCGGCGCGATCGCTCTTGGCGCGCTTCTTGGTCCCCCGACGCGCCGCGGTCTCCGCCGGCTCGGCCAGATGCACCTGCGCCCCGATCGCGTGCAGCTCCTCGACGACGAACCGCCACCCAGTTGTCGCCTCCAACGCGACCTCGAGCTCGCGGCCGCAAAAGCGGCCAGCGAAGGCACGCACGCCAGCGCGGTCGGCCGGCGCGATCCGCTTGCGCGACAGCTCGCCGGTAGACGTGTCGATCCACTCCGCGGTGATCTGCGCTCGATGCTGATCGAGTCCCATTACGATCGTCACTCGGGGCCTCCTTAAGCTCCACGGTCAACAGACGCCTGCGCGGACCAGCGCCGCGCTTGAGCTGAGGAGGTCCCTACACGTCCGCCAGGACAGACCCCGGCCGGCACATGCCATCTATGTCGAAGCAGTCGCCGCGCGAGCCCATCGAGACGTCGATGCCGACGCTGCGGCAGCGGCGCGTGAAGATCAGCGACGTGTACTGGCTGCCCTGGTCGCTGTGGTGCACCAGCCCGGCGTCGGGGCGGCGACGCGCGACGGCCATCTCCAGGGCGTCGACGACGAGCTCGGCGCGGAGGTGGTCGGCCATCGCCCAGCCGACGATCCGGCGGCTGTCGAGGTCCATCACCGACGCCAGGTACAGCCACCCCTCCACGTCCGGATGTAGGTGATATCGGCCGCCCAGAGCCGGTTGACCGTGCTCGGGTTGAAGTCACGCTCGACCAGGTCCGGAGCGGTCCGCACGCATTGCATGCGGATCGTCGTCTTGCCACGCCGGCGCTTGATCTGCCCGGACAGGCCGGCGCGGCGCATCAGCCGCTCGACGCGCTTGCGTCCGACGCGCACGCCGTCTTGCAGGCGCAGCTCCGCGTGCACGCGCGGCGACCCGTAGGTCTTCAGCGAGTCGATGTGGATCTCCGCGATCCTGCCAGTCAGGCGCGCGTCGGCGACCACTCGCGGCGACGGTTCACGCGCCGCCCAGGCGTGATAACCCGAGCGGCTGACCTCCAGCACGCGGCACATCAGCTTGATCGAGTGCTCGGCCTTCTTCGCGGCGATGAACCCGAACACGCTCACCGGGTCCCGCTTTCCTTGGCGAAGAAGGCCGCGGCTTTTTCAGGATCTCGCGCTCCTCGGTGACCGTTCGCAGCTCGCGCCGCAGCCGCCGCAGCTCCTCGCGCTCATCGGAACTCAGCCCCGCGGCCTTGCCCTCATCGACGTCGATCTGGCGGCTCCAGTTGCGCAACGACTGCGGCGACACGCCGAGCTCGCTCGCGAGCTGCGGGACCGTCTTGCCGCTGCGCCGGAGCAGCTCGACCGCCTCACGGCGGAAGTCCAACGGATACGGGGCAGGCATGAACACCATCCTCTCGCAGAGCCCTCTCAGCGGGCTCAGCGCTCAGGCGTCCACGAAAGCGGGGGAACTCCATCATCGCGCAGCTGGCACAGTTTGTCGACAACCGGTGGGCCAGCCCAACATCCTCTACCTTCACTCGCACGACACCGGGCGCTTCGTGCAGCCGTACGGCCACCAGGTGCCGACGCCGAACATCCAGGCGCTCGCCGACCAGGGCATGCTCTTCCGGCAGGCGTTCTGCGCGGCGCCGACGTGCTCGGCAAGCCGGGCCTGCCTGCTCACGGGCCATACGGGCACACCAACGGCATGCTCGGCCTGGCTCACCGCGGCTGGTCGCTGCACGACTACTCGCACCACCTCGTGCACGTGCTGCGCGGCGCCGGCTACCGCTCGATCCTGATCGGCGAGCAGCACATCGCCAAGGACCCGGAGGTGATCGGATACGACGAGGTGCTGAACGTACCGACCACGCACGTCGAGAGCGTGGCGCCGCTGGCCGTCGAGGTGCTTCGGCGCCGGCAGGACCGCCCGCTGTTCCTGTCGGTCGGCTTCTTCGAGACCCACCGCGAGTTCCTCGGGCCGGGCTCCCTGCGCGACGTGCACTGCTCCCAGCCGCCCACGAACCTGCCGGACGCGCCGGAGGTGCGCGCGGACGTGGCGGCGTTCAAGGCGAGCGCGCGCTCGCTCGACGATGGCGTCGGGATGGTGCTCGGGGCCCTCGCTGCCGGCGGCCTGACGGACGACACGCTGGTCGTGTTCACGACCGACCACGGCATGCCGTTCCCGGGCGCGAAGGGAACCCTGTACGACCGCGGGCTCGGCGTCATGCTGATCCTGCGCGGGCCCGAGCCGTTCCGCGGCGGCCGCGTGATCGACGCCCTCATGTCCCACATCGACCTCTACCCGACGCTCTGCGACGTCGTGGGCATCGAGCGCCCTGCGTTCCTGCAGGGCGTCTCGCTGCTGCCGCTCGTGCGGGGGGAGGTCGAGCACGTGCGCGACGAGATCTTCGCCGGCTCGACCTGGCACGCGGCCTACGAGCCGCAGCGCGCGATCCGGACCACGCGCTTCAAGTACATCCGCCGCTGGGGCGATCGCCGCCTGCCGGTCCTGCCCAACACCGACGACGGCCCCAGCAAGGACCTGCTGCTGCGCAGCGGCTGGGCCGAGCGCGAGATCCCGCCCGAGCAGCTCTTCGACCTGATGCTCGACGCCAACGAGGCGCACAACCTCGTCGGCGACGAGGCCCACGCCGCGACGCACGCCGAGCTGCGCGACCGGCTGGAGGCGTGGATGCGTGACACCGACGACCCGCTGCTCGCCGGGCACGTCGACCCGCCGTCCGGGGTCGAGGTCAACCTGCCCGACCAGCGCTCGGCGAGCGAGCCGACCACACGGGTCGGTTGAGCGATGGAAGACGCGGTCGAGACGCTGACGCGCGGCAACGTCGCCGAGGTCAAGGTCGTGCTCGCGTCCGTCGCGCTCGCCCTCGCGGTCTACCAGCTCGTGATGATCGCCGTCGGCTACGGCAAGCTCCGCGTCCCCTTCCTCGCGACGCCGCCCGCGTTCCAGGCGCACCGCGCGGTCGGCGACATGATCGCCCTGCTGCTGCTGTGCACGGGCGTGATGTGCGTCTCCTACTACGGGTTCGAGGACGACAAGCTCGTGCACGCGGTCGCCGGGAGCGCGTTGCTCGGCGTGCTCGCGCTCAAGATCAGCGTCGTGCGCCGGGACTTCGGCCTCGGCCGCTTCCTGCCCGTGCTGGGGATCACCGTCTTCACCCTGCTCGCGGTGACGTGGGCGACGTCGGCCGGGGCGTTCCTCGCATGAGCCGGCAGCTGCTCGGCTCGCTGATCGCCGCGGTGCTGATCGTGATCATCGCGATCGCCGTCGTGACGGCCTCCTTCGGCCCGACGAGCGCCGCCGAGCAGGAGGTGCGCGAAGAGCGGCTGGAGGAGCGGCTCGACGCCGAGGAGGAGCGCCGTGAGGCGGCCGAGGAGCGGCGCGAGGAGCGGCGCGAGCGCTAGCGGTGGCCGGTCACCAGCGGACCTTCAGCACCGACTGCTCCGGCGTGGGCCGCTCGCCCGGGACCACCCCGGTGACGGGGACGCCCAGAGCGTCGATCCGGCGCAGGAGGTCGCGCCGCAGCCAGCGCGGCGCGCGCGCGGGACGGACGGACACGAGCACCTCGTCGTAGCGGCGCCCCCGCAGGGCCCGCTCGATCGCGGCGACGGTGTCGGCGCCGGCGTCGAGCGGCTCGACCGGCCGGCCGGCGGCGCGCTCGAGCTGCTCCAGCGCGACGTCCAGGGCCCAGTCGGGCCGGCGGTCGCCGACGGGCGGGACGAGCAGCGCGAACGCGCACGGGCCGGCCTGCGCGCGCGCCTCGACCTCCTGGAGCAGCCACGGCACCGCAGCGGTGCGGTTCGCCACCACGAGGATGCGCTGCGTCGATGCCTCCATCCCGCTCCGGCGACACCGTCGCACGCCCGGGCGGCGCGCGCAAGCCTTGCTAGCTTGACCGGCGTGGCCAAGGTCTTCGAGCGGATCGACGCGAAGCTGCAGGCCTTCATCGAGGCGCAGCCGGTGTTCTTCGTGGCCACTGCGCCGAGCGGTCCCGACGGCCACGTCAACGTCTCGCCGAAGGGCGGCGCGAACATGTTCCGCGTCACCGGCCCGCACGGCTTCGCCTACGCCGACATGCTCGGCAGCGGGATCGAGACGGTGGCGCACCTGCGCGACAACGGCCGCATCTGCGTCATGTTCGCCTCCTTCGCAGGTCCGCCGAAGATCCTTCGCCTTCACGGCCGGGGACGGGTCGTCCAGCAGGCCGACGCGGAGTTCGACGCGCTGCTCGCCGGCTTCCCGCTCGAGCCGCGGCAGCTCCAGGCGGTGCGCTCGATCGTCGCGGTCGACGTGACCCGGGTCGCCGACGCCTGCGGCTGGGCGGTGCCGGAGATGCGCTTCGAGCGCGAGCGCGACCAGCTGCTGCGCTACGCGGACAACCGCATCCGCAAGGACGGCCCGGACGCCGTGCGACGCTATGCGACCGCCGGCAACGAGCACAGCATCGACGGCCTCGTCGGCATCGACCCGCTGGTCTAGCCGAGAAGCATCAGCGCGGCTGCTGGCGCCCCCAAGCGATCGGACTGGAGTCGCGGCGCCCGGCCTGCTGTGATGGCGTGCCATGGCCTCCTCCGGCATGTCGGCACGCGCGTGGATGCTGTTCGCGGCCGTGTCAGTGCTGTGGGGGATCCCGTACCTCTTCATCAAGCTCGCGGTCGAGGACCTCTCGCCGATCATGGTCGCGTGGGGGCGGATCGCCGTCGCGTTCGCGGTCCTGCTGCCCTACGCGCTGCACAAGGGCGCGCTCCGCGGGCTCGGCCGCGCGTGGAAGCCGCTGCTGATCTACTCGATCATCGAGATCTGCCTGCCGTGGCCGCTGATCGGCTTCGGCGAGCAGCGCGTCTCCTCCGGCCTGGCCGCGATCCTGATCGCCGCGGTCCCGCTGGTCGTCGCCCTGATGGCCTTGCGCGTCGACCCGGACGAGCGGGCGGAGGGATCGCGCCTCGTCGGCCTCGTCGTCGGCTTCGCCGGCGTGGTCGTCCTGCTGGGGCTCGACGTCGCGGGCCGCCCGGGTGAGCTGCTCGGCGCGCTCGCGATCCTGGTCGCCGCCGTCGGGTACGCCGCCGGCCCGCTGATGATCAAGCACCGCTTCGGGCAGATGGACCCGCTCGGCCCGGTCACCGCGTCGATGGGCATCTCCGCCCTGGTGCTCGCGCCGGCGGCCGCGTTCTCCACGCCCGAAGCGGCGCCCTCGAGCGAGACCGTGATCTCGGTGCTCGTGCTCGGGCTGGCCTGCAGCGCGCTCGGGTTCCTGCTCTTCTTCGCCCTGATCGCCGCGGTCGGGCCGGGGCGCGCGACCGTGATCACGTTCGTCAACCCGGTCGTCGCGGTGGCGCTCGGGATCGTGCTGCTCGACGAGGGCCTCGGCCCGAGCGCGGTCGCGGGCCTGCTGCTGATCCTCGCCGGCTCCTGGCTCTCGACGGGCGGGAGGCTCCCGCCGGGCCGAGCGGCCCGCTGGCGCGTGGCGGCTCAGGCCTCCAGGTAGCGCATGAGCCGGGCGCCGATCTGGACCTCGTCGCCGTGGCGCAGCCGTGCCTCGTGCACGCGCCGCCCGTTGACGTAGACCCCGTTGCGGCTGCGATCGTCGACGATGACCGGCGTGCCCTCGCGGTCCAGCACGAGCGCGTGGCGCCGGGAGACGGTGCTGTCGTCGAGCACGATGTCGGCGTTGGCCCGCCGTCCGATTCGCGTGAGGCGCCCGAGCGGGAGCACGACGACGTCGTCGCCGTCGGGGATGGCGAGGTAGCGGCCGGGCGCGAGCCGCCACACCGCGGACGCGGCCGCGCGCACGCGGTGCAGCAGCGCTCCGGGGCGCATGACAGCGGTGCGAGCGTCGTGCACCGGGGCGGCAGGGGCCGGAAGGCAGATCGCGGTCATGGCCTGAAGAGCATCCCGGTGGTATCCAAGGCCGGGATAAGGAGTTGGCGCGCACGAACATAAACGAAACGAGACGCTTGCGTTTCGTCGAGCCATTCGGTACGGTCGTGCGACCCATAGCGAAACGCTTTCGTCTCGTTTCGTAAACCCGCTCCCCACGAGGTCCCCGCATGCCCACCACCGTTCCCGACCCACGCCGCTGGTGGACGCTGGTCGTGCTCTGCTTCTCGCTGCTCGTCATCGGGCTCGACAACACCATCCTCAACGTCGCGCTGCCGACGCTCCAGCGCGACCTCGGCGCGAGCGCCTCGCAGCTCCAGTGGATCGTCGACTCCTACATGCTCGTGTTCGCCGCCGTGCTCCTGATGGCCGGCGCGCTCGGCGATCGCTTCGGCCGCAAGAAGGCGCTCAGCTTCGGGCTGGTCGTCTTCGGGCTCGGCTCCGGCCTCTCGGCGCTGGCCGACTCGTCGGAGATGCTGATCGCGACTCGTGCGCTGATGGGCGTCGGCGGCGCGTTCATCATGCCGTCGACCCTCTCCATCCTCACCGCCACGTTTCCCGCGCACGAGCGCGGCCGGGCGATCGGCATCTGGGCCGCGGTGGCCGGGCTGGGCATCGCGATCGGGCCCGTGACCGGCGGCTGGCTCGTCGAGCACGGCGACTGGAGCCTCGTCTTCCTCGTCAACCTCCCCGTCGTCCTGATCGCGCTGCTGAGCGGGCGCTGGCTCGTGCCGGAGTCCCGCGACCCCGCGGCGCCGCGGCTCGACGTCGGCGGCTTCGCGCTCTCCTCGCTCGGCCTCGGGGCGCTCGTGTGGGCGATCATCGAGGCGCCGTCGCGCGGCTGGACCGACGGCCTGCC
>Ga0136615_10000596_pt1 | contig 16667 bp, 15 predicted proteins | sample AntDrymUQ2882206_2_FD_106647 | JGI IMG/M metagenome (GOLD analysis project Ga0136615, IMG submission 106647) | Polar desert sand microbial communities from Dry Valleys, Antarctica - metaG UQ288 (22.06) | ecosystem: Environmental > Terrestrial > Soil > Desert | place: Antarctica: Dry Valley...
ACGGGCCGGCGCTCGATCTCGTACGCGGCCAGCGCGCCGTCGAGTCCGGCGCCCTCGACACCGTGCTCGTGCAGGCAGGCGGCGAGCGCGAGCGCGTCCTCCATCGCCAGCTTGGTACCCGACCCGATCGAGAAGTGGGCGGTGTGCGCGGCGTCGCCGAGCAGGACGACGTTGCGGTGCCGCCAGGTCGCGTTGCTGACAGTGGTGAAGCTGATCCAGCGCGAGTTGTTCGCCAGCACGTCGTGGTCGTCGAGGGCGTGCGCGAACAGCTCACGTATGCGCTCGATCGACTTCTCGTCGGACTCCCCGGGCCGGAACGCCCGGTCGGCGAACGCGTCGAACCCGGCCGCCCGCCACACCGAGTCGTGCATCTCCACGATGAACGTGCTGCCGGTGGCGTCGTACGGGTAGCCGTGCAGCTGCATGACCCCGTACGGGGTGTCGATCACGTCGAACTTGAAGGCATCGAAGACCTTGGTGGTGCCGAGCCACATGAAGCGGCAGGCGCGCACGTCGAGGGTCGGCCGGAACACATCGGCGTAGCGCGCGCGGACTGCTGAGTTCACACCGTCGCTCGCGACCACCAGGTCGTACGAGTCGGCCAGCAGCTCGACGTCGGGCGCATCGGTGCGAAAGTGGATCACCACACCCAGCTCGCGGCAGCGCTCCTGCAGGATCTGAAGGAGCCGCTTGCGCGGGAGCGCGGCGAAGCCGTGACCGCCGCTGGTGATCATCTCGCCGCGGTAGTGGACGTCGACGTCGTCCCACCGGGCGAAGTCGCGCTCCATCTGCTGATGGATCGCCGGGTCGGCGTGCTCGATCCCGCCGAGCGTCTCGTCCGAGAACACGACGCCGAAGCCGAACGTGTCGTCCGCGGCGTTGCGCTCCCACACCGTGATCTCGTGGTGGGGTCCCAGCTGCTTGGCCAGCGCGGCGAGGTAGAGGCCGCCGGGGCCGCCACCGATCACCGCGATACGCACTGGACCCGCCGCCTCCGTTGTGAGCACCTGCTCGTCACAGTATGTTGTGTTCGCGACGACCGTCAAGAGAACGTAAGGAGCCAGACGTGACCCGACCCGACCGCTTCACAGGCCGGACAGTCGTCGTCACCGGTGGCGCCGGCGGCATCGGCCGCGAGGTGTGCGCAGGGTTCGCCGCCGAGGGCGCCTCCGTGGCGGTGCTCGACCTCGACCCGGACCAGGTGACCCGGGTCGAACAGGCGATCGGGGACCGGTACGGCGTCGCGGTGGTGGGTCGCGTCGTCGACGTCCGGGATCCTTCCGCAGCGCGCCAGGCGATGGTCGAGGTGCACGAGCGCCTCGGCGGGCCGAACGTCCTGGTCTGCCTCGCCGGCGGCTCGCTCGGCACACCGACCGCCACCCCCGACGTGGACCCGGCCGATCTCGACCTGGTCGTCGACGCCAACCTCAAGGGCACGTTCTACTGCTGCCAGGCGGCGCTGCCCTACCTCACCGCGGCCGGCGGCGGCGCGATCGTCACGACGTCGTCGATCGGCGGCCGGCAACCCTCCCCGGTCACGGGCGTCCCGTACGCGGCAGCCAAGGCGGCGATCATCGGGCTGACCAAGCGGCTGGCCCGCGAGGTCGGTGCCGCCGGGATCCGGGTGAACGCCGTCGCGCCGGGGCTGTTCCTCACCGCCCGCCTGCAGGCGACCTACGACGCGATGCCTGCCGCCGAACGGGACGACGTGCTGAACGCGATCCCGCTCGGCCGGTTCCCCGAGCTCCGAGAGGTCGTCGACCCGATCCTGTTCCTCGCCTCGGACGACGCCTCGTACATCACCGGCGTCACGCTCGACGTCAACGGCGGCCGCTTCATGCCGGCCTGACGTCGTCCCCGGGTGGCTCGCGGAGACGAAAGCGTTGGACCTTGCCGGTGCTGGTCCGTGGCAGAGCGTCGACGAACTCCAGCACCCGCGGGTACTTGTACGGCGCGATCTGCTGCTTCACGAAGTTCTGCAGCTCCTGGCGTTTCCCCGTGTCGCCGTCGATCCCGGGGCGCAGGACCACGTACGCCGCGACCACCTGCCCCCGGTCTGCATCCGGCCGGCCGACGACACCGCACTCGAGCACGTCCGGGTGGGTGATCAGCGCCTCCTCGATCTCGGGACCGGCGATGTTGTAGCCGGAAGAAACGATCATGTCGTCGCTCCGCGCCTGGAACCAGAAGTAGCCGTCGGCGTCCTGCACGAACGTGTCCCCGGTGATGTTCCAGCCGTGCTGGACGTAGACGGCTTGTCGTGGATCGGCGAGGTAGCGGCACCCGGTCGGGCCCTTCACCGCGAGGCGGCCGGACTCGCCGTACGGAGCGGGCTGGCCGTGATCGTCAAGGACCGCGGCGACGTACCCGGGCACGGCCCGGCCGGTGGAGCCAGGTCGGATGTCGTCGTCGGCCGCGGAGATGAAGATGTGCAGCATCTCGGTGGCACCGATACCGTCGATGATCTTGATGCCGGTCGCCTCGTGGAACGCGTGCCAGACCGGCGCCGGCAGGTGCTCGCCGGCAGACACTGCGCGTCGCAGCGTCGTCAGCTGCGCGGCCTTGCCGCTCGCCAGCATGGCGCGGTACGCCGTCGGAGCGGTGAAGCAGACCGTCGCCCGGTGCTCGGCGATCAGGTCCGCCAGCTCGTCCGGCGTCGCTCTCTCCACGAGCAGCGTGCTCGCCCCCACGCGCAGCGGGAACACCACGAGGCCGCCGAGACCGAACGTGAACGCGAGCGGTGGCGTGCCGATGAACACGTCGTCCGCAACTGGGCGCAGGACGTGCTTCGAGAACGTGTCGGCGTTCGCGAGCACGTCACGGTGGAAGTGCATCGTGGCCTTGGGTCGACCAGTGGTGCCGGAGGTGAAGGCGAGCAGCGCGACGTCGTCGGCAGCGGTCTCGACGTCGTCGAACGTCGCTGGCTGCGTGTGCACCAGCCGGGTGAGGTCGGCCTCGCCCTCGCCGCCGTACGGGAGCACGCGCAGCTCCCCGATCTCGGCACCGACCAGGTCGTCGAGGAACCTGTGGTCGCAGAGCGCGATGTCGACCGACGCAATCTCGGCGACGGTGCGTAGCTCGCCGGGCCGGAGCAGCGGCATGGTCGTGACGACCACCGCGCCCGCCTTCAGCACGCCGAACCAGCACGCGACGAGCCACGCGTTGTTCGGTCCGCGCAGCAGCACGCGGTTCCCCGGCTCGACGCCGAGCTGATCGACGAGGACGTGCGCGACCTGGTTGGCCGCACGGAGGAGGTCGCCGTAGGTCCAGCGTCCGGTGGGCGACAGCACGCATGGCCGGTCCGGCCCGTCTCGCTCGACACTGCGGTCGAGCAGCTCGGTCGCGCAGTTGAGCCGGTCGGGGTACTGCACGTCGGCGAAGTCCAGCAGCAGCTCCGGCCACTCGTCGGCGGGGGGCAGGTGGTCCCGGCAGAACGTGTCCACGTGCGCCGACGGCGTGAGCTGCATCGGGGGCGCCTCCGGGTCCGGCTTGCGGCTGGCTCCCCAGTATTGCCCTGCGATGACGACAGTCAAGCGGCCGCGATATCTCGTCTCCGTGACGGCGGACGCACGCGCGCTATCGTGACGCCGTGACGACGGTGGGCCTAGCCCCGGGCGCCGAGCTGTCTGGCAGCCGCCCGCAGCCCCGGGCTCTCATCGTCACCCTGTACGGGCTCTATGCCCGCGAGGTCGGGGGTTGGCTCGGCGTGGCCACCCTGGTCCGGCTGCTCGGCGAGCTCGGCGTCGACGAGCCCGCCGTTCGCTCGTCGATCTCCCGGCTCAAGCGTCGCGGCATCCTCGAGGGTGCGCGAGTTGGCGGGGCAGCCGGGTACGCGCTGTCGGACCGGGCCCGCGCGATTCTCGACGAGGGTGATCGAAGGATCTTCGAACGGCACCGCGGAAGTCTCGAAGCCGGTTGGTTGCTGGCGATCTTCAGCGTGCCGGAGTCCGAGCGAGAGAGACGGCACACGCTGCGCTCGCGGCTGTCCTGGCTCGGCTTCGGCACGGCTGCCTCCGGCGTGTGGATCGCGCCCGGCCACCTCGACGCGGAGACCCGGGACGTCCTCGAGCGGTACGAGCTGTCCGCGTACGTCGATCTGTTCCGGGCCGACTACCTCGCGTTCGGCGACGTGCGCGCGCAGGTGGCGCAGTGGTGGGACCTCGGGCGGCTCCAGGGCCTCTACGACGAGTTCCTGGCCGCGTTCGGCCCGATCCGCACCCGATGGCGACGACGCCGCTCGCCGGTGGACGCGGCGGCATTCTCCGACTACGTACGAGCACTCACCGCTTGGCGCCGCTTGCCGTACCTCGATCCCGGCCTGCCCGCAGAGGTGCTGCCGCCGAGCTGGAACGGTGCCCGCGCGGCGGACCTGTTCTTCGAGCTGCACGCCTTGCTGGCCGAGCCCGCGCACCGTCACGTCGACGGTGTCCGCCATGGTCCCGACCTCGACCGTCGGATCCCGACCGCTGGCCCGTGATCAACCGTCGCGGCCGCGGCGATGCCCGCCCGGCCGGGGTGGGTCAGACGACGGCAAAGCCCTGGACCTCGACCAAGGCGTCCTCGTCCCATAGGCGGCTGATGCCGATGCCGGCCATCGCGGGGTAGTCGGTGCCGATCAACCGGCGCCAGACGGCGCCGATCTCGCGGGCGTGCGCGCGGTAGTCGGGCACGTCGACGATGAAGATGGTCAGGCTGGCCAGCTGGTGGGGCTCGCCGCCGGCAGCACGCAGGGCCGTGAGCAGGTTGCCGAGCGCCTGCTCGAGCTGCGCAACGACGCCGCCGCCGACGATGCGGCCCTCGGCGTCCATGGCCGTCTGGCCGGCCAGGAAGACGATCTTCCCCTCGCCGGCAACCGCGTGCGAGAAGCCGCTCGGCCGAGCCAGCTCCACCGGGTTGATCCGCTCGAGGTAGCTCATGCGGGCACTCCGTCTCCGAGCAGGTCGACTCCCTGACCGTTGATCGAGCCGTCGGCGACGCACGACCAGACCGCATCCGCGACCTCGTCAGGCCTGATCAAGCGCCCGGACGGCTGCTTCGAGGCCAGGATCTCGCGCGCCTCGTCCTCCGTACGGCCGGTCCGTTCGACGATCCCGAAGACGGTGGCGTCCGTCATCGGGGTGTCGACGTAGCCGGGACAGATCGCGTTCACGGTCACGCCGGTCGCAGCCAGCTCAGCCGCCGCGGACCTCACCAGGCCGAGGACGCCGTGCTTGCTGGCTGTGTAGGCCGCGATGTAGGGCTCGCCGATCTTGGCCGCGATCGACGCGATCACCACGATGCGGCCGGTCCCGCGCTCCACCATCGGGGGGGTCGCCCGGCGGATGCAGCGGAAGGGCGCTGTGAGGTTGAGGTCGAGCATCCGCTGCCAGTCGTCGTCGGTCGTCCGCGTCACCCGGGCCGACACCCCGCCGCCGGCGTTCGCGACCAACACCTCGGCGGGTCCCCAGGCCTGCTCGACGTCCTCGAAGAGCCGCTCGACCGCAGCGGCGTCGGTGATGTCGGCCGCGAGGCACATCGTCGGTCCCACGCAGGCGCCAGCGGTCTCCGCGAGCTGATCGGCGCTGCGCGCGGTCAGCGCCACCGCGAAGCCCTCCCGGCTCAGCCTGACCGCGATCTCCCGGCCGATGCCGCGGCCGGCGCCGGTGACCAGCGCCACCCGAGGTGGTGCGCCGGAGATCACGGTCGACCTTGGCATTGGCCGTGACGACGGTCAAGATGGCGACATATGAACCGGGACCTGGACGGGGCTTTCCTGCTCGACGCCGTGCGTACGCCGTTCGGGCGCAACCGCGGCGGGCTGTCGCACATCCGTACGGATGATCTTGCCGCGATCCCGATCGCCGAGCTGATCAAGCGGCACACCGATCTCGACCCGGCGAGCATCGACGACGTCTACTACGGCAACGCCAACGGCGCCGGTGAGGACAACCGCAACGTCGCCCGGATGGCTGCACTGCTGGCCGGACTGCCCGTGACCGTGCCCGGCGTGTCGATCAACCGGCTCTGCGCTTCGGGCAACGAGGCACTGGTCCAGGCGGTCCGCGCGGTCCGGGTCGGCGACGCGCGGCTGTGCATCGCCGGCGGCGTCGAGGGGATGAGCCGCGCGCCGTACGTCCTGGCGAGGCCGGACGAGGTGCTGCCGCGCTCGATGCGGCTGGAGCAGACCCAGATCGGCTGGCGGATGATCAACCCGAAGTTCCCGGCCGCGTGGACGGACTCGCTCGGGGCGTGCGCCGAGCGGGTCGCCGACGAGCTGGGCATCGGGCGGGCCGAGCAGGACGCGTGGGCCGCTCGCTCGCACGAGCGGGTGCTGGCCGCGTACGAGCAGGGACTCCACGACGGGTTCGTCGTCGAGGTCGAAGGCGTCCGCCGGGACGAGTCGCTGCGGCCGGGAACGACCGTGCAGAAGCTGGCCGAGCTGAAGCCCGCGTTCACGCCGAATGGCTCGGTGACCGCCGGGAACGCGTCTCCGATCAACGACGGAGCCACCGCGATCATGGTCGGCGACGCCGCGATGGCCGAGCAGCTCGGCGTCGAACCGCTCGGCCGGGTGCTCGCGGCGGCCACCACGGCGACCGAGCCGGACCGGTTCAGCGTCGCGCCGGTGGACGCGATCGGGCGCGTCCTCGCCCGGATCGACCGGGCCGCGGCCGACATCGACCTCTGGGAGATCAACGAGGCGTTCGCCGCGATGGTGCTCTCGACGCTGCGGGGGCTTCCCGACGTGGATCCTGAGCGGGTCAACGTCAACGGCGGCGCGATCGCGATCGGCCACCCGCTCGGCGCATCCGCCCCGCGCGTCGTCGTCGATCTGTGCCGCGAGCTGCGCCGCCGCGGGGGCGGGATCGGAGTGGCGGCGGCCTGCATCGGGGTCGGGCAGGGCCAGGCCGTCGTCGTGGAGGTGCCGTGATCAAGCCGTCCCAGTTCACCGACACCACGTTCGCCGTCGAGGAGGACGCGTTCGCGATCATCACGATCAACCGACCCGACCGGATGAACGCGTTCCGTGGGCGAACGGTGGACGAGCTGCTGTCGGCGTTCAAGCACGCATGGGCAGACCAGCGCGTGGCAGCGGTGATCCTCACCGGGGCCGGTGGTCGCGCGTTCTGCGCGGGTGGCGACGTGAAGGAACGGGCCGAGACCGGCTCGTACGGCGAGACCGAGTGGGGCCTGTTCGAGATCGAGCGGCTGCACCGCATGATCCGCGACATCCCGAAACCTGTGATCGCCGCCGTCAACGGGGTGGCGGTCGGCGGAGGGCACGTCCTGCACGTGCTCTGCGACCTCTCCATCGCCGCCGAGCACGCCAGGTTCGGCCAGAGCGGGCCGCGCGTCGGCTCGTTCGACGCCGGGTTCGGCACCGCATACCTGGCCCGCGTCGTCGGCGAGAAGCGGGCCCGCCAGATCTGGTTCCTCCTCGACCTGTACGACGCCACGACCGCTGAGCGGTGGAACCTCGTGAACGAGGTGGTGCCGGCCGACGAGCTCCTGGACAAGGCCCGCGAGTACGCCCGCAAAATCGCCGGCTACTCCCCGACCGCGATCCGGTTCCTCAAGCACTCGTTCAACGCGGATACCGACCACATCGGCGGTCTATCCCATCTTGCGTTCGACGGGCTCGAGCTCTTTGCCGACTCCGACGAGGGTCGGGAGGGCGCGCAGGCGTTCGCCGAGAAGCGTCCGCCGGACTTCACGCCGTACCGTTGATCTCGAGAAAGGCTCGCGCGTGGTCGTTGGTGAGGTGGCCAAGTTCGACCGGGACCACTCCCCGGCACCGGACCTGCCTGACCTTCGCGCCCGGCCCTGCGCCCCTGCTGCGAGCGTCGGTGCCATTCGGAATAGCCAGAGTTTCATCCACAGGCTGTGTACAACAATGTGGAAAAGAATTGGCCGACTGCAAGGCATGCCGTTCTTCGGTAAACGCAAGATGAACGAGACATGGATCGTCGGCGCGTGGACACCGAGGGTTTCGTCGGCGGCGGCCACTAGCGTCTGCTCCAAGCGCCGTGCAGACGATTCTCGCGACAACCGGTACAGAGGGCTGAGGTGACAGTGGTCGATCAGCGCACCCCGGTACGCGGACCGACCGCACCTCGGTCCGGCCGCTCGCTGCGAGATCGGCTGAGCCACTGGTCGGGCCACCGGCGCAGCACAGACCTCTTCAACGCACTCGCGGTCGCTGCCGCGGTGGCTGCGTACCTGTTCGCCGCGCTTGCCGGCGACGCCGACGGCAACCGGCGCGTCGCCCTGCTCGGCCTCGGCGCGCTCACGGCTGCGGTCGTGGTCGTGGTGAACCTCGCGATCCAACGGCGCGACCGCCGCCGGATCCGGTCCGCCGAGGACGCCGCGGTCGAGGCGCAGGAGGCGCTGACCACGACGCTGAACGGCGCGCTCGCACCGATCACCAGCTACCTCGGCGAGATGGGCGTCGCCCACGACCACCGGGAACGGGCCGCGATCGGGGGCAAGCTGCGACAGGCGGTGGTCGACGCCGCGGTACGTCTCACCGGGCCGACTTCGCGCAGCGCGTTCTACCGGCTCGACGACGCCACGGGGTGGCTCGTGCTGGACGTGTACGGCGGGCGCTCGGCCCTGCCCCGTGACCACTTCATCACCGGTGACGAGGCCGGCGACGTCCTGATCGACCTCGTCGCCCGCGGCGACCTCGTGTTCATCCCGGACGTGGAGGTCGACCGCCTGGTCCGGCCCACCAGCCCCGGCGAGTACGCCACCGTCATCGGGGTCGCCGTCACCGCAGGTCCCACGCCACTGGGGCTGCTCACCGTCGACGCGCCGGTGGTGGGCGACCTGACGACGGTCGACGTCGAGCTGGTCCGGGTTCTGGCGAACCTGCTCGGTTCGGGCCTGGTCCAGGAACAGGCCGCGACCCGATGAGTGCCTCCGGCTGGGGGTCCAGCGCCTCGGGTGCCGCAGCTCTTCGAGGGTTACAGTGAAGCTGACCGGAGGAGGCTCGCCATGGTGCAGCGCGAGAAGGTGACCGATGCCGTGGGTCGGCAGTGGGTGACCGGGTCCCTCGACGCCGACGTGTACTTCGCGGAGGTCCGCCGCCGTGCCCGTGCGCAGGCCGAGCGCCTGCTCGCCGCCCGGCTCGAGCGTGGCCCCGCCCCGCACGTGGCTGGCACCAACGCCCACGCCTGAGCCGGCCAGTTCGGCCCGGCCTCACCACGTCCCGCCTCGACGTACGGTCAGCGGGTGACCGATCAACCCTCGACCACCCGTTCGGCTGCCCTCCCCGTGCCGCCGGTCCCACCCGAGGACCTGCCGCGGACCCTCGGCGCCTTGCGCGACACCGGGCACGTCCACGAGACCGTCAAGGAGGAGCTTCGCCGCAACCTCCTTGCCCGCATGCGGGACGGGGCCGAGCGATTCCCCGGCATCGTCGGCTACGACGACACCGTGCTGCCCGAGGTGGAGCGCGCGATCCTGGCCGGCCACGACATGGTGCTGCTCGGCGAGCGCGGCCAGGGCAAGACCCGACTGATCCGGTCACTGGTGCAGCTGCTCGACGAGTGGACGCCGGTGATCGCCGGGAGCGAGCTCAACGAGCATCCGTACGCGCCGCTCACCCCGGCCTCGCGGCGGTTGGTCGCCGAGGTCGGCGACGGCCTGCCGGTCGGGTGGCGCCACCGGGACGACCGGTACGGCGAGAAGCTGGCCACCCCGGACACCAGCGTCGGTGACCTCATCGGTGACGTCGACCCGATCCGCATCGCCGAGGGTCGGCGGCTCGGCGATCCCGACACGATCCACTTCGGGCTGGTCCCGCGGACCAACCGGGGGATCTTCGCGATCAGCGAGCTGCCCGACCTGGCCGAGCGGATCCAGGTGTCCCTGCTGAACGTGCTCGAGGAACGCGACCTGCAGGTCCGCGGCTACCAGCTCCGGCTTCCGCTGGACCTGCTGCTCGTGGCCAGCGCCAACCCGGAGGACTACACGAACCGCGGGCGGATCATCAGCCCGCTCAAGGACCGGTTCGGCGCCGAGGTACGGACGCACTACCCGATCGAGCTCGATCTCGAGCTGGATCTGATCCGCCAGGAGGCCGACCTCGTCGCGGAGGTGCCGGAGCACGTCCTCGAAGTGCTGGCGCGGTTCACCCGTCAGGTGCGGGAGTCGCCGTCGATCGACCCTCGGCCGGGGATCTCGGCCCGGTTCTCGATCGCCGCCGCGGAGACCGTCGCGGCCGCCGCGCTGCGCCGCGGCGCACTGCTCGGCGAGGCCGACCCGGTGGCCCGGGTGGGTGACACAGCGTCGGTGACCAGCACGCTCCGGGGCAAGGTCGAGTTCGAGAGCGGGGAGGAAGGACGCGAGATCGAGGTGCTCGCCCACCTGCTGCGCTCGGCAGCTGCCGAGACGTTCCGGGCCCGGCTGTCCGGGCTGGACCTGTCCAGCTTCACCGACCTGGTCGCCGACGGTGGCACGGTCGAGACCGGTGAGCAGGTGTCCGCCGCCGAGCTGCTCGAGCAGATCGGCCCGCTGCCGGGGCTGGCCAAGGTGCTCGAACGGCTGGGGCTCGGTGACGCGCCCACGAGCGGGCAGGCCGCGTCGGGCATCGAGATGGTGCTCGAGGGACTGCACCTCACCCGTCGGCTGTCCAAGGACCCGGCCGACGACGGGCGCTCCGTCTACGGCCAGCGCCCCGGCGCTCGCAACTCGTGAGCGCGGGGGGATGCACGCCAGTCCCTGGTTGGCACGGGGTGACCCCGTGCTGGACCTACTGGCACGGGGTGGCCCCGTGCCAAGGATCGGGGGCGGCCCGGGAGCGGCCGGGTGTGCGGTCGGGAGCGTGACGTGACGTCCAAGCGCAACCGGTACGGCGCGTGGGCGGGCGGCCCGGACCCGCTCGCCCCGCCGTACGACGTCCGCGCCGCCGTCGACGAGCTCGGCCGCGAGGTGCTCGACGGCGGCAGCCTGCGATCGGCGTTGCGCAACCTGCTCCGCCGCGGGCTGGGCGAGCACGGCGGGCTCGACGAGCTGCTCGCCAGGGCACGCCGGCTCCGCCGGGAAGCCGGCCGGCGCGGCGACCTGGAAGGCAGCGTCACACGGGCCCGGGCCCAGCTGGACCAGGCGCTGTCCGCCGAGCGCGAGGAGCTCGCCACCCGACCGGGCGACGACGCCCGGTTCGCCGAGACGCGGCTGGACGCGCTGCCGCGGTCGACCGCCAGGGCGGTCGAGGAGCTGGCCGACTACGACTGGGCCAGCGCGGATGCGCGCGCGACGTACGAGGCGATCCTCGAGGGCCTGCGGCGGGAAGTCCTCGAGCAGCAGTTCGCGGGACTTCGCGACGCGCTCCGCGGCGCCGATCCGGCCAACGACCCGGCCGCGGCCCAACGCGTGCAGGACATGCTGACCGATCTCAACGCGTTGCTCGGCAGGCACGCCCGCGGCGAGGACACCGCAGACGCGTTCGCGGAGTTCATGCAGCGCCACGGCGAGCTCTTCCCGGAGCAGCCCGATGATGTCGACGAGCTGGTCGACGCGCTCGCCCGGCGGGCCGCGGCCGGGGAGCGCCTGCTGCGCTCGCTCTCGCCGGCCCAGCGCGCGGAGCTCGCCGGGCTGATGGCGTCCGCGCTCGGTGGGGCCGGGGTGGCGGGGCAGATGGCCGAGCTCACCTCGAACCTCCGGGCACTGCGGCCCGAGCTGCCGTGGGGGCGCGGCGAGCAGATGAGCGGCGCGGAGCCGCTCGGCTACGGGTCGGCCGCGCAGGCGCTGGGCGAGATCGCCGACCTCGATGACCTGCTCGAACAGCTCGGTCAGGACCATCCCGGTGCCACCCTCGACGACGTGGACGTGGAGTCCGTCCAGCGCCACCTCGGCCGGGCCGCCGCGGACGAGGTCAGTCGGCTTCAGCAGCTCGAGCGCGAGCTCGAGCGCCAGGGCTGGCTCAGCGGGAGCGGTGCCGACCCGCAGCTGAGCCCGAAGGCCCTGCGCCGGCTCGGCGAGTCCGCGCTGCGAGCCGTGTTCGCCCACCTCGAGCGCGGGCCACGCGGCCAGCACGACCTGCGCGATGCAGGTGCCGCCGGCGAGATCACCGGCGCGTCCCGGCGATGGCGCTTCGGCGACGAGCAGCCGCTCGACGTCGCCCGAACCGTCGGCAACGCCGTACGCCGCGGGGCGGCTGGTCACCGTACGGGCGAACCCTCGAGGACCGGCCGCCGCACTGTCGCGGTCACGCTGGACGTCGAGGACTTCGAGGTGGTCGAGACCGAGCGCCGTTCCGGTGCTGCGGTCGCCCTCTGCGTCGATCTGTCGTACTCGATGGTCACCGACGGCAGGTGGGGCCCGATGAAGCAGACCGCACTGGCGCTCTCCCAGCTCACCTCGATCCGCTTCTCGCAGGATGCGCTGCAGATCATCGGCTTCGGGCGATACGCGCAGGCGCTGTCGCTGGGCGAGCTGGTGGCGGTCGAGCCGGAGACGGTGCAGGGCACGAACCTGCAGCACGCGCTCCGCCTCGCCGGGCGCCACCTACGGCGGCACTCAGACGCCGAGCCGGTCGTGCTGGTCGTCACCGACGGTGAGCCGACCGCGCACCTGCTCGACGACGGCGAGGCCGTGTTCTCCTGGCCGCCGGAGCGCGAGACCGTGCAGGCGACGGTCCGCGAGGTCGACCACCTCAGCCGCTACGGCGCGACGATCAACTGGTTCATGCTCGGCGACGACCCGGGCCTGCGCCGCTTCGTCGACGCGATGGCCCGGCGCAGCTCCGGCCGGGTGCTGACCCCCGACATCGACGACCTCGGCCGGTACGTCGTCGCCGACTACCTCCGCTCACGGCGCGGCCGCTGACCCGGCGCGAGTGCGGCGTACAGTCGGGCAACACTGTAATCACCCCAAGGAGACCGTCGTGACCTCCGTGCCGACGCTGTACGAGTGGGCCGGCGGTCATGACGTGCTGCGCCGGCTTACCGAAGTGTTCTACGACCGGGTCGAGCGGGACGAGGTGCTCGCGCCAGTGTTCGCCCACATGAGTCCCGACCATCGCGAGCACGTAGCGCTCTGGTTCGGTGAGGTCTTTCGCGGCCCGACCGACTACACCGACGAGCACGGCGGCTACCCGGCGATGCTGCGCCACCACATCGGGTTGTCGATCACCGAGACTCAGCGGGCTCGCTGGGCCGCCCTGATCGCGGCGAGCGCCGACGATGCCGGCCTGCCCGACGACCCGGAGTTCCGGTCGGCGTTCGTCGCGTACGTCGAGTGGGGCACCCGGCTCGCGCTGGCGAACTCTCAGCCCGGCGCGCCGACCGTGCCCGAGGCGCCCGTCCCGAGGTGGGGCTGGGGTGAGGCGCCGCCGTACCGATCGTGACCCGGGCTACGCGGTGGTTGCTGGCTCGTCGAGGTCGTAGTCGATCGCGTACGTGTGGCTCCCGTCGTCGTGGCGGTCCACCCTCGACGTCCCGCGGATGCCGGCCAGCTCGCCGGTGCCCGAGCCGGGCACGATGTCCCAGGTCGCGTCGCCGCCGCCGGCGTGCATCGACGCGTCGTGCCGGATGACGAACGACCCGCGGCGCCCGTCGACGGTGACCTCGAGCCGGTCGAACCCCACGTACGCGGCGGAGTCGCCCGGGGCCATCGCCATGGTCATCCAGCCCTGGGCGGTGCCGTCGAGACCACCGACGAGCGTCTTGCTGACCTTGACGCGGTAGATCCGCACGCCGTCGGCCTGGAAGACGTCCTCCTCCTCCCAGCCGTCGATGGTGAAGCTGGCCTCAGCGTGGGTGCTCATGCGTTGCTCGCTCCTCGGTTCGCGGGTGGTGGCGTCGCGGTCTCGCGATCTCACGGGAAGCCCATCATGTCCACCGGGTCGGACCAGACCCCGGCCGTCGCGACTGACCAACGAGGCCGGAGGCAGTGGCGGGGCGCTCCAGATGCGCGGCGGGTTAGCGTTGGCGGCATGGACGAGATGCGCGCGCGCCGCGTGGTGGACACGTTGCGCGAGCGCGGAACCCCGGCCCACCTGGAACGGGCGGGAGTGGCGCAGTTCGGCGTACGCGTCTCGTTGCCGGGCGGTCGTCAGGCGATCTGGGACACCGATGGCACCGCCGGCCTGGAGGCGCAGGTCATGCGCGACGGGGTGCTGGTCGGCTTCGTCCCGGTGATCGACGGCTCCGAGGACTTCGACGAGACCCAGGTTGTCGACGCCATCGTGCGGACCGACTACGCGACCCCGGTCGCCAAACGCCGGGCCGCCACGCCGCCGCCGGCTGCACCGCTGCCGCAAACCGGTGGGCTGTTCCGCCGCTTTCTCGACGGCTTCCGCTACCGGTGAGCGTGCGGACGGGTCACCGAGGTGGCGTGCTGGCGCTGGTCCTCGCGGTCGCAGCGCTCGGGCTGACCGCATGTAGCGAGGAACGGCCGGGTCCCGAGGACGCGCTGAGCCTGCTGGTGAGCGGCCTGTCGACCTTCGAGCTCGCGGAGGTGCCGTTCACCGCGGCCACCGCAGCACAAGCGGAACCGGACCTCGCCGAGGCGGTGGCCGAGCTCGGTGAGCTCCGTCCGTCGGTGGAGCTCGGCGACGTCGACCGGGACGACGAGAACGACACCGCGACCGCTGTTCTCGCCTACACCTGGGACCTCGACGACACCGAGGAGGACTGGTCGTACGAGACGGCCGCGACGCTGGCGTACGACGAGGCGGACGAGGCCGAGCCCTGGCGCGTGGCCTGGTCGACGGATCTTGTCGAGCCGTCGCTGACCCCGGACGAGCACCTCGTGCTGGGCGAGCTCGCGGCCGAGCGGGCCGACGTCCTCGGTGCCGGCGGAGTGGTGCTGGTCACCGACCGGAAGGTGCTCCGGATCGGCATCGACAAGACGCAGGTCGCGCCGGCAGCGCTCGAGGCCTCCGCAACCGCGCTGGCCGAGCTGCTGGAGATCGACGTCGCGGGATACGTCGCGCAGGTCACCGGCGCGGGCGAGGCCGCGTTCGTCGAGGCGCTCGTCGTACGCGCGGAGGCCAGCCCGGTCGTGGGCGCGGAGCTCGCCGCGATCGAGGGTGCCGTCGCGCTCGAGGACGAGCTCCCGCTGGCGCCCACGCGCGAGTTCGCCCGTCCGATCCTCGGCACGGTCGGCGAGGCGACCGCAGAGATCATCGAGGCCTCGGGCGGCGAGATCGCGGCCGGCGACACGGTCGGGCTGTCCGGGCTGCAGGCGCGCTACGACGCAACGCTGCGCGGACAGCCGGGTCTCACCGTCTCCGCCGCACCGGCGGAGGGGACGACCGGGGAACCGCGGACGCTCTACACGCGTGCGGCAGCTCCTGGCGAGCCACTCACGACGACGCTGGACCCCGCCCTGCAGCAGCTCGCGGAGACGGTGCTCGCCCCGGTCGCCGCGGCGAGCGCGATCGTCGCGATCCGGCCGTCGACCGGAGAGGTGCTGGCTGCGGCGAGCGGGTCAGGCGGCGGCGGGCTGTCGACGGCGACGATCGGCCAGTACGCTCCCGGCTCCACGTTCAAGGTCGTCTCGACGTTGGCCCTGCTCCGGGCCGGGCTCACACCTGAGAGCGAGCTCGACTGCACGTCGACGATCACCGTCGACGGCAAGGAGTTCGAGAACTACGACGACTACCCGTCCTCGGACCTCGGTGGGATCCCGCTCCAGACGGCACTGGCCAGCTCGTGCAACACCGCCTTCATCTCAGCGCGCGACCAGGTGCCGCAAGACGTCCTCGCCGAGTCGGCCGCCGCCCTGGGACTCGGCGTCGACGCCGACCTCGGCCTGCCGGCGTTCTTCGGCTCGGTGCCCGCCGCGGCCGAGACCGAGACCGAGCACGCCGCGTCGATGATCGGACAGGGCCGCGTCCAGGCCTCGCCGCTGGCCATGGCCGCCGTCGCAGCCTCCGTCGCGCGAGGCGAGACGGTCGTACCGGTGGTGCTCCTCGACGCAGTGCCGGCAGAGAAGATCGTCGCCGCGCCGCTGCAGCCCGACGAGGCAGAGCAGCTCCGCGCGCTGCTCGAGACAGTGGTGGACGAGGGCAGCGCCCGATTCCTCAGCGACGTACCAGGCGACCCGGTCGGTGCCAAGACCGGGACCGCGGAGTACGGCAGCGAGTCACCGCCGCGCACCCACGCCTGGATGATCGCGATCCAGGGCGACCTCGCGGTCGCGGTCTTCGTCGAGGACGGTGAGTCCGGGTCCAGGACCGCCGGTCCGCTGCTCGAAGCGTTCCTGCGCGGGGGAGTGTGACCGGCGCGATGCGAGCGCTGGCGCGGCACGCGCCGGCGCTCGTCGTCGCGATGATCTTCCTCGTGCCGCTGCTCGTGATGATCACCGGTTCACTTCGGCCGGTAGACCTGGCCCCCCCGGTCGGGCTGGAGCTGTTCCCGCCCCAGCCGACGCTCGACAGCTACGTACGGCTGGTCGAGCTGGTGCCGCTCTGGAGCTGGCTTGCGAACTCGGCGCTTGTGGTCGCGGTCGCGGTGCCGATCACCGTGCTGGTGGCGTCGTGGGCGGCGTTCGGCATCCGGCTCCTGGACCGCCGCGCCCGGCGCATCGCGATCGTCACCGTGGTCGCCCTGCTCCTCGTGCCGGCCACCGCGCTGTGGGCCACCCGGTTCGAGGTCTACCGGGTCCTCGGGGTGCTCGACACGCTGATCCCGCTCATGGCTCCGGCGCTCGCCGCGTCGACCCCGTTCTTCGTGCTG
>Ga0136615_10000597_pt1 | contig 16661 bp, 18 predicted proteins | sample AntDrymUQ2882206_2_FD_106647 | JGI IMG/M metagenome (GOLD analysis project Ga0136615, IMG submission 106647) | Polar desert sand microbial communities from Dry Valleys, Antarctica - metaG UQ288 (22.06) | ecosystem: Environmental > Terrestrial > Soil > Desert | place: Antarctica: Dry Valley...
CTATGGGGTTCGGGGCTGCAGCAAGTCTGCCCAGTCGGCGAGCGCGGTCTCGCTGGTGATGTGGTCGGGGACCGATGGGGGTTGTGCCCGCCGGAAGGTCATCAGGCCGTCGGTGCAGGCGGCGGCGAAAGGCGGCGGGAGCGGCGCTAGGGAGGGTGCCCGCCGGCCCGCCGAGCGTGACGATGTCGGGGTCGGGTCGGGTCGCTGACCAGACCGGCGACCCACCGGTGAACACCGCTCCGGGACCGTCGCCCGGGGCGACCACGTAGCTCACGCGCTCGGGGGTTGTGGCCCGGCGTGTGCAGGACCCGCACCGTCATCGCGCCCACCGTCAGCTCGTCACCGTCGCGGACCCTGTGGCCGCGAAGCCGACCGGCTCGGCCGCGACCCCGTAGCCGCGGTCGCCCAGCCCGGGCGTCTCGATGGCCACGACACGGATCATGCGGCGCTTCAGTATCTACGGACCCGTCTCGGCTGGGGTGAGGGCCGGCGCCTGCTTCGGCGAGGGGTGCAGTGCCAGCTCGACCACGCGGTAGCCCTCCATGCGGGCGACCTCGAGCCGACCGCCGCCCAGCGCGACGGTGTCGCCCTCGGCGGGTAGCCTGCCCAGACGGGCCAGGACGAAGCCGGCCACGGTCTCCCAGTCGCCCGAGGGCAGGGACACGTCGACGCGCTCGGCGAGTTCGTCGGGCCGCAGGGCGCCCGGCACCAGCAGGGCGCCGTCGGCGCGCCGGCGCAGCGGGCGGACACGGCGGTCGGACTCGTCCTCGAACTCCCCGATCAGCTCCTCGAGGACGTCCTCCAAGGCCACCAGGCCGCTGACCGCGCCGTACTCGTCGACCACCAGGGCAACGTGCTGGCGCTGCTGGCGCATGTCGAGCATGAGGTCCTCTAGCGGGCGCGACTCCGGCACCAGCAGGGCGGGCCGGGCCAGCGAACCCGCGGTCGCGGTGGCCCGGTCCTGGGCCGCCAGGGCCAGCAGGTCCTTGATGTGGAGGATCCCGCGGATGCGGTCGAGCTCGCCGGTGTAGACGGGGATGCGGGAGCGGCCGCTGGTGCTGGCGATGCGCTCCAGCTCCACCACGCCCGCCTCGGCGGGTACTGCCACCACGTCGGGGCGGGGGATCATCGCCGCTTGGGCGTCGAGGCCGGACAGATCCAGGGCGCGCGACAGCAGCGTCTCGGACTCCGAGGCGAGGTGGCCCTCGCGCGCGGACTCCTCGACCAGCAGCAGCAGGTCCCCCGGCGAGTGGACCTGGGCCAGTTCGTTCTGCGGGGTGACGCCGCACAGGCGCACCACGCCGTTCGCCAGCAGGTTCAGCAGCTGGATGAAGGGGCGAAAGACGAGTGCGAAGGCGCGGAAGGGGCGGGCGAGGATGAGCGCGGACCGTTCCGGATGCGAGATCGCCCAGGACTTCGGCGCCATCTCCCCCACCACCATGTGGAGGAACACCACGATCGCCAGCGCGAGGGCGAACGCCAGCCCGCCGCTGACCGCCTCGGGGATGGCCGTCGTGCCGAGCAGGCGCTCCAGCCCGCCGTGCAGCGCCGGCTCGGTGAACGCGCCGAGGCCGAGCGAGGCCATGGTGATGCCCAGCTGCGCGCCGGCGAGCATGAGCGACAGCTCGCGGATGCCGGCCAGGGCGTGCCCTGCGCGCGGGTCGCCCTCGGCCGCCAGCGCCTCCAGGCGCGAGCGGCGTGACGCGAGCAGGGCGAATTCCGCGGCCACGAAGAAGCCGTTGGCCGCCAGCAACGCCAGCCCCACGGCGGCCGCGCCGAGGCTGAGGCCGCCAGGCTCACCTTCGGCCGCCGTCGCCAGCACGGCGAGGCCGGTCACGCCGGCCCGCCGTCGGCGTCGTCCGCGCCCCCGGCCACCGCGCCCTCGCCTACCGCGCCCTCGGTCTCCGTGCCGCCCGGGCGCGCGCCGTTGGGAGCCGCGACGCCCGGAGCCGCGCGCTCCGCGGCCACTGCGTGCGCGGTATGGATGGTGGCGGGCGGGGCCGCGCCGTTCTCGCTCAGGGCGGCGACGCCAGGCGCGGAGACGCCGGGCCGCAGCTCCACGCGGACGCGCCCGACCGCCAGTCCGTCCAGGTCCTCCACGCGCAGGGTGGCGTGCTCCAGCGCCACGATGTCGCCGGGCCGGGGCACGCGCCCGAGGTGGGCCATGACCAGGCCGCTGACTGTCTCGTACTCACCGTAGGGCAGCGGGACGCCGGCCTCGCGCTCGGCTTCGTCGACGCGCCACGAGCCGGGTATGACCCGCGCCCCGCCAGGGCGCAACTCCACGCCCGGCGCCTCCTCGTCGTACTCGTCCTCGATGCTGCCGACGAGTTCCTCGACGATGTCTTCGAGCGTGACGATCCCTGACGTGCCGCCGTACTCGTCGACCACCAGGGCGAGCTGCACGTGCGCCTCGCGCAGGTCGACCAGCAGCTGGTTCAGCGGCGCGGACTCGGGTACCACGAGCGGTTGGGCGGCCAGCGACAGCGCCGGCGTGCGCGCGCGGTCGGGCGCCGGGACCCGCAGGACGTCGCGGGCGATGACCACGCCGCGCACGTCATCGAGCCCCTCGCCGATCAGGGGGAAGCGCGAGTGCCCGCTGGCCACCGCGAGCGCGCGGAGGTCCTCGCAGGAGGCGTCGAGGGGCACGGTGACGATGTGCGGCCGCGCGACCATCGCGTTGATCGCCCGCAGCGTGCCGAACTCCAGGGCGCGGCCGAGCAGGGCGGTCTGCTCGTCGGTCAGCGTCCCCTCCCGGCGGGCCTCACGGAAGATGTAGGTGAGCTCCTCCGGCGAGGCGCCGGCGCTCAGCTCCTCGACCGGCTCGATGCCGAGGGACCGCAGCAGGCGGTTGGACGCGCCGTCGAAGACCCGCACGAGCGGGCCGGCCACGCGCATGAACAGCGCGTAGCTGCCCGCCAGGGCGATCGCGAGCGGCTCGGGGCGGGCGATGGCGAGGTTCTTGGGCCCCAGCTCGCCTAGGACCATCAGCGCGACGGTGGCCAGGAAGAATGCGACGGTCACCGACACCCCGAACGACGCCTGCTCGCTCACGCCGAGCACCTCGATCAGCGGGCGCAGGGCACGACCGAGGGTCGCCTCGGCGATGTAGCCGACCACCAGCGAGGTGACGGTGATGCCGAGCTGCGCACCGGACAGCACGAAGGACAGGCGGCGAATGACGCCGAGCGCACGGTGGGCCCGGCGGTTGCCCTGGCCGGCGAGCTCCTCCAGCTTCGCCCGCCGGGCCGCGACGTAGGCGAACTCCGCCGCCACGAAGTAGCCGTTCGCCAGGATGAGCGCGAGGACGGCCAGCAGGCCGAGCGCCACGATCATGTTCGACGACGTCCCTTGCCGCGGTGCGGACCGGGTCACCGTGCCCGCTGGCTCACCAGCCTATGCGGAACGGCGACGCCGCAGCGGGCTCTTCCTCGCCGGTCCGCTTGGGCAATGGTGGACGGGACAGGGACTGCCGCGCGGGCGAACGCCCACACTAGGACTCGTGCGGATCGGGCGGCGGGCACAGTCGGCCCGACGGGACCATCTGTGACCCCACACGCGCACCCCCGATGAGTTGTAGGAAGGAAACGCATATGAAACTCCGGATCGCACTGGCTGCGGTTGCGCTGCTGGTCTTGGGCATGAGCGGGGTCGCCTCCGCCCAGGCCCCCACCCCCGGCACCGGCGAACTGATAATCGAGAACGCCATCCCGGGCGGGGTGTCGATAAAGGTGACCGCGAGGCCCCAGAGCGGCGCCGACATCGACCTCGGCACCGTGCTCGGGGATGACAGCGTCAGCACGGAGTTGTCCGCGGGCACGTACACCGTCATGGCGGAGGCCCCCACGCTGAACGCCTCCGCGGAGCAGGAGGTCACGATTGTGGCCGGCTCCAGCATCACATTGAGGGTCACCCGGTTGGGATCCGGCGCCACCCCCACGGTGACCGACTCCCAGCCCTTGGCCGATGACGACAGCGAGACCTCGACCGCGCGGCCGCGCCCGCAGACCGTGACCGTCCCGAGCCGCGTCGACACCGGCGCCGGCGGCGCCACGACCGACGGTGCCCGTGAACTGGTGCTCGGCGGCCTCGCCGCCGCCGCGGCCGTGGGTGCGCTGACCCTCGGGCTGCGTCGCCGCACAACCGCCTAGCCTCCGACACTCCCAACGCCGGTTGCGCCGCACGCCTCGTGGCGTGCGGCGCAACCCTTTCCGCTCCAGGATGGAGAGTCGATGAGCCTGCCCACCCGCCCGACGCCCGCCCGGCGCCACCACGTCCTCGCCGCGCTCGTCCTGGCGCTCGCCCTCGCCGCGGTCGGCTGCGGCGGCGACCCGGAGCCGGAGCAGGCGGCCGCGCCCGCCGCGACCACCCCCTCGCCACAGCCCCCGCCCACCCCGGAGCCGCAGCCCCCGCCTCCGCCGCCGGCCCCCGTGGCGGACCCGGTCGGCATCTCCATCCCTGCCATCGATGTGGACGCCGAGATCGTGCCGGTGGGCCTGAACGCGGACGGCTCGATGGAGACGCCGGAATTCGGACTGGCCGGCTGGTACACGGAGGGGCCGAAGCCCGGCGAGGCCGGTCCGGGGGTCATCGTGGCGCACGTGGACAGCCGCGGAGGCCCCGACGTCTTCTACCGCCTCAACGACCTCGCGCCCGGCGACGAGATCACCGTGTCCCAGGCCGACGGGGCCACCAAGACCTGGCGGGTGGAGAGCCGCGAGCAGACCGACAAGGACGCGCTGCCCGCCGATCGCATCTGGAACGGCGCCGCCGACCCCGTCCTGCGCCTCATCACCTGCGGCGGCATCTTCGACCGCTCCGTCGGCCACTACGAGGACAACATCATCGTCTACGCCACGCCGATCTGACCGCCGCCTGCCAACCATGGATGCCAGCGCCCGGCGCTCTGACGTCAAGGGTGCAGTGTGCGATCGGCGTCACATCTGACGCCGATGGTGCATGCGTGGGCCGCAGTCCATCAGCCGTGCACGTTCCGCGTCGCTGATGACGTCGAACGTGCACGCGGGCCGGGCGCACTGGTGCGAGCGGCGGCGAGCGGGGCCCCGGGGGATGCTGCAAGGCAGGGAACGCGGGAGAGCCCGGCCGTCGCGTGGCCGGGCTCTCCTCGGGCGGAACCGCTGCGGGCTACGCGGCGTCGGACTCGAGCGCAGAGGTGTCGCGGTCCTCGCGGCCCTCGTCCTCGCCTTCACGGTTCCACTTCTGGGTGCGGAGCACCTCGAAGTCGCTATCCAGTAGGACGCCGGACAGCCCCTCATCGTTGCGCACGGCGACGAAATACTCCGCACCTTCTGCGTCGCTGCGCACGACCCGGCGCACCTCGCCGCCGCCGACTGCGGCGAGCGCGGCCTCTGAGGCCCGCTCGGCGTCCTGGCCGGTGACCTCCTCGGAGCCGCGGCCGATGCCGAACTCGCTGCCGAGGCGACCCCATGGCCCCCCCAACCCGCGTCCCCAGCCGTGCCCGCCCCGGCCGCCGGGGCGACTGAGGCCGCCGAACAGGTCGGCGAGGTCGCGGTCCGCGAGCCGCTCGGCGATGCGGTCGGCCTGCTCCTGGCTGAGGTCGCCGTCGGCGACCGCGGCGCCGAGCTGCTCGGTCACAGCAGCGTCGAAGGCCGCGTCGACCTCCTCGGTGCTCACGCCGAGCTCCTCGGCGAAGGTCGCCAGGAAGGACTCGGCGCGGTCCTGCCGACCGTCCGGCTCCGATGAGTCCGGAGCCGTGCCGTCCTCGGCGGGTTCGGTGGGTCCCGTCTGGGCGCCTGCGAACAGCGGGCTGGCGACGAGCGCGCCGATCACGAGGACGGCGACGAGGACTGCGAGGGTGATCCGGGACCGCACGGTGAGCTCCTGGGCTTGGGGGCTGGACGGGCGCCATGGTCTCCTGGACCGAGCCACGCCCCGCCCCCGCAGCGGCAAAGTTCGCGCAAAGCCGGCGGCGTTGTCAACAGCAGGTCACCTGGCCGACTCGTGTTCGTCGCCGAGGTGCGCTACACCGAGCGCACCACCCGGTGAGTCCGTCGTCGGACCGGTGAGTCCGTCGTCGGACCGGTGAGTCCGTCGTCGGAGCGAATGAGGGAGTTTCATGAGCACTGCGCGCATCGCGCCCCGGCGCCGGCTGGCGGTGGCGCTGGTCTTGGCCGCGTCCCTGGCAGCCGCGACCGCCACCCCGGCCGAGGCCGCCGGCGGGTGGGCGGGCGGCGGCCTGAGCCGCCTGTTCGACTACGAGCTCACGCTGCTGCACAACAGCGACGGTGAGTCCCAGCTGCTCGGCGCCTCGGGGCAGCCGGACTACGGCGGGATCGCGCGCTTCGCGACCGTCGTGGACCAGCAGCGCGACGCCGCCCTGGCCCGCGACCCCAACGGCCCGCTGATCCAGCGCCGCGGGGTGCTGCTCGTCAGCTCCGGCGACAACTTCCTGGCGGGACCGGAGTTCAACGCCAGCCTGGAGAAGGGTGTCCCCTACTACGACGCCATCGCGCTGGACGAGATCGGCTACGACTCGTTCACTCTGGGCAACCACGACTTCGACTTCGGACCCGACATCACCGCGGACTTCATCGAGTCCTTCGAGAGCGACGTGCCGTTCCTGTCCGCCAACCTCGACGTCTCCGCCGAGCCGCGGCTCGCCGCGCTCGAGGCAGAGGGCCGCATCGCATCCTCCGTGGTCATCCGCGAGCGCGGTCGCAGGATCGGTGTCATCGGGCTGACCACGCCCGACCTGCCGTCGATCTCCAGCCCGCGCGGGGTCGAGGTCTTCGACGAGTTGGCCGAGATCGTCCAGGGCGAGGTCGACGACCTGACCGCCGAGGGTGCAAACATCATCATCCTGTCGAGCCACCTGCAAGGCATCGGCGAGGAGCTGGGGCTCGTGCCGCAGTTGTCGGACGTCGACATCGTGGTCGCGGGCGGCGGCGGCGAGTTGCTGGCCGAGACCGGCACGCCGCTGGCGCCGGGCGACACCGTGGTCGGCGCCTACCCGGCGGAGGCCGTCGACGCGGACGGCACGCTCGTCCCCGTGGTCGCCACCACCGGCGACTACAAGTACGTCGGCCGGCTCGTGACGACCTTTGACCGCCACGGCAACCTGACCGGCATCGACGACAGCAGCGGACCGGTGCGCGTCTCGGGCGTTGGGCCGGACGCGGTAGCGCCCAACCCGACCATCCAGGCCGAGGTGGTCGAGCCGGTGGCGGCCTCGGTGGCGGCACTGGCGGCCGAGGTCATCGGCGCCAGCGAGGTCGACCTCGACGGGACCCGCACCGCCGTGCGGACCACGGAGACGAACCTCGGCAGCCTCGTGGCGGACTCGCTGCTGGTCCGGGCGACCGCCCTGGCGCCGGAGTTCGGCGCACCCGCACCGGACGTGTCGCTGCAGAACGGCGGCGGGATACGCAACGACGCGGTCATCCCCGCCGGCCCCATCACGGAGCTCGACACCTTCGACGTCCTGCCCTTCTCCAACTTCGTGAGCGTGGTGCCCGAGGTACCGCGCGCGCAGTTCAAGGAGATCATGGAGAACGCGGTCGCGGGCGTGGAGAACACCAGTGGGGCCTTTGCGCAGATCAGTGGCTTCTCCTTCACCTACGATCCCGCGGGCCTGGCACAGGTGCTGGACGCGGAGGGCAACGTGGTCACCGCGGGCACGCGCGTACTCGATGTCGCCCTGGACGACGGCACGGTGCTCGTGGCCGGCGGCGCGGTGATCGACGGTCCGGCGATCAACGTCGCCACCATCGATTTCTCCGCGCGCGGCGGGGACGGCTACCCCTTCCGCGGGCTGCCCTTCGCCACCCTGGGTGACAGCTACCAGCAGGCGCTTTCGGATTACATCTCCGAGGATCTCGGCGGCGTGATCACCGCCGACGATTACCCCGAGGGCGGAGAGGGACGAATCACTCCATAGCGCATCGACATCAAACTTGGCGTGCGGCGTCCACGTCGCGTTGTAGATGTGGGTCTCGTTCCAGTCGGCCAGATAGGGCGTGACCGCGGTGACGGCGGCGGCGGCGGATGACAGCAGGACTTTAGGCGTACGGGCGCTGCATCCCGCCCTCCGCTCGTGGTTGGCGAGTCGCCGCGCCCACCACAGCGCGCCGAGTACACATCGGCAGCTGCGTACGACGCGCACCGCGGCGAGCCATTGCCCCGCACCCGCCCGATCGGGTGGCGGGGCGCGGTGTTCGCCGGACAGGGCTCAGGCGGTGTCGACCACCTGGAAGGCCTCGGCCAGCCGCCCGTCGGGCAGGCCGGCCGCCCGGGCGTTCGCGCCGAGCCAGCCGCGCAGCAGGCCCTCGAGGTCGTCCATGTCGCTGGTCTGGCTGACGTGCGCGCGCAGCGCGGCCAGCTTGCGGTCGAACACGTCGGTGATGTCGACGTAGGAGCTGGTTCCCTCGCCCGTGGACATCAGCCACAGCTCAGCGACCGTGTGCGGGGCGAGGCCCTCGTCGACGAGCAGCTCGGGATGGGCGAACTCGTTGCGGGCGTCGGGGTAGACCGCGCAGGCGGCCGCCTCGCCCGCCGCCAGGTGGTCGGGGTGGCTGGCGTAGATGCGCCGCCAGTTGCGCTCGGGCGACTGCGTCACGAGGCGCTGGGGGCGCACGCGACGGATGACCCGGGTGATGTCGCGGCGCAGCTCGTGGGTGACGTACAGGCGCCCGTCGGGGTAGCCCAGGAAGGTGACGTCGTGGACGCCGACCTCCTCGGCGGCCTTGCGCTGCTCGGCCTGACGCAGCAGCGCCATGTCGGCGCGGCTGACCGCGGCGTCGAAGCCGCCGGCGTCGCCGTTCGTGACCACGCAGTAGGAGACGGCCACCCCGGCCGCCGTCCACGTGGCGATGGTCCCCGCGCACCCGAAGTCCACGTCGTCGGGATGGGCGGTCACCACCAGCACGCGCTCGACCTCGTCGCTCACCGTTCGCTGTCCTTTTCCCACGCCTGCCGAACGCTGACCGTCGGTCCCGGCCGCCCATGCAACCACGCGACAGCCGGGTCCGCTCAACGGCGCCCGGCGGTGGTTGGCATGCGCGGCCCGGCGCCGGAGACGATCTCGAGCACGCGACCGCAGTAGCAGCGCACGCTGATCTCGATGCCCAGGGGGGTGTGCACGAGCGCGACACGCGACAGCGAGTACAGCGCGACGGCATCGCAGGACGGGCAGTAGGCGTCGATCATCACCGTCACCCTTCGGCTGGGCGGGCCGCCAGGCGCCGTTCGGCGTGCGGCTCCCCAGCGGGCGGCGCCGGGTCGGCGGCGGCCACCGCCGGGCGCTCCGCCCGGCTGGCGAGGTAGGCGCCGACCAGGACCAGGGCCGTTCCAGCCACGGACACGAGCGCCACCGCTTCGCCGCGCAGGAGCACGCCGAGGACGATCGCGACCACCGGGACGAAGTAGATGGCGATCGAGCCGCGTGTGGCGCCGACCCGGCCGATCAGGACGCCCATGGCCACGAACGCGAGCGCCGTCCCGAGGCAGCCGAGGGCGACGATGGCGGCCAGGCTGGGCCAGGCGAAGGAGGAGTCGCCCAGGCCCACGAGCCCCAGCGGGGCCACCAGGACCGCCGCGACGATCTGTGCGCGCAGGAACACCGGCAGCGTGCCGTGGCGGCGCTGCAGCGGCACCGCGAGGTTCAGCGCGATGCCGTAGAAGACGGTGGCGAGGATGATCATCGCCGCGCCCACGGCGGTCGCCCTGGCGCCTTGCACCGCGGGCCAGCTGACCGCCACGACGCCGAGGAAGCCGATGCCCAGGCCCGTGAGCTGGCGGGGCGCCGGCAGCCGGCGGAAGATCACGGTCGCGGCGGCGGCGGCGAACAGTGGCACCGCGCCGTTCAGCATGCCGGCCAGCGAGGAGTCGATGCGCTGCTGGGCGAAGGGGAACAGCAGGAACGGCACCGCCATCCACAGCAGGCCGAGCAGGGCGATGGCGGGCCAATCCTCGCGCGGCACGGCCCGCCGCGCCTGCGGCAGCAGCGCGAGGGTCAGCGCGCCGAACGTCAGTCGCAGCAGGGTGACGAGGGCCGGCGCGAACGCGTCGAGTCCCACGTCGATCAGCACGAACGAGGAGCCCCAGATCAGCGCGATCGTGGTGAGCAGCCCCCAATCCCGCGGGCCGTAGGCAGCCTGTGCCGGCACCGCCGCGCGCTGTGGTCCGAAACTCGCCATGATGGGGGGCCTCCCGCTCGCAGGGGTTGACGGCAGCAGTAGCGTTACCAGGAACGCTCCTTACACTAGACCAGAGACAGTAAGGGGTCAAGATGAACTTCGACAGTTACAGCGACTGCGGCGTGGAGATGGCGGTGTCGCTGGTCAACACCGTCGCGCGCCAGGACGGAGAGCTGCTGCCGGACGCGCGCGCGCTGCGCGCCCTGCTCGAACGCCTGCGAGTCAGCGCGATCGGGCGCATCGATGACTCGGTCCTGATCGAGGTGCGGACCCTGCGCGCCCGGCTGCGCGCGGTGTTCGACTCCGCCTCGGATCGCGAGGCCGCTGCCCGCGTGAACGCCCTGCTCGCCGAGGCCGGGGCGCTGCCCCAGCTCACCGCCCACGACGGTGAGGAGTGGCACCTGCACTACTCGCCGCCCGGCGCGCCGCTGGCGACCCGGCTGGCGGCCGAGTCCGCGATGGGCCTCGCCGGCGTGCTGCGCAGCGGGGGCTTCGACCGCATGAGCGTCTGCGCCGACGAGACCTGCGGCGACGTCTTCGTGGACGCCTCGCGAAACCACTCCCGCCGATACTGCGACCCCGATACCTGTGGCAACAGGGCGAACGTCGCCGCGCACCGCGCGCGCCGCCGCGCCGAGCGCTCCGAGAATGCGGGGCTGGCCGGTGCGCGTGCGCGCTCGGGGGCGCCGCGGACCGTCGCCGTCGCTCGTTAAACCCGCGCACGGCCAGGGCATTGTGGGGCCATGTCGAGCCCTCCCACCCCCACCCCTGCCCCTGACCACGCCGGAGCCCTGCTGGTGGCGGCGGGTGAACCCGGGACCGCATCGCTGCCGCGCTCGCGGCTGTTCGACGACGGGACCCGCCTGGCCGCCGCCGACCTGCACAACCACACGCTGCTGTCGGACGGCACGGGCGAACCGGAGGACGCGTTCGCGTCGCTGCGCGGGGCCGGCCTGCAGGTTGCGGCGCTGACCGACCATGCGGCCCTCGGCTGGGGCGTCTTCTCGCGCGTCGATCCCTGCGGGCCGCTGCGGCCGACTGCCCATCACGGCGGCTGCCGGGCGATCATCGGGCTGAACGACGAGGGCTGGGTGCGCACCGGTGCGCTCGCCGACGCCGCCGACACGCCCGGCGCCTTTACTGCGCTGCGCGGCTTCGAGTGGTCCCACCCGCTGCTCGGCCATCTGAACGTGTGGTTCACCGGCACCTGGACGGACGCGCTGAGCACCACCGGCATCGGCTGGGACGGCATCGCCGACGAGGCGCGGCGCATCCCGGGCCTGGGGCCCGCGCTCGATCGCATCCTGACCGCGATCCCGGGCGACCCCGGCATGAGCCCATTCTACGAATGGCTGCTGCGGCCGCCCGGCACGGACCGCACGGGTGGCGGGCTCGAGGGACTCGCGGGCTTCAACCACCCCGGCCGCGAGCCGGGCTGGTTCGACGCGTTCCGCTATGACACGCGGGTCGCGGACCGCATCGTGAGCGTGGAGGCCTTCAACAAGACCGACGACTACCTGTTTGATGACCCGACCTCCTCGGCCCTGGTCGCGTGCTTGAACGCGGGCTGGCGGGTGGGGCTGACCGGCGTGTCCGACGAGCACGGCAACGACTGGGGCCGGCCCCGCGGCAAGGGTCGCACCGGGCTGTGGGTGCGCGAACTGTCGCGCGAGGGGGTGCGCGAGGCCCTCACCGCGCGGCGCTTCTTCGCCACTCGTGAACACGGCCTGCGGCTGGACGCCGGCGTCGGCGGGGTGCGCATGGGCGGCACGCTGGCGCACCGCCGCGGCCCGGTCGAGGTGGCGGTCGACCTCGGCCACGCCACCTGGAGCGGGAGGACCGTCCAGGTTCAGGTCCTACGCCCGGGCGAGCTGGTCCCACGGGTGGTCCACGTCGAGGACGTCACCCTGGCCGGCGACGATGCCCCGCCCGCGCGCTTCACCGTCGACCTCGACATCGACGACGGCGCCTGGGTCGTCCTGCGCATCGCCGACCCGCTGGCGGTCAACGACGCGCCCGGCCCCGACGGGCACCCCGGCAACCTGCGCGGCCTGGCCTACGCAAGCCCGGTCTGGCTGGACCCCGGCGGGTGAGCGCCGCGCGGCAGGACGTGCTCGTCGCGCACACCCGCCTGTCCGGCTTCGGCTACACCGCCGAGCTGGCCTTTCCCGTGAGCCGGGGGGTGGACCGCATCGACGTGCGAGCGGTGGCGAGCGCCCCGCCCCCTTCGGCGTCGGGCTGTTCGACCCGCGCGGCGCCCGCGTACCAGTCGCCCGCCTTCCGCGGCGTGTACGGCAACGAGCGCCACGGCTTCTGGGTGGCCACGCGCGACGCCGCGCCGGGGTTCCTGCCCGGTCCGATCACCGCGGTGTCTGGACGCTGGTGTTCCCGGTGTTCCGCAGCCTGCCGTCCACCCGACGTCGAGGTGACGGTCCGGCTGCGCCACGGACCCGTCGTGGCGCCGCTCACACCGGCGCCCGTCCCCGAGCTGGTCCGCGACCACCCCGGCTGGTACCGCGAGGACCTGCACGTGCACTCCACGGCGTCCAGCGACGCCTTTGCCACCGGCAGCGCACTCGCCCCCGAGGCGTGGGGCGAGGAGTGCCGCCGGGCCGGGCTCGACTTGCTGACCGACCACAACGTGGTGGCGCAGAACCGTGCGCTGGCCGGCGCGGCCCGGTCGGCGCCACCGTGCGCGGCGGCGCCGGCCTGCGCCTGCTGCTGATCGCCGACGGCCGCGTCCGCCTGCGGCGCCGCCTACGGCACGACGACGAGACCGTCACGACCACCTTGCGCAGCGGCGACGCCTGCTACCTGCGTGCCGAACTCCACGGGCGCCCCTGGTTCGACCTCCTGCGCCCCCTCGCGGGCCGGCTGGACATCGAGGCGCTGACCAACCCGGTCTACCTCGTCGAGGGCCCAGCACCGGACCCGCCCCCGGCACTCCCGCCGTCGTGGGCACTCACCGCGGCCACGTCTCCGTCGGCTGACTGAGGAACTCTCCCAGCCGCGCCAGCACGAGGCCGAACAGCGGTCGCCGATAGCCGTCCACGTTCGTGGCGCAACAACTTACTCATTAAGGAGCCGAGCGGATAGGCCGGTTCGCCACAGCCCACGCGTGGAGATTTTCTGTCCCTACCGGCCTCGTAGCGACGCTCCGGGTCGATGCCGCGGCCGTTCGCCAGGCGCCCGGCGCCCGATCGGCGCATCTCCTTACCCGGCCGACGGAACCGACGCGAGGTGGGCTGTCGCGCCATGGAGGCGGCCCAGCCTCGTCACCCCGGGTCGAGCGCGGACACCACGTCGCGCATCCGCTCGATGGCGGCGTCGAGCGCGCCGGCCGGCGGGCCGCCATTGCCATCGCCGCCATCGGCGTCGTCGAACAGCCGGACGTCGATCTCCCGCCCGTCGCGGTCCCACACTCCGGCGACCCGGCCGGCGGCGATGACCACCGGCGAGATCCATCCGGCCGCGCGGCTGACCTCGGCGCGCCGCTCGGACGCCAGGATCTCGGTGGCGGCGGTGCCGGGGCCGAGCACGTATTGGTCGAAGGCCGGTAGCAGCCGCACCGCCGCTGTCGGGGCCGTGCCGGCCAGCTCGTCGACGTCCTCGGCCAGCAGGTAGGCGCTCGTCCCCTCGACGTCCACGGTCACCAGGTCGTCGCCGAGGACGGCGAACCACGACCGCAGCATGCCCTTCCTCGACGTGCCCCGGGTCAGCCAGGCGTCGAAGCGCTCGATCGTCGCCGGACCGTAGGCCCGCAGGTAGGCGGGCACCACCGCCCGGGCCGCCTCCTCGGGCTCGGGCAGCCCCGTCCACCCTGGGAGCAGCCGGTCGGGCCGGGCGAAGGTGACCCGGTTGCCCGACGCCGGCCCGTGGCACAGCACGCCCTGCCAGGCGACCGGCTTGAACACGGCGCCCCACCCCGAGCGCAGCTCGGCCTCGAGGTCGGGTCGGTCGAGGCGGGTGCCCAGCTCGGCCACCAGATCCTCCCGGGTCAGGACCTGATCGTCGAGGATCTCGGCGACGGCCTCGGTCAGCTCGACCATCTCGTCCGGGGCGACGCCGAAGGCCTTCACCCAGCTCCCCTTCTCCCAGCTCCGCCCGGCGGCCATCAGCGCCAGGTAGGCGCCCGCCTCGTCCGGGGACAGGAGGTGCAGGGTGCCGCGCATCGCCCACGTCCGCATGAGCAGGCCGTCCGCCAGTGCCCGGTCAACCGCGCCCGGGACGGGGTCGGCCTGCCGGACGCCGATCGCGAGCGCAGCCGCCGCCGGGACCTGGGCCTGGACCCCGCAGAGGTGACGGACGACGTCCGGTGCGTCCACCTGCCCGACCGGGTCGAGCAGCTGGCGTCGCATCCGCCACGCCAGGACCTGGGGCCAGGTGGTCTCGCGCTCGGCTGCCACCCGCCGAGTCTGCCTCCCCGGCCCCCCAAACATTCTCGGCGGCCGTCACGGGCTGGGATAACACAGGGTTGGCCGTGCTTGAGGCTGCGTCACGGGTCCGTGGCCCGCCGGGCGCGGAGAGCCCGGAGCTTGTGGCGGTTGCCGCACCGCTCCATCGCGCACCAGCGCCGAGTGCCGGGGCGGGACGAGTCCACGAACACCAGCGGGCAGTCGTCGCTCGCGCACTCGCGGATGCGCCCGGAGAGCGGCCTGGAGAGCAGCTCGAGCATCTCCCGCGCCAGCGTCGACAGCGCCTGCGTTGCCCGCACCGGCGGTGCCCACCCTGCGGTCGTGGCGCCGGCGGCCAGCTCGGGGACCAGCGGCGCCGCTGCCGCGGCCCGGTTGATGGTCGCCACCGCCCCGGTGGGGAGCGGGCGCCGCGCCGCCCGGGCGTGCGCCGTGTCCCAGATCGCCTGGCGGAGGGCATTGGCCGCGGCCAGCTCGCGGGCCGTCACGGGGACCGTCATGACCGCGGCCAGCGGCGGCTGGGCCAGCCATTCGCCCAGGTCGGCAGGCTCGTGGAGGGTCTCGAACACCGCGTACCGGCCCTCGCCGCCCGTGTGGGCGAAGTCCAGGCAGACGGCGCCGGCGTCGAGGCGGAACGGCCCTCCCCGGGGGTCGTTCAGCACCCGTCCGGTTGCGCTCGCTCGCATGAATCCACTATGACCGGTGTCGCACGAACCACTATTACTGGTGTCATCGTCAGAGGAGGCGACACATGAGCACGCGGCACATCAACCCCGAGGGGCTCCACCGCAGCCCGGCCTTCAGCCAGGCCGTCGTGGTCGAACAGCCGGCGAAGACGATCTACGTCGGCGGGCAGAACGGCGTCGACGCCGACGGTAAGGTCGTCGGTCCCACGGTCGGGGAGCAGGCCAGCCAGGCGTTCCGCAACCTCGCGACCGTCCTCGAGAGCGAGGGGGCGAGCCTGGCGAACATCGTGTACTGGTCCATCGCCGTGGTGGACGGCCACGCGTTCGACGAGGGTTTCGCCGCCTTCCAGCAGGCGTGGAACCCGGCCGACCCACCGCCGGCCATCACGGTCCACGTCGTCGCCGGCCTGGGCCCCGAGCTCCTCGTCGAGATCGACGCCGTCGCCGTCGTGTGACGCCCCGGGGACGGGGCTACTCCCGGGCGGGACCATCCACCGGTCGCCGGGTTGGCCCGGTTTGATGCCGGGTGCGACCCAGCAGCGACGACCAGGTGGAGGTCACCCGTCAGCATGCGCGCGCTCGACCCGGAACTGGTCGATGTCGTCTGGCAGGCAGTGGAGCCGCTGCTCCCGCCCCCGGCCGAGACTCATCCGTTGGGCTGTCACCGGCCCCGTGTGCCGGACCGGCTCTGCCTCCGGGGCATCCTGATCCGGCTGGTGACCGGCGCCTCGTGGGTCGATATCGAAGCAATCCTCGACCACCAGGTGTCCGACACCACGCTGCGCGCCCGTCGGGACGAGTGGATCGACGCCGGGGTCTTCGAACAGGTCCGCACCGAAGCGCTCGAGGCGTTCGACCGGATCATCGGCCTCGACCTGGACGACTTGGCGGTGGACGGGTCGCTGCACAAGGCCCCCTACGGCGGGGAGGGCACCGGCCCCAACCCCACCGACCGGGCCAAGCTGGGCTGGAAGTGGTCCGTCGCCGCCGAACGCCACGGCATCCCGATCGGCTGGGCCATCGACGGCGCCAACCGCAACGACGTCGCCCTGCTCGAGCCCACCCTCGATGCTGTCGACCAAACCGGCCTGCTCGCCGAGACCGGTGTCCTGCACCTCGACCCCACAACCGCTGGAACCCCACGTGAGCACCTATCCGCTCACGTCCTAGGTTGAGCAAAGTCACTCAAGTGCTGTCATGGTCTCACGGTTCTGGCGCGAAACGTGCGCGGGCCACGAGCCCGAGGCCCAGGACGAGCAGGGGGGCGGCGAGTGCGATGCTCGCGTCGATCTGGCCGTTGCCGCTGAGCAGTGGCGGCCCGATCAGCCGGCCGAGCAGGACGCCGTCCCCCGCGCCGCGCTCGGCGGGCACGAACATGCCCTCGACCA
>Ga0136615_10000599_pt1 | contig 16636 bp, 14 predicted proteins | sample AntDrymUQ2882206_2_FD_106647 | JGI IMG/M metagenome (GOLD analysis project Ga0136615, IMG submission 106647) | Polar desert sand microbial communities from Dry Valleys, Antarctica - metaG UQ288 (22.06) | ecosystem: Environmental > Terrestrial > Soil > Desert | place: Antarctica: Dry Valley...
CGTTCCAGTCGGGCCTGATGACCCTCGGCGGCCGCGAGAAGCCCGCGCTCGACGCCTACCGCGTCGGCCTGCACATCCCCGACCAGCGCCTGGACCGCGGCGAGAAGGTCAAAGTCTTCGGCATCCTGCGTCCCGAGACCCGCGGCGAGGTGCGCAGCGAGATCCAGTTCCGCACGCGCTCCTACCGGGGCACCCGCACCAGCTATGCCAAGCGCGCAACGGCCACGTCGGGCATGCCCGCGCACTACCTGCGCCGCCAGTTCACCGCGCAGCGGGACGGCTGGGTGCGCATCAAGTGGACCGACGCCGCCGGCACCGCGCACCTGAGCCGTAGCCAGTACATCGAGGTCGACGACGGCCGCGGGCGGGATTAGGGGTTTCGCCCTCCGGTCCTCTCAAGTTCGGACCTCCGGTCGACGTCACCCTACCCCGGCCTCTCAACCAGCTCAGGCGGCAGCGCTCCGGGGCCGCGCGCGGCCACGGCGCCGCGCAGCAGCTCCTCGTACTGGTCGGTGACCGCCTCCCAGGAGTAGCGCCGGGCTCGCTCGCGGGCGCGCCCGCGCAGAGCCTCCACCGTGCCGGGGTCAGCGAGCAGGCGCTCGAGCTGGGCGACCAGCGAGGGCACGCCCTCCTCGCCCGAGAAGGTCACGCCGGCGTCGCCGACGGTCTCCACGTTGGGGGTGTGGTCGTTGACCAGGACGCAGTTGCCCGCGGCCATGGCCTCGAGGATCACCGGGTGCGTGCCGCCGACCTCGGTGGGCGCGCAGAACAGGTAGGCGTTGCGCTGCAGCTCCCAGTAGCCGGGCCCGAAGACGTAGCCGGGGAAGAGCACGCGCGGGTCGCCGCGGCGGTGGACGGTGCGGATGTACTCGTCGGCGTAGGGCGCCCCGCCGACCACGACGAGCTTCATGTCGCGCGCCGCCGTTGCGGAGATGCGCGAGAAGGCCTCCACGAGGACGTGGGGGTTGTTCTCGGGCTCCAGGCGGCCGACGAACAGGATGTAGCGACGGGGCTCCAGGCCCAGGCGCTCGAGCGTGCCCACCGGGGACTCGCGGGGATCCTCGACCCCGTAGGGCACCACGCCGATGCGCTGGCCGTAGCGCTGCTCGAAGACGTCGGCCACCGCGTGGGAGTCCGTCAGGGCGGTGTCCGCCCAGCGCGGGGCGTTGCGCTCGGCGAAGCGCAGGTAGGCCTTGGCGAAGGGCGGCCACTTCGAGCGGTCGCTGTCCAGCCCGTCCACGTTGATCACCGTGGGGATCCCCGCCCAGCGCGTCACCCGGCACATCGGCGCGTTGCCGGCGATGAAGAACAGCGCCACGTCGGGCTTGGTGGCCAGCGCCGCGTGCACCGAGGAGGCCAGGGTGTGGGCGAAGGTGTCCAGGTACTTGTTGCGCACCGTGGGCAGGTGGACCAGCCGCGCTCCCTTGTGCTCGCGCAGGCTGGGATCGACGACGTGCGGGCGGCAGTAGACGACTACCTCGTGGCCCCGCGCCGACAGGCGGCTGGCCAGCTGCTCCGCCGCCGTCTCGAACCCGCTGTAGGACGCCGGGATCCCCCGCGTGCCCAGGATGGCCACCTTCATGCCTTCATCCGACTCTGCGCTCCGTCCGTCGCCTCAGCGCGAGGCTATAGGCCCGCGCGTGGGCCCTGGCGCAACGGGCCCAGGAGAACTCGGCGGCGCGGCGGCGCCCGCGCAGGCGCAGGTCGGCGCGCACGCGCGCGTCGACGGCCAGCGTCTTGAGGTGGCCCGCGAGGTCGTCGGCCGCGTGGGGGCCGACGTAGAGCGCGGCGTCGCCGCAGACCTCGGCCACCGCGGCGCTGTGCACCGCCACGACGGGGGTGCCGGCGCTCATGGCCTCCAGCGGGGTGAGGCCGAAGCCCTCGTGCAGTGCCGGGTGGACGAGGGCGGCCGCGGCCGCGTACAGGCGCGCGAGGCGCTGCGCGTCGGGACGGTGCTCCACGGTGATGCCCGCGCCGGCGGCGGCCGCCGAACCGGCCAGCACGAGCCCCAGCGCCGGCGAGCCCCCGTCGGCCTGGGTTGCCGCGCGATAGCGGGCGTAGCCGTCCAGCAGCAGCCCGAGGTTCTTGCGCGGCTCGTCGTCGCCGACGTAGAGAAAGTGGGCCGGGGCGTCGGGCGGGCGCGTCGCGTCGGGTTCCTGGCCGGGGCCATGGCGGGCGACCACGACCCGCGCCGCGGAGATGGCCCAGCGCGCCACGACGTCGTCGCAGGTGGCCTGTGAAGGGGTGACCACGACATCCGCGCCGCGCGCGGCGGAGCGGTGGGCCTCGGCCGCCCAGCGGCGGAAGGCCGGGTCGAAGGCCCAGGGCAGCGCCTCGAAGGCCAGGTCGTGCACGGTGACCACCTGCGCCAGACTGCGGACGCGCGAACGGGCGGGCAACGGATGGTGGAGCACGTCGGCGCCCGCCTGCGCGGCCAGGCGGGGGAGCTCCTGCTGCGTCCACACCGTGTCGGCCAGGAGGTTGCGCAGGCTGCGCAGCCCGCCGCCCCCGGGCGGGCGCCGCCCAGTGTTGGCCAGCTCGACCACCTCGACGCCGAGGCGGCGTAGCGCGGGGACCAAGCGCTGCACGTACACGCCGGTGCCCGAGAACGGCCCACCCGCCCCCGTGCGCGCATAGGTGAGGTCAACCGCGACGCGCACGGGCCAGCAGGGTCGGGCCGTCGCGGGTGACGTGAACGTCGTCGAAGCCCAGGTCGCCCAGCAGCGCACGCAGCGCGCGGGCGGTGAAGAAGCGCAGGTGGTCGGCGCGCACGCTGAAGTGCTCCTCGAACGCGCGGTCGCTGAGGGCCAGGCGCAGGCGCAGGGCGCGCGGGTGGGCCGGCGTGGTGAGCAGGAGAAGCCCGTCGCGACGCAGTGAGCGATGCACCTCGGCCAGCCAGCCGGGGGTGTCGGCGACATGCTCGACGACCTCGCCGGCCCAGGTCGCGTCGAACTCGCCGTCGGTGGCGGGCAGCGCCCGGAGGGCGGACCACAGGCGCAGCTCGAGGCCGGGGTGGCGCGCCGCTGCGCGGCGCAGCGGCTCCCGGGCGACGTCGACGCCGACGGGGTGGGCGCCGACCCCGTGCAGCGCGGCGGCGAAGTCGCCCTCGCCGCAGCCCAGGTCGAGCACACGGTCGCCGGGCGCGACGTGGTCGAGCAGGAAGCGCCGGCGGCGCTCCAAGCGCTCGGGCGGCGCGCCTGGCGGCACGCCCTCCCACACGGCCTCGCGGTAGGGGTCGGTGGTCGCGGCCACGGGGGGAGGATGCCACGGGCGGTCGCGGTGGGGCCGTGGTCGCGCCGGCTCGGGGGCCGCGCAGGTCCGGTGCGGGTGCGCCGGCGCGCCGGTGTACCGATGCGCGGTGCGAGGATCCACGGCCATGTCCCCCCTGCCCGTCGTCGTGCCCGTGGGGCCGGGTTCCCGCGAGGAGGCCCGCGTGGCCGACCTGCTGGCCTCGCTGCACCACCACGAGCCCGACGCCGGGCCGGTGCTGTTGGTCGACGATGCGCCACAGCAACGGCGGGTCTGGCCCGAGTCGCAGCCCGGGCTGGCGGTGGAGGTGCTGCCCAACCCGCGCAACGGACGGGGTGTGGGCACCTTCGGCGGGGTGTGCGCGGCGACGCTGCTGGGGCTGCGCTGGGCACGCTCCCGCGCGCCCGGCGAGCCCGTGCTGCGCCTGGACACCGATGCCCTGGTCATCGGAGCGTTCGCGCGCACCGTGCACGCCGCGGTGGCGGGCGATCCGAAGGCCGGCGTGCTGGGGGCCTGCCGGCGCACGCCCAACGGGCAGCTGCGCGACGTCCGCTCGTGGGCCGCCATGGTGCGCCGCCACGCAAGGCCGGTGTGGCTGTGGCGCGCGGCGCCCCACGTGCAGCGGGCGCTGGACGGGCGCAACGCCGCGGTGCGCCGGGAGGTGCGCGCCGGCCTGCGCGGCCGGGGCTACACGCCAGGTACGCACTGCATGGCGGCAGCGTGCGTCGTCACGCCGCGCATGGTGGCGGCCATGGCCGGCTCGGGGATGTTCGACGACCCGCTGCGCTGGATCGACGCCCGCATCGGCGATGACGTGATGCTCGGCCTCCAGGCGGCCGCACTGGGCTTCGAGCTGCGCGGCATGGTGGCCGACGGCGAGCCATTCGGCCTGCGCCACATCGGCCTGGCCGACACGCCCCAGCGCCTGGTCGACCGCGGCTTCGCCTTCGTCCACAGCCTCAAGAACGATCCAGAGCACGACGAGGACGCGCTGCGCGCCTTCTTCGCGGCGCGGCGGGAGGCGCGGTGAGAGGGCCGCTCCATCTCCTCGGCGTGCAGACGGTTGGCCCTCCGGGGGGCGCCGAGATCACGTTCCTGCGCCTGGCGCGCAGGCTGGCCGACCGGGGCTGGGTGGTCGAGCTCGCAACCCCGCAGGCGGGCCCGCTGGACGACGCGGGCCTGGCCGTGCACCGCCTTGCCGTGGGCGGCCTGGCCCACGGCAGCGGAGCCGCGGCGGTGGCCAACTGGCCGCGCGCACGGGCGCTCGCGCGGCGGTTCGACGTCGTCTACCTCAACGGCACCGTCGCCGGCCGCCTGCTGCCCGCGCTGGTCGGCCGGCGCACCGTGCTGCACGCCCACGACATGGTCGAGCGCGTGCCGCCCCACTGGCGCCTGGCCTCGACCGTCCTGGTTCCCTCCAGCGCGGTCGCCGCGCGCATGCCCGCCCTCGGCGCGCACGTGGTCGGCTGTCCCGTCGAGCTCGATGTCGAGCCCTCCCCCGCACCCCCCTGGCCGCCCGGCGACGGCCCCGTGGTCGGCTTCGTGGGGCGCATCGAGCCGCGCAAGGGCCCCCTGGACCTCGTGCACGCCGCGCCCACCATCCGCACCGGGGCGCCCGGCGCGCGGATCGTGATCGTCGGCGACGACCCCTACGCCGGCGACCCCGCCTACCTCATGGCCGTGCGCCGCGGGGAGGGTGTGGAGCAGTACGGCTGGGCCGCCGACGCGCCGGCCCTGCTGGGCCATCTCGACGTGCTCGTGGCCCCGTCCCGTGAGGAGCCCTTCGGCACGGTCCTGGCCGAGGCCATGGCCGCAGGCACGCCCGTGGTGGCCACGCGCGTGGGCGGGCTGGCCGACACCGTCGACGACGGGCGCACGGGCCGACTCGTCGAGCCCGGCCGGCCCGACCTCCTGGCCGCCGCCGTCCTCGAGGTCCTATCCCGCCGCGACGAGATGGGCGCCGCGGCTCGCGCCTGGGCACGGCGCTTCGGCGCCGACGCCTACGCCGACCGCGTGGAGCCGCTGCTGAGGCGCCTCGCGGCGCGAGGGTCGAACAATTGACCGCTCTGAGCGCGGTAGATGCTTCTAACACCCACACTGACGGAACGTCAGGTATCTTGGCGCGCGTGCCCCGCGGGAGAGTGATCGGGTCGTGAAGGTCGTCTTCGACGCGCGGCCCGGCGAGGACATCCGCGGCATCGGACGCTACGTGCGCTGCCTGCTGCCGGCGCTGCGCGGGGCCGCCGGGGCCAACGACATCAGCGCCGGCCACCGGCCCGGGCGCACGGCCGACCTCTTCCACGCTCCCTGGATCGACGGTGCGCTGTTGCGCGCGCCCTGTCCGCAGGTCGTGACGGTGCACGACGTCATCCCGCTCAAGCGCCGCTCGGAGTACCTGCGCACCGGTATGCGCTTCCGCCTGCGCTACCTCGCCGTCTCGCGCGCGCAGCGCGTCGTCGTACCCACCCAGGCCGTCGCCGCCGACGCCGTGGATCTCCTGGGCCTGGAGGCCGAGCGCCTGGCCGTGGTGCCCGAGGCGCCGGCGCCCGGCTTCACGCCGCGCAGCCCCGCCGCGGTGGCCGCCGTGCTCGAGCGCCACGGACTGCCCAAGGAGTACCTGCTGTGGGTGGGCGCGCTGCGCCACCCCGACCCGCGCAAGCGCGTCGCCACCCTGGCCGCCGCGCCGCGCGAGCTGCCCCTTGTGCTCGTCGGGCGCACCGCCGCCTGGGCGCGGGAGCTGCCGGGCGTCATCCTCACCGGCGAGATCGACGACGAGGACCTCGCGGCGCTCTACACCGGCGCGCGCGCCCTGGTCTTTCCCTCTGACGACGAGGGCTTCGGCCTGCCACCGGTGGAGGCCCTGGCGTGCGGGACGCCGGTGGTGGCCAGCGACGTGCCGGTCCTGCGCGAGGTGCTCGGGGACCGCGCCACGTTCGTCGATGCCGCCGACGTGCCGGAGCTGGTGGCCGCCGCCCAGCGCGCAACCCGCCCCGCCCCGCCCCCGCCCGCCTGGAGCTGGGAGGACGCCGCGCTGGCCACCTGGCGCGTCTACGAGGAGGCGCTGGCCACCTCCGGCGAGCCGATCCGCAGCCCGCGCCGGCGGACCGCCCCCGCCGCCGGCTGAGCCACCACCCGCCGCGTCGCCGTGACGAGCCCCGGGCTGTCCAGCGAGCCGGCCTGGGCGCGGGGGCGGCGGGCAGCGCGGCGCGCGCCGCCGGCGTGTGGCCGCTGCGACTGGTCTTCGGCAACGACCTCTACGCGGTGGGCACCGCGTAAGTGTCCTGTCCTGGTGCCCCACAAGGGCCCTCAGGCAGGATGCCTCGGCGACAGCAGCGCGCGCAGCTCGCGCAGCATGAGCTCCGGCGACTCGAGGACGTCGCCGTAGGTGTAGCGACGGAACTCGTCGCCTCGGGCGCGGGCCTCACGCTCCCGGCGGCGGTCCTGTTCCCACGCGTGTCGCGAAGCGTGGTAGCGATAGCTGTCGAGCTCGACGGTGAGCCGGTGCGCGGGCCAGCGGCAGTCGACCCGTCGTCCGCCCGCCACCCGGTTGGTCACCGGCAGCGGCAGGCCCTCCCGGGCCAAGAGGTCGAGGAAGCGGCGCTCCAGCACGCTCAGCGCCACGCGGACGTCACCGTGCAGCACCCGGCGCAGCGTGCCGGCGCCCGGGCTGGTGGGCCGACGGTCCAGGACGGCCTCCACCTGCCGCGGCGTGGTGCGGTAGCGGACGCCCGCCTCGTGGCAGGCGCGCGCGACCTCGTCCTCGTCCAGGTCGCGGGCGAGATCGACGATCGTCCGGGCGACCGTGGTGACGGGGACGCCGCGCCACGCCGAGACGTCGCGACGGTCCATGCGTCGCGAGCGCTGGGTGACGACGCCGTCGATCCTCCGCTCGGTCGGCGTGAGCACCTCGTGCGGCGGAGCGGGCCCTCGGGTCAGGCCGTACAGGTACGCGGCCGCTCGGCCGCCCAGCACCGCTCCCTCCCCGCAGGCCAGCACCGCGCCCAGATACCTCGCGAGGAGGTTCGGCGCCCGATGCCCCAGGCGGTAGACCCCGGGATGGACCGCCATGAGCGAGCCGCGATCCAGCCGGTGTCGGACCTGCTTCGCGGTGACGCCGGCGCGCAGCGCCGCCTGCCGCGCGACGATGCCGTGGTTGCTGGTGGCGATGCGCTCCAGCATCCGTTCCACTGTCCTGTCCTGGTGCCCCATATAGGCACCTAGGCAGGACAGAGCCCAGATTCACCCCCCCCACGGTCTCGGCCGCCTGCTCGCCCAGGCGCACCGCGTAGTTGGTGCCCCGGTCCTCCGGGTAGACCTGCGTCGTGTTGGCCAGCACGAGCCCGCGCGCGCCGGTGCGCAGCGGCGGGATGCGCTCGCGGTAGCCGACGTCCACGATCGGCTGGGCGGCGGGCTCGCGGTGCAGCCAGCTCGCGCGCACCCATGACGGGTCGAAGGCCGGGTTGACCGCGCGCAGGCCCGGCAGGTAGCGCTCCAGCAGCGCGTCGGCGTCCAGCGACAGCAGTTCGTGGCCGTGCTCGAGGTAGTTGGCCACGTAGAGGAAGCGCCGTCCCCGGTAGTGACCGGGCTCCACGAGGTTGGTGTGCTCGATCAGGCCCACGAACGGCAGCGCCGGGTCGGCGACGTTGGTCCAGTAGTGGCTGGTGAAGCGGCGGTCCAGCTCGAGCAGCAGGCACAGCGCGGCGTGGTACTCGATTGAGTCCAGACGCGCCAGGTAGGCCGCGCCGACCTCGCAGCGCAGCCCGTCGTCCAGCAGCGCCGCGAAGACGTCGCTGGGCACGGTGGCGATTACCGCGTCGTAGCGCTGCGCCTCGCCATCCGGCGCGAAGGCGCGCGGGTCGTGGCCCAGACGGAAGGCGCCGGGCGCGGCCGGCGTCACCGCCAGGCCGCCGTCGGCCGCGCGCTGCAGGGCCGCCGCCGGGCGGTCGATCAGCACGCGCCCGCCGCGCGCCTCGATCGCTGCCCGCAGCGCGCCGAACAGCGGCTCGAACGACCGCCCCGGATAGCCGAGCAGCTCCTGGCGCGCCTCGCGGCCCTCGAGCTTGCGGCGCAGCGTGAGCTTGCCCCACAGCCAGGCCATGGAGATGTCGTCGGCCCGGCTGCCGAACTTCCCGCGCAGCAGCGGCCCCCACACCGTGGCCCACGCGCGCGGACCCATCGTGCGCTCGATCCACGCACGGGCCGTCTCGCCCTCGTAGGCCTCGACCGCGCGGCCCGCGCGCTGGAGGCGCACCACGGCCAGCCCCATGCGCAGCCGGTCGCGCAGCGGCAGTGGCCCGAAGCGCAGGAGGTCCAGGGGCCCGGTGAACGGATGCACCGCGCCGTCAACGAAGAAGGCCACCGAGGAGGGGCGCCACTGGATGGCCTCGGCCACGCCCAGCTCCTCGCACAGGCGCACGATATGGCGGTCGGAGGTGAACCAGTGGTGGTAGTAGCGCTCCAGCAGGTGGCCGCTGCCGACGTCCACCGTCGCCGCCTGTCCGCCCAGGCCCGGCCAGCGCTCGTAGACGTCGACACCGTGGCCGGCCTGCCCCAGGCGCAGGGCCGCGGTGAGGCCGGCGACACCGGCCCCCAGGACCGCGATCCGCAGGGGCCTCACGAACGGGCCTCGGCCAGCCCCCGACGTCCGCCGTAGCGCACCAGCAGCACGAGGAACCCCGCCGCCGTGATGGGCACCATGATCACGAAGCGCAGCAGCAGCAGGTAGGCCAGGCCGGCCGATGCGCTGCGTCCCAGGGCCTGGGTGGCCAGCACGATGGCCACGTCCAGGGTGCCCGCGTAGCCGGGGCCCGACGGGATGAGGACGATCATCGACGACAGGGCGAGGATGAAGGCGGCCTCGAGCAGGTTGACGTCCAGGCCCGAGGCGATCCCCACCGTCCACCAGCCCACCACCTCGATGCCCCAGACGACCAGGCTGAGCGTGAGCACCTCGGTCAGGTGGCGTCCGCGCAGGCGGGTCAGCGCGGCCAGCATGGGGGCCACGAAGCTCCGCAGCCGCTCGCCACGGCCGCTGCGCTGCAACAGCCACCAGCCCGCAGCGGCAGCGGCGACAACGACGCCCACCAGCGCCAGCCCCAGCGCGACCCGGCCGCCCTGAGGCACCTCGATGCCCTGCAGCGCACCGAAGGCCAGCACGACGAACAGCGTGGCCAGCACCACGACGTCGAGCAGGCGCTCGGCCAACAGGGTGCCGATGATCGTGCGCCGGTCGGTGTCCACCCGCGGGTGCAGGAACACGACGCGCAGCGCGTCGCCCGCCCGCGCGGGCAGCACGTTGTTGCCCATGTAACCGACGGCCGTGAGCCCGTACATGTCCCGGCGCAGGGGGTGGCCGCCGTTACGGCGCATGAGGATCAGCCAGCGCTCTGCCCGCACCCCGCAGGCCGCGAAGTACAGCGCGACGGCGCCGATCAGCGCGGCTATCTCCCGTCCCGTGGAGGGCAGGTCGGGCGGCTCCTGGCCCAGCGCCCACCACACCACGCCGGCGATGGCCAGCACGGAGATGACCACGCTGGCCACCGCGACCGCCCGCCCGCCGCGCGAGGCGGGCGGCCGGACCTCCTCCTCCTCCTCCTGGCTAAGGGAGGGCGACGCGGTCGGGCTCATCGGCTGAGGGCGTCGCGACGTTGACCCGCGCGCGCACCACGTAGAGGGGGCGGCCCTTGACCTCGTCGTAGATACGCCCGACGTACTCCCCGATGAGGCCGATGGCCATGAGCTGGATGCCGCCCAGCAGCAGCACGGCGATGATGATCGTGGTGGCGCCGGGGACGAAGGCGCCGGCGACCTTGAGCGCGATGGCGACCGGGATGGCCAGGAAGGCAAGGAAGGCGAACAGGAAGCCGATCAGCGTGGCCAGTTGCAGCGGTGCGTGGGAGAACGAGGCGATGGCGTCCAGGGCGAAGCGCGCCATGCGTCGCAGCGGGAACTTCGTGGTCCCGGCCTGGCGGGCCTCGCGGCGGTAGGGCACGGCGGTCTGCGTGAAGCCGACCCACACGGTCATCCCGCGCAGGTAGCGGTTGCGCTCGCGCATTCCCAGCAGCGCGTCCAGGGCGCTGCGGTCCAGCAGGCGGAAGTCGCCCGCCTCGCTGCCCAGGGGCACCTCGGACAGGCGCCCTAGCAGCCGGTAGAAGCCGCGCGCGGTGGCCAGCTTGAACGGGGTCTCGCCGTCGCGGTGGGTGCGCGCGGCGTACACCACGTCGGCGCCCTCGCGCCAGCGGTCAAGCATGGTGAGGATGACCTCGGGCGGGTCCTGCAGGTCGCCGTCGAGCATCACCACGACGTCTCCCCCCGCGTGGTCAGGGCCCGCGGTGAGCGCGGTCTGGTGACCGAAGCGGCGGGAGAGATGGATCACGCGCACACGGGAATCCTCGGCGGCCAGCTCGTCGAGTACCTGCGGCGTGGCGTCCGTGGAGCCGTCGTCCACGACGACCAGCTCCCAGGGAAGCCCGTCCAGGGCCCCGGCCACACGGGCGTGGAACGGGCGCGCGGTGTCCTCCTCGTCGAGCATGGGGGCGACCACCGTGAGCAGCTGCAGCGCACGCTCGGACATCCGGGCAATGCTAGTGGCGCGCCCGACGGTGTTCACGGGTGGTCGGGCACCCCCGGACGGGCTCGCGGCGTGCTCATAGACTGGCGCGCCACGCGGCGTCCCGACTCGCTCATCGCCTCGGCCTGACAAGCCGCGAGCTGGGGCTGCTGTGCCTGGCCGTCGGACTCGGCGTGGCCGTCCGCCTGGCCTTCGTGGTGGCCACCAGGGGGCACGTGCTGGCCGGGGACGAGATCGAGTACGACATCCAGGGCCGGTTCTTCGCCGACGGGATGCCCTGGTGGTCGACGACCCCCCTACGGCGATGCGCACCCGTCGCTGTGGAAGGCGCCGGGCTACACGTCCTGGGTGGGGTTGTGGTACGCCGTCCTCGGCACGTCACCCGACCGGGTCTTCGCCGTCCAGGCCGTGCTGCTTGCCCCGGTGACCGTCACGCTGGGGTTCCTCCTGGCCCGCCGGCTCTTCGGCGCGGGCGCGGGGGTGGCCGCCGCGTTCGTGCTGGCCGTGTATCCGTTCGCCTGGCAGTTCGAGGTGCGCCTGTTCTCCGAGAGCCTGGCCGTGCCGCTGACCGCCGGCGTGCTCCTGCTCCTGCTCGACCGCCCGCCCACGCGGCGGGTGGTGGTTGCCACGGGCCTGCTGCTGGGCGCGGCGGTGCTCGTTCGCCCCAGCTCGCTGTTCCTGTTCCCCGGTGTGCTGGTGGCCTGGATCGCCGCGACGGGCTGGCGACGCGGGCTGGCCACCACCGCCGCGGCCACGGGGATCGCCGTGCTGTGCGTCGCGCCGTGGACCGTGCGCAACGCTGTGGTCGGCGACGGCTTCGTGCCCGTCTCGATCCAGAGCGCGGCCCTGTACTGCACGTTCAACGAGGTCGCGGCGCGCAACGAGGTCTTCCCCTACGCCTGTCAGATCCTCACGCCGGGAGCGCTGGAGGTGCTGGAAACGCCGCGGTCGGACGTGGCCTTCGCGGACGCGCTGCGGGAGCAGGCCCTCGACTACATCGCCGACAACCCGCTCTCGGTGCCCCAGGCCTTCTTCTGGAACGGGCTGTCGCGACTGTGGGACGTGCGCAACCCGGCGCGCCCGCTGGACGAGGTGCCCTTCGAGGGCCGCTCCGAGGCGGTAACCGCGGTGGGGCTTGCCCTGTACCTGCCGCTGCTCGCGCTGGCCCTGTGGGCGCTGTGGCGCCACCGCGCGCGGCGCGCGCTGGTCCTGCCCGTGCTGGCCATCGCGCTGGCCGCCTCGGTGGTGTACACGAGCGCCTCGGGGACCCGCTACCGCGCACCGCTGGAACCGCTGATCGTGGCGCTGGCCTGCTCGACGCCGCTGATCGCGCGAGCGGGCGCACGGCTCGCCGGGGAGCGCGAGGCACCGAGATGACGATGACCTGCTGCGCCTGTGCCGCGGGCGACCTCGTCGCAGACCTGCGGGTGGCCGGCGAGATGGGCCACCGCGGCCTCGCCCCGACCACCGATGCGTTCGGCGTGGCCCTCAGCGACCTGGTGCACTGCACGGCATGCGGCCACCGCCAGCTCGAGCGGATGCCCTCCGACGCCGCGTTGGGGGAGGCCTACGGCGAGGCGGCGAGCGACGACTACATCGGCGAGGAGGCCGGCCAGCGCGAGACCGCGCGCCGCGCTCTGGCCCGCATCGAGCGATGGATGCCGGGGGCGGGGGCGCCCGGCCCCGGGGCGCCCCCCGCGCGAGACACGCCCTCCGCGCCCGGCCCGCCGCGCCTGCTCGACCTCGGCTGCTGGGTCGGCTTCCTGCTCGCAGAAGCGCGCGAGCGTGGGTGGGAGGGCGTGGGCGTGGAGCCCAGCGCGTTCGCCTCGACCTATGCGCGCGAGCGCCTGGGTCTCGACGTGCGCCGGGAAGGTCTGCTGGACGCCGACCTGCCCGCCGGCGCCTTCGACGCCGGCATCCTGGGCGATGTGATCGAGCACCTCCCCCGGCCCGGCGCGGCCCTGGACCGCGTGGCCACGCTCCTGCGGACGGGTGGGCCACGGCTGGCCTGGCTCTCGCTGCCCGACGCCGGATCGCGCGTGGCACGCGCGATGGGAGCGCGCTGGTGGTCGGTCATCCCCACCCACGTCCAGTACTTCACCCGCGGCTCGCTGGCCACGCTTCTGCACCGCCACGGCTGGGAGGTCCTCGAGGTCGCGACCGCGCCCAAGGCCTTCACCGTGCGCTACTACCGAGCGCACCGGCGGCTACTCGCCCACCGCCGCCCGCGCCCTCGTGCGCGCCGCCCGCCTCGCGGGCGTGGCCGACCGCATGTGGGCCCCCGACTTCCACGACGCATGCGGTCATCGCCCGGGCGCGGGGGTAGCGCGTCGCAGGCCGCTATCCGCGCGTCTTCGGGCACGGTCGTCACAGGCGGGTGGAGCGCGCGGGCTTCGGCGACTTCCTGTTCTTCGACTGGGCCCAGAGTGCAGCGCAATAGTGTCTTTTCGCGCGCGACCTGGCTGGATCTGCTGGTGAGGGTGGAGGGTGTGGCTGTGCCAGCGCCTCGCACGCCTGTTCAGTCCCACACAGCCCGCCTGCGGAAGGGCCGTGTGGTGTTACGTCGCCGCGCGCCTCGGCGCCCTCCTGGCGCGCGACTCATGCTCCTAGAGGATCCCGAGCACGAGCAGCAGGATCAGCGTCCCGATCGCTGAGACAAGCAGTGAGCCCAGGCAGCCCAGGCGGTTCGTGAAGAGGAGCACCTCCGGGGGCTACCCGGACGGGCGCAGTCCGAACGGCGGGCTGACGCGCCGGGCGGCGGCGCCGGCCGCCCGGCGCCGGCGGGTCGCGGGCAGCAGTGCCAGGGCGTCGCGGTAGGCGGGCAGCAGCGTGCGCTCGCGCAGGAGGGCGTGGCCGAGGGCCAGGAGCTCGTAGCCCAGCACGCGGTGCAGGTCACCGCGCAGGTCGGCCCAGGTGGCGTTCTTGGCCAGCATCAGCAGGCGGTTGCGAAACTGCAGCGCGCGGTGGTCGGCCGGCAGCGCGGCGCGGGTGCTCGGCGAGTAGAAGCGCACGTGCCAGGCCGTGGCCGCCGGCTCGTAGGCGCAACGCCAGCCCGCCAGGCGCACCCGCCAGGCCAGGTCGGCGTCCGAGGCCCACAGGGCCATCGACTCGTCCAGGACCTCGCCGTCGACGGCGACCGCGTCCAGCGCGGCGCGGCGGTACAAGGCGCAGGCGCCGTCGGGGCCGAAGGCCTCCCCCGCCCGCGCGTAGGCCCCCGCCGGCGCCCCGTGGCCCACGAGGCTGTTCTTACGCCGGCGGTCGACGGTCATACCCGCGGTGTCGATCACCGCCAGGCGGTCGGCCTCCTCCATGCCGGTGGCCCGCAGCAGCCGCGGGGCGACGCTGCCCACGCCGGGCTCGGCCAGCCGCGCGACGGCGGCGGCCAGGAAGCCGGGGTCCAGGACGCAGTCGGCGTTGAGCAGGAGCACGGCGTCAGCGTCGTCGGCGGCGTCAGCGTCGTCGTCGTCGGCGGCGTCAGCGTCGTCGGCGGCGTCGGCGTCCTGCGCGCCGCGCACCGCCGCGCCCCCGCGACCCTCGCCCCCCACCGCCCTCAGGCCCGCGTTGATCGCCGCCGCGTAGTTGACCCGCTCGGGCAGCGAGAAGACCAGCGCGCCTGCCTCACGGGCCAGCGCCGCCGTCCCGTCGGTACATGCGTTGTCGACAACCAGCACGTCGGCCCCAGGCTGGGCCAGCGCGGCGGGCAGGGAGCGCTCCAGCCTGTGGGCCTCGTCGACCGAGAGCATCACGATCCCCGTCCTCACGCCTCCAGCGCCTCCGCGTAGACCGCCGCCGTCTCGCGCGCCGTGCGCGCCCACGAGAACCTCGCGGCGCGCTCGCGCCCGGCAGCCACGAGACGCTCGCGCAGCGTGCGGTCCTCCAGAACGCCGCGCAACGCGGCGGCCAGCGCGGCCTCGTCGAGCGGGTCGAAGTAGGCGGCCGCGTCGCCGGCAGTCTCGGGCAGCGCCGTCGCCGTGGAGCAGACCACCGGCACGCCGCGGACCATCGCCTCCACCAGCACGATGCCGAAGCCCTCGTAGAGGCTGGGGTGCACGAGGGCGTCGGCGCCGCGCAGAAGGGCGTCGAGCGCGCCGTCGTCCAGCCAGCCCGTGAGCTCCACCGGCGCGTCGCCGACCTCCGCACGCAGCCGCTCGCCTCCCCCCGCATCGGGCCCGGCCAGCACCAGGCGGTGCTCCAGCCCCTGATCGCGCAGGGCGCGGAACGCGCGCACGAGACGCACGAGGTTCTTCTTGGCCCGCAGGTCGCCCACGGCCAGCACGTAGGGACCGCCGGGCGGCTGCTCGCGGTTCCCCACCGGCAGCGAGGGTGCGTTGGGCACCACGCGCAGGCGCTCCCGGTCGACGCCGTAGCGGCGAGCCACATCGCCCGCCGTCCACGCCGATACGCACACCACGCGCTGGGCCGACCGCACCGCCCGCGGAGTCACTGCGCGGTACTTCCACCCCGTGCGCGGCGCGAAGTCCCCGGGCCACGCCTCGAAGGCCAGGTCGTGCACCGTGACCACGCCGGGGGTGCGACGAAGCAGGGGCAGGAAGCAATTGGGGGCATGGAGCACGTCGGCCCCGGCCCGCGCCGCAGCCACGCCCAGCCCGATCTGCTCGTGGACCACCTCCGGCCCCGGCAGCCCGCGCACGGGCGCGCGCACGAGCCAGCCCTCGACCCCGGCCAGGCCTCCCAGCAGGCCGCGCACGTAGCGCCCCACGCCGCGCGGGGCGGGGTCGGCCGCCTCGCGGGCGTCGAGCAGGACGGTTGGCACGACCGCAGCCTATGTTCGACGCCCGCCCCCGGCCAGCGCTTACCATGCCTGCCGGAGAGAGGGGCGTGGCAGCATGGAGGTCGTAGCGGACGTGCAGACGACGATGGAGCCAGAGACCGCGCTGCGGCGCGGGCAGCGCCAGGCGCGCATCTTCGACATCCCGGTCGAGCTCGATCCGCCGTCCGACCTCCTCGCGCGCATCACCGGCTGGGTGAAGGAGGACCGCCCGGCCGGAGGCCCCCGCCAGGTCATGTACGTCAACGCGCACGTGCTCAACCAGTCGCGCGAGGACCCGCACCTGCGTGATGCGCTGGAGGCGGCCGACCTCATCTACTGCGACGGCTACGGCGTGCGCCTCGCCGCCCGGGCCCTGGATGCCCCGGTCCCCCACCGGATGACCGGCGCCGACTGGGTGTGGGACCTCGCGGCGCTGTGCGAGGCCCAGGGCGCCTCGATCTACCTGCTGGGCTCCGAGCCGATGGTGGCCGGACGCGCCGCCGACCGTCTGCGCCGGCGCTTCCCGCGCCTGCGCGTGGCCGGCAGCCACCACGGCTACTTCGACCTGGGCTCCCCCCACGCCGACCGCGTGGTGGAGGACGTCAACGCGCGACGGCCCGACATCGTGCTCGTGGGCATGGGCAGCCCCAAGCAGGAGCTCTGGGTGCGCGGCACCGCGGCGCGCCTGGACGCCGGCGTCGTGTGGACGGTCGGCGCCCTGTTCGACTACGTCTCGGGCCGGGTGCCGCGGGCGCCCGCGTGGCTGGCCGACAACGGGCTGGAGTGGATCTTCCGCCTGGCCGTGGAGCCCCAGCGCATGTGGCGTCGCTACCTGGTGGGCAATCCCCAGTTCCTCACCAGGGTCATGGCCCAGGCCCGGGCCGGCGCGACCGACCGCCCGCCGCGCGGACGGCACTAGCCTTCCAGCCCATGGAGACGCGCGTGGGCAGCCGTCGCGGGCCCGCGCTCGCCCTCGCCGCGCTGGTGGCCGCGGGCGCCCTGGTCCTGGTGCAGGCCCAGGCCGGCGGCGTGCTGGGCATCGGCGC
>Ga0136615_10000600_pt1 | contig 16624 bp, 13 predicted proteins | sample AntDrymUQ2882206_2_FD_106647 | JGI IMG/M metagenome (GOLD analysis project Ga0136615, IMG submission 106647) | Polar desert sand microbial communities from Dry Valleys, Antarctica - metaG UQ288 (22.06) | ecosystem: Environmental > Terrestrial > Soil > Desert | place: Antarctica: Dry Valley...
GATAGGGTCGCCCTCGCCTACGGTCCCGAGGTCTCGGAGAACGTCGAGGCCGAGCTCGAAGCCAACGGCGTCGGCGTCTACACGGGCGAGCACGTCGATGAGTTCACCGGCGAAGGGCGCGTCAGGGGCGTGAAATTCGGGGGCAAGGAGCTCGAGACGAACCTGGTCATCGTCGGCGTCGGGATAAGACCGAACGTCGAGCTGGCCGCTGAAGCAGGGGTGGAGATCGGGGCCACGGGAGCCATCCTGGTGGACCGTCACATGAAGACCAGCACCCCCGACGTCTGGGCCGCCGGGGACTGCGTGGAGACGACCAACCTCGTGGGCGGCAGACCAATCTGGGTCCCCCTCGGCGATACAGCGAACCAGATGGGCCGCGTCGCAGGCACGAACGCGGCCACGGACGAGGATACCCTGGAGTTCCCAGGCGTCCTCGGCACAGGCATCTTCAAAGTCTTCGACCTCGGGGTAGGCAAGACAGGGCTCTCAGAGAAAGGGGCCGAGGAGGCGGGCTACGAAGTCGTGAGCGCCGGCCTGTGGGCCAACGACCGAGCGGCCTACTACCCAGGCGCGCAAAAAGTGTTCCTCAAGCTCATCGCCGATCGTGCGACAGGCAGACTGCTCGGCGCGGAGGCCGCGGGCTCCGGCGCCGACAAGCTCATCGACATCTGCGCCACGGCCCTCTGGGGCAGACTGTCCTACCCCGATCTCGTCAACATAGACCTCGCCTACTCCCCACCCTACGGACCTGCCCTGAGCCCCGTCATACAGGCGGCGACCATCCTCTCGGGCAAGTTCGACCGCGCCAAAGAAGGCATCAGGGCCGCGGAGTAGCGTCGTGAGAGATTCTTTCAGAATCTCTCGACTACTGTCCTGGCGAGCATGTGCAGCGGCAGGTAGTCGGGGCCGCCTGCCTTGGAGTCGGTGCCGCTCATGCCGAAGCCCCCGAAGGGCTGTACGCCGACGAGGGCCCCGGTGATGGTGCGGTTGAAGTAGACGTTGCCGGCCTTGAACTCCCGACGCGCTCGCTCGAGGTGGTCGCGGTTTTTGGAGTAGACGCCGCCTGTGAGGCCGTAGGGGCTGTCGTTGGCGACGCTGAGGGCTTCGTCGAAGTCGCTGGCCTTTATGACCGCGAGGACGGGACCGAAGATCTCCTCCCGCGCCACTGTGGCGTCCCGCTCGACCTCGAAGATAGTCGGGCTGATGAAGTAGCCGTTATCGGGGTCTCCCGGGTCTTCGCCGAGGACGCGCTCGCCCTCCTGCTTGCCAACGTCGACATAGTCTGAGACCTTCTCGAACTGCGGCTCGCTTATTACGGGCCCGACGTTCACGCTTGCGCTCTCGGGGACACCGATCTCGAGATCCTTCGCCTTCTCGACGACCCTGTCCAGGACCTCGTCGTAGATGTCGGCGTGCAGGATGGCCCGGCTCGCCGCGCTGCACTTCTGGCCCGAGTATCCGTAGGCGCTCTTGACGATGTCGGCCGCCGCAGAGTCCAGGTCGGCCGATTCATCTATGACCATCGCGTCCTTGCCGCCCATCTCGGCTATCACCCTTTTAACCCAGCGCTGGTTCTCTATCTGCCTGGCCGCCAACTCGTTGATCCTTAGCCCCGTCTTCATGGAGCCCGTAAAGGAGATAAAGCGGGTCCTTGCATCCTCTACGAGATAGTCCCCGACCTCCGAGCCGTAGCCGGGCAGGAAGTTGAGGACGCCTTCTGGCAGCCCGGCTTCTTCGAAGACCTCAGCGACGACCGCCCCTATGACCGGCGTGAACTCGGAGGGCTTCATGATTACGGTGTTCCCAGCGACGATGGCCGCGCTCGACATCCCGGTGAGGATGGCGGTGGGGAAGTTCCAGGGAGCTATAATGACCCCGACGCCCATCGGCTGGTAGGTGTAGCGGCTCTCCTCGCCGGGGACCGAGTAGATCTCGACGCCGTCCCCAAGGCGCAGCATCTCCCTGGCATAGTACTCGAGGAAGTCTATAGCCTCGGCCACCTGGGCGTCGGCCTCGGCCCAGGGCTTGCCGCCCTCGTAGGCCTCCCAGGCCAGAAGCTCGAACCTCCTGCGCTTCATGATCGCCGAAGCCCTGAGCAGTATGCGCGCCCGCGCCTCCGGCGAGGTGTGGCTCCACGTCTCGAAAGTCGAAGTCGCGGTCTCTAGCGCCATGTCCGCCTCGCGCTCCTTTGCGCTGGCCGTGCGGCCCACTACCTGCGAGGGGTTGGCAGGGTTTACGGAGACGATCTCGCCGTCCGTCTCGACGCGCTTGCCGCCGATGATAGCGGGGTAGCTCCGGCCCAGCCTGGAGCCCACGTCTTTCAGGGCGGCCCGCATAGCCTCGACGTTCTTATCCTCAGACCAGTCGAGGTATGCTTCGTTCTTGTACGGTATCAGTCCCATCGGTGCTCCTATCTCTTCGCCCTGGCGGTCATGCTCCCGATCACGTCTCTGGCGACGTAGCCGGCGATCTTGGGGTTCTCCTTGAGACGCCTGGTCGAGTACTCGTACCAGTCCTCACCGAAAGGCACGTAGACCCTGAGCTTGTGCCCGGCCCCGACGAGTATGCTCCTCAGTTCCTCGTCTACCCCGAGAAGCATCTGGAACTCGTAGCGGTCCTCGGGCACTCCGAGCTGGTGGATGAGCCTGAGGGCGTGCCAGATCAGGAACTCGTCGTGCGTCGCTATACCGACGTATACGCCGCCTTTGAGCAGCTCGTCGAGCAGGAAGATGTAGTTCTGGCGAACGGTGTCGAAGTCCTTGTAGGCTATCGACCGCGGCTCGTCGTAGATGCCCTTGCACAGGCGCACGGAGAAACCAGCGTCGATGACGCGCTGCACGTCCTCGATGCTGCGGCGCATGTAAGCCTGCAACACCGCGCCCGTGTTCTCATGGTGCCCGTATGTGTCGTGAACGATGCGGAGCGTCGCTTCCGTGTGCGGCGAGTCCTCCATGTCTACCCGCACAAAGCGCCCCCGATCCCCGGCGTACTCGACTACCTCTTCCAGGTTCGCCCTGCAGAGTTGCTCGTTCAGGGTCAGCCCGAGCCCGGTGAGCTTGACGGAGATACCGCCCTTCAGGCCGTGGTCGTCGAGCGCGTCGACGACCTTTTCGTAGTCCTTCAGCTTCGCGGCGGCGTCGGCCTTGCTCTCGGTGCTCTCGCCGAGGAGGTCGATGGTGACGACGCAGCCCTGCTCGTTCAGGTCTCTGACCGTGGAGAGCGCCTCATCCAGCGTATCGCCGGCTATGTAGCGGCCGGAGATCCTCTTCACGATCGGCCGCGGGATGAGGGGCACCGAGTTCGCTATGGCTTTGTCCACTATTCCCATCTCTCGAAACCCCACGCGACGGCCTGTATGACGTTCGATACACCCCGATTCTACTCCAAGGAGCGTCCAGGGGCTTTGGTGTAGGATGGTGGCAAGATTGGCAACCAGAGAGGCCTGGAGGTAGAGAATGCGTACCACCGACGCCCGTGAAGGAACGGCTTCAGGGACCCTTACCGTCGCCTCCATGATAGGGGGACGCGAGCCCGACGACGCACCAGGCGGGCGCATGACCTCGACGAACCCGGCGCGTACGGCCGAGAAGGTGGCGGAGGTGCTACTCGGCGATGCAGGGACGTTCGTCGAGGCTTGCAGGGCGGCTCGGGAAGCGCAGCGGGGGTGGGCCGGTGTACCGGCCCCGATCCGCTCTCAGGTAATAAAGAAGATCGGGCGCGTCGTCGAGAACAACAAGGAGGCGCTCGCGCGGCTGGTGACCCGTGAGATCGGCAAGCCTTACGCGGAATCTCTCGGCGAGGTGCAGGAGATCATTGACACCTGTGACTTCTTCACCGGTGAGGGGCGACGCCTCTACGGCCAGACCGTCCCTTCGGAGATGCCAGACAAACAGCTCTTCACCTTCCGCGTCCCCGTTGGCGTAGCGGCCATCATCACGGCCGGCAACTTCCCCGTCGCGGTCCCATCCTGGTACCTGATCCCCGCCCTCACCTGCGGCAACGCCGTGGTCTGGAAACCAGCCGAATACTCCCCCGCCATCGGCGACGCCCTGGCCAAACTCTTTGTTGCCGGCGGCCTCCCAGACGGCGTCCTCAACGTCGTGCAGGCCGAAGGACCTGCGGTCTTCGAGGGGTTGGAGAAGGCCCTGGACGAAGGGCTAGTCGACAAGGTCGGCTTTACAGGCTCTTCCGAGGTCGGAAAGAGGATAGGCGAGCTCTGCGGCAGGCACATGCAGTCTCCCTGCCTGGAGCTCGGGGGCAAGAACCCCCTCGTGGTGATGCACGACGCAGACCTCGACCTCGCCGCCGAAGGCGCCCTATTCTCAGGCTTCGGCACAGCGGGCCAGCGCTGCACCTCTCTTGGCACTGTGTTCGTCCACGAGTCCGTTCACAGCGAGTTCATCTCCAGGTTCGCAAGCGCCGTCGAGAGTGCGGCCATAGGAGATCCCACAAAAGACGTACTCTACGGTCCGATGCTGAGCGAGCGCTTCCACGAGCGGTTTTTGGGGTGGCTCGAGCTCATCGAGGACCACCACACCGTCCACGGTTCGAGCGGGATGGGACGCATTAGCGCAGACAAACCTCGCGAGGGTTTCGTGGGAGACTCCGAGGCCGGCATCTACGATCACCCGACCATCGTCGACGGCGTTACGATGGAGGATGAGATCTACCGCACAGAGACTTTCGGCCCCATCGTCGGCGTCGCCTCTTTCTCGGACTTCGATGAGGCCGTAGCCCTCTCGAACGGGCACGGCTACGGGCTCTCGGCAGCGATCTACACCACCGACGCGACGAACGCGCTGCGCTTCAGGGAGCGCAATGGCGCAGGGATGCTCTCCGTCAACAACTCCACCAGCGGCGCAGAGGCCCACCTGCCCTTCGGCGGCAACGGCAAGAGCGGCAACGGGAGCCGTCTCTCGGGCATCTGGGTGCTCGATCAGTTCACGCGCTGGCAGTCGATGAACTGGGACTACGCCGGCAAGCTCCAGAAGGCCCAGATGGACATAGCCGATCTCCCCGCCGACCTCGACTACACCCTGCCCGAGGAAGACAAAGGCGTCTGATGTACGACGTCATCGTCGCAGGCCTCGGAGGGATGGGAAGCTCGGCGGCCTATCACCTCGCAGGGCGCGGCAAGCACGTGCTCGGGCTGGAGCGGCACACCCCCGCGCACGACAGGGGATCCAGCCACGGGCAGTCCAGGATCATCCGCCTGGCGTACTCGGAGGACCCTGCCTACGTACCACTGGTCATTCGTGCCTACGAGCTGTGGGAACGGCTGGAGAGGGAGACAGGCGAGGACCTGATGACGATCACGGGCGGACTCATGATCGGGCCTCCAGGTACCAGGTTCTTCGAAGGCAGCAAGGAGAGTGCCGAGAAGTATGACCTGCCCTACGAGGTCCTCGACTCCGCCGGGCTGAAAAGACGCTACCCCGTCTTCGAACCAACCCCTGATACCGTCGCCCTCTTCGAGGAGAAGGCCGGCTTTCTCAGGCCCGAGGCTTCCGTGAAGGCCCACCTGGACAGGGCAGCTTCTCTCGGCGCCGACCTCAAGTTCGGGGAGGAGATCCTGTCCTGGCAACCAACGCGATCCGGGGTTCGGGTCGAGACAAAAACAGGGACCTACGAAGCGGAACGACTGGTCGTGTCGGCCGGAGCGTGGGCGCCGAAGCTGCTCGCTGATCTCGGTCTCCCACTGGAGGTTACGCGCCAGATCCTGTTCTGGTTCGACCCGAAAGGCGGCATCGAACGCTTCCTGCCTGACCGCTTCCCCATCTTTATCTGGGAGCCCGAAGACGGCAACTCGTTCTACGCTATCCCTGCCCACGACGGGCCCAAAGGCGGGGTCAAGGTCGCGTTCTTCAGGGCCGACGGCAAGCCGGCGGACCCCGAGACGATAGACCGCGAGGTCCACGACGAGGAGGTTGAGTTCATCCGGAGCTATCTGGCAAGGTACGTCCCCGACCTCGACGGTAAGTTTCTCTACGCGAAGACCTGCATGTACACGAACACCCCGGACGAGCACTTCGTGATCTCCGTGCACCCCAAGTACCCCCAGGTCGCCATCGCCGCAGGCTTCTCCGGGCACGGCTACAAGTTCTGCAGCGTGGTCGGCGAGATCCTGGCCGCCCTCGTCACGGAAGACGAGACCCCCCACCCGATAGACCTCTTCTCTCCGGCACGCCTGGCTGGCGCAAAGCGCGGTTAGCCATGGAGATCCTGGACGCAAACCAGACAGCAGACCGCCTGCCTTACCCCGAGCTTGCCGACACTATCCGCGAGGTAGCCCTCGCCAGGAGCTCTGATGGTTTTCAAGCCCCACCCCGGCTCGTCCTGCCTCTTTCAGAAGGCGGCGTCCTGCTGGTCATGCCAGCCTCGGATCCGGAGTTCGCCATCACCAAGCTGGTCACGGTCCACCCGGAGAACCCGGGACGCGACCTGCCGAGGATACAGGGCGAGGTGGTCGTAATGGACGCGACGACTGGAGAGCGGCTCGGCCTCCTCGACGGCAGTGTCGTAACCGCCAGGCGCACAGCGGCCCTCTCTATGCTCGCCGCCCGCGAACTCGCCCCGCGCCCAGAAGGGCCTCTCCTCGTCGTGGGCGCGGGAACGCAGGGTCGGGCGCACCTCGATGCCTTCCGCGAGGGCCTCGGCGTCTCCAGGGTCTTCGTTTCCTCCCGCAGTTCGAAGAGCGCCGTATCTCTCGCGGGACACGCCAGAAGCCTCGGCCTGGAAGCAGAGGAGGTCGAGGGACCCGAAGAAGTGCTGGACGACGTGAGCCTCGTCGTCACGGCCACAACGAGTTTGGAGCCGGTTCTCCCTGGGGAGATCCCGGAGGGTATCTTCGTGGCCGCGGTCGGGTCTTTCGAGCCGGAGGCGGCCGAGTTGCCGCCGGCCGTGGTCTCGGCCTCTCACGTCTTCGTGGATACGATGGAGGGCGCCAGAGAGGAGGCGGGAGACCTGATCCAGGCCCAACAGGCCGGCGCGTTCGGCTGGGAGGGCGCAACAGCACTCGAGGACGCGCTTCGTTCATCCGAACGCCCCAAAGGTACGATCGTATTCAAGAGCGTGGGCCACGCCCTCTGGGACCTTGCCGCCGCAAGGACGGCCTTCTCGCCTCCATCAGCCTCTCAGCCGTAAGCAAATAAGAAGCTCACTGCTGAAAGCTGATCGCTGTAATAAGGTTCACACTTTAGGTCGGGCGGTGTATAGTAGGAAGAGACGTGGAAGGAGTGCTCCGTGCAAAAAGCTATGATTACATCAGAACCCTTGTCCGGTATCGAAGTTGGGCGCGAGAGCGAGGAGATGTGCCTCCTCGCCAAGTTATTCAATGGCTTCGCCAACTCGACGAGGCTTTCGATCCTGTTGCTCCTATCGCAGCGCGGTGAGATGAAGGTCGGAGAGCTGGTAGACGAGCTCGGGGCGCCGCAGCCGAGGGTCTCCGACCATCTGCGCTGCCTGGCCTGGTGTGGTTACGTAAAGGTGCGTCGCGAAGGCAGAAACGCCTATTACGCCGTGGCCGACGAGAGGGTCATGCGGATACTAGAACTCGGCGAGGAACTCCTTCAGGACAACCTCGAGCACCTAGAGGCTTGTGACGACATAGAGAAGGGCTGCTAGGCAAGAACGCCCGGCAGCCGGCAAGAGCGAAGGGCACATACCCGCCATCCTGGCCCGCCGGACCCCTGCGCAGAGCCCACTCCAGAGGCAGAGGGCGTGTTTACGCGATCCGGAGGGCGGGGATTCTAGTAGAGACTGGTCTCTGTAAGATATACGCGAGGGGTGTTTCACGTATGGCCCAGGCTCAGGATCTCAGGCAGGCGATAATCTCCGTGGCGGGCCGGCAGGGACCGCTTCTCTCGGCTTTTCTGAGCGTCAACGCCGACATCCCGGAGAACCAACGAAGGGCGTACCTGGTCCGCCTGCGCGACGCCATGAACGATGAGGGGGTCCCTGACGATCTGCAGCAGCGGGTCAGGGAGTACACCGAGGACGAGACGCATCCAGGGGCCAGGACGCTCGCCATTTTCGCGGACGAAGATGACCTTTTCGAGATCTACCGGTTGCAGGTCGATGTTCCTGAATCGTTCCGTTGGGGAGATCCGTACGTGGCCCCACTGGCGCTGGTTCTTGACGAGTACGAGCCTTACGGGGCGGCTGTCCTCGACGCCGAGAGGCTCAGGTACTTTGTGGTCTCGCCCCTTGGCGGTGGAGAACAGGAGATAAAGGGGAACGGCTTCAGGGAAATCGACGTCCATCCCAGCGAGTCTCCCCCAAGGGGAGGGACTGACCACGATGCGGCCAGCCGTCGGACGGAGGCCCACATCCATCGCTTTTACAAGGAACTGGGGGAGCTCATCAGGGATGTCACCTTCCAGGAGGGGGTGCAGCGCCTGATCCTCGCCGGCCCTAGTGAGAGGACCGCCGAGTTCCGCCGCAGCCTGCCCAACGAGCTACAGGAGCGGGTCGTCGCCGAGGAACACGTAGATCTCGGCTCACCCGAGGGCGAGCTCCTGGACCGGCTCGAGGCCGTCAGGGAGCGCGCCGAGCACGAGCGCGAGAAGGAGCTTCTGGGCGAGATCAGGGAGAGCGGCGTCCGCGGCCTCGACGTGACCGTCGCGGCCCTTCAAGAAGAGAACCGCGTCTACCACCTCGCCGCGCTCTGGGAACTGGAGGCCGAGACCCGCTGGTGCGACAACGACCAGCTCGCCATACGCGATGTCACCCGTGAGGAGTGCCCATTCTGCGGCCAGAAGACCCGCATGCGGCCACTTACGGACGTCCTGGTCGACCTCGCCGCCGCCCGCGGCGCGCGCCTCGACTTCATGCGCGGCGAAAACGAGAACACGGACATCCTGCGCGACGAGTTCGGGGGCATAGCAGGCCTGACCCGCTTTTAGAGTGGCAAGTCAGCACTTCAGCACGCCGCTTCGCGGCTTTCAGCATGTCAGCGAAGGATTACGTACGCAAGAGTTCAAGAGCTGAAATGCTGACTAAAGCGATGTGCAGAGATCTTGACCTGCGCATTCGGCTGTAAGCTATCGGCTATAGGAGAAAACGAGAAGCTGAAGTGCTGACAAGCGGAGGCCGCAGGCCCGCGGCGTGCTGACTAGCTGAAATGCTGAAGTGCTAGAGTCCGAAGGACTCTGGGAGTAAACAGCCAGCGCAATTTGCCTGCTCCGGCCTTCGGGGCGTCGTCGAACTCGATGCAAACGACGCCGCCCTTCTTTATCTTCATATCCGCGCCCCCGGCATCGCCGGTGAGCAGGTACACGGCCAGCTCGTGCAGGCCTGGTCTGTGCCCGGCCAGGGCTATGGAGTGCTTCCCCGCGTAGGTCTCCAGCGCGATGACGATTTTTTCGGGCGGGACGTCGGGCTCCAGTGCAGGGAACTCCTCCGGTGCCGGCCAGCCTGTCTGTTCGGCCAGGATCTCCGCGGTCCGCCACGCCCGTTCGTAGGGGCTGCTAAGGAGAACCTCAACCTCGGGGACGACATGGGCCAGCCCGCGGGCCGCACCCATAAACTCCTCCTCGCCCTCAGGCGTGAGCGGACGCCTGCTGTCATCGGGCCAGCGTTCAGGGTCGCGTTTGTAGGCGACCGCGTGGCGAATGAGGTAGAGGTACAAGCGGGCCTACCGAACACCCTTGATTGGTATGTCGGCCCCGCTCCGGCTCTTCATATACTTCTCGAAATTCTTCCATTCTTTACGCTTCGTCAGGGTGCTGAAGGGTTTCGAGTCGAGCACGGCGGAGCGCAGATCTTTCGCCTCGAGGGCGCAGCGTTCCGAGTAGACGCCCATCGTGAAGGCGACCCCGCGGGGGACCCGCGTTTCACCGGTCCTGGTGCCGAGCTCCCTCAGGTATTCGGCGGCGACTACGGCATCCTGATGGTCGCCGAGATCGTCCTGCAGTGCCTTTAGAGGCTCGATGAACTTCTGCACCGGTTTACCGTAGACTTCGGAGACGAATTCCAGGGTGTAGCGCAGCCGCTTCCCCTTCTTGCGCACGTCGTGGAAGGCCTCGGGCGGCGATGCCCCATCGAGACGCTTCGCCGCCTTTCTCCACTTGCGGAAGCGGTCCGTGACCAGGGCCGGCGCCGTTGCCGTGACCGGCTCGTTCGCCCTTTCGTGGCAGTTCTTCTGGGCGGGCTCCAGCTCGGCCGCGGGTTCGCGGCGCAGCATCTCCGCGAACGAAGACTCCAGACGCTCGTACCTGCCTGAGTCGAGGGCCTCTAGCATGTTCTTGCGGGCCTCGGCCCGCCGCTTGTGGGTGATGGTCAAGATCTTGTCCAGGAACCCGGAATCCTCCTCGCCCACGTCTTCTTTCCAGGCCTGGAAGCGTTCGATCTGGACGTCCAGATCCCTTACGTCGCCGAGGGCGTTGGCCACCCAGCGCAACTCCTCCCTGAGCCAGCGGGCCTGCTCAGGCAAAGCCCCTTCGAAGACCTTCATCGCGGCCCGCATCCGGCGCGTCGGCACGCGCATGTCGTGCAGCTCCTCGGGGTCTTCGCCGAGCCGCGTGCCAGGCTCGTGGTCCCTCATCTCGGCAAACTGCCTGCGTAGCACGGCGAACGCGACCTCGCCCAGGCTCATGGAAGGGTCTATGCGCGTGGGACCGAAGTCGGAGTCCCCTTCCGGGTCGAGTCCGCTAGCGTACAGACCGGTCTCGTACTTGGAGGCAGAGGCTGGGGACAGTTCGAGGGCTGATTGCATCTCGTCAACGAAACTATGCAGGTCAGGGGTCGGGGCCATGCCGATCCCGGCCTCTACCTCGACACGGGTCAAGCGGGCAGGCTCATCGCCCAGGGGTATCTTCGAGGCGTCGAGCGAGACCTCACCGACGTGCACGTCCCCATCGCTGTCGTCTGTAGAACCATCGAGCAGGAGCGCGAACCCCTGGCGGCGGGTCTCGATCCTGAACAGTGGGCGCAACGCACGTCCGCCGACGAGGGCCCTGGATCTCCTGCCGACGGGCCCTCCGGCCTCCTTCAGCGTAGCGGGTTTATCGTCCTTTAGGGGCTCGGAGATCTCACGCCGCCTCCTGAGGCTGCCCTCAGCCGGCGTCAGGGACTTCATCGTCGCCTCGACTTCGCCATCAGTGTTGCGCACACGCAGGGCGTAGCCCGCCCGGTAGAAACGCCAGTCGTCGGTGTCGTAGTAGGTGTCTGTGATCTCCAGTGTGGATTCGGGAGCGACGATGAGGCCAGAAGAACCGGAGTATTGCCGGCCGAGCCAGCCCTCGACCGACTCGAGCTCGCCGGCGTCGAACTGCCACTCTATCTCCTGGTGATCCGTGGCAGAAAGCCCTTTCGTGCGGGAAGATTTGCCGCCCCGTCCCGCTGTCATCCGTGCCTCGTTTCGTTAGCCCGTTCCGGCCGTGTTTACCTGGGAACAGAGGCGCAATTTAGCACGGACGCGGATCACTAGCAACAAGAGTGCATATTGCGGAACCTCCGGTGTCTGGAGCGCTTTGCAGAGACATCGACCTCTGCACATCGCACTACCGACTGCGAGCGAGCACAACAAGCTGAAATGCTGAAGTGCTGACTTGCTGAAATGCTATTCTAAAAGCCTTCTTCGAGCAGAATCGCCTGGCTGTCTACCTGTTCCTCCCCGTCTTTCGGGTGCAGGCGTTCGAAGGTGCCGTCGGGGCGGAGTTCCCAACCGTTCGCGTTGTCGGCGAGCTGGAGGTCGAGCAGGCGGCGGACCTTCTCGCGGTGGCGCTTCTCGCGCAGCGGGAAGGCCGTCTCGACGCGCCGGTCGAGGTTGCGCTGCATCAGGTCGGCGCTTCCGAGGTACATCTTCTCGTCGTCCCCGTCGGAAAAGGCGAAGATACGGGCGTGCTCGAGGAAGCGTCCTACCAGCGAGACCACGCGGATGTTCTCGCTCACGGCTTCTACGCCGGGGCGCAGGCAGCAGATGCTGCGTACGATCAGGTCTATCTTCACCCCGGTCTGGGAGGCTTCATAGAGGAGCTCGATGATCTGCGGGTCCGTGAGCGAATTGGTCTTGCACGTGATGCTGGCGGGCTCGCCGCCCTTGGCCTTCTCGATCTGGTCCTCGATCAGGCCAACTATGCCCTCGCGCATGGTAAGAGGTGCGACGAGTAGCTCCTGGTACTCCTCCTGCTCGGAGTAGCCGGTCAGGTAGTTGAAGAGGTCCGAGCCGTCCTCGGCGAGCTTCAGGTCGTCGGTGAAGTACGAGAAGTCCGTGTAGACACGGGCCGTCCCCGGATTGTAGTTACCTGTGCCGAGGTGGACGTAGCGCCTTAGTCCCGAACCCTCGCGCCTGACGACGAGGCTGATCTTGGCGTGCGTCTTGAGGCCGACGATGCCGTATGCGACGTGGACGCCCCTCGCCTCGAGCTGGCGCGCCCAGGTGATGTTCGGCTCCTCGTCGAAGCGCGCTTTCAGCTCGACCAGAACGGCGACCTGCGTCTGCTCGTCGCGCGCCTCAGAGAGCGTCTCGACTATCGGGGAGTTCGAGCCGACGCGGTAGAGGGTCTGTTTTATGGCGAGCACCTCCGGGTCGTTGGCCGCCGCCCTGACGAAGTCCACTACGGGTGCGAAAGAGTCGTAGGGATGGTAGAGCAGGATGTCGCCGTTGCGGATGGCCTGGGTGATAGACCGGGCGCTCCGGATCTCCGAAGGCACCCTGGGCGTGATCGGAGGGTAGAGTAGATCGGAGCGATCGATGTGCGTGAGTTCCTCCAGGTCCGCGAGCCCTAATGGATGGGGCGCTGCGAAGACCGAGTTCTCGTCGAGCTTGAGGTTACCGGCGAGCCAGTCCCTCAGGTCGTCGGGCATCTCGTCTGAGACCACGAGCCTGACGCTCTGGCCGAACCAGCGGCTCTCCAGCTCGTCCTCTATCGCCTGCAGAAGGTCGGCCGCCTCGTCCTCCTCGATTACGAAGTCCGCGTTACGGGTGACCTGGAAGACGTAGCTCGCGACGACCGTCTTGCCGGGGAAGAGTTCGTCCAGGTTCGCCGAGATGACCTCCTCGACCCTCACAAAACGCATCTCGGGTCTTTCACCAGGACCGCGGTCCTCGTCAGGGAGCCGCATAAAGCGGTCTATGGTGGTCGGCACCTTTATGCGGGCCATCACCCGTCTTCCCGAATCCTCGATCACAACGAGCAAATTCAGCGAGAGGTTGGATATGTGCGGGAAAGGGTGGGCCGGGTCTATGGCGAGGGGCGTGAGTATGGGCAGTATGTCTCTTACGAACCCCTCCCTGAGCACCCGCCGCTCGGCGGGGCGGACCTTATCGTGGGGCACCACGCGTATGCCCTCTTCTTCCAGGGCGGGTATGAGCTCCTTGTTCAGTATCCTGCGCCGTCCCTCGAAGAACTCCTCAGTGTGGTCGTGTATCCGGGAGAGCTGCTCCTCGGGGGTCATCCCGTCCGGAACAGGGTTAGGGAGGTCCGAGGCTACCTGCTGCTGCAACCCCGCGACCCGGATCATGAAGAACTCGTCCAGGATAGTCTCGCAAATTGCGACAAAGCGCACCCTCTCCAGCAGCGGGTGCCGCTCGTCTCGGGCTTGCGTAAGCACCCGCTCGATAAAGCCGAGGTACGAAAGCTCCCTGTTTATGTACAGCGATGGATCGGAAAGGCTCGGCTTGCGTGCTACGTCCGTCATATCTCTTCTCCCTCCGCGAGCGGCGTCCCCTCCATGATTCCTGCCCGCGCCACGATCAGACCGTCAGCGTCCGTAATACGTAGTGAAATCTCATACTGCCCATGATACCGTCCCGCCGCCCAGGGTGATATATTCTTACCTCCCGAAAGGGTCATCGATCGCACCCGTACGGCACGACCCGGCCTCAGAACCGGAGGAAGTTATCTCGAAGAGAGGCAAGAAGGCGAAGAAGCGGGCGGAGAAAGGCGCCGCGCTGGCGACGCTCGCAAAGCCGGCCGCGAAGGTCCGCGACTACGACGCCCACGTGCTCGTCTGCAAGGGTGGCGACTGCAAGAAGCGCGGATCCAAAGCCGTCCGCAAAGCACTCAAGGATGAGTTGCGCGCGGAGGGCATGAACAGGGACGTACGCATCGACTCCGTAGATTGCCTCGGCCTCTGTAAGCACGGTCCGAACCTCGTCGTCTACCCCGAGGGCACCTGGTACCTAGGCGTCGTAGAGCAAGACATGCCCGACGTAGTACAGGAGCACCTCAAGAACGGCGAACCAGTCGAACACCTCGCCGCCGAACTGAGACCCCGTAGAAGGCTGAAAGCTGATTAGCGCTGTTGCGGAACTAGTTCCGCAACAGCGCTAACGCACGTCTGTCAACTCGGCCTGGACGATCAGACGCTGCGAGTAGTCGGGCAAGGTGCACGTCTGCAGGCTGATTATGCTCTTGCCGGGGATGGGTCGGGTGATGTAGGAGTCGTCGGGACCGATAATGATGCTCTTGAACACGCTGTAGGTATACCTGGTGCCGTTCGCATCGGTCAGGACGACCTTGTCGCCGGCCTCCAGCGTGTCCAGATCCCAGAACACGAGATAACTCCTGGTGCCGGGGAATCCCATGCGATGGCCCGCGATGTACACGTTGGCCCCCGTCTGCCAGGGGAAGCCCGTATCCTCGAGGTGCAGCGTCCCGTCGTGGAGCGCGCCCTTATCATTCCAGGCGCCGTTATAGACGGGCACGCGGTCGACGCGCCTCATCTCGGGGACGGTCAGGGTCATCGTCGAGTTGCCAGGAGGTTTCTGCGAGAACACGGCCGCGCCGGCGAACGGATCGCGTATGAGGAAGGAGTACCCCACCAGAACCAACCCCGACACGACGAGCAAGGCTGCTACCAGGTAGCCAAGCACCCTGAGCCCGCTTATCCTCGTCCTGTAGGTCCTCATGCCAATCTACCTTCTCTGTGCAGCTTCTCAGGCCTTTCTGCGCTGTGTAGACATACCCTACAAAAGTAACATTCGAGTTACAAATAGGATCTCGTCGACGATAGCCGACCACAGGGCCCCTTTTGGGTGCTTTACTTCTCGCCGTTCAGTTCGCCCTGCACGATGAGGCGGCGCGAGTAATCGGGGAGCGTACACGTCTGGAGGCTTATGATGTTCTTCCCCTTTGTGGGCCGCAGGATGCTTGTGGTGTCGGGGGAGATCACACGCTTCGCGAAGACCTCGTAGGTGTAACGCTTCCCGTCAGCGTCTGTGAGGAAGATCTCATCCCCCTTCTCCAGCTCGTTGAGGTCCCAGAACACGAGGTTGCTCTTCGTCCCAGGATAACCGACCCTGTGGCCCGCGATGTAGACGTTGGCCACATCCTGCCACGGAAAGCCCGTGCCCCTCACGTGCACGACGCCGTCGTGGAGGGCCTGATCGTACCCGCTCTCGGGGGCGTCGTAGACGGGCACGCCGTCCACCCGGTCCAGGGCAGGGACACTGAGTTCGAGCCTCTTGCTCTCTGGCGTCTTCGCCCGGGGACCCCTTATCGTCTCGACGATCCTCTCGGGGATGCTCCTCTGGAACTTCTTTTCGAGATCCTCGGAGATCCTGCCGTGTACACGCTCGGGGCTCTCGGCCGAAGCCGGGGAGCCTCCAGGGAAAAGCGAATACCCGAGGAGGCCGAGCCCGGCGAACGCGAATACGGCCACCACGAGCGCGGCCAGCCTCCTCTTCTTGTACTTGGCATTCAGCTTCTTCATGTCCTCGACCCCCTTTCTCGATCAGACACTATGGTCGATAATGAAACTTTAAGCCCCTTATGTGACGTTTCGATTACAAAACGGGATGTTGTTGGTAACGGTTTTTCCCCGGGAGCGCAGAGCCCGATCCGACGCTATAATCTGGCGCGTGAAAGTAGGAGTTCCGCGAGAAGTAGCCGAGGGAGAGCGCCGCGTCGGGCTTGTGCCCGAGACCGTTGGCAGGCTCGTCAAGGATGGTTTCGAGGTCATCGCCGAGTCGGGCGCAGGCCGCGACTACAACCTCGACGCCGCGTACGAGGAGGCGGGAGCGAGCATCGGCGGCGGCCCTGAGGAGGTGTACGGCGAGGCCGACATAGTTGTCAAAGTGCAGAGCCCGACGGAGGATGAGATCGGGCTCCTGCGCGAAGGCCAGGTCCTGATCTGCTTCCTGAACGGGCCGCAGGAGCCCGGGCTCGTCGAGAAGCTCGCGGAAGCTGGCGTGACGGTCTTCTCCAACGAGGCGGTCCCGCGCACCAGCGCGGCGCAGGCTATGGACGCTCTCTCCTCGATGGGCTCCATCGCAGGCTACAAGTGCGCGCTCATCGCGGCCGACACCATCGGCAAGTACGTCCCCATGCTCTCGACCGCGGCAGGCACGACGAAGGCGGCGAACGTCATGGTATTCGGGGTGGCGGTCGCTGGCTTGCAGGCCATGGCGATCATGAACCGCCTCGGAGCCGAGGTGTTCGCCTACGACATCAGGCCAGAGACCAAGGAGCAAGCGCAGTCGCTCGGCGCCACCTTCATAGACTCCGAGGACGAGAAGGAAGACGAGCGAGAGGAGGACGGGTACGAAGAGTACGAACCCACAGGGTGGCGCAAGATGATGACCTCTTTGGGCTTCTACTCGTACGCCGAACCGCCGAGAGACCGCTACATCGTCGAGGGCGAAGAGGAGGAAGAGGACGGCTCCGAAGTGGAAGACGAA
>Ga0136615_10000604_pt1 | contig 16584 bp, 15 predicted proteins | sample AntDrymUQ2882206_2_FD_106647 | JGI IMG/M metagenome (GOLD analysis project Ga0136615, IMG submission 106647) | Polar desert sand microbial communities from Dry Valleys, Antarctica - metaG UQ288 (22.06) | ecosystem: Environmental > Terrestrial > Soil > Desert | place: Antarctica: Dry Valley...
AGAGCGCACGGACGTCCCGTCTGGATCGGGTGCACATCGACGCCGAGTCCCACCCGCATTATTGACGACTCCTCGAACTCCTCGCCGTTATGCGCATACCTACGAAAGGGGGAGGCCGCCAGCAAGGCTTCAGCTACAAGCAGGTCGGCAGCGGTGGTGATTTTCACGCCGCGCTCGTCGCCGGGCACCGTCCGTACGGCGATCCCGAGTACAGCCACGGCCTCGGCGTCGTCGGTCCCCTCCTCGCCTCGGTCAGCGCTTTGCTCGAGGGCGTGTACGAGCACCTCCCGCTCGAAGCCCTGCGGGGTCTGGGCGCGACGCAGGGCTCCGCGATCCACCGTCCCGGTGACCATGCCATCTCCGTCCACCGACTTCATCGTGTCCACCACCGCCACGACCGGGATCACCGCCGAGGCGCCTTCGGCCAAGGCGGCGCGTACGGCATCCACTACAGCGGCGGGTACGAGCGGGCGGGCGGCGTCGTGCACGAGCACCCACCGAACGCCGTCCGGCACAGCCTGCAGCGCAGCCCGGACCGAACCCTGGCGGGTCGCACCCCCGCCAACCACGACCACGTCCGGATCGGGCAACAGCACAGCCACCTCGGAGATCAGGTTCGGCGGAGCGGCGACCACGATCCCAGCACAGCCGCCTTCGCGCAGCGCTCGTACAGCGTGCACGACCAGCGGCGTCCCCGCTAGTTCGAGCAATGCCTTGGGGCAGTCCGCACCGAACCTCTCACCACGCCCGGCAGCGACAACCACTCCCCAACAGGAAGCGGTCATCGGCTGCGTCGTCGTGCCTGCGGTCTGCGGAGGACCGGACTAGGAAGCGAGAACCTCGTCGAGAACGATCTCGGCCTTGTCCTCGTTCGTGCCTTCGGCCAAGGCGAGTTCGCTGACCAGGATCTGACGGGCTTTGGACAGCATCCGCTTCTCGCCCGCGGATAGACCGCGGTCCTTGTCACGACGCCAGAGGTCTCGTACGACCTCGGCGACCTTGTTCACATCGCCGGAGGCCAACTTCTCGAGATTGGCCTTGTACCGGCGCGACCAGTTGGTCGGTTCCTCGGTATGCGGGGCACGCAGGACCTCGAAGACCTTGTTCAGGCCCTCCTGGCCGACGACGTCGCGCACGCCGACCTCCTCGGCATTGTCCGCAGGCACCCGAACCGTCAGGTCACCCTGGGCAATCTTGAGTACGAGGTAGGCGGTGTCCACGCCCTTGATGACGCGGGTCTCGATAGCTTCGATCAGTGCAGCGCCGTGATGCGGGTAGACCACGGTCTCGCCGACGGTGAATCCCATGTGGATGGACCCCTTTCGCTGACCCGAGGATACCAGCCGCCACTGACGCTCCCGAAAGGACGTTCGGGACGTTCGCGCAGGTCACAAGGCAGTTTTAGATCTCTCGAACACTTGACAGAAGGGCAGTCGATATGGGTGGACCGCTTTCTCGTGCCGTGAACTTGGCTCGGTGTGCCCATCCTGGGCCTGTCCTCGGCGTGAGTCTCGTCGGTTTCCTGCTGGCTCTGGCCGCCGGCCTCGACACGTCCCGATCGCTGCTCGTGACCGCGGCCGTGGCCACCGGTCAGCTCTGCATCGGCTGGAGCAACGACTGGCGTGACCGGCATCGGGACGCGCGCAGCGGGCGTACGGACAAGCCGCTGGCCACCGGGGCGATCTCGGCCGAACTCGTCGGCGGCGCCGCCGTGGCCGCCGCGGTTGCCTGCGTGGCGCTGTCGCTGGCCCTCGGCCCGGTACCCGGCGTACTGCATCTCACCGCGGTTGCCGCGGCGTGGGTGTACAACTTCTGGCTCAAGGCGACCGTGGCCTCGTTCCTGCCGTACGCCGTGGCATTCGGGCTGCTGCCAGCCTTCGTCGTGGCCGCGGCCCCAGGGCAGCCGGCAGCGCCGTACTGGCTGGTCCTGAGCGGGGCGCTGCTCGGTTCCGGTGCGCACTTCGCCAATGTCGTACCCGATCTCGACGACGATGTGGCCACCGGCGTACGCGGGCTGCCGCACCGGATCGGTGCCGGACCGGCCGCGGCAACCGGATCGGTGCTGCTGTTGGCGGCGACGGCTGTCCTGGCCTTAGGGCGGCCGGGGCCACCGGGGGCGATCGGCTGGCTCGCCCTGGCGCTGGCCGTCCCCGCCGCCGCCGTGGCGGCCGCAGCGGGGCTCGGGCGGCCGGAGTTGCGCCGGAGGGCCTTCGCCGGGGTCGTCGTGCTGGCGGTCCTGGACACCGCTCTGCTGGTCCTGGGTGGCGCCTCGCTCAGCTGATTGCCGTGCCGCGACGGGCTCGGTGTCCCACGTTTCGGCCCAGCAGGGTGGTGTCCGGCGTCGGGGTCTGCGGCTGACTCCTAGGATCGCGCTCGTGGAGGTCACTGTCGACGGCGCGACGCTGGGGCCCGAGGAGCTCGCTGCCGCTGTCACCGAACTCGTCGAGTCGCTGACCGGGATCGACGCCGACGGCTGGTATCCGGCGGTCGACGTCGTACGTCCGTGGTCGGAACACAACCCGAGAATCACCGGTGAGTTCGCCCGACCGGCGGCCGTACGCCGGTATCTGGCGCGTGAGTTGAGCGCCCTGCTGTCCCACGGTGCGGTGATCACGGTACGGCCGTCGCGGGAGTCGCTGGGCTTCTCCGATCCCGGGTTCTTCGCCGCGCTCGAGGAGGACCGCTTCGACCTTCGCGCCAAGAAGCTGTTCCTGTTCGGCCCGGAGCGGATGGCGCTGTCATTGGAACGGCTCGCGCACTACTGCGGTACGCCGGCGGAGTCCTTCGAGCGGCATGTGGTGTTCACGAACTACGCGATCCACGTCGAGGCGTTCCGCGAGCGGTTCCCGGATGCCGAGGGCCCGGTTCGGGCCGGGTCGCAGATGCCGGCTTGGCATCACCGAACTCCGTCCGGGGACGGGGTCAGCCTGGTCAACATCGGGGTCGGCCCGTCCAATGCGAAGACCCTCACCGACCACCTGGCCGTACTCCGGCCGGACACGATGATCATGATCGGACACTGCGGCGGGCTGCGAAATCACCAGCGGCTCGGCGACTTCGTACTGGCCACGTCCTACCTCCGCGCCGACCACGTTCTGGACGACGTCCTGCCCAGGACGGTTCCGGTCATCCCCAACCACCGGCTGAACTCATTCCTGATGCACGCCCTCGAGGAGCGCGAAGCCCCGTACCGGATCGGAGTCGTCTACACGACCGACAACCGGAACTGGGAGTTCAACCAGCGAACCGCACTGGACGACATCCGTACGGCCCGCTGCGTGGCCGTCGACATGGAGTCAGCGACCATCGCGGCCAACGGCTTCCGCTACCGGATCCCCAACGCGACCCTGCTCTGCGTGTCGGACAAGCCGCTGCACGCCTCACCGAAACTGTCCGGCAGCGCGCAGACCTTCTACGAGGCGAGCAAGCGCGAGCATCTTGGGATCGCCTTGGCGTGCCTGGAACGGGTTCGTACCGAGCACCCGGACGGCCTGCCCAGCGCCGACCTGCGCGCGCCCGACGAGCCGCTGTTCGGAGTCGACGGCACCGGCTGACCCGAGTGCGGCGGGGATGCTCGGCGCTCGGTCAGGACCAGGGAGTGACCGGGCGCTCCCGCTTCATCCCGTTCATGATCAAGTCCGTCTTCTCGTCGAAGAAACAGACCAGGTCCACCAGGTCGGCGGCATCGCGCAGTGGGGCGGGATAGGACCAGGTCAAATCCTCGATCACCCGGTCCCCGACCTCGGCCGACCAGTAGGTTGCCTCACCCTTGTACGCGCAGGTCGTCCGGGTCGGCGTCGGATGCAAGGTGGTCCGGACGTCCTCGCGGGGGAGGTAATAGCGCACCGGCAGCCCGGTCTCGAAGACGATCAGCGGGCGATGTGAGTCGGCAAGCACCGTCCCGTCGGCTTCGATCTGCACATGGCGCGAACTCCGGCGCATGTCGATCCGGCTGAAGGGATCCCGCGGATGCGAGACGATCGGCTCATCTTCCTCGAGCCATTCGTCGAAGCCGTCGAAGTCCAGATTCAGATAGCCGCTGAGATCAGGATCGGACAGCCCGAAGGCCACGGCCCGGCGATCCACGGTGGCGGTCCGGACGTCCATGGCCTGGCCCTCGGTGCTGTGCACCTGGAACGGGATCTCCGGTGTGAGCACCGGTACCTGCGCGAGATCCGGCATCCGGTAGCCGATGTCCGGCGAGGCTCCGCCGGTTTGCTCCGCGGACCGGCGCACTTCAGCTTGCACGTCCTCGATCGGTACGGCACGCCTTCATCATGTTGGTTGCCATGGTCCGAGCTTTGCGCCCGCGTGACTCTCGCACCAGAGGATTGGCCCTACCGCTAGTCTGACCGGGTTCGCGGCCGCGCTCGATCGGCCACCATCGCCACGGTCAGCCCGTCCACGGAGGTCGCCACGGTGTCCCGCCTGCCCCGAAAGATCCCCCTGCTGGGCGCCGTTGCCATGGCCGCTGTCGCCGCGGTGACCGGGTGCAGCGCCGGCCAGGTGACGCAGACCTCGACCCAGGTGGCCACCGTCAACGGCTCGTCGGCGAATGTCGGCCAACTGGCCCTGCGCGACATCCGCATCCTCTATCCCTCCGGCGGCACGTACGCCGAGGGCAGTACGGCTCAACTGGTGCTTGCCGTGGCCAACCAGGGGCTGGCCGAGGACACCCTGATCGAGATCACTGGGGAGTTCTTCGACGACGCCGCCGTCTCGACCGACGATGCCGGGGACGAGGCCAGTGTCGAGGTGGAGGTTCCCGCCCAAGGAATACTTCAGTTCGGTACGCCCGAGTTCCCGTCGATCGAGTTGTCCGATCTGTCCGCGGAACTCTCGGTCGCCGAGATCGTCTCGATGACCTTCGTCTTCGAGCAGGCCGGCGAGGTCACCGTCGAGGTTCCGGTGGCAAATCCGACCCGCGAGATCAGCCGCGAAGAGGGCTTCGACTTCCACACCGAAGAGGGCGAGTAGCAATGCGGCCAGTTGGCGGCCGACCGTCATCTTGGCTGGCTTGAGTACACCCTGCCGGCCCAATCGGGGTGAGAAGTGGACATCTCCGAAGAACTCGCGATCCAGTACGCCGTTGTCCGCCGAGAGTTTCTCCGCGCGACCGGGGACCAGATCGTCGAGCGGATGCTGGACCGGCTCGACGAGGCCCAACAGCTGGAACTTGCCTCCCAGGCACTGACCTGGAGCGAGCAGCCCGGTAGCCGGCGGGACCTGGCGCGGCTGGCCGTACGAAACTTCGTGGATGCCTGGGAAGGCGACCCCGACGCGTCCTAGCGCAGCCAATCTTGACCGTTTGTCGGTGCACCGCCGTAGCGTTCGGGTCGTGGCCTCCTCCTCTCCTCGCGCCGCTCGTCCTGCGTACAAGTGCCTGGAGTGCGGGTACGCGCCACCACGTTGGGTCGGCCGCTGCCCGGAATGCCAGAGTTGGGGCTCGGTCGAACAGGCCGGATCCGCCGCGGGCGTGCGCGCCTCGACCGTGGCCGGACCGGTGACGACCGCTGCGACCCCGGTGACCGCCCTGTCGATCCTGCCGGCCGCGGCCCAGCCGACTGGTGTCGACGAGCTGGACCGGGTGCTCGGCGGTGGCCTGGTGCCGGGCGTGGTCGTGCTCCTGGCCGGCGAGCCCGGCGTCGGCAAGTCCACGTTGCTGCTCGAGGTGGCCAAGCAGTGGACAGCCGACGGCAAGGGACGCGCACTCGTGGTCTCCGGCGAGGAGTCGGTCGGCCAGATCCGGCTACGCGCCGAACGGATAGGAGCCCGCCACGACGAACTGTTCCTGGCCGCGGAGAACGACCTCTCCGCCGCGCTCGGCCAGGTCGAGGCGGTGGCCCCCAGCCTGCTGATCATCGACTCGGTGCAGACCATCCGCTGCGGTGCCACCGAAGGAACCGACGGCGGAGTCAGCCAGGTCCGTACGGTCGCGGCTGCTTTGTCGGCGGTGGCCAAGCGACGCAGTCTCCCGACGATCCTGGTCGGCCATGTCACCAAGGACGGCAGCGTCGCCGGACCGCGAACCCTGGAGCACCTGGTCGACGTTGTGCTCAGCTTCGAGGGCGAACGGCACTCCACACTGCGGCTGTTGCGGGCCACCAAGAATCGCTTCGGCAACGCCGAGGAAGTGGGCTGCTTCGCCCTGGAGGAAACCGGCATCGTCGGCGTGCCCGACCCGTCGGCGATGTTCGTCTCCAGTCACCGCGCACCGGTCGCGGGGACGTGCCTGACGGTTGCGATGGAAGGCACCCGGCCGCTGGTCGCCGAGGTCCAGGCGTTGGTCAACGAGACCAGCGGCGGGCCGGCGCGGCGGGCTGTCAGCGGTTTGGACAGCTCACGTGTCGCGCTCGTGCAGGCCGTCGTCGAACGCCATGCTGGGCTTCGACTGTCCGACCGGGACCTGTTCGCGGCCACAGTCGGAGGCGTACGGATCACCGAGCCGGCAGCAGACCTGGCCATCGCCTTGGCGATCGCCTCGGCCCGATTGGACAAGGCCCTGCCCGGCCGGGTGATCGCGATCGGCGAAGTGGGATTGTCCGGCGAGCTGCGACGGGTACGCGGACTGTCCCGCCGGATCGCCGAGGCCAGCCGGCTGGGTTACCGCACGATCATCGTGCCGCCCGATGGCACGGGGCGGGCGGACAGTTCTGGTTCGGCGGGATCGGGTGCAGCGAGTTCGGGCAAGTCCGGTGCGGCGGACGTATTGCAGGCTCCGACACTGGGGGTGGCGCTGGCCGCGCTGCTCGGCTGAGCCGACTTGCCGCGGCGACCTATGCTGACCAACGACGCGCGGTGACCGACGCGCCGATATCTCTGTCGTGTCCACGCGACGACCCATCCAGCGGCCGGCCAGTCATCCAGGAGGAGGCGTGCCACCCGTGGTCGAACCCGACCCCGACGTCTCGATGCGCATCGTGCTGGCGTTGATCGCCCCCGGTACGGCGCTGCGGGAAGGCATGGAGCGCATCCTGGCCGGCAACACCGGCGCCCTGATCGTGCTCGGTAACAACAAGGTCGTGCAGGGCATGAGTACCGGCGGTTTTCCGATGGACGTCGAGTTCGCTGCCACCCGGATGCGCGAGCTGGCCAAGATGGACGGCGCGGTGATCCTGTCTGGTGACCTCGGCCGGATCGTCCGGGCCGGAGTGCACCTGATGCCTGACTCCTCGATCCCCACCGAGGAATCCGGGACCCGGCACCGTACGGCCGAGCGGGTCGCGATCCAGACCGGGCTGCCGGTCATCTCGGTCAGTCAGTCGATGCGGATCATCAGCGTCTACGTCGCCGGGCGCCGGCATACCCTCGAACACCCCACGACGGTGCTGTCCCGGGCCAACCAGGCGTTGGCTACCCTCGAGCGATACAAGCTTCGCCTGGACGAAGTGGCCGGGACCCTGTCGACCCTTGAGATCGAGGACCTGGTCACGGTCCGCGATGCGATGAGCGTGAGCCAGCGGCTGGAGATGGTGCGCCGGATCGCTGATGAGATCCAGGGCTATGTCATGCAATTGGGCACCGACGGTCGGCTGCTGTCGCTGCAACTCGACGAGCTGCTCGGCGGGATCGAGGACGATCGCGAGCTGTTGGCTCGCGACTACCTACCCACCAGCCGCAAGTCCCGCAGGGCTCCAGACGTGCTCAATGAACTTCAGGAACTGTCCTCGACAGATCTGCTGGACCTCACCCAGATGGCCCGCGCCTTCGGATTCGGCCTGGCTCCCGAGACCCTGGACAACGCGATAAGTCCCCGGGGCTACCGACTGCTGAACAAGGTGCCGCGGCTTCCTTCGGCGATCATCAACCGGTTGGTCGACCACTTTGGCGCCCTGCAGAAGCTGCTGGCCGCGACGATCGAGGATCTGCAGGCTGTGGACGGTGTCGGCGAGGCTCGGGCCCGCAGCATTCGTGAGGGCCTGTCCCGGCTGGCCGAGAACAGCATCCTGGACCGCTACGTCTGAAGCAGTTCCACCACGCCGGGCGCCGGACGACCGCGGGGAGGATTCGACCCGGTCTACGCCCAGTCCTATCCTCCCCACCGCAGGGCCCGATCAGCGAACGGGCCGCTCAGGTGAGGACGAGGGGTACGTCCGGGCTGAGCACGGTGCCGAGGTAGCCGCGCAGGATGTACGCGCCTGGGCCAAGTTCTTGCCGTTGCGCTGTGCAGGTCGGCTCGCTGGTCTGGCCCGACCAGATGATGGAGAACGTCACGACCTGACCGGGGGCCAGCAGCGTGGAACTGGGTACGGATGGTTCGGGATAGCAGTCGTTGCTACCCCACAGCCGGGTCCCGTCGGCCGCGAAAAGCCCCCAGGTCTGCAGCGCCAGGTCGAGATCGCGAAGGCATGGGACAGCACCGATGTTGGTGACGTTCAGACCGAGCAGCGGCTTGCTCCCAGCCGCGTACTCGGGGAACTCCGATCCGACCGTCAGCCCGATCGCCTCGTCGGGGCAGGGCCCCGGTTCGACCGGCTCGGGCACCGGCGCGGGAGCAGGTGTCGAACCCGCGGCCGTCGTACCGGAATCTGCGGCTTCGGCGGGGACGAGACTGGGCACGATCTGCTCCAGTCCCGGTAATGCCTGCTCTTCGGAGGGCGACCGCGACGTGGTCTCAGTCGGCACATCCGTCGCCACGCCGTCCGCTTCCCCGGACGCCCCGCCGATGAAGAACCACCCGGCGGCAAAGGCGAGGGCCACGACGATTCCGACCAGCAGCAGCCGGCGCCGCCAATAGATCTGGGAAGGCAGTCGGCCGATCGGATGGAGCATCTTGCGACGGTATCGGCGACCGCCTCCGCTCTGGCTCTCCCACGCCGGTGTCCCTGAAGTTGGCCATCCACCGGCCGGTTCGCTACACAACCGCCCGATTGAGCCCGGGCAAAGCGCAGGTTCGCTACACAACCGCCCGAATGACCGCGACAGGACTCCGGCATGCAAGGCTGGCCAGCGATGCCGCCCAGTCCGACCTCCGCCTTGCTCCGGGTCCAACGCGACAGCGGGGCGTTGCAGCCCGAGGTACTGCTGAACTGGTACGCCGCTGCCGCGCGGGATCTTCCGTGGCGGGCCAAGGGCGTCTCGCCGTGGGCGATCATGGTGAGCGAGGTGATGCTCCAGCAGACACCGGTGGCTCGGGTACTCCCGGTCTGGCGTGCCTGGATGGCGCGTTGGGCCGATCCAGCCGCCCTTGCCGACGACAGCCCGGCCGATGCCGTACGCGCCTGGGGCAAGCTCGGTTATCCGCGCCGGGCGGTACGGCTACATGCGGCGGCCCAGCAGGTCGTCGGTCAGTTCGACGGATCGGTGCCCGCATCGATCGAGGATCTGGAGTCGCTGCCCGGGATCGGGACCTACACCGCCAGGGCGATCGCGGCGTTCGCCTTCGGTATCCGCACGCCCGTGGTCGACACCAACGTCGCCCGGGTGCTCGCCCGCGCCGTACACGGTCGCGCCCGGGCCGGACCGGCCGTCACCACCGTGGACCGAGCGAGCGTGGAAGCGCTGCTCCCAGCGGAGCCGGCGCGAGCGGCGCTGCTCTCGGTGGCGGTGATGGAGTTGGGGGCGCTGGTCTGTACGGCTGGTGCGCCAGCTTGCACCACCTGCCCGGTACGCCCGGATTGTGCCTGGCAGTTGGCCGGGGCCCCGGCCTACGACGGTCCGCGCCGCAAGCCCCAGCGATTCGCGGGCACCGATCGGCAGGTGCGGGGTCGGCTGCTCGACGTGCTGCGCGGCACAGCGGCACCGGTAGGGGCCATGGACCTGATCCCGGTTTGGGCCGATCCGCTGCAACGTAACCGGGCGCTGGACAGCCTGCTGGCCGACGGCCTGGTCGAGCAGCTGGCCGACGGGCGCGTCGTGCTCGCCGGCGAGCGGCCAGGCCAACAGCGATCAGGTTGAGCGGCCTCGAGGACATCCTTTCGACTGGCGGACGACCAAGGACGGCCGAGTCTTCATCAGCCGCGGGGCCGAAAGGTCACCGTCGTGGCAGCCCGCACCGCTCATGCCGGCGGGGCAGCACCTCGGTTGCGACCTGCTCCAGCATCTTCTCCGAGCCCGCGTAGGGACCTTCGACTCGGGGCCAGTGAGTTACGACGTCGGTGAAGCCCAGTTCGCGTGCCCGGCCAAGGGCATCCCGAAAGCACTCCACCGACGACATGGAGAACACCGGCCCGGCATCGATCTGCAGGTAACGGTCCACGCTGGACGGGTCTCGGCCCTCCTCGGCCAGCACTTCGGTGAACCGGTGGCAGACGTCGGCCAATGCCTGCCACCAATCGGTGCCCTCGGCACGGTTCGGATTCCCGCTGGTCGCCCAGCCCCGCCCGTACCTGGCGGCGAGTCGCATCGCCCGGGGACCGTTGGCCGCGACCACGAATGGGATCCGAGGAACCTGTACGCAACCGGGAATGACGCGCGCCTCGATGGCTGAATAGTGCGTCCCGGACCAGGTCGTCGTGCTCTGGGTGAGCAGGCCGTCCAGCAGCGCCACGAACTCCACGAAGCGGTCCGTACGAGCCGGCAGCGGCAGGTCTGGCGCACCGAGGACTGCCGTGTCGTACCCGATTCCCCCCGAGCCGACACCGAGCAGCAGGCGCCCGGCGGAGAGATCGTCCAACGCGGTCAACTCACGCGCGAACGCAACCGGGTGCCGGAAGTTCGGCGAAGCGACGAAGGTGCCCAGGCGGATCCGCGACGTCACCATCGCGGCGGCACTCAGGGTGGGGACCGCGGCGTACCACGGCGAGTCGACCAGGGTGCGCCAGCCGAGATGGTCGTAGGTCCAAGCGTGGTCGAAGCCGTATGCCTCAGCCAGCTGCCATCGACGAACGAGCTCGGGACGACGTACTTCGGGCAAGATGACGATTCCGATTCGCACGCCCGAGACGCTAACCCGGGGCTAGGACCGGATGGGTGGGAGGTGGACGTGCCATGAGCACCGACCCGCCGGCCGACGATCTCACCCGCCGGATAGACGCCGCGATCGCCGAGGTCTATCGAACCGAGAGCCGCGGGTACGCCGAAGGCCGCAGCGCCATGCGCGCCCTGGGCGCCTTCGGCGCGGCCGCCGTGGACCGGGTGCTCGAGCTCTATCGCGGCTCCACCTCGGGTCCGCAGGAACATGCCCGGCTGCTCAACGGCCTCGGCACCAGTGCCATCGACGCTCAGGCGGCGGCCCGCAGAGCCGTGGCCCGGGCCTGCCCGCATCGCTATGTCGAGCGGTTGGCAGGCCGCTTGGAGCCGACCGACATCAGCGTCGTGGCGGAGATCCACGATCCACGCGTCAGCTCGTTGCTGATCTCCCTACTCGACCACCGGGACGGGGAGGTCCGCAGCCGCGCGACCACGGCTCTGATCGGTCGGATCGAGGGCCACGGCAACGACGACGGGCACACCCGCGAGATGGCCGAGCGGGCCGTACTCGAGCGACTGGACGACGAGTCGCTATCGGTCAGGGCTGTCGCTGCGTACGCCGTCGCCCGTCGCAGCCGAGCCGACGGGATCGCCGCCTACCAGCAGATCCTTTGGCCGACCGAGCCGGAGACGCTGGCCTTCTTCGATGTGCAACAACGCATCGCGATCCTGCGACGCGGTGAAGAGCTACCTCCGCCGGTCTGAGCTGTGCGAACAAACGTGGAAGATCAAGCGCTGGTCACGCCAGCGGGCCTTGACGGATCTGGCACCCTGAGGCATCCTCCTAATCATGTTAGGGGCTCCGGTTCGTGATAGACGGGCCGAACGTAGACAGGCTACCCGTACAGAAATTCTTGAGGCTGCCTGGGAAATCGCCCGGGACAAGGGCTTGGCCGATCTGACCCTGCGGGACGTCGCCGACCTGATCGGGATGCGGGCGCCCTCGCTGTACTCATATTTCGGGTCGAAGAACGACATCTACGACGCCATGTTCGGTCAGGCCTGGTCGGAATACCTGGCCGTCGTTGACGAGACCGAGCCGACACTGTCGGAGGACCCGCGCTCAGCGCTGAAGCAGATCGCCCGCACGTTCCTCGACTTCGCGATCGCCGATCCGGCCCGGCATCAGTTGATGAACCAGCGGACGATTCCCGGCTTTGTGCCCAGCCCCGAGTCCTATGCACCTTCGATCGAGGTGTTCGAGCGCGGGCGGGCCCATCTTGCCCGCTTCGGGATCGAAGACCTGGATCAGTTCGATCTGTTCACCGCACTGATCGGCGGACTGATCAACGCCCAGCAGGCCAACGACCCCGGCGGGGACCGGTGGGCGCGGCTGCTCGATGACGCAATGGACATGTTCGCCGACCACGTAGGGCTTTCCCGCTGAATGGAGAAGATCATGACCCGAACGAGCCAACCTACCGACCCAACCACGACCCGGCCGCGAACCTCGACACTGGACCGAGCCACACTCCTGCGATTGGCCGCCGTCGAGTACCAGCGGTTCACAACCATGCTGGCCGGATTGGACAGCGGCGAGTGGCCGCGACCGACTGAGTGCCCCGGCTGGGACGTACGAGCGATGGCCGGCCACGTCCTCGGGATGGCCGAGATGGCCGCCTCCGTCCGGGAGATGATTCGACAGCAGGGTGCGGCCAAGAAGCGCGGTGGCATACCGATCGACGCGCTCACAGCCGTACAGGTCGAGAAGAACTCCGAGCTGTCCTCGCAGGAGTTGATCGACCGCTTCCGGGTTGTCGGCCCACGCGCCGCTCGCGCTCGGCGACGCACTCCCGGGCTGATTCGTCGTTGCCGCATGCCCGAACAGCAGGACGTCGGCGGCGCCGCGGAGACCTGGACGTTCGGGTTCCTCATCGACACGATCCTCACCCGCGACCCGTGGATGCACCGCATAGACATCAGCCGGGCCACCGGACAACCGCTGGACACGACCAAGGACCACGACGCCGTCCTGGTCGCAGATGTGGTCGACGAATGGGCTGCACGTCATGGCAGGCCGTGCTCTGTTCGCCTCAGCGGTTTGGCCGGCGGCAGTTGGGTGTTCGGTGATGGCGGGCCGACCCTCGAACTGGACGCGATCGATTTCTGCCGCATCCTGTCCGGTCGTGAGCCTGGCACCGACCTGCTCGCCACCCAGGTCCCGTTCTGATCCGATGGGTACGCGCGCGCCCGATAATCGGGTTGGCAACCAGCGCGCCGGGCCCCGTCCATTCGGGCCGACCCGCATGCGCGCGCGCATGTTGACATGCGACCTTGCATGTACGCTTCGTGAATGCCCAAGACGATCCAGATTCGAGACGTGGACGACGACGTCTATCGCGCATTGGCCCACCGGGCGGCAGAAAAAGGGATCAGCGTTCCGGAGTTGCTCCGCCGCGAAGCTCGGAAGCTGGCTGAGCGACCCTCAATGGCCGAATGGCTGGATCGCCTGAGCCCAAGTCACTTCGACATCAGCACCGAGGAGGTGCTCGGAGCGCTGGACGAGCACCGGGGGCCATGGCCGGACCCCGATGCTGGTCGTTGACGTATCCGTTCTGGTCGCGGCGCTCAGCAATCGACCGAGCGCGCCCCTCGTGCGACGCCGACTCGACGAGGACGACGAACAGGCCGCCCCGGAGATCATCGACGTCGAAGTGTTCGGAGTCATCCGGGGCCACTTTCTGCGCGGACATGTGGATCGCTCGGGCGCGGAATTGACGATCAACCGTTTGCACGACTGGCCTGGCGAGAGGTTTACCCATCGGCCGTTCCTGTCTCGGGCTTGGGAACTGCGTCACAATGTCCGAGGCTGGGACGCGTTCTACGTGGCGCTGGCCGAAGCATTCGACGCGACCCTGCTGACCACTGACGCTCGGCTAGCCCGCGCCAAGGGGCCGCAATGTGACATCGAGGTCCTACCCGTCGATTGACGGCTGATTCGTGATCATGAGCGCTGTGCGTGCAGCCCGACTACACCCAGGACGCTCACCATCACCGCAAAGCAAGCGAAAGGCCCGGTCCCGCGGGTGCGGGGCCAGGCCTTTCCGCTCAGGGTGCTGCGTACGGGACTAGCTGGCGACGTCACTCTCGCCCGCCGTCAAGCTGACCGGGGGGGCATCGGGGACATCGATCGGCTTGGCCTCACCGCGGAAGGTGAACTTCGCTTTGGTGTCGTCCTCGACGTCCTCGCCGCGTTCGACGTCCACCACGATGATCTGGCCGGGCGAGATCTCGCCGTACAGGATCTTTTCCGAGAGCGCATCCTCGATCTCCCGCTGGATCGTGCGGCGCAACGGCCGGGCACCGAGCACCATGTCGAAGCCACGCTTGGCGAGCAGCTGCTTCGCGCTGTCGGTGACCTCGAGGACCATGTCCTTGTTGGCGAGCTGCACATCCACCCGCGCGATCATCAGGTCGACGATGTTGACGATCTGGTCCTCGGTGAGCTGGTGGAAGACGACGATGTCGTCGATCCGGTTGAGGAACTCCGGCCGGAAGTGCTGCTTGAGCTCGTCATTGACCTTGAGCTTCATCCGGTCGTAGTTGGATGCCTCGTCGTTTCCGGTCTGGAAACCGAGACCGACGGCCTTGGAGATGTCCCGCGTACCGAGGTTCGTCGTCATGATCAGGACGGTGTTCTTGAAGTCCACGACCCGGCCCTGACCATCGGTGAGCCGACCGTCCTCCAACACCTGCAGCAGCGTGTTGAACACGTCCTGGTGGGCCTTCTCGATCTCGTCGAAGAGCACGACGGAGAACGGCTTGCGGCGCACCTTCTCGGTCAGCTGACCACCCTCGTCGTACCCGACGTACCCGGGAGGAGCACCGACCAGACGCGACACGGTGAACCGGTCGTGGAACTCCCCCATGTCGATCTGGATGAGCGAGTCCTGGTCGCCGAAGAGGAACTCGGCCAACGCCTTTGCCAACTCGGTCTTACCGACACCGGACGGGCCGGCGAAGATGAACGAGCCACCGGGGCGGCGCGGATCCTTCAGACCCGCACGGGTACGGCGGATGGCCTGGCTGACCGACTTGATGGCCTCTTCCTGACCGATGATCCGCTTGTGCAGCTCGTCTTCCATCCGCAGGAGCCGGGTGGTCTCCTCCTCGGTGAGCTTGAAGACCGGAATTCCGGTCCAGTTGGCCAGTACCTCGGCGATCTGCTCGTCGTCGACCTCGCTGACGACGTCCATGTCGCCGGCCTTCCACTGCTTCTCGCGCTCGGCCTTCTCGCCCAGCAGGGTCTTCTCGTTGTCCCGCAGCGATGCGGCCTTCTCGAAGTCCTGCGCGTCAATCGCGGATTCCTTCTCCCGCCGTACGTTGGCGATCCGCTCGTCGAACTCGCGAAGGTCCGGTGGTGCGGTCATCCGCTTGATCCGCATCCGGGCGCCGGCCTCGTCGATCAGGTCGATCGCCTTGTCCGGCAGGAAGCGGTCGGAGATGTAGCGGTCGGCCATCGTCGCCGCGGCCACCAGGGCTGCGTCGGTGATCGTGATCCGGTGGTGGGCTTCGTAGCGGTCGCGCAGACCCTTGAGGATCTCGATGGTGTGGCTCAGCGTGGGCTCGCCGACCTGGATCGGCTGGAAGCGCCGCTCCAGGGCCGCGTCCTTCTCGAGGTACTTGCGGTACTCGTCGAGCGTGGTCGCGCCGATGGTCTGCAGCTCCCCGCGGGCCAGCTTCGGCTTGAGGATGGAGGCCGCGTCGATCGCGCCCTCGGCCGCACCGGCCCCCACGAGGGTGTGGATCTCGTCGATGAACAGCACTATGTCGCCGCGGGTGTGGATCTCCTTGAGGACCTTCTTCAGCCGCTCCTCGAAGTCACCGCGGTAGCGGCTGCCGGCCACCAGCGCGCCGAGGTCGAGGGTGTAGAGCTGCTTGTCCTTGAGCGTTTCCGGCACCTCGCCGCGCACGATCAGCTGGGCCAGGCCCTCCACGACGGCGGTCTTGCCGACGCCGGGCTCACCGATCAGCACGGGGTTGTTCTTCGTACGGCGAGAGAGCACCTGCATGACGCGCTCGATCTCCGTGGTCCGGCCGATGACCGGGTCCAGCTTGTTCTCCCGCGCTGCCTGGGTCAGGTTGCGACCGAACTGGTCGAGCACCAGGGACGTGGACGGCCCGCCCTCGGCGGGGCCTCCGGCGGTGGCCGGCTCCTTGCCCTGGTAGCCCGACAGCAGCTGGATGACCTGCTGGCGGACCCGGTTCAGGTCGGCGCCAAGTTTGCCCAGCACCTGGGCGGCGACGCCCTCCCCCTCGCGGATCAGCCCGAGCAGGATGTGCTCGGTGCCGATGTAGTTGTGACCGAGCTGCAGCGCCTCACGCAGCGAGAGCTCCAGGACCTTCTTGGCACGGGGGGTGAACGGGATGTGCCCGCTCGGTGCCTGCTGGCCCTGGCCGATGATCTCCTCGACCTGCGAGCGCACCGCCTCGAGCGAGATGCCGAGGGACTCGAGGGCCTTGGCGGCTACGCCTTCGCCCTCGTGGATCAGCCCGAGCAGGATGTGCTCGGTACCGATGTAGTTGTGGTTGAGCATGCGGGCCTCTTCTTGGGCCAGCACGACTACCCGACGCGCACGGTCGGTAAATCTTTCGAACATCACCGCTCCCTTGACCTGGCTGAATCCGGTCGTACCCGACATTCGCGGAGCGGACCAGCTTCGGTCGTCTCTA
>Ga0136615_10000605_pt1 | contig 16578 bp, 16 predicted proteins | sample AntDrymUQ2882206_2_FD_106647 | JGI IMG/M metagenome (GOLD analysis project Ga0136615, IMG submission 106647) | Polar desert sand microbial communities from Dry Valleys, Antarctica - metaG UQ288 (22.06) | ecosystem: Environmental > Terrestrial > Soil > Desert | place: Antarctica: Dry Valley...
CTGTCGGGCCGAGCGCCCGTAGCTCAGCTGGATAGAGCGTCGGTCTACGGAACCGAAGGTCAGAGGTTCGAATCCTCTCGGGCGCGTTCGAGAAAGGCCTGCAGGGAGGGACTTCTGTGGGTCAGCCACGACGGCGGGCCAAGCCGATCGGGCATCAAATGGGCATCAATGTCGATCGGCGGTGTCCGTGTGCCCGGGCTCTGCGTCGCTCCGTGAGGCCCACTAGCCTGGACTCGTGACCGTGCGGGTTGATGTAGCGCCTGAGCTGTTCGCCTGGGCCACTGCGCGGTCGCGCCGTGATCCTGAATACTTCGCTGGGAGATTCCCGAAGCTCGCGACTTGGGAGCGCGGGGACGGGCAGCCGACGCTCAAGCAACTCGAGGACTTCGCTCGAGCGACCTACACCCCTTTGGGCACGTTCTTTCTGCCGGCACCGCCCGAAGAGAGCCTCCCGCTGCCCGACTTCCGCACACTGGGCGATGCACAGCTGGCGCGGCCGAGTCCGAACCTGCTCGACACGATCTACCTATGTGAGCAACGCCAAGAGTGGTACCGAAGCTTTGCCAACGCGACCGGAGAGCCCGATCTGGCCTTTGTGGGATCGCTGAGCACTGCGACCCAAGCCGACGAGGCGGCGGACACGATGCGGCCCACTCTTGGGTTCGACCTGGAGGCTCGTCATGAGTATTCGACCTGGGAAGCGGCTCTCCGCGGACTGGTCGACCACGCGGAAGGCGCGGGCGTGCTGGTGATGGTGAGCGGGGTCACAGCCAGCAATACCCATCGGCCGCTCGACCCTGATGAGTTCCGCGGGTTCGCGCTCGTTGACACGCGCGCTCCGCTCGTCTTCATCAACGGCGCTGACACGAAGGCCGCCCAGATCTTCACTCTCGCCCACGAGCTGGTGCACATATGGCTTGGGGAGTCCGCGCTGTCGAACCCCAACCTCGGCGGCGTTGCCGGCAACGAAACCGAGCGCTGGTGCAATGAGGTCGCGGCCGAGTTGCTGGTTCCGTTGGCTTCGATTCGCGAGAAGCTCAGATCCGAAGAGGAGCTGCCGGATGCGCTCGCTCGCCTGGCCCGGATGTACAAGGTCAGCACGCTGGTGATACTGCGCCGCATCTTCGATGTCGGAGCCATGGCCTCGAACGACTATTGGAGCGCGTTCCGAGAGGAGCTTGCCCGAGTCCGGGAGGCGAGCTCGCGCTCCGCAGGCGGCGGTGACTTCTACAACACCCAGCCAAGCCGGGTCAGCAGGCGTTTCGCACGGGCGGTGATCGCAGACACCCTTGAAGGCCGGACGCTCCATCGGGACGCGTTTCGCCTGCTCGGCTTCAAGAAGGGGTCGACGTTTGAAGAGCTTGGACAGCGACTCGGGGTCACCTGATGTACTTGCTGGACGCCAACGTCTTCATCCAGGCAAAGAGGCTGCACTACGGGTTCGACTTCTGCCCGGCTTTCTGGTCGTGGTTGGAGCGAGAGCACGCCAACGCGCGAGTCTTCAGCATCGAGGGAGTGTTCGATGAGCTCGTAGCCGGCGCGGATGACTTGGCGAGCTGGGCGCAGTCGCGCCGCCACTTGTTTTTAAGACCGGACAGCGAAACGGTTTCGAGTCTGAGCGCGACGAGCGCCTGGGCGACCAGTCAGCAGTACGACCCGGCCGCCGTCAATACGTTTCTGCAGGTGGCCGACTACTACTTGGTCGCCCAGGCGCATGCCCTTGGGTTCACGGTCGTCACGCACGAGATTGCGGCAAACTCGGTCAAGAAGATCAAGATCCCGGATGCGTGTATAGGTCTAGGGGTGAGGGTCGTGACTCCGTACTCGATGCTTCGATCTGAACGAGCGCGTTTCGTGCTTGGGGGCCCTCAAGGCGATTCGTAGGTAGCGTCCTTCGACGTGATCACTGGGCTAGTCAAGACTAAGGTCGACGCCATCTGGGACGCCTTCTGGTCGGGCGGCATTGCGAACCCGCTGGAGGTCATGGAGCAGATCACCTACCTGCTCTTCATTCGCCGTCTCGATGACCTCCACACTGCGAAGGAGAACAGGGCGAACCGCACCGGCGAGGAGATCGAGGATCCGATCTTCCCGTCCGGCGACGACGAGAGCGGGCGAGCCCTACGACGGCCTGCGATGGTCACGCTTCAAGGACACCGAGCCGGGCGAAATGTTTGTGACTGTCGGCCAGCGCGTGTTGCCCTTCCTCCGTCAGCTCGGCGGCGACGGCTCGACCTACTCGCAGCACATGCGCGACGCCCGCTTCACGATCCCAACGCCTGCGCTGCTAGGTCGCGTTGTCGACATGCTCGACGACCTGCCGATGGAGGGGCGCGATACCAAGGGCGACGTCTACGAGTACATGCTGTCCAAGATCGCCTCGGCGGGCCAGAACGGCCAGTTCCGCACGCCGCGTCATGTCATCTCGCTGATGGTCGAGATGACGGCACCTCGGCCAGACGACGAGATCTGCGACCCGGCTTGCGGCACTGGCGGCTTCCTCGTCGCCTCGGGCGAGCACGTGCGCCGTGAGCACCCAAACGTCCAGCACGAAGCGCAGGCCCGCAAACACTTCCACAACACGATGTTCCACGGCTTCGACTTCGATTCGACGATGTTGCGGATCGGCTCCATGAACATGCTGCTCCACGGCGTAGAGCAGCCGGACATCCGGTACCGCGACTCGTTGTCGGAGGGAGCCGGCGACGAGGAGGGCCTCTACAGCCTGGTGCTCGCTAACCCGCCGTTCGCGGGCAGCCTCGACTACGAGACGACTGCGCAGAACCTGCAGCGGGTGGTCAAGACGAAGAAGACCGAGCTGCTCTTTCTCGCGCTTTTTCTGCGGCTACTCAAGCCCGGCGGGCGCGCAGCAGTGATCGTGCCCGACGGCGTCTTGTTCGGCTCGAGCAAGGCCCACAAGGAGTTGCGCCGGATCCTCGTGGAGGATCAGAAGCTCGACGCCGTTGTCAAGCTGCCGAGCGGCGTGTTCAAGCCCTACGCCGGGGTGTCGACCGCGATCCTCTTCTTCACGAAGACCGAGAGTGGGGGTACCGACCACGTTTGGTTCTACGACGTGGCCGCCGATGGGTGGAGCCTCGACGACAAGCGCACCCCGCTGCTCGATGGGGAGAAGCTCGGATCCGTTCCGGCGGAGACGTTGTCCGCGGGGGAGCACCACAAGAACAACCTGCCCGACGTGCTGGCACGCTGGGCAGAGCGAGATGGTTCAGAGCGCGAGCGAGCGCGAACCGAGCAGAGCTTCTGCGTGCCCAAGGAAGAGATGGCCGCTGAGGGCTACGACCTCAGCCTCAACCGCTACAAGGAGATCGTCTACGAGGAGGTCGAGCACCGTCCGCCGGCGGAGATCATCGCAGACATCGAGCGGCTGGAGAACGAGATTCGCGCAGGGGTGGAGGAGCTGAAGGGGATGGTCGGGTGACCCGCGCCGTCTCGTGGAAGCAGGTCGCGCTCGGTGACATCTGCGAGTTCCGGTATGGCAAGAGTCTTCGCGCCGCCGATCGAAGCGGCACGGGCTTCCCGGTCTACGGATCGAACGGAGTGGTCGGTCAGAACGCAGCCCCGCTCACCTCGGGGTTAACGATCATCGTTGGACGCAAGGGCTCCTTCGGCGAAGTGCATCTCTCCGATGGACCCTGCTGGCCGATCGACACGACGTACTACATCGATGCCGAGGCGAGCGGTGTCGATCTCCGGTGGCTTGCCTATTCGCTGAGACAGCTGGGCTTGACCAGTCTGAACCGGGCCGCGGCGGTGCCGGGCCTCAACCGAGAGGACGCATACCGGCAGCGCCTCTTGCTCCCGCCGCGAGACGAGCAGCGGCGGATCGCGCAGATCCTCGATCTGGCGGATGGGCTTCGGGCGAAACGACGAAGCGCCGTTCGAAACGTGGAGGCACTTCCCACGTCGACGTTCATGCGCCTGTTCGCGGGATCGGCACGTTCCTCAACGTGGCCCCTTCATCCGTTAGGTGACCTAGTCGAAAATCAAGATTCACGCCGTGTTCCGTTGAAGGCCTCGGACAGGGCGAACCGTTCTGGACCGTTTCCGTACTACGGCGCGTCCGGTGAGATCGATCGCGTGAACGACTACATATTCGAAGGGGAGCGCCTGTTAATCGCAGAGGACGGTGCCAACCTAGTTGCGCGGACGTCGCCGATTGCCTTCTTTGCGCGCGGTCGCTTTTGGGTCAACAATCACGCGCATGTCGTTGCCGCCACCGACAGTCTTGATCTTCATTACTTGCAGCGGTACCTCGAGTTGACCGACCTCGGGCCGTTCATCACTGGAACTGCGCAACCAAAGCTGAATCGCTCGAATCTCGATCGAATGCTGATTCCCACACCGCCGATGTCGCAGCAACGCGAGTTCGCCCGGGTGGTCGGGAAAGCCAGTCATGCGGCCGACGCCCATCGCGCCCACCTCGCCCAGCTCGACGCCCTCTTCTTCTCCCTCGAATCGCGCGCGTTCGCCAGCGAAATCTGACGTGGCCGATCTAGCGCCCGCGGAGACCCGCCAGCCCAGCAACTTTGCATTCCTCAAAGCGGGCTGGCCGGAACTCGCCCGTGAGGCCGCCAACGCCGAGCGCAATGTCATCGCCGACCCGCGCACCGCCTGCTTCTACGCACGTCGGGCGCTTGAGCTCGCCGTCCAGTGGCTCTACGGCGCCGACAAGTCCCTCCGGCGGCCCTACAAGGACGACCTCTCGGCGATGCTCTTCGAGCCCACCTTCAAGAGCGCGGTCGACAAGCGGATCGGAACGAAGATGGACCTGATCCGAAAGCAGGGCAACGCGGCCGTCCATCACCCCAAGGCCATCGCGCCTAACGAGGCGGCCGCCGTCGTGAGGGAGCTCTTCCACGTCCTGTTCTGGCTCGCCCGCACGTACGCGCTCAAGGCCGATCACGCGCCCGAGGCGACTCTCACCTTTAACCCCGATGCAATCCCGCGCCCGCTCTCGAAGGAGCAGCGCGAGCAAACCCGCGAGGCACTCCGCAGGAAGGCGGCCGAACACGTCGCGCGCGACGAGCAGCTCAAACGGGCCCGCGGCGACAACGAGGAGCTACAGGCCGAGCTCGCGCGGCTGCGCGAGGAGATCGTCAAGGCCAAGGCCGCCAACGAGGTCCGACCCGACGAGCACGACTACGACGAGGAGCAGACCCGCGACCTCTACATCGATCTCCTGCTGAAAGAGGCCGGCTGGGCGCTCGACCAAACGCGCGACCGCGAGTACGAGGTCCACGGCATGCTCACCGAAAAGGGTGTCGGCTACGTCGACTACGTCCTCTGGGGCGACGACGGCAAGCCGCTCGCGCTCGTCGAGGCAAAGCGGACGCGCCGCGACGCAAAGGTGGGCCGCCAGCAGGCCAAGCTCTACGCCGACTGCCTCGAGCAGCAGTTCGGGCAGCGACCGGTGATCTTCTACTCCAACGGCTACGAGACCTGGCTCTGGGAGGACGGGCGCTACCCGCCCCGCCAGGTGCAGGGCTTCTACACCAAGGACGAGCTCGCGCTGCTCGTGCAGCGACGCACCGCGCGCAAGTCGCTGGCGCAGATCCAGATCGCCCCGGCGATCGTCGACCGCCACTACCAGCAGCGGGCGATTCGGAGCATCTGCGAGACGTTCGAGGGTGAACTCCAGCGCCGGGCGCTGCTCGTGATGGCCACCGGCGCCGGCAAGACGCGCACGGTGATCGCTCTGGTCGACCTGATGATGCGCGCCGGCTGGGTCAAGCGCGTGTTGTTCCTCGCCGATCGCGTGGCGCTCGTCAACCAGGCCGTCGGCGCGTTCAAGCAACATCTGCCGGACGTCGCGACAGTCAATCTCGTGACCGAAAAGAGCGCCGAAGGCCGCGTCTACGCCTCCACCTACCCGACGATGATGGGCCGCATGGGCGAGCCCGAGCCGGGCGAGGAGCGCCGCTTCGGTCCGGGCTTCTTCGACCTCGTCGTCATCGACGAGGCCCACCGCTCGATCTACCAGAAGTACCGAGCGATCTTCAGCTACTTCGACTCGCTGCTCGTGGGACTGACGGCGACCCCGAAGGACGAGGTCGACCGCAACACCTACGGGCTGTTCAACCTCGAGCCCGGAGTGCCGACCGACGCCTACGGCCTCGAGGACGCGGTCGCGGACGGGTATCTCGTTCCGCCGCGGGCGATCGACGTCCCGCTCAAGTTTCCGCGCCAGGGGATCGCCTACGACGACCTCAGCGAGGAGGAGCGCGAGCTCTGGGAGGAGCAGGACTGGGGCGAGGAGGAGGAGATGCCCGACGAGATCGGCGCGGAGGCGATCAACCGCTGGCTGTTCAATGCCGACACCGTTGACAAGGTGCTCGAGACGCTGATGGCTCGCGGTCACCGGGTCGCGAGTGGCGACCGGCTCGGCAAGACGATCGTCTTCGCCAAGAACAACGCCCACGCCGAGTTCATCGCGGAACGCTTCGACGCCAACTACCCGGAGCACGCCGGTCACTTCGCGCGCGTGATCACGTTCAAGACGGAGTACGCGCAGTCACTGATCGACGACTTCTCGATCAAGGAGAAGGCCCCTCACATCGCGATGTCGGTCGACATGCTCGACACCGGCATCGACGTGCCCGAGGTCGTCAACCTCGTCTTCTTCAAGCGCGTGCGTTCGAAGACGAAGTTCTGGCAGATGATCGGCCGCGGCACGCGCCTCTGCCCGGACCTCTTCGGCCCTGGTGAGCCCAAGCGCGACTTCTTCGTGTTCGACTGCTGCGAGAACGTCGCCTTCTTCAATCAGGACATCCCGCCGGCGGAGGGCCGGCTCAGCCCGTCGATCGGCCAGCGCCTCTTCACTGAACGTCTCGAGCTGGTGCTCGCGCTGGGTGAGGAGGACGCGAGTGGTGAGGGAGGTCTCCGCGACGACACCGTCGCCTTGCTGCACCGCCAGGTACGCGGGATGAACCCCGACAACTTCCTCGTGCGTCCGCATCGCCGCTGGGTCGAGCGATACGCCGAAACGCAGGCGTGGAATGGGCTCGATGCCGCGCGGGCGGAGGAAATCGCCGAGCACCTCGCGGATCTTCCGACGACCGATCGCGACGACGACGAAGCCGCCAAGCGGTTCGACCTGATCGTGCTCGGACTCCAGCTGCGCCGGCTGCGCCCCGAGCCCGGCGAGGAGCGCCTACGCCGCCAGGTTCAGGAGATCGCCGGCGGGCTGCTCGAGCAGACCGCGATCCCGGCGATCCGCGAGCAGCAGGAGCTGCTGGACGAGCTCGCTGGTGATGAATGGTGGGTCCATGTCACCCCGACGATGCTCGAGGGAGCCCGCAGGCGGGTACGCGGCTTGGTCCGCCTGCTCGAACGGCGCAAGCGCGCGATCGTCTACACCGACTTCACCGACGAGCTGGGGGGCGTCGACGAGATCGCCCTGGGTGAGTGGCTGGTCGGCAGCGACTTCGAGCGCTTTCGCGAGAAGGCGCGCTCGTCCTGCGCGAGCACGAGGATCACGTCGCGCTCCAGAAGCTGCGTCGCAATCACCCGCTGACGGCTAGCGATCTCGCCGAGCTCGAGCGGATGCTCGTCGAAGCGGGGATCGGCCGCGGAGCAGACCTCGACCGGGCGCGGGAGGAGGGGGAAGGCCTTGGCACCTTCATCCGCTCCCTCGTCGGTCTCGAGCGCAGCGCTGCCCAGGATGCCTTTGCAGCCTTCATCGCCGGTCGCAGCCTCAACGCCGACCAGCTTCACTTCGTAAACCTCGTCATCGAACACCTCACCGAGAACGGGCTGATGGATCCGGGGTCGCTCTACGAGTCCCCGTTCACCGATGTCGTGCCTCAGGGACCGGAAGGCATCTTTCCCGAGCAAGACGTGAGCGACCTCGTGGCGACCATCGACGGCGTCCGGGCCAATGCAGAGCCGAAAAACGCGGCTGCGTAAGCAGTCCGACGGGAGCTACCGCTAGCCCTACCCCTCGCGATGGTGGCTTGAAGGGGCCACCGCGGCTCTGGCGAGCGGCGCGGCCTGCCTCGCCCGATCCGACCCCGCCCCCCCATCGTGGGTAAACAACATTTGATTATGGGGAGGGGTGACGGGGTCGGATCGTGCGAGGCAGGAGAGAAGTAGATGGAATATGGAGGGAGGAGTAGTTGGAGGGGTGAGGTGGTGGGTGGAGCAATCCGTCCAGGGCGGGGCTTAGCCAGGGTGGATGGAATGTGAGTTGGTGTTGGGTTTCGGGTGACGTCGATGGACGTCGAGATGGTGCGCTGGATCGGGCGGGCTCGGTTCGCGCAGGCGGAGCAGGTGGCGGCGCTGGCGGTCAAGGGACGCGCCCGGCTGGACTCGATCGTGAGCGCCTATGTGCGCGAGCGGCACATCGCCGCGGTTCGCTACTTCGCCGCGCCGGCGGCCGCAGAGCTGTTCGACATTCGACCTCTGGAGGACCGCGTTGATCTCAGCGCAGACAGTGGGCTCGCCGCAGCTTGAGGCGGCGACAAGCGCGCTTCACGGCGCAGTAGCGGGACTGTTCCTGGCGGCGTTGGCCGCGTGGCTGCTCGGCCGGCGAAACCTGCGCGCGAGCTTCGCGCTCGTGCTCTTGGTCGTGCCCGGCTGGCTCTGCCTGCGCGTGCTCGGTGAGCCCTACCTAGGTGGATTGCTCGTTAGCGGTGGCTTGCTGGGTGCTGCATATCGCCGCCTGCGGATCGCGACGGCACTCAAGGCCGGGGGCGAGATGGCCGAACACGCCCGGCAGGCGCGGACGATCAGAGAGGTGGCGCGCAATCGGCACGACCGAAGGCGCTTGCGGCGGTTCGGGCCGATGGACTGGCCGGGCACCTACGTCCTCGGCGAGGACGAGAACGGCACGCTCGCGCGGCTGCCACTCGGCCGCGAGGAGGGTCGAGCGAGGTCGTCGAGGTCGTCGAGGTCGAGCACCGTTGGCAGCTACGCGGCGTCGCCGCGGCGCGCCGACTAGTAGCACATGCCTGCCTCGTGATCTGCCATTGCGCGCGTTTTCGCACGGATCCTTCGAAGGGGATCAGCGTCTGCGCGACCGGCGCGCCCCAGGCCGCGGCCCCCGTCGCCCAGTGCGGACCGGCAGCGCGGCTGAGAGCTCGATCGCGTAGCTCGGCCGGAAGGGCATGTCCGTGATGCGGACGCCCTGGATACGGTCGACGCGGTAGGCACGCACCTCACCGGTCTCGTGCTTGAGCGCGTAGACGAGCAGGTCCCCCGCCTTGCTCTGACGCAGCGAGTACGGTTCGATCAGGCGGGTCGAACCCTGGTAGTGCAGCTCGACGAGGAGATGGTTGTTACCCGCGAAACGGATCTGCTCGAGCGGCGCGCCGCCAGGCCAGCGGGTGATCGTCGGCGGAGGCGCCCAGGTCGGCTCGATGGCCTCACTTATCGGGACCGGCTCGAGCACGACGGGCTCCTCACCCCCGAGCCATGCGAACAACTCGGCCAGCGTTTCCAGGAACTCGTCGACCGGCGGGAGCTCGGGGAGCTGGTGGTCAAGCATCGCTCGCCAGTCGGCGCGGAGGTCCGCGACCTTCTGCGGCTCGATCACCGTCTCGAGCGTGGGGACCGGGATGTCTTTAAACTCGCACTTGCGCTCGAGGATGCTGAGGACCAGCTTGCGCTCGCCGGCGAGATCGGCGCGTCGATAGAGGTTCACGACGTCGTAGAGGTCGCGCGGCCGAGTGCGCTGCGCGAGCGCGCGCAGCTTCTCAGCGAAGACCTCCGCGAAGGCGTAGCAGCGGACGCTAGCGGGAGCTGGCAGCTCGTCCTCGTAGGAGTGCGTGACGACCCGGATGACCGTCGGTTCGGCCACGATCTCGTCGTAGGTCAGGTCGAGCTTGACGCGCGCCTCGCCCGGCGTGCTGCGGGGCCCGCGGTAGTAGATCCGCCCCTCCGCTGATTGCGCACCGGGGCGGAGCTTGACGACGGGCTCTCGGCTCGTCAGCTCGAGGCCGCTGGCCTGCTCGACTGTGTCGAGCACCTCGAGCAGGACTGGCAACAAGTCGTCTGGCGAGAGCGGGCCCTCTTCGAGGACTGTGAAGTCGAGGTCCTCGGAGAAGCGGTAGGTCTCGAGGTAGCACTTCTTGAGGCAGGTACCGCCCTTGAACACCCAGGTCGGTCCGAGCACCGGATGCGCGCCGATGCCGGCCAGCAACCAGCCGAGCACGTAGTCCTTCTCAACGACCTCTTCGGTCAGCCTCCATTCGCTGACGCGGGCCTGAAGCGCCGTGCGCGGGATCACGAGTCGACGACGGCGTTGATGCGGAGATTCCAGCGCGCGGTGATCGAACCGCTGGGCGTACGGTCGGGGTCGAGCAGGCTGATCCCACTGCTGATCCGCTGCCTGCACGCCGCGATCAACTCGGCGTCGTCGATGCCAAGGGACTCGAGCAGGAAGCCGAGTCGCTTGAAGACAGTGCGGTTACCGAGTCGTTCGGCGTAGTCGATCAGCCCGTGGCTGTCGGCGCGACGGTCTCCTCGCCACTGCATGACTGCTTCCGCGACATGGCGGACCCCGCCCCCGAGCGAAGGATCGTCGAAGCAGTCGACCAGCGTGCGTTCCGGGTCACTGACCTCCACGGCGATCCCCTCGCGCCAGACCCGTCGCGTCCCGAATAGCGCAGGTCCGGCGCGATGGCGAAGCTCGAAGCGCGCTCCGCCGATCTCGCGCTCACGCCGCGGAACGGGCTTGGCCGTGATCACGACCGTTGTCGCAAAGAGCTGATCAGTCAGATCCCAATGGTGCAGCGCCGTCCACCCGCCGATATAGGCGGGCGCAAGCGCGGTCGCGGCGATCATCCAGGGATCGATGTGCCACGCTTGCGGGTCTTCGGCCTCGATCGGCACAGCCGCATAGAGACCGCGCTGAATCCGAGTCAGCCACCCCTGCGCGACGAGGTGGCGGAGCAGCCGGGTCGCCCGCCCAGGTTCTAGATCGGCGACCTCGGCTGCCGCGGCCGCCGTGAATGGTCCTGCGAAGCTCCGCCGCAGCAGCGCCAGCGTTTCACGATTCGTGGCGGTTAGACCGGCGGCCTTCACAGGTACATCATAACCAACGAAACGACGACCTCATCGTCGTAAACCGAGGACGACTATAACTTCACTCGCACCAGTCCGGACACTGGGGCATCAATTTGGGCATCAATCTGAGCGAAAGTGCGGCCAGGCGAGCGACCTATAACCGCTCTAGCAAGCGCCATCGCACTCTGCGGCACTCCACCCTCGCGGTCTACGGAACCGAAGGTCATAGGTTCGAATCCTGTCGGGCGTGCTCACGGAACCTCCTGGAAACGGCCGTTTCTCCGTTTCTTGTGGCACCCAAGAACGGTGCACAAGACTTCTCTTCGATTCCTTTCTCCGTTGACCCCGGGGAGGCGCTGCGTCGCGGCGAACGCGCCACGTTGGCCGGAGTCGCGGTCGAGGTGGTGGCGATCGACTGTGGTCCGACCGCGAGCTCGGGCTCGCCGCCGCCGCCTACCGGCGCTGGCAGGGCCGATGACCGCGCCGACCGCGCTGTCGCTTCCTGACCGACGGCGTCCGCGTTCGAGGTCGCCGAGGAGATCTGCTCGGACTCGACCAGGACGATCTCGCCGCGCACGCCGGACGGACGCGGTACGGGTACGGCGAACCGACCGAGGCGGCCTGGTCGCTGCTCGAGCACGCCTTGGGCCCGTGGCTCGACGACCTCAAGGCGGCAGGCACGCCTCGGCCTGGACGAGACGGCGCGCCATCTCGGCCTCCACGGGCTGGACCGCATCGGCGACACCAGCAACGACGAGCGGCTGCTGTCCTGGGCGCGACTTCGCCGGGGATGCCGCCAACAGTGTCATCGCGACGCTCGCCCACGTCGGCGTCGAGCTCACGGATGCAGAACTCGCCGGCGTGGCGATCGCCCGCGGCTGAGGTCTACGCGGAAGCGTCCGCCCAGAGCCCGCGGATCGGCACGGCGGCGAGGCGATCTCCGAAGAGGACGGTGTTGGCGCCCGTATACAGGAGCGCCCCGGCCTTGAACGCGCGCCCCAGCTTGTCGCGAAGATGGGCCATTCCGCGGAAGTCGCGCTTGTGGACTGTCGCTGCGGACTTGACCTCAACCGCTGTGACCGATCCGTCGCGATGCTCGATGACGATGTCGACCTCTCGTTGATCGCGGTCGCGGAAATGGAAGAGCTGGGGACGGTCGTCGAGCCAGGAGATCTGGCGGTGCAGCTCTATGGCTACGAAGCTCTCGTAGAACATCCCGCCGAGGTCCAGGTCGGATTCGATGCGCCGCTCGTCAGCGCCGACGAGGTACGCCAAGAGCCCGCTGTCGGTGATGTGAACCTTCGGACGCTTGATCGATCGAGACAGCAGGTTGCTGCTCCACGCCGGGACTCGTCGGATGAGGAAGAGCGTCTCGAGGAGCTCGAGGTGCCGTCGGAGGGTGGTGGCCGGTGCTCCCATCGAGCTGCTGAGCCGCTCGACGTTGAGCTCGGCTGCCGAGGTCGCGCCGATGGCCTGCAGGAGCCGGACGACGACCGCGCGGTCCACGACGTCCCCGAGGGTGGCCAGGTCGCGGTCGATGATCCCCTCGACGTAGCTCTCGAAGAACCGCGCTCGACGGTTCGCCGTCCGCCCTTGGGCCTCCGGGTACCCGCCACGCGCCAGGATCTCGGCATACGCCTGCCGGCCGACGGGCGCGTTCGTCACCGCCGGGAAGCTCCCAGCGGCGAGAGCTGGCACGAAGGACTCGGGGCGTCCTCGCAGCTCGCCCTGGCTGAAGGGGTGCAGGCGCAGATGCTCCGCCCTAAGCCCGAGGACCGACAGATCCACCACGCTAGTGCCGACAAATCCACCATGAACGGTACGCGGATCGGCCGTCTGCACCCCGACATATCCACCGCGCCACGCAACGGTGACGACCGCGTAGAGCCCGCGACGATCACTCCGCTGGCCAGACCTTTGTTACAGAACCGAAGGTCACAGGTTCGATTCCCTGTCGGGCGCGTTGTCGAAAGCCCTGCTTAGGCAGGGCTATGGTCCCTGATGGGGTCGCGCGAATGGAAGGCACGTCGCGGGACGGCATCGGCGTTGACGCCATCGGACTCGCATGATCGAGCTTTGGGCTCCCGCTAGGCGCGTCGCTGCTTCTTCCCGACGCCCTTGAAGAACGTGTAGCAGAACACGCCGTCCGCCTCGGTCGTTCGGTGGAGATCTTGGACGCCGGCGTCGAAGGTTTTCGGCTCGATGAGACCCGTTGCGATTGCGGGCTCGCGAATGCCTTCGATCATCGCCGTGAACGTCTTCCTGGTGAACCCGTCCACCAGGCCAGGTCGGCTCGAATCCACGTACACCATCCGAGGGGAGACACGCACCGCGTTCAAACCCGCCTCCACCATCAGCGGGTAGAGCTGTCGGCCGATCAGCGAGTCGCCGCCGGCCCGCTGCTGCAGCTCGACTTGGCACTGGATCGCCGCGTGGGCCGCGGCGCTATCGGGATAGAAGTAGGCCGATCCGTGGTCACCCTCAATGACGGTGATGGTGCCCCCGGGCCTCAGCAGCCCGTTGAGGATCGCCAGAGCCTCGACCGGCCGGGAAAGGTGCTCCAGAACGAAGCAGACGAAGACGTGGTCGAAGGACTCGGTGCTGAAGGGCAACGCAAAGATGTCCGCCTGTCGAAACTCCACGTTGGTGAGCTCCGCCCGGTCGGTCCTTCGCTTTGCTTGCGCGATCGACTCCGCGGAGACGTCAACCGACGCGAAGTGAGCATCCGGGCTCCGGCGGGCCAAGGTGAGCGTCTGGGCGCCGACGCCGCATCCGGCCTCGAGCACGACGCTCCCGCTCGGGTACGCGGTGTCTGAGTGCAGAAGGTCGACGAGCGTTCCCGCCTGATCTTGCAGGCGCTCGTTCTCGCTCGGGTCGTAGCCGTGCACATACGTCTCGCTCATGATTCCTTCGGCCGTGGGCTGGGGACTCGGCCGCCGCGCCAGCACCGACCACCGCAGCCGTCGTTGGGGACAGTAGTTGCCGCTGGCGCAGCCTCGAACATCCGGCGTGGAGCGCTCCCGCGCGGCGCACCGCGTGGCGTGCCGGTTGTTCGGGACCTAACCACGCCGGGAAGCCGCTGTCCGAGCGGCTTCCCGGTGCGATGGGGCTGTTGAGAGGGGAACTTCGAGCGCGGGCTTCAGCGATTGGCGAGCCTCGCGAGTACCTCGTCGAGGCGCGCGTAGGTCTCGGTCAGTCCGCCCTCCATGCCCGACGCGAGCATGCCGTCCCGCTCCTCGGTCGTGTGGAAGATCGAGGTCGTCTTGACCCTCGTCTGGTCGCCGAGGTCCTCGAAGGTGGCGGTCTCGACGGACACGTGCCCGGGCATGCCTTCCCATTCGAAGGTCTGCACGATTCGCTGCGGCGAGTCGATCTCGCGGTAGGTCCCGCGGAACCCGGTCTCACTGCCATCCTGGTTGCGAATGACGAATCGCCAGCTCCCGCCGGGCTCGACATCCATCTGATCGACCACCGTGGTCGTTCCGCGAGGCCCCCACCACTCGGGAATCAGCTCTGGATCGGTGTAGACCGCGAACACGCGATCCCGGGGCGCGTCGAAGACGCGCTCGATGTGGATCTCACGCTCGGTCGGCGTCGTGATCGTGGCCGTCGGTGCCTGCTGCTGGTCGCTTGTCATTGTGATGTGCCTTTCGGTCGTTGGAGTAGCTCCCCGAACCGGTCGAGGCGCTCGTTCAGCATCCGCCGGTACATCTCGATCCACTCTTGGACGTCCTCGAGGCGCCGCGGGCCAAGGCGGCACTGGCGCGCGCGGCCCACCTTCTCGGTGGTGACCAGCTCGGCGTCCTCGAGCACCCGCACGTGCTTCTTCATCCCGGTGAGCGAGATCCCGAACGGCTCCGCGAGCTGGGTGATGGTCGCGTCGCCGTGACCAAGGCGCTCGAGGACCCTTCTGCGAGTTGGGTCGGCGAGCGCAGCGAACGTGCGATCGACCCGCGAATACTTAACCATACGGTTCAGTATAACACCGTTGCGACCCTCCGCGGCACGGAAGGCAACGGGACGAGTCGACGCGGAACTGACAGGCTTGCGCGAGTGACCACACCGGACACCGACGCGTACCTTCGACGGCTTGGCATCGCCGAGCCCGGGCCGCCGAGCGCTTGGGCCTTGTGCGCCCTGCATGCGGCTCATGTGGAGCGCATCCCGTACGAGGCACTCGAGATCCACCTGGGGCGGCCGACCACCGTCGATCCCTACGAGTCGGCCGAGCGGATCGTGACCCGCCACCGTGGCGGCTACTGCTACCACCTCAACGGCGCCTTCTCGCTGCTCCTCGGAGCTCTCGGCTACGACGTCACCTGGCACCGCGCCGGCGTCCAGAACCACTCAGATCCCCAGCCGGCCGGGGCGGGCATCGCCAACCACCTGACGCTGACCGTCGCCGGACTTCCGACGGCCGAGTGCCCATCGGGTAGCTGGCTGGTGGATGTCGGCCTGGGCGACGCACTGCATGAGCCACTGCCGCTCCACGAGGGAGCCCACGTTCAGGGACCGTTTCGCTACGGCCTGCGTCGCTCTGAGGCCGAGCCGGGCGGGTGGCGCCTCGACCACGACGCCCGCGGGAGCTTCGCCGGCATGGACTTCCGCTCGGAACACGCGACCACCGACGACTTCACCGCTCGGCACGAATTCCTCTCCACCTCGTCGCGGTCCCCCTTCGTGCGCAAATGCTCGGTCCAGCGGCGCGATAGCGGCGGCGTGGACGTTCTCACCGGTTGCGCCCTGCGCCGGGTCGACGGTGACGCTCGGCCAACACGCATCCTCCAAACGTCACAGGAGTGGTTCGAGGTGCTTCGAGACGTCTTCGACCTGCCGTTGAAAGACATCGACGCTGCTGCCCGCGCCGCTCTCTGGATTCGGGTACGCGAGACGCACGAGTCCTGGCTGGCGACGCGGGCCGACGCGTGAACGCCGCCGCTTGACCGCATGAGCGGTAGGGCAACCCGTGCTCCCGCTAGGCAAGCACCAGCATTCGACCGGTTACATTCTTGCCATGGTCTCCGTTCAGGACCACCGGGCGGTCCGCGTGCTGCACGCCGGAGCGCCGGCCTGGGGGAGACGGGAGGGTGAGGAGGTCGTGCTCGACACGGGGACGCGCGTACCCGAGGCCGACGCGCGATACCTCGCTCCCGCGAACCCCACCAAGATACTCGCCGTCCACCTGACCTACGCTAGCCGCGTCGACGAGTACGCGGCGAAGCGGCCACTGACGCCGTCGTACTTCATGAAGCCGCCGACGACGCTGAATGGCCATCGCGGCGTCGTCCGGCGCCCGGCCGGCACGCGCTTCCTCAACTACGAGGGCGAGCTTGCGGTTGTGGTCGGGCGGCGGATGCATGGCGTGGGGATCGACGGTGTGCTTGACCATGTGGCGGGCTACGCCTGTGCCAACGACGTCGGCCTGCACGACTTCCGCCACGCCGACCGCGGCTCGATGCTGCGCGTCAAGGGCCAGGACGGCTTCCTGCCGATCGGTCCCGAGCTCGTTCCGGCGCGCGAGCTCGACCCGACCGACTTCGCGCTGCGCACCTA
>Ga0136615_10000606_pt1 | contig 16570 bp, 17 predicted proteins | sample AntDrymUQ2882206_2_FD_106647 | JGI IMG/M metagenome (GOLD analysis project Ga0136615, IMG submission 106647) | Polar desert sand microbial communities from Dry Valleys, Antarctica - metaG UQ288 (22.06) | ecosystem: Environmental > Terrestrial > Soil > Desert | place: Antarctica: Dry Valley...
CCCGAACTGGCGATCTCGGTGCCATTGGGTGCCGGCCGGATGGCCCGGGAATACCTCCAGGGCGACCCTCCGGACAAGAAGGCTCTGACCGGATTGCGCGAGCACGCCGAGCGGACACTGGCCAAACCGGCCAAGCAGCTCACCGCGATCGGACTCAGTGACCGGGCTGTCGCGACCTCGAAGACCTTCCGGAGTCTGGCCCGGCTCACCGGCGCCGCGCCGTCGTCAGCCGGTCCCCGAGCGTCACGGCATCTCACCCTGGAGGGCCTGGGACAGCTGATCGGGTTCATCTCGCGGATATCCTCGGCTGATCTCGCTGAACTCGATGGCGTCAGCGCCACCCGGGCCCATCAACTGCTCGCCGGCGCCGTCGTTGCCGAGGTCACGATGAAGGTGCTCGGGCTCGGCGTGGTCCAGATCTGCCCCTGGGCGTTGCGCGAAGGGGTCATCCTGAGGCGGCTGGACTGGCTGGAGGGGGTGTAATGAGCCGCGAGGGCGAGCCGAACTCGGCCCGGGGGCTGGCCGACATCCTGCGTGAAGCGGGCATCAGCTCGACCGGAGCGGGAGGACGTCGCCGCCGTCGAGACCACAGCGACAGCGCCGCCGAGGCTGACCCGAACTCCGACGTAGGAGGCGCGGGTACCGAGGCCGAGCAGACCAACGGCATCGCCGCTGGCTCAGCGGCCGGCTCGGGCGCGCTCAGCGCTTACCTCCGATCGTCGGCCGCCGCACCCCCAGCGGCCAGCAGTCGGGGCACCCCACCGGCACCGCAACCAGGCCCGGTGCTGCCACTTCATCGCAGGGCACCGACGCCCGCGCCGGCGCCAACGCCGACGGCCGCCCGGACGACGACGCCGCCCACGCCCGCGCCCATCCGGACAACGCCGCCGCCACGCACCGACACCGGCCCGCTGCCTACCGACGGGTGGACGGGCCTCCGCACCGGAGCGCCGGACGCTGCCGCGACATCGACGATCGCCGGGAGCTCGGCTGGGCAGGCCGGCGCAGCGACTGGTTCCCGTGCGGCGGAGGCCGCCGCGACACTTGCATCGGCACACGCCAACCGATCGCCGTCCCCCCTGGCGACCGCTGCGCCTGAGGACCCGGAGGAGGACGCGGCGGTCCCGTTGTCATCCGGGACGCTGAGCTGGGCGATCCTGGTGGTGGAGTTGCTGGCCGCGGTCGGGCTGGGGGTGGCCGCCTGGTACGCGTTCTCCGCTCTGTGGGACCTGCTGCCCTACGTTGCCGCCTTCGCCGGGCCGCTTGTCGTGACCGGTCTGGTCGCGGTGGCTGGGGCGCTGCGAGCTCGTACCGGTCGCAACCCGCTCGGCTTGCCCACGCTCTGCATCTTGGTCTTCGCCGGGACGGTGCTGGTGGTTCTTCCCGCCGCGACCCTGATCGTCCCCTAGGGCGTGTCTGACAGACCCGTGCTCTGCTGCGCGTCGCCGTGGCGGCGATCTGCTGCAGTTGTCATTGGTCGGCTCCGCCGACGTCTCTTACATCCGCACGTACAAACCCGGTACGCGCTCCTCCTCCGCCTTGCATCTCATCCACCACGACCCCGCTCGCGACGAGCGAGGTCCATCAGACACACCCAGTCACCGTAGAGATAGCGTCGCGCCATGCTCCGAGAGTTGATCCTTGCCGCCGCGGGGAACGAGACCGTCAAGAACGTTGTCGCCGGCGCCCCGATCAGCCGCGAGGTGGTCAGCCGGTTCGTGGCCGGTGAGGGAATCGAGGACGCCGTACGGGCGGCTCGTGGATTGGCCGAGCAGGGCCTGTCGGCCAGCCTCGATCATCTCGGCGAGGACACCACCGACCTGGCCCAGGCGGTAGCGGCTACCGAGACCTACATCGGCCTGCTCGAACGGCTGGCCGCCGAGCACCTGACCCCGGCCGCCGAGGTCAGCATCAAGCTGTCGGCGATCGGCCAGAGCGTCGATGCAGCCTTTGCCCTCGAGCGGGCTCGGGAGGTCTGCGCCGCGGCCGACCGCGCCGGGACCACGGTCACCCTGGACATGGAGGACCACACCACCACCGACTCCACGCTGGGCATCCTGCACACGTTGCGCAAGGACTTCCCGCAGACCGGCGCGGTGGTGCAGTCCTACCTGCGGCGTACCGAAGCCGATTGTGCGGCGCTGACCAGCCAGGGCTCGCGGGTTCGGCTGTGCAAGGGCGCGTACGCCGAGCCCGAGGAGGCCGCGTATCAGGACAAACACGAGGTGGACCTGTCCTACGTGCGCTGCCTCAACGTGCTGATGGCCGGAAAGGGACGCCCGATGATCGCCACCCACGATCCACGGCTGATCGCCATCGCCGGGGAACGCGCCGCACGGTACGGCCGGATGCCGGAGTCCTGGGAGTACCAGATGCTCTACGGCACCCGGCCGACCGAACAGAAGCGACTGGTCGAACTCGGCCACACCGTCCGGGTGTACGTACCGTTCGGCCAGGAGTGGTACGGCTACCTGATGCGCCGGCTGGCCGAGCGGCCGGCGAACGTCAGCTTCTTCCTGCGCGCCGTCGCGACGAAGGGCTGATCCGATGCGGCGACTGGCCATCCTGGGCGGCGGCAAGATCGGTGAAGCGCTGCTGTCGGGCCTGCTGCGCGGACCGCGTGCGGTCGACTCGATCGTGATCAGCGAGCACAACCCAGAGCGCGCGGCGCACCTCGCGGCGACCTACGACGTCCAGGCCCTGCCGGTCGAGGACGCCGTACGGGCGAGCAGTGTCCTGTTGATCGCGGTCAAGCCGCAGGACATCGCGGCACTGCTCAACGAGATCGCCCCACACGCCGAGGGTCAGCTCGTCATCTCCGTCGCGGCCGGCATCACCACCAAGCGGATCGAGGCCGGGCTGGCACCCGCGACCCCGGTCGTGCGGACGATGCCGAACACCCCAGCGCTGGTCGATCAGGCGATGACCGCGATCAGTGCCGGCGCGCACGCCACCGAGGAGCATCTCGTCGCCGCAGAGCGCGTGCTGGCCAGTGTCGGGCGGGTGATCCGGGTTCCGGAGTCCCAGCTCGACGCCGTGACCGCCCTGTCGGGCAGTGGACCCGCGTACTTCTTCTTCTTGGTGGAGGCGATGATCGACGCCGGGATCCTGCTCGGCCTGCCGCGTGCGGTAGCCGCTGAGCTGATCGTGCAGACGGCTCTGGGCTCGGCCACCATGCTGCGGGACACCGGCGAGCATCCGGTACAGCTACGGGAGGCGGTCACCTCACCCGGCGGGACCACGATCATGGCCATTCGGGAACTCGAACGGCATGGCGTACGGGCCGCTCTGCTGGCTGCCATCGAGGCCGCTCGGGACCGCTCGGTGGAACTGGGCAAGGTCGAAGACTGATCGCCGGCACGTCGGACCAGCGGATCACGCGCAGGTCATCTTGGTTTCGGTTGCCCACAACTATCGCTTCTGTCACATGCGTACCGCTAGTGTCACGCCAGCACGTGCGCGTCAGCCGGAGGGGAAGCCGGCCGCCCGACACGTGGGCGAAGGTTCGGTGAACAAACACTATGGCGTCTCAACCCGGATCGGGTTCGGCCGGAGGTCGCGCACGCAGCGGCTCCGGTGATTCCGCAGCTCCGCGCCGCTCGACTGAGCCCGCCCGTCGTGGGGATCGCCAGAATGACGAGGAACCACGCACGATCGGTGAGAACGCCTTCGGCGGCTTGTCCTCGGTCGCGTTCCTGACCGTCGCCGAGGTGGCGAGCCTCATGCGGGTGTCGAAGATGACCGTCTACCGGCTGCTGCACTCCGGAGAATTGGCCGGCGTGCGGGTCGGGCGATCCTTCCGCGTTCCCGAGTCCGCCGTGCACGCCTACCTGCGGGACGCCTTCAACGACACCGCCTGACGCCTTCCGGCTGACGCACCCAGAGTCGTCCGGGTCGGTTCAGCGGGAGGTAGCCCGGTATCGCCGTACGCCCAGCGGGGCGAAGACAGCGATGAACAACGCCGTCCAGATCAGGGTCAGGATGATCGGATGCTCGGACGGGAAGCTGTTGGTGGCGAAAGGATTCGGGTTTCCCCAGAGTTCCCGCAGGGCGGCGGTGATGGCGCTGACCGGGTTCCAGTCCGCGACCGGCTGCAGCCAGCCGGGCAGCGTCTGCAGCGGAACGAAAGCATTGGACAGGAAGGTCAGCGGGAAGATGGCGGTGAAGGCCACCTGCTGTCCCACCTCCACGGTCGGGACGAGCAGGCCGAGCCAGACACCGACCCAAGACATCGCATAGGCGAACAACAGGGCCAGCCCGACGCCGGCCAGGAACCGGGCGACCCCTTCGTGCACCCGCCACCCGACGGCAAGGCCGGAGAGCATCAGGACGATGAGGATGCCGAGGTTGTACACGACGTCGGAGACCGTACGGCCGGTCAGGAACGCCGACCGCGACATCGGCAGCGACCGGAACCGGTCGATCAGGCCCTTGGCCATGTCGTCGACCATGCCGATTGCCGTCGTCGCGGCGGCGAAGGCGAGAGTCTGGGCGAAGATGCCCGGCATCAGGAACTCTCGATACGAGCCGCCGCCCGGTAGCGGGATCGCCCCACCGAAGACAAAGGCGAAGAGCAGCACGAACATCACCGACTGCAAGATCGCGAAGATGGCGAGTTCGGGGATCCGCGGAATTCGTTTCAGGTTGCGCCAGGTCACGACCAGCGCGTCGGATAGCGCCGAGCCGCCGTCCGACTCGCCCTCGACGGTCGAGTCGACTGTGCTCGCCGTACTCATGCGGTCCTCCCTGCTGCAACAGGTGTCGCGGCGATGGCATCCGGCTGCTCTGCGGCATGCCCGGTGAGGCTCAGGAACACATCGTCGAGGGTCGGCCGTCGGAGCCCGACATCGTCGATCGCGATTCCGGCCTCGTCAAGCGCGCGGATGACGTTGACCAACTGAGTGGCACCACCGGCTGCCGGAGCCGTCAGCCGCCTGGTGTGTTCATCCACCGCTGCCTCGGCCAGGCAACAGTCGGATACCACCCTCAGTGCCGCCCCGAGTTGGGCGGGGTCATGGACGACGACCTCGACGCGCTCCCCGCCGACGGTCGACTTGAGTTCGTCGGCGGTCCCGCGGGCGATGATCTTGCCCGCGTCCACGACGGCGATGGTGTTTGCCAGGGCATCGGCCTCTTCGAGGTACTGAGTCGTCAGCAGCAAAGTGGTCCCCTGCCGCACGAGGCCGCGGATCACGTCCCACATGCCGATCCGGCTGCGCGGGTCCAGCCCCGTTGTCGGCTCGTCGAGGAAGAGCAGTCGAGGATGGCCGATCAGCGCCGAGGCAAGGTCGAGGCGCCGGCGCATACCGCCGGAGTACGTCTTCGCCGGCCGGTCGCCGGCTTCGCTCAGGTCGAATTGATCGAGCAGTTCGTCGGCCCGAGCCCGTGCGGTCGGGCTGGCGATCTGGTAGAGCCGGCCGAACATCCAGAGGTTCTCGCGGCCGGTGAGGTTCTCGTCCACGGCGGCGTACTGGCCGGACAACCCAATCCTGCGTCGCAACCGCTGAGCGTCGGTGACGACATCGAGGCCCAGCACCGTGGCCCGCCCGGCGTCGGGCCGCAGCAGGGTCGCCAGGATCCGGACGGTGGTCGTCTTTCCCGCCCCGTTGGGACCGAGCAGTGCGAGAACCGTGCCTTCCTCGACCTCCAGATCGAGCCCGTCCAACGCACGGACCTCTCCGGAGCGTGACTTGTAGATTTTGGACAGCCCCTCCGCCACGATCGCGGGCGCCGATGATCGCGCTGCTGAACTCATCTGCGGTTGCCTTGCCACGGGGTCGAGAGGTTCGAGACGGTCATGTGGTCAGGCTAGAAGCTCACGTGGACGTGAGGTCAAGTGGGATTTCGGTCAGCGGCCGGGCTCGATCCGAAAGCCGACCTCCACGCTCGCGCTGAGCCGGATCTCGGCCGCGCTGAGCTCGATCGTCGGTTCGGAGGCCAGTTCGGCGTCGGCTTGAAAACTCAAGGATCTGGCCAGTCCCGGCGGCTCGGTCCGGATCCCCGGCTCGCGGACGAAGGCGACCCCACCAACCGAGAGCCCGAGCCCGTCGGCGTATTGCTCGGCCCGCTGCCGCGCGTCCCGGGCGGCCTCGCGTCGGATCTGGGCATGCACCGGGTTGTCGTCGACAAGTTCCCAATCCGGGCCGCTCACTTCCACCGACGCCGCGTCGTAGAGCGCTCGGATCAGTGACCCGGCCTGAGCCGGGTCCACGATCGTGATTCGTACGCCCCGCTCGCCGACGTGTCCGTCGATCACGGTACGACCGGACTCCGGATGCCAGTAGGAGTTCGGCCGGATCGAAAGCGCAACTGTAAAAGTGCCGGAGATGATCGAGACAAAGCGATCCAGGACCTCGTCGGTCCTGGTGGTCAGTTCGGCCAAGGCGCGCTCCGACTCAGCGGCGCTCGGTTGTTTGACCCTGGCCGTGACGACGAGAACTCCGCGATCGGCGGCACACGTCCGGGTAGCCGTCCCGCGGACAATGATCAGTTCTTCCATCCGCCCAGTCTTTCGCAGCGAGCCAGTTTCACCGACCGGTACCCTCAGCGGTAGTTCGCCAATCGAGGAAAGTATGAGGTTGCACCAATGGGTTCGGTCATCAAGAAGCGCCGCAAGCGCATGGCCAAGAAAAAACACCGCAAATTGCTGAAGAAGACGCGCGTACAGCGTCGGAACAAGAAGTAGCCACCCCACCGGCGGGCTCCACCGTGGCACCGAAGGTCGTGCTCGTCACCGGCGTGAGTCGTTTCCTCGGTGGCCAGCTGGCCGCGGCGCTGGCCACTGACCCAAGGATCGAGCGAGTCATCGGGCTCGACTCGGTCCCACCCTCATCGGAGTTGCCGCCGTCGTCGAGCCGGGTGGAGTTCGTACGGGCCGACATCCGAAATCCGCTCATTGCCAAGGTGATCAGTTCGGCCGAGGTCGACACGGTCGTGCACATGAACATCGGCACCGCCCCCGGTGGGGCCGGTGGGCGGACGTCGATGAAAGAGCTCAACGTGATCGGCACGATGCAGTTGCTGGCCGCCTGCCAGAAGGCCGACACGGTACGTCGCTTGGTGGTCAAGTCCACGACGACGGTGTACGGCTCGAGTTCACGTGACCCAGCGCTGTTCACCGAGGACATGAACGCCCGGGCTGTGCGGTCCTCGGGCTATGCCAAGGATTCCGTCGAGATCGAGGGCTACGTACGAGGGTTTTCCCGTCGGCGTCCAGACGTGTCCATGGCCGTGTTGCGCTTCACCAACTTCATCGGGCCCACCATCGACTCGATGCTCACGAGATACTTCTCGATGCCTTTGGTGCCAACGGTTCTGGGGTTCGATGCGCGGGTTCAGATGCTGCACGAACGGGACGCCCTGGAGGTCCTCCGCTTGGCCACCGTGGGCAGCTACAACGGCACCGTCAACGTCGGTGGGGAAGGAGTCCTCCTTCTGTCCCAAGCGATTCGGCGCGCAGGTCAGTTTCCGGTGTCGGTGCCTGCGCCATTCGTCGGATCGCTGGGCGGTCTCCTGCGCCAGACCGGGATCGCCGACTTCTCTCCGGAACAGTTGCGGTTCTTGAACTTCGGCCGGGTCGTCGACACCACGAGGCTGATCGACGACTTCGGGTACCGGCCGCGCTTCACGACGGCGGAAGCCTTCGCGGACTTCTGTGCCCAGCTACGGCCGGTGATCGACCCGGGTCGGATTCGCGCGATCGAGCGCAGGCTGCTTCGAGCCGCCACGCTGAACCGGATCCGGGAGCCGGTCGATGCGTGAAGCTCGGATCATCCCGTTGCCGCACGTGGCAGCGGACCCGGAAGCGGAGCCGAGAGCGGAGCCGCAGGCGGCGCCCGGCCCCGAGGCCTCGACTGCGCAAGCGGACGGGGATCAGCGGCTGGCCCAGGCGCTGGCTTTCCTGCGACGTCGACTGACCGGCGACTACGAGGTCGACGAGTTCGGCTTCGACGAGGACTTCACCGATCATGTCTATCTCCCTGCGCTACGGCCGCTCTACAAGTCGTGGTTCCGGGTCGAGACGTTCGGGATGCACAACATTCCCGACACCGGCGGTGCCCTGGTAGTGGCCAACCACTCGGGGACTGTTCCGATGGACGGGCTGATGACGGCCTTGGCGGTGCACGACGACCACCCCGTGAGTCGGCGGCTGCGGCTGCTCGGAGCGGACCTGGTCTTCACGCTGCCGCTGGTCGGGTCGATCGCCCGCAAGACCGGGAACACGTTGGCCTGCAATGCTGATGCCGAACGCCTGCTGCGCAACGGTGAGCTGGTCGGGGTCTACCCGGAGGGGTTCAAGGGCGTCGGCAAGCCGTTCGCTGACCGGTACAAGCTGCAGCGCTTCGGTCGCGGTGGGTTCGTGAGTGCGGCTATCCGCACCGGCGTTCCGATCATTCCGTGTTCGATCGTCGGTGCCGAGGAGATCTACCCGATGATCGGCAACCTCAAGGCGCTGGCCCGCATACTGGGGGTTCCCTACATTCCGGTGACCCCGACGTTCCCGCTGCTGGGCCCGCTGGGGCTGATCCCGCTGCCGTCCAAGTGGCTGATCGAGTTCGGCGACCCGATTCCCACCGCCCACCTCGGCGCCACCGCGGCCGACGACCCGATGCTGGTCTTCAACCTGACCGACGAGGTCCGCGAAACCATCCAGCAGTCGCTCTACAGCCTGCTGATGCAACGTGGCTCGGTCTTCTCCTAGTCCCGGTTCCTCCTGGTCGCGCCGTTCTCGACCGGTCCTGCGCCGAGCGGATCCTGTACCCGCAGGCCGGGAAAGCGGGCGAACCCTCGGTCGCGGGTGACCCAGGTTGCTCCTTGTTCCAAGGCCAAGGCGGCCAGATAGGCGTCTGGTACGTCGTTGGCACGCGCCCGAGTCTGGGTCATGAGGCGCTCGAAGATGGACCAGTGCCGGGGTCCCGCTCGAACCGCAACGGCTGAGGGCGCTGCGCGCAGTGCGGCGCAGAAGTCCATCGCCTGTTCCGGAGTCGACGGTTGTCCGAAGACTCGATGATTCGTCGTGATCCGGACCAGGCTGGACAGCACCAGTTCGGATATACCCACGGGCTCCTCGCCAGTCAGTCGGGCGCTCAGCCACTGCGACAACGGCGCATGATGCTCGGCGTCGCGCCGCATCGCGTTGATGCAGACATTCACATCAGGCAGCAGCATCCGGCCTCACGAACGCCTACCTCATGCTCCGGTGCTGTCCTGCAGCAATTCAGCCATGCCGTCTCGGTCCTCGAGGTCCACCCCCGGGCGGAGCCCGCCCGCCCCATGACTGGGTAACGCGAACTCTGCGGCTGGCCGGACGTCGGCGTCCTCGGCAAGCAAGCGTCTCACTGCTGCGGTGCTCAGTAGCGATAACGGCGCCGTACGGCGAGCGCTCCGGCGATGGCTCCGGCCAGCGCGCCGGCTGCCAGGGCGCTCGGGAGGCCCACCTGCGCGGCCTTGCGGCCGGTCCGGAAGTCCCGGATCTCCCAACCCCGCGCCCTGGCGATCGCCTTGAGTTCGGAGTCAGGATTCACCGCCACCGGGCGGCCGACCATCGAGAGCATCGGTACGTCGTTCGCCGAATCGCTATAGGCGGCGCAGCGCGCCAGATCCAGCCCCTCACGTTCGGCCAGCGCGCGGACCGCCACCGCCTTGGCCTCACCATGCATCGGCTCGCCGACCAGCCGGCCGGTGTAGACCCCGTCCTCGATCTCCGACACGGTTCCCAGCGCGCCGGTGAGTCCGAGCCGATGCGCGATCAGCGAGCCCAACTCGATGGGTGTCGCCGTGATCAGCCAGACCCGCTGTCCGACGTCGAGATGCTGTTGGGCCAGCGCCCGGGTGCCGGTCCAGATCCGGTCAGCCATCGACTCGTCGTAGATCTCCTCACCGGCACTCACGATCTCCTCGACCGTACGACCGGCCACAAAGGCCAGCGCGTTGTCCCGGACGGCGCGTAGGTCGTCGGGATTCTCGGTACCGGCGATCCGGAACTTCGCCTGTTGCCAGACGAAGACCGCCACGTCGCGGCTGGTGAAGTATTTGCGGGCGGCCAAACCCTTGGCGAAGTGGTAGATGGACGCGCCCATCATCATTGTGTTGTCCACATCGAAGAACGCCGCTCCCGTGAGATCGGCGGGCACATCGAGTGCGGCCTCGACTTCGGCAGCTGCGGCGGCCGCGTAGCCAGCCAGCTCAGCACGTTCCTCGCCGACGTCTCGGCGGCCTACCCAGGGCAGTCGGGGCATCGTCGTCAGCCTATCCGTGCGGCCGGCTCACCTTGCTGTTCACCAAGCTAGGGCAAGCACTGCTGGCACTGTGCGCGTGGCTCAGCCGCCCAGACCGACGCAGACTCCACCGATGATGATGCCGGGGATCTCGATCCCCAGGAAACCGATGAGCACGCACGGGTCACCCTCGTCCGGCCCGGACTCCGGAGGTGGTACCGGGTCCGGCGGAGTTCCGGGTCCCGAGGGCTCGGGCGGCAGTGGGATTGGAATGGGGACTGGGATCGGGATCGGCAAGGGGTTCGGGTTCGGGCTCGGGCTCGGGCGCGGGTCAGGCCCGGGGCCGGGACTGGGACTGGGGCCCGGCTGGGGCCCCGGGGCTGGCTCGGGAGCCGGCGCAACCGGTGGGTCGGTTTCCCGGGTCGACGTGTCCGGCGGAACAGCGGGAGTGGTCGAGGCGCCTGAGGTGCTCGGTGTGCTTGCACCTCCGGAACCGCTGGTGGGCCTCGTGGCCGAAGGTGAGCCGGTGTCCTCGGATTCAGTGCACGTCGCACAGGGCAACGGGCCGAGATCATCCAAACTCGCCGTTTCCGAGCACTCACAACTGATGGACTCGGCAAGGATTTCCAGCCGCTGCACGACTCGCCGCAACAAGTCCTTGGATTCACCGGCCCGGGGGCGGGCCTCTTCGGGCATCCGCTCGGACATCCGGTCGAGGGTGGTGAACTGGTCGACTCCCCACTGACCGATGAACTGGAGCGTCGGAAGATCGGCTTGGTCCACGGCCGCCGTGGTCAGTGCAGTCGTGCCGCCGGCGGTCTGCGCGTCCATCGTTTCCATGGTGGCGATCAGCAGGCCCGCGATCGCAGCGCCGCCGCCGTCCGCAGCTTGCACGCCGGAGCCGGCGACACTCATGGCGGCGGGTTCGTCCAGGAGGTGGACGATCTCCTCCATCCGCGTGCTCGCCAAGCTGAGCAGAACCCGGCCCTCCTCCTGCTCACTTCCGGCAAGGACCAGTCGGGCCTGCTCGGTGCCGCGTTTGAGGGCGTACAGCGTGTCGCCGGGTATCGCGTTCTGCGCGAACAGGGCGAGCACGCCCAAGGCGGCGACCAGGACGCTGAGTCCGGCCAGTCCGGTGAGCAGACGACGACGCGGGGTGAGCCGCGCCAGCCTCGCCAATGGCCCGGCCCAACCGCTGACCTGGGCGGCGTGCCGGGCTCGGTGTCGTCCTGAATCGGCCGGCGTGGCGACCGAGCTGGGACGGACGGCAGCCATGGCCACCAAGCGCTGACGCTGCCGAATCCGGGTCAGCTCACTCGGCCTGACGTCGAAGTCCAGAGTGCGCAGGGCTGACACGAGGGCAAGGAGGTCAGCTGTCTCGCCGCTTGCTGGCCGCTGGGAGGGGTGGTGGCCATCCACGTGCTCAGCGAAACGCTCTACACCCGACAGCGGCGCGGCTGACAACGGCGACTCCGACAACGGCATGTCGATCCACCTCCCCCCGATTCTTGCCTGTACAACGACACTGCCCGGCTGGTCGTTACGGGGTCTTGGCAGATATTCCGGAATCCGAGCAAGCCACTCATGGTCAGCGCAGCCCCTCGGGAAGCAGTTTGGCCAGCCGCCGAACGGCTCGATGCTGCAGGGCCTTGATCGCCCCGTCATTGCGATCCATCGCCAGCGCCGTCTCACTGACCGAGAGGCCCTGCAGGAAGCGCAACACGATGCACTCCTGCTGTTCCGGGCTGAGCTGCTTGACGCACATGAGCAACTCAGCATGGGTCAGATCGGCGATGACCGAGTCTTCAGGGCCCTCGGTGACCTGGTCCGCATCGCGCAGGTCGGCTGCAGTTACCTCGAGTTTGTACCGGCTCGACTTGATGTGATCGCGGATGATGTTGCGTGCGATCGTGATCAGCCACGCGCCGACGTCACGGCCCTGGAAGCTGACACTGTCGATCCGACGCAGGGCACGAGTGAACGTCTCACTCGCGAAATCCTCGGCAAGGTACCTGTCGTGAACGCGGAAGAAGATGTAGCGGAACACCATGTCGACATAGGCGTCATAGATGAGTCCGAACGCCTCGGCGTTACCCTCCTGCACCTGCTGGACCAGGGCCCAGACAGCACCGGGTTCGGCCGGTGGGCATTCGTCGTCCGGCGCCACGTCCCTGGCCTGGGTCGTCAGCTGGGCGGGGCCATTGTGGTGCCTTCCCGCGTCAATGGCCAAGCCTCCTCATCACATCGAGCCGGCGGGCCCGGATCAGGCGCGGCTTCCCGCCGCGTAGGAAACGTACTCACCGTTCGGGCTGGTGCCATAAATTGTCGCCGATTCGAGATCACGCTCGTCGCACCCGCGGTCACCATGCGTCGCGGCCTAGGGTTACCCGACCGTGGTCATCGTGGGTCCGCGGGGCGACATCGTCGGCCAGGGAGGACGAAGTGCTGATGCCCGAGTCCCGGAACAACGTCGCCGACCTCGTACGCGCAGCCGCCCGCCGAGAGCCGCAACGACTGGCCTTGGTGGCCGACCCGACCAGCCGGCGGAACGTGGGGCAGGCTGGCAGCCTCACCTGGGCCGAGCTGGACGATCAGGTGGACGCGGTTGCAGGCGCCCTGGTCGAACGTGGGTTGCGCTTCGGTGACCGCGTGGCGCTACGGATGCCCAACACACTGCACTTCCCGGTGGCCTACTTTGCGATCCTGCGCGCGGGGTTGGTCGTCGTACCGGTCAACCCCGCATACACCGCTCGGGAGCTCGGCCACATTCTCGCCGACTCCGGGGCCCGGCTGATGATCGCCGCACCCGACCTGCCGGAGCCGGTCGGCCTGGAGCACCTCGGGTACCCAGAGGAGATGGACGTGCTGGTCGACCTCCCCGGCCACGACCGGAGAGCGGGTGTCGAGTTCGAGCCGGTGGGTGGCGGCCAGGACCTCGCGGTGCTGATGTACACCAGCGGCACCACCGGTGCGCCGAAGGGGGCGATGCTCCCGCATCGCGCCCTGTTGGCCAACCTTGACCAATGCGCGATGCTGCGGCCCGTACCGATGACGGGGGCCGACGTCGTACTCCTTGCCCTTCCGCTTTTCCATGTCTATGGCCTGAATGCCGCCCTCGGGATGCTGGCACGCACTGGTGCCACCGGGGCCCTCTTGGAGCGCTTCGACGTAGCGGGGAGTCTCTCGGTCATGGCCGATCAGCGCGTGACCAACGTCCCAGGTGCCCCACCGATGTACGTGTCCTGGCTGGCTCAGGCCGATCGCGGACAGCTGGCTCGAGCTTTCACCGACGTACGGCTGGCCACCTCCGGGGCGGCCCCGCTGCCGGCGGATGCGCTGGAAGCGATGCGCGAGCTGGGTGTGCCGGTGCATGAGGGTTACGGCTTGACCGAGACCGCTCCAGTGCTGACCTCGAGCCTGTCCACCGGACGGATCAAGGCCGGTTCGATCGGTCAAGCCATTCCCGGCGTGGGACTGCGGCTCGGCGATGAATACCGCCAACCCGCCGGCGATCCGACCGTCGAGGCCGAAGACCCGGACGATCCCTTCGACGACCCCGAGGCCGAAGACGGCGCGACCGGCGAGATCATCGTCCGCGGCGACAACCTCTTTCTCGGTTACTGGCCCGACGCTTCAGGAGGACCGGAGACCGACGGCTGGTTCCCGACCGGCGACGTGGCCTACCGCGACGCCGACGGCGACCTGCATCTGGTCGACCGCCGCCGCGATCTGATCCTGGTCAACGGCTTCAATGTCTACCCTCGCGAGGTCGAACTCGTGCTGGCCGGCCATCGGCAGATCGAGGAGGCGGCCGTCCTGGGCGTGCAGAATCCGGTGACCGGAGAAGAAGTCCGAGCGATCGTGGTGCTCTCCGAAGGTGCCGAGCTGACCGAGGGCGAGGTTCGCCAGTACGCGGCCACCCAGCTGGCCAGGTTCAAGTGCCCGACCTCGGTCGAGATCGTGGACGATCTGCCGCACTCGATCACCGGCAAGGTCAGTAAGGCGCGGTTGCGAGAACTCGGCTTTGCCGACATCCGACCCGCGCCGATCACGTCGGCCTGAGTGCCTCCGATCGTGGCCACGCTCGGCGACCGAGGCTATCCGCGGGTACGGCTCTACTCTCGGACGAACTGTCATCTGTGTGACGTTGCCCGGGCCGACCTGCTGCGGATCTGCGCGGAGTTCTCGGTCGAGATCGAGGAGATCGACGTCGACACCGATCCGGGCCTGCGCGCCGACTACGGAGACCGGGTTCCGGTGATCCTGGTGGACGGTCAGGAGCACGGCTGTTTCCAGGTGGAGGCGGCTCGACTCCGGACCGCCTTGCGTTGACCACGCTCAAGTCTCGACTTTGTTCTTACGTTCACAAGCGGTTACCGTGGGTCGTCCGATCCCGTCAATAGCACAGGAGTTTCCGTGAGTGAGCGTCGGCCCGGGGAGATTCCCGAGGCGACTGTGGCCCGTCTGGCCGTCTACTTGCGAGTTTTGACCGGTCTGGTCGACGCCAGCACGGTCATAGTGTCCTCGGAGGAACTCGCCGCCATCGCCGGGGTCAACTCCGCGAAGTTGCGCAAGGACCTGTCCTACCTCGGTTCGATCGGCACCCGCGGGGTGGGCTACGACGTCACGCTGCTGCGGGAGAAGATCGCCAGTTCGCTGGGCTTGACTCAACGGCGTACCTGCGTGCTGGTCGGGGTCGGGAACCTGGGTCACGCCCTCGCCGGATATCCCGGGTTCTCCTCGCGCGGTTTCACCTTCGTCGGCTATTTCGATGTCGATCCGGGCCGTGTCGGCGACCCGATCGCCGACAGCAAGATCAGCGACATCTCCGAGCTGGAGTCCGTCGTGGAAGCCAATGGCGTGTCGATCGGCGTCATCGCTACCCCGGCAGAGGCGGCCCAGACCGTCTGCGACCGGCTCGTGGACGCCGGAGTCACCAGCATCCTGAACTTCGCGCCGTCGGTGCTCGCCGTCCCTGACAACGTCGATGTTCGAAAGGTCGACCTCGCCGCCGAGCTGCAGATCCTTTCCTTCCACGAGCACCGCAAGAGCCGCGGCCCGGGTGACGGTCTCGTGGAGTCGGTGGGCTAGCGCCATGTCCCTGTTGGTCATCGGTGTGTCGCACCGAAGTGCACCACTGCACATCGTCGAGCGGGCCGCCGTCCCCGGAGAACGCGCGGCCGGTCTGCTGCGTGCGGTTCAGGCAGCCGAGCCGGTCAGTGAGGCCCTGCTGCTATCGACCTGCAACCGGGTGGAGGTCTACGCCGAGGTCAACCGGTTCCATGCCGCGGTCACCGAGATCGGCCGGCTGCTGGCCGAGCAGGTCGGGATCGAGCTCGCCGCACTGGCCGATCACCTGTACGTGCACTACGACGAGCCGGCCGTCTCCCACCTGTTCAATGTCGCCGCTGGTCTGGACTCCATGGTCGTCGGCGAGACCCAGGTTCTCGGTCAGTTGCGTGCCGCCTATGGCCTGGCCCAGGCCGAAGGCACGATCGGGCGCCGCTTGCATGCGGTGGTCCAGCGTGCCCTTCGTACCGGCCGGCGCGTCCAAGCCGAGACCGGGATCGCGCTGGCGGGTGCCTCACTGGTCAGCGTCGCCCTGGATGAAGCCGAAGGATTGCTCAGCCCCCTGTCCAGGGCCCGCACGCTCATCGTCGGGGCTGGGTCGATGGGCGCGTTGGCCGGAGTAAGCCTGCGCCGCCGCGGCGTTACGGCGATCACGGTCACCAGCCGCACCCGCGAGCATGCCGCGAAACTGGCAGCCGCCCTCGAGGCCGACAGCGCCGATCTCGCCACCTTGGCCAGGCAGGTCGCGGCCGCCGACCTGGTGGTGACCTGCACGGGCGCAGCCGGAACTGTCCTGGACACCGCGCTCGTGGCTGGTGCGCTGGCCGATCCGCCCGATCGTCGGCTGGTCATTCTCGACCTGGCGCTACCCCGCGACGTTGCCCTCGGCGTGGGCCACCTGGACCGCGTCGACCTGCTGGACCTCGCGCGGCTGCAGGCTCTTGCCCATCTCGAGCCCGACGACCGCGACCTGTTCGACTCACGGGCCATCGTGACCGCAGAGGTGGCCGGGCTGCTCGCCGAGCAACGCGCGGACGAGGTGGCACCGCTCATCTCGGCGCTGCGGGGCCGGGCCCGAGACGTCGTCGACGGTGAACTGCGAAGGGTTGCCGGGCGGCTGCCCGGACTCGACCCGACCGAGCTCGACGCCGTGGAGAACGCGCTGCGCCGGGTAGCCGACAAGCTGCTGCACCAGCCGACCGTACGGATCAAGGAACTTGTCGCCGGGCCGGCCGGAGCTTCCTACACCCCGGTGCTGCGGGCACTGCTCGGACTGGACGCGC
>Ga0136615_10000607_pt1 | contig 16559 bp, 16 predicted proteins | sample AntDrymUQ2882206_2_FD_106647 | JGI IMG/M metagenome (GOLD analysis project Ga0136615, IMG submission 106647) | Polar desert sand microbial communities from Dry Valleys, Antarctica - metaG UQ288 (22.06) | ecosystem: Environmental > Terrestrial > Soil > Desert | place: Antarctica: Dry Valley...
AAATCTACCTCAACGCCTCGACCGACGGTCATATCTGTGTCTGAACTACCGTCAAATGACAATTGATTCACAGCCTCTCAGGAGTAACCCCGCCCGCAGCGTGAAAAAGCGCCCAATGCGGTCTTTGGGCGAGAGTGCCTCGAGTCGGGCGAAGGCCGCGGGGAAATCGTTTCGGCGATAGGCGGCAAGCACCCCCCGCAACGCTTCCGGGTAGCGTTCCGGACGGGTATCGAGCAAAGGCGGATAATAGAGCGCCCATTCGACCGCCCGGCGGGGCTTGACCACGATGCGCCGCGCTGGGCCGCGGCCGCCGCGGCCTCGCCGCTCGCGATCAGCAACTGCCCGAGCCTGTTACTGAAGCGCACCCGCCCCTCGTAGACCCAAAGCGCGGTTTCCGCTTTTCCGACTTGCAGCGCAAACTCGGTGCCTTCCACCGAGGCGTTGACATAGGGGGTTTTTATACCAAGGCTGGTGGGAACGCGGCTGATGACATGCAGAAAACCTTTAAGAAGCTCGACCCACGAGGGTTTCTCGACGTGGACGGAATTCAGTGTCAAGACCGTGCCTTCGTCGAGGTGCAGCAAGGTCTGGTTTGCGAGCACAAGCACCGCGCGGCTTGTCCGCAGCACCCGGATCTGCTGGCCCGCGCACAAGGCGTCATCGATCTGGGCCGCCTTCCAACTTCGCGCCCCGCTCGGGCTGATTTCGACCCGGCCTTGGATCGTAACGATCTTTGCGGCCGCGGGCGCACAGTTCTGCGCGAACGAGAACGGCGCAAGCAGCCACAACGCCGCCACCCATAAGCACCGCGCGAGGTTTATCGTTGTTTTCATTGTTCCCCCCCTGACCAGGCGCGGTCCGCAAGCTAAGGGATGGCTGGTTCGTTCGCGTAGATTTCAGTGCTGATTCTCGACACGAGTGTGACCGAGCACTGCTTTTTTCGGTCACGCACAGAATCGCTCCAACCGATTGAAATATTGAATGACAAAACCACATCCGACTAGGGAGGACGACGGTCACGTGAATAGCTGATAAGGATGTGAGGAAGTATCATTTTGATAAATCTGGTCGGGGTGACACGATTCGAACGTGCGACTCCTGCCTCCCGAAGGCAGTGCTCTACCAGGCTGAGCTACACCCCGATGGGTAGATATTAAGAGAGGCGGCTGACCGCGAATTCCGCGAGCGCGCGCAAGGCCTCGTTGTGCCGCGAAGGCGCAAGCCCCTCGATCATCCTGAGGGCGTTCCCGGTTTCAGCACGTGCGAGTTCCGCAGTGTACGCGATAGCGCCGGTGGCTTCAATCGCCTGCATCACCGCGCGGGCGTGCGCGCGCCCCCCCTGTTCGATGGCCGTGCGAACCACGGCTCGCTGCTCCGCATTGCCGTGCAACAGGGCGTAAAGCAAGGGCAGCGTCGGTTTACCTTCCGCTAGATCATCGCCGATGTTCTTCCCCAGTTGCTCGGAGGTGGCGCTGTAGTCAAGTACGTCATCAATGAGCTGATAGGCGGTGCCCACATGCCGGCCGTAGCTGGCCATCGCCTGTTCTTCCTCGGGGCTGCCATGACTGAGGACAACCCCGAGCCGGCCGGCGGCTTCGAAGAGCTTGGCGGTCTTATTGCGGATGATGGTGAGGTAGCGGGCCTCCGTCGTCTCCGGATCATGGCAATTGACCAACTGCATGACCTCGCCTTCGGCGATGGTGTTGGTCGCATCCGCGAGGATCTCCATCACCCGCATATTGCGGACCTCCACCATCATTTGGAAGGCCCGCGAATAAAGAAAATCGCCCACCAACACGCTCGCCTCGCTTCCCCAAACCAGGTTGGCCGTTTCCTGTCCGCGGCGCATGTCCGAGGCGTCCACCACATCGTCGTGGAGCAAGGTCGCGGTGTGGATCAACTCCACGATCACGGCCATATCGATGTGATGTCGGCCCTGGTAGCCATGCGCGTGCGCGCTCAGTATCGCCAATACGGGACGCAGGCGCTTACCGCCGCTATTGACGATGTAGTGGCTAAGTTGATTGATCAGGGTAACCTCGGAATACAGGCGCGCTTTGATTAGACGATCGACGGCCGCCATGTCTTCGGCGACCAGCGCGCGTAAGGTATCGATGTTCATGCGGTCCTGCCAGGCCCTAACACAACGGACCGGCCATTGTGCCAAGACGGGGGTTGAATTTCTACGACCCGGGGATCGGTTTTAAACGCCGCTTGCTTGTGCGCTGCGCGCGGATCTCGTAGAATCGCACACTCATCCGGTAACAGGACGATGGGATCACGGTGATGGGGAATTGACCCATGCTAGCGGTGCTCAAGACAGGCGGTAAGCAGTACGCGGTTCAGGAACAAGACACGATTTTGGTCGAACGCATCGCGGGCGATGTGGGCGCGAGCGTGGCGCTGCGCGAGGTATTACTGGTTAAAGACGGCGCGCAGGTGACCTTGGGCACGCCCGTGATCAACGGTGCGTTGGTCGAGGCCGAAATCACCGCGCAACCGCGCGCTACGAAAATCATGGTCGTTAAATTCAGGCGCCGCAAGCACTACCGTAAGCAGATGGGGCATCGGCAGAACCTCACGGAGCTTACGATTCGGGCCATCCGCGGTTCGGCGGAAATGCATGGCTAACGGAGCGTTGAAACACGATGGCACATAAAAAGGCGGGCGGCAGCACGCGTAACGGCCGGGACTCCGAATCGAAACGGCTCGGGGTCAAGCGCTTTGGGGGACAATGGGTCGAAGCGGGCAACATTCTCGTTCGGCAGCGCGGCACACGCGTTCACGCCGGGATGAACGTGGGGTGTGGCCGCGACCACACGCTGTTTGCCTTGGCACCGGGACGAGTCGTCTTCGCCCTGAAGGGGCCAAGAACCCGTACCTATGTGAGCGTAATGCCGCAATAACGCGGCGGCCATTGGCGCTCGAAAGCCCCGTCCCGGACGGGGTTTTTTTTGATGCGGTGAATGATCGGTGAAGTTTGTCGACGAAGCGCGGATCCGCGTCGAGGCGGGGGCCGGGGGGGATGGTTGCCTGAGCTTTCGCCGTGAGAAGTTCATCCCCTTCGGAGGTCCGAACGGGGGGGATGGCGGGGATGGCGGCCATGTCGTTCTGGAAGTCGCCGAGGGCCTGAACACGCTCGTGGAATTTCGTTATAAGCGCCGGTTTTGCGCGCAAAACGGGCAAGCAGGCATGGGTAAGGACTGCTCGGGACATGCCGGCGCCGATTGCATCGTCCGGGTCCCCGCGGGGACGGTGGTTTACGACGCCGACAGCGATGAGTTGCTAGGCGATCTCGTGGCTCCCAAGCAATCCCTCGTGGTGGCGCGGGGCGGACTGCACGGCATAGGGAATACGCGTTTTAAGAGCAGCACCAACCGCGCGCCGCGCAAGATCACCCATGGCCAACCGGGCGAAGCCCGCAATCTACGCATAGAGCTCAAACTGCTGGCCGATGTGGGCCTCATGGGCATGCCGAATGCCGGTAAATCGAGTCTCATTCGAGCAGTGTCGGCGGCGCGCCCTAAAGTCGCTGGCTATCCTTTCACCACGCTTTATCCGCACCTCGGTGTGGTGCGCGTCGATATCGACCGCAGTTTCGTCATCGCCGATGTGCCGGGCCTCATCGAAGGGGCCGGTGAGGGCGCGGGCCTCGGCGTGCGGTTCTTGAAGCATTTAGCGCGTACCCGGCTGCTATTGCATGTGGTCGATATCGGGACACCGAATCGAGTGGAGGACATCGTCGCCAGGATCCGGGCGGTGGCGGAGGAAATCGGTAAGTTCAGCGAGCAACTCTATGCGCGAGAGCGCTGGTTGGTCCTCAACAAAGTGGATTTGCTGCCGGGCGCCGATCGTAAAGCATGCCCTGGAGGAGTCATCGCGGCCTTGGCGTGGACCGGGCCGGTGTTCGAGGTCTCGGCCTTGAGCGGCGAAGGTTGTCCGGCGCTCGTCTATGCGGTCCAGGCGCGGCTGGACGCGCTGAGCCGATCGGGGCAAGCCGCGGCGTGCGCGCAACAATGAGCACGGGGCTGGAGAGAACAGATCTCGGCGCCTCCAGGCGCTGGGTGGTTAAGATCGGTAGCTCGCTCGCCACCAATAATGGCGCGGGTCTGCGCGCCGAATCCCTCGGGATCTGGGTAGCGCAGATGGCAGTGCTCTGCCGCCAAGGGCGCGAGATCGTGGTGGTGACATCGGGCGCCGTCGCCGAAGGCGTGGTCCGGCTCGGCTGGGCGAACCGGCCACACGCCCTGCATGAGCTTCAGGCCGCCGCGGCCATCGGTCAGATGGGGCTCATCCAGACCTACGAAGCGTGTTTTCAGCGTCATGGCTTGCACACGGCACAAGTGCTCCTGACCCATGCGGACTTGGCGCACCGGCAGCGCTATCTGAACGCCCGTAGCACGCTGCGCACGCTTTTGGCGCTTCGGGTCGTACCGGTGGTTAACGAGAACGATACCGTGGCCACCGAAGAGATCCGGCTAGGGGACAACGATACGCTCGCGGGGCTTGTGTCTAATCTCATCGAGGCCACGCTACTCGTGGTCCTGACCGATCAGGAGGGCTTACACGAACGCGATCCGCGCGCCGATCCGCAAGCCCGGCTCATCCCGCGGGCATGCGCCGCCGATCCCGCGCTGGCCGCCATGGCGGGAGAGGGCGACCGGCTCGGACGCGGCGGTATGCGCACGAAACTCAGGGCGGCGGCGCTCGCGGCACGCTCCGGTACGGCGACTATTATCGCTTCGGGCCATACGCCCGAGGTCCTGCTCGGGATCGCCGCCGGTGCGGAGACGGGCACCTTGCTCGTCCCCGGTCAGGGTCCGCTGGCAGCCCGCAAACAGTGGCTCGCCGGGGGCCTGAAACCACGCGGCCGCTTGGTCTTGGATGCGGGTGCCGCGCGCGTGCTGCTTGAGGCCGGGCGCAGCTTGCTGGCCGTGGGCGTGACCGCGGTCGAAGGCGACTTTGGGCGCGGTGAACTGGTCAGTTGCGCGGACCCAGAGGGGCGGGAGATCGCGCGCGGACTTATCAATTACTCAGCGCAGGAGACGGCGCGGATTAGAGGCCAAGCGAGCGACCGCATCGAGACCGTTTTAGGCTACGTGGATGAGCCGGAGCTCATCCACCGTGATAATCTGGTAATTCTCTAGTAGATCTCTGCTAGCGGGAACCTGAGGCTGGCGCGCTACCCCAAGGCGCGGATCGCGAGATGCAGGCGCGTTTTATGCCGCGCCGCCTTGTTCTTATGAATGATTCGCTTGGTCGCCATGCGATCGATAATGGGCACCGCCGCCTTATAGCTCGCGGTGGCGCCGTCCTTGTCGTTTTGCCGAATCGCGCGCACGACCTTCTTGATCATCGAACGCAGCAGGGAACGCCGGCTGACGTTGCTTGCCCGGTGTTTCTCCGCTTGCCGGGCGCGTTTGCGAGCAGAGGGACAATTAGCCAACCTGATCTCCAATACCAATGTGGTAAGCGGGCCGGAACTATGCGTATTCCACGCACCGATGTCAATAACTGCGATATCTGCCCGCCGGTTCCTGTGCTATCGTTGTGAGCGGCCATTAATTCTGAATACCCCGCCATTTTACGGCGGGCACTTTAGCATTGGGGTTTCCAAAGGGGAGTAGTGCAACTCTCCCCTTTGGTCAAGGGCGGGGTTCATACCCGCCCGCGAAGTAAAATTGATTTCAGGGGCGACACGCTGAGCATACGCTTATTTCGTTCCACCGCGACCGTGGGGGGTATGACCGTGATCTCGCGCGTGTTGGGGTTCATGCGCGACATGGTCGTCGCGACGCTCTTCGGCGCGGGTTCTGTGGCAGACGCGTTTTTTGTGGCGTTTCGCATCCCCAATCTTTTCCGGCGCCTGTTCGCGGAAGGGGCCTTCTCACAAGCGTTCGTGCCGGTCTTGTCGGAGTACAGAAACCAGCGAACGCAAGCGGAGACCAAACATCTCGTCGATCACACCGCGGGCGCCCTCGCCGGGTGGCTGGGATTAGCGACCGTGGTCGGTATCGTGACGGCGCCCGTTCTGGTGCTGGTGTTTGCTCCCGGATTTACGGCCAATCCGGACAAATACGCGTTGACCGTCGAGATGCTCAAGATCACCTTTCCGTATCTGCTGTTTATCTCGCTCGCGGGGTTCGCCTCCGGTATCCTGCAGACCTACGGACGTTTTGCCGTGCCGGCCTTTACCCCGGCGTTTTTGAACCTCAGCATCATCGGCGCGGCGATCTGGCTCGCGCCCCATATGCAGCAGCCGGTCGTGGCCTTGGCCTGGGGGGTTTTCTTGGGCGGCGCGGTGCAATTGTTATTTCAACTGCCGTTCTTACTACCGCTGAAACTGCTCCCCCGGCCGCGCATCAAGCGCGGCGATGAAGGCGTCCAGCGTATACTGACGCTGATGGGACCCGCGATTTTCGGGGTCTCGGTGACCCAGATCAATCTCCTTATCGACACGTTGCTCGCGTCGTTTTTAATCACCGGGAGCGTCTCGTGGCTGTACTATTCGGACCGGCTGGTGGAATTTCCCCTGGGGGTGTTTGGGATCGCGTTGGCGACGGTTATCTTGCCGAGCCTCGCCGACAAGCACACCCGCGGCTCAGCCGAGTCGTTCGCCGGCACCCTCGATTGGGCGCTGCGGTGCGTGCTCGTCATTGCTGTGCCGGCGGCGCTCGGCATCGCGCTCCTCGCGGGTCCAATGCTGTGCACGCTGTTCCAATACGGTGAATTCAGCGCACACGATGTCGAGATGTCCGCGCGCAGTCTGATCGCCTTTGCTTTCGGACTTCTCGCTTTCGTATTCATCAAGGTGCTCGCGCCGGGATATTATGCCCGCCAAGATACCCGCACCCCGGTCCGCGTGGGTGTGATCGCCATGCTGACGAATATATTGCTCAACGCAGTGCTCATTTGGCCGCTGGCGCATGCGGGATTGGCCCTGGCGACTTCGCTGAGCGCCTATATTAACGCGGCCTTGTTGTACCGTGGTTTGCATCAAGCGAACATTTACCGGCCGCTCCCCGGATGGGGCATGTTTCTCGCGCGTGTGATCGCGGCCGCGGCGCTCATGATCCTTTTGTTACTGCTCGGCCGTGGAGAGATCGGCGAGTGGCACCATTGGACCGCCACCGAGCGGGCGCTACGGCTGGTCGCATTGATCGCCTCGGCGGGGTTCGTGTATGTAGGCGCGTTGTGGGTGGGTGGATTGCGGTGGGAACATATGCGCGCGTTTCACCCCTCGGTATAATCGCAGTACGTGCAGCGATGGAATTGATCCGGCGAATCGCGGGCCTGCCGCCAAGTCAGCGCGGGTGCGTGGCCAGCGTTGGAAATTTCGATGGCGTGCACTTGGGCCATCAAGCCGTTTGCTCCGAGATCAAACGTGTTGGGGAGCGCCTCGGTTCGGCGACCGCGGTGATCGTCTTCGAACCGCAACCCCAGGAGTACTTCCAGCCTGACGCCGCCCCGCCGCGCTTGACGCGGCTGCGGGAAAAGTACGAGCTATTTAAAGCTCAGGATATTGATCGATTCGTTTGCCTGCGTTTCGACCAAGCGTTCGCGGAGCTACCGGCACAGGCATTCGTGAAACAGATTTTGGTGTCCGGGCTCGGGGTGCGGAGCGTGGTGGTCGGCGATGATTTTCGCTTCGGCAAGGGACGCCAAGGCGATTATGGGATGCTGGTTGCCTTGGGATCGCGCTACGGGTTTAATGTGGTGCAACCGCCGGTGTTTAAGATCGCCGGGCAGCGCGTTAGCAGTACCCATGTGCGCCGGGCGCTGGCCGAGGGGGACATGCCGCGCGCGCGGCAACTGCTCGGCCGCGGTTACGCGATCCGTGGCCGGATAGCCCACGGACAGAAGCGAGGTCATGGGTTCGGGTTCGCGACGGCCAATATCGAGCTGCGCCGAAACCGATCGCCGCTGCGGGGGATCTTCGCCGCAAGGGTGAGCGGGCTCGGGGGGACGCCCTTGCCGGGGGTGGCGTATCTCGGTTCCAAGCCCGCGTTCGGCGGAACCCGCGATCTATTGGAGGTACATATTTTTGATTTTTCTCAAGACTGCTATGGAAAGTACGTGGCCGTGGAGTTTGTCGCTAAGCTGAGGGATGATCGGCGCTTCGACTCGGTGGAAGTCCTGACACACCAAATAGCGCTCGACGCCGTGCAAGCCAGAAGACTATTGAAACAAGTGCGCGCCTGCGACGATCTCCTCGTATGAGCGACTATAAGAAGACGCTGAACCTGCCGCGCACGAACTTTCCCATGCGGGCCAATCTTGCCGAGCGCGAGCCGGCGATGCTAAAACGCTGGCAGGATCTCGGCCTGTACCCGCGCATTCGCGCATGCCGCAAAGGCGCCCAGGACTATGTTCTCCATGACGGGCCGCCGTATGCGAACGGAGATATCCATATCGGACATGCGGTCAACAAAGTGCTCAAGGACATCATCGTCAAGGCAAGAACGCTAAGCGGTTTCAACGCGGAGTATGTTCCCGGGTGGGATTGCCACGGTCTGCCCATCGAATTGATGGTGGAACAGCACTCAGGTAAAGCGGGTGAGCAGATTTCGGCCAAAGCCTTTCGTGAGGCTTGCCGCGCCTACGCTCGCGCGCACGTCGATAAGCAGCGCGCGGATTTCATCCGGTTGGGCGTTTTCGGCGACTGGGACCAGCCCTATCTGACGATGGATTACCGTTACGAGGCCGATATCATCCGCGCCCTCGGCCGCATTATTCAGGGAGGCCATCTGCAGCGCGGCGTTAAACCCGTGCACTGGTGTACGGATTGCGGATCGGCCTTGGCTGAAGCAGAGGTCGAGTATCAAGACCGCGACTCGCCCGCCATCGATGTGCGTTTTGCGGTGTTGGACGAGGCCAGCCTTTTGGAACGCTGCCATCATCTCCCCGAGCACGAGGGGAGCGGGCCTCTGTCGGTGGTCATTTGGACTACCACGCCGTGGACCCTACCGGCCAATCACGGGGTGGCCGTCAATCCGGAGCTCGACTACGCGGTGGTACAATGCCAGGGGCCGCGCGGTGTCGAGCGCCTGGTGCTGGCCGATGCCTTGATGAAGGACACCCTGTATCGCTATGGCATCGAAGAGTATCGAGTCATTGCCTACAGCGGTGGCCAGGCGCTCGAGGGTTTGGTCTTGCAACACCCGTTTTACCGCCGCGAAGTGCCTGTCATTCTCGCGACCCATGTCACAACCGAGGCCGGCACCGGCGCTGTACACACCGCGCCCGGCCACGGCCAAGACGACTATGTTTTGGGTAAGCGCTATGGCTTAGCGGTGGACAACCCCGTCGGCGGTGACGGGCGCTTTATTCCGGGCACGGAGCTCTTCGCGGGCGAGCATGTGTGGGCCGCCAATGAACATATCATTCAGGTACTGAAAGCGCGTGGCGCGCTCGTGCACCATGAGGTTTTCAGGCATAGCTATCCGCACTGTTGGCGGCATCGCACGCCGATCATTTTCCGGGCGACACCGCAATGGTTCATCAGCTTGGACGCGCAGGGGCTGCGATCCCAGGCCTTGGCCGAGATCGCGAGGGTGAGTTGGATCCCGGAGTGGGGCCGGGTGCGTATCCACGGCATGGTCGAGAAGCGCCCGGACTGGTGTATTTCCCGTCAGCGCACCTGGGGCGTGCCGATGGCCTTGTTCGTTCACAGAACCACCGGTGAGTTACATCCCGACACCGGTCAATTGATCGAGGAAGTCGCCCGGCGCATCGAGCAGGACGGCATCGATGCGTGGCACGATCTTGATACCACCGATCTGCTCGGCGAGGATGTGGCCTACTATGACAAGGTGACCGATACGCTCGACGTATGGTTCGATTCGGGGGTTACCCATACCTGCGTGTTGCAAAACGATGACCGCTTGCACTATCCGGCCGATCTGTATCTCGAGGGCTCCGATCAACATCGCGGCTGGTTCCAGTCCTCCCTGCTCACGGCGGTCGCGTTGCACGGTGTCGCGCCGTATAAGGCTGTATTGACGCATGGATTCACGGTTGATGCCGAGGGCATGAAAATGTCCAAGTCGCGGGGCAACGTCGTCGTTCCTCAGGAGGTCGTGAATACGCTCGGCGCCGATGTCTTGCGGCTTTGGGTCGCGGCGACCGACTACAAGGCCGAGATGGCGGTGTCGGACGAAATCCTGAAACGCATCGCCGATGCCTACCGGCGTATTCGCAATACGGCCCGTTTTCTGTTAGCCAATCTGGAGGGCTTCGACCCTGCTCACCCCGCGGCGCCCGACGAGATGCTCATGCTCGACCGCTGGGTGCTGGCCCGCGCCGCGCGCTTGCAGCAAGACGTGATTAACGCCTACGAGCAGTTTCAATTCCACCTCATCTACCAGAAAGTGCACAGGTTTTGCGCGCTGGAATTGGGGAGCTTCTATCTCGATATTATCAAGGACCGTCAGTACACGATGCCGCGCGAGAGCCTGGGACGGCGCTCGGCGCAGACCGCCATGTATCATATCGTCGAGGCGTTCACGCGCTGGCTGGCCCCGATTCTGAGCTTCACCGCGGATGAGATCTGGACTTACATTCCAGGTCACCGGGGCGAGTCGGTATTCCTAGAACAATGGTATCAAGCGCCGCGCACCCCGGAAGACCGTTTTGATCCCCCTCTTTGGGAGCGGGTGATCACGGTGCGCGAGGTCGTCGCGAAGGAGCTCGAGGGTTTGCGGGTCGCGGGCCGGATCGGATCATCGCTGGATGCCGAGGTGCACCTTTATTGCAACGGTGCGCTATTCGATTCCTTAACCGCCTTCGAAGATGAGCTGCGGTTTGTCATGATCACAAGCGCCGCGCAGGTCCATGCGCTCACTCAGGCCGGGCCACAAACAAAGGATACGGCGATCCCGGAGCTTAAGCTCGCGGTGTTACCCTCGGCGCAACCGAAGTGCGGCCGTTGTTGGCACCATCGGCACGATGTCGGCGCCAACGCGGCCTTCCCGACCTTATGTGGCCGTTGTGTGAAAAACGTAAACGGTCCGGGCGAAATCCGGCGTTATGCGTAGGCGAGTTGGATGAAGGTGAACGGCAAGAACAGAGACTGTGCTAAAGCCGGGGTGGAGACGAACCTGGCGAGCGCCCCAGGCAGCGCCGGCAGGTGGCTCTTGCTCGCGACCGGAATTGTCATACTGGATCGGGTGACCAAAGTCCTCGCGAGTCAGTATTTGACGCTGCACGAACCGCAGGCGCTGTTTCCGTCGCTCAATCTAACGCTGGTCCACAATACCGGCGCCGCCTTCAGCATCCTCGGGCAAGCGGGTGGCTGGCAACGGTGGCTGTTTATTTTTTTGGCGACCGCCGTCAGTCTAGGCATCGTGGTATGGTTACTCAAAACGCCGGCCGAGCGGCCGTGGTTCGCGTACGCGCTGGCACTTATCCTTGGGGGCGCGGTAGGCAATCTTTGGGATCGAGTAGTTTCCGGTTACGTCGTGGATTTTATCGATGTCTATTACGGAGCTTGGCACTGGCCTGCTTTCAATATCGCGGATGCCGCCATCACGGTGGGGGCGGCGATGATCTTATATGACGGTTTGAAACGCGATGTATCGACATAAGGGTTTAGAAATCGTAGTGTGGCTAAATATAATGAGCGGCAGGATAGTGCTGTGATGAAAATTGTGCTAGCGAACCCGCGCGGTTTTTGCGCCGGAGTCGACCGCGCCATCGGTATCGTCGAGCGGGCCTTGGAATTGTACGGCGCGCCGGTTTATGTACGCCACGAGGTAGTGCATAACAAATATGTCGTGGACGGATTGCGCGAGAAAGGAGCGATATTCGTGGACGAGCTTCAGGATGTTCCGGATGATTCGGTGGTCATTTTCAGCGCCCATGGCGTCGCCAAAGCGGTGCGGGATGAGGCCGCGGGCCGCCGACTGCGCGTCTTCGACGCGATTTGTCCGCTGGTGACCAAGGTGCACATGGAGGTGGGCCACTACCAAGACGAGGGAAGGGAGTGCATTCTGATTGGCCATGCCGGCCACCCGGAGGTCGAAGGCACCCTGGGGCAGTACCGGCGCGGCGATGGGGCAGGCGGCATGTACCTGGTGGAATCCGTCCAAGATGTCTGGGACCTGCAAGTGAGAACCCCGGACTGCATCGCCTTCGTGACGCAAACCACGCTGTCGATGGACGATACGGCGGAGGTTATCGATGCCCTAAGAGAGCGTTTCCCGAAAATCATCGGACCGAAGAAAGAGGACATCTGTTACGCCACGCAAAACCGCCAGGACGCGGTGAAGCGAATGGTCAAGGAATGTGACGTGATTCTCGTGGTCGGATCGCAAACCAGCTCGAACTCCACCCGCCTCAAAGAGATCGCGGAAAAGCAAGGGATCCCCGCGTACTTGATCGATAGCGCGACCGAAATCGAACATGCATGGATAAACAACAAACAGACCGTAGGGGTGACGGCGGGAGCATCGGCACCCGAGGTGCTGGTCGAGCAGGTGGTGCAAAAGCTAAAGGAATGGGGTGGCAGGACGGTTTTGGAAGCGCCCGGCATACGCGAACAAGTCGTGTTCAGTCTCCCGAGGGAGCTCGCCAAGAGTTCCACTGCGGACGTAACGCTGACGTAACTCGGACCATCGCGGCGCCCCGCCGGGATTAGTGATCACGTTATTGCGATAAGCCTATCGGTTGGGAGACTGAACCTCCCGAACGCCGATACATTACGGTCGTCGAATGCTTGCTGACTGCATCGTAGTGGGCGGGGGTGTGATCGGAATGCTCACCGCGTGGGAACTGGCCAAGGCAGGGTGTAAGGTCGTCCTTCTCGAACGCCATCGCCTGGGACAGGAGGCATCCTGGGCCGGAGCAGGCATACTCGGGGCGCTGCCGCCTTGGAGCATCCCGAACGCGCTCGATCCTCTCCTGTGCTGGAGCCAGGTCCATTATCCGGAGTTAGCTCGCGAGCTCCGCGATCTCACCGGCATCGATTGCGAATGGGTGCAATCGGGGCTCCTGCTGCTCGACGCGGCGCTCAACAGCGAAACCTCGTCCTGGGCTACACAACATAGCCGTGATCGCTGCGAGATCCTCGGCCCTGCGGAACTACAGGCTCTGGAACCGCGGGTGCGTGCATCCGACCAGACCCTGCGGTGGCCTAGCGTGGCCCAGATCCGTAACCCGCGGTTGCTGCGTGCCCTCGCGGCCGTGACGCGTCAAGCCGGGGTTGGTATCTACGAGAACGCGCAGGTGTCTTCAGTTACCGTGTCCCGTCATCGGGTCGTCGGTGCGAATAGCAGCGCGGGTCGCTTTTCGAGCGAAACGGTCATTGTCGCTGCCGGCGCATGGAGCGGCCAACTACTCGCCGGACTGCCCTTTCCCCCGGCGCTGGCGCCGGTACGTGGTCAAATGCTTCTCTTCGAAACCCCCACCCCGCTTTTCCACCATATCCTGCTGCGCGAGGAAATCTACGCCGTGCCCCGCGCCGACGGGCGTGTCCTGATCGGTAGCACGCTTGAGCGTGTGGGATTCGACAAGTCGGTCACGTCGGGGGCTCGATCCGTTTTGGAAGCGGCCGCGTTCGGACTGGTTTCGGAACTAGAGCAAACGAAATTCGCGGGGCATTGGTCGGGTTTGAGGCCCTATGCACAACGCGACACACCGATCATCGCGGCCCATCCCGCGATTCGCGGGCTGTATGCGAATACGGGGCATTATCGATTGGGAGTGACCTTGGCGCCGGGATCGGCGCGCTTAGTCGCGGACTTGATTTTGGTACGCTCGCCGGTCGTCGATCGGGAAGTGTTTGCTTGGCCGGGTTTTGAGCGCGCGCGCCGGGAGGGTGCAAGCAGCCGGCGCTAGGCGTACACTAACGATCACACTCGAGCGGAGCACCTTAAGCGCAGTCGATGCTCGTTCACGATGAATCCGCCGCCGTTCACCTATTGCAACGGCAAGCAATCAAGCCTACGGCTCAGCGCGTGGAGATCGCGCTGCTGTTGCTGCAAGAGCATCAACACTTATCGGCCGAACAGGTGCTCGAGCGGCTTCGGCGCCGCGGCAAAGCGGTATCCAAGGCTACCGTGTACAACACCCTGCGGCTTTTCGCGGCGCGCGGGATCGTCCAGCAGGTCATCGTCGATCCGGAACGGGTGTTTTATGATTCGAATACTAGCGATCACTTTCATTTCTACAACGTAGACCAGGGCGCTTTGATCGACCTCGCTCCCGATGAACTGCACATTCCGGAGCTTCCGGCTTTGCCTTCTGGAACCGTGCAAGAAGCCGTGGATGTTATCGTAAGGATTCGTGATAAGTAATGTTATTTTATAAGATCACCCCATTGAGTATACTTGCATTGACGCCGGTGTAGCTCAGTCGGTAGAGCAACTGATTCGTAATCAGTAGGTCGGGGGTTCGATTCCTCTCGCCGGCACCAACAAAATCAATAGCTTACGCACAATCCCCGCCCGCTAACCAGCAGATTGGGACACTGGCGGGACACTTGACCCCAAGAACCACCAGCAATGCGGCCATCATCTTGCCCCCCCGCACTTGGCGCCTCGGGCCGATGAATAGCCCAATAATTTCCCCGATTCTGGACCGAACACTATCGTGATTGACTATCCACCGGCTGTTCGGTACTTTCTTGCTTGACAAAAAAGGGCGTTTATTTGTCCTATACGCGGAAACGCTCGTCGTTGGGAATCCGGCGAGACCACTGCGTAAACGCAAGGGGGAAGGCACGAAGTGAGCGGCCTGGAGATCAGCACTAAGAAGCGCCTCATCCTGGCGGCGGGACGATCCCACCCCGATCTTGCGGCACAGATCGCTAAGGAACTCGGCACGTCGCTCGCCGACATCGAGTTCACCGACTACCCCAGCGGCGAGGTGAAGATCCGCTTCGGCGAGAACGTGCGCGGATCCGATGTTTTCGCGTTCCAGACCCACCACGCGCCGCTCAACGATGCCATCATGGAGCAGCTCGTGATGATCGACGCGGCAAAGCGCGCGTCGGCAAAGCGCATCAGCGCCGTCATCCCCCTCTACGGTTACGCGCGCCAGGACAAGAAGCACCTCGGTCGCGAGCCGATCACGGCGAAGCTCGTCGCGGACCTGCTCACCGCAGCGGGAGCAGATCGAGTGCTGTCAGTTGATCTGCACGCGGCACAGATCCAGGGGTACTTCGACAAGCCGTTCGACCACCTGACCGCGATGCCGCTATTCCAGAACTACTTCCAAGAGCGGATCGGCAGCGACTTCGTCGTCGTGACGCCGGATGCGGGGCGCATCAAGGTCGCCGAGAAATTCGCGCGCCGTTTGCACGCCGACCTGGCGATCCTGCACAAGCGCCGGCGGCTCGACGTGAAGAACGTCAGCGAGACGACCAAAGAAGTCATCGGTGAAGTGCGCGGCCGTCGCTGTCTGTTGGTGGACGACCTGATCGATACCGCCGGCACCATCACGCAAGGCGCTGAGGTGTTGATGGAGTTCGGCGCGACCGAGGTCTTCGCGTGCGCGACGCATGGCGTGCTTTCGGACCCTGCGACCGACCGCATCAAGAACTCACCGATCACCGAGCTGGTCATCACCGACACCGTGCCCCTGCCGCCCGAGAAGCAGATCGACAAGATCACCGTGCTCTCGATCGCGCCGCTGGTTGCGCGCACGATCAAAGCCGTGTTCGAAGACGAATCCGTCAGCGTGATCTTCGAAGGCGACAACTAAGCAACCCCGCGTCACAGTGTTTCCAGTGCGGGCTAGCTAGACGTCATAGTGTCTCGAAATGTGGCGCCTCGGGCCAATGAATCGACCGAATATATCTCCATTCGTCACCACCGACTCGCGTGATTGACACGCTACAGCTTCAGCAGTACTTTCCCTTTTGAGGAAAAAGGAACTCACTCGTAATTTAAGAGTAAATCGAGTAATCCAGTTAAAGTCCGAATAATCAGCAGTGTTTTTAAACCTGGCCTGAATTACTGATTAAGAATTATCAATAGAACTCGCTCAGACTGAGCCAACAGGAGAAAAACTATGATTAATACCGACCAGATTAAGCCTGATATGCCCGTTGTCTGCTCCCAAGACGGCCAGTTTGCCACTGTCGATCACATGGAGGGGCCGTATACCATCAAGCTGACGAAAGATAAGACCGGTCAGCACCATTACATTCCAGTAAGCTGGGTAACCTCAACCAAGGCCGGCAAGGTTAAAATAGATCGTCCAGGGGACCAGGCGATGCGGGAGTGGTCGAAAACTCCGCCAATCTCATAGGCTAATGTCTTCACGCGGGGTATAGGAAATTTAAACGCCCAATTTGTGAGCCATTTTCTATGTGCGCAGTCGCACAGACCGGTTTTAGTTATGTGTGTATATTTGAAACTGAGGCAAGGGGATTTAATGCGGGGTATGCAGTGCGTCGCAGTGCTCGGTTTCCTATTGCCGGGTGGAGATATCTTCGGGAGGTACCATCAAAGGGTGTGTAAAAAGGTGAAGGCGATGTACCCTTTCTGTAGTAACCAACAAAGAACGGGCTGGCAGGCCCGAGAGAAAGGAGCACACCGCCATGAGAGAGCAAAGCA
>Ga0136615_10000610_pt1 | contig 16509 bp, 17 predicted proteins | sample AntDrymUQ2882206_2_FD_106647 | JGI IMG/M metagenome (GOLD analysis project Ga0136615, IMG submission 106647) | Polar desert sand microbial communities from Dry Valleys, Antarctica - metaG UQ288 (22.06) | ecosystem: Environmental > Terrestrial > Soil > Desert | place: Antarctica: Dry Valley...
CTATCAAGGTCTTGGAGGAGATCGCGATGCTGCTGCGTGGGTGTCGGACGACGGTTTCGACTGGTACCGGGCGGAGGTTCCGGAGGAACCAGGCGACCACGAGACGCAGGAGATGCGCGGTATTGCGGCATCGGGGGAGAACCTCGTAGCGGTGGGAGAGGTCGGCCTTGCGGGCAACTATGACGCCGCTGCGTGGTTCTCGAAGGACGGCACCAGATGGCAACGCCGGGCACAATTACCCGGCGTCTTCGGGGGGCCGGGGGAGCAGATCATGACCTCACTGGTGGCCTCGGAGGCAGGCTTCGTTGCGGTTGGCTGGGACGAAGTCAGAAGGGACCTCGACGCGCAGGTGTGGACCTCAGGGGACGGGATGGACTGGAGCCGCCTGAGCTACAACGAAGCCGTCTTCGGCGGCGATGGGGATCAGCTCCTGTGGGGAGTCGAGCTCTCCGCGGGCACCTTCATCGCAGTGGGCCGTGACGATTCCGGAGGCGGATCGGATGCTGCGGTGTGGACTTCGGAGGATGGCCTCGAATGGGTACGCACACCCAGTGAGGAGGGCGTTTTTGGAGGGGATCGCGCCCAGGAGATGAAGTTCGTGGCGGCGGTGGGCCGTCGGCTGGTGGGCGCGGGTTGGGACCAGGAGGATGCTGCGATCTGGTGGGCCGACCTTCCCAGGCGCTGAACAACCTCACTCGGCTCGCGGCGGATTTGACGAGGAGCCTAGAGAAAGCTTGAGCTCGTCCACGACCCGGGCGGGGTCCCCTTGCTTGTAGAGGGCCGACCCCACCACGAAGCGATCTGCGCCGGCCGCGGCGGGCTGCGAGATCGTTGCAGGCGATACACCTCCGTCGACCTCGAGCGACACCTCGCGGCCGGACCCTTCGATCAGATTGCGCGCCGCGGCGATCTTTGACTCCATGGTCTCGATGTAGCTCTGCCCACCGAAACCCGGGTTCACGGTCATGACCAGGAGGAGATCGAGGAGATCCATCACGTGGACGCATGCATCGAGCGGCGTCGATGGGTTCAGGGCCAACCCCGCCTTCGCTCCGAGGTCGTGGATCAAGTCGAGCGTCCGGTGCAGGTGCGTGCACGTCTCCGCGTGGACGATGATTGTCTCGCAGCCTGCTTCCACGTACTCAGCGAGGTAAGGCTCGGGGGCATCGATCATCAGGTGGGCCTCGAAAGGAAGCCCGGTTGCCGGACGGCAGGCAGCGATGACTCCGGCCCCGACCGTCAGGTTGGGTACGAAGTGGCCGTCCATGACATCCCACTGGATCGCATTCAGCCCGGCCCCCTCGAGAGTGGTACAGACCTCGCCCAAGCGACCGAGGTCGGCGTTCAACACCGAGGCGACCAACTGGTTTTTCACAATCCCTACGCTAACCGGGTGATACGACCAACCTGGCCCAGCCCACACTCCTCTGCCCCGCAAACCGAAGCTCGAACACGCACAGAGCGTGCCTGGTAGGCATTCGGTACCCGAGGCGCGCGCTATTCGCGCTATTGCCCACTTGGCTAGAAAGGGACCCAGATGCGCGCTTGACTACCCGGCGTCAGCTCGAGGCCGTCCCTGCGAACGCAGAAGAGCCAGGAACAGCATCGCAGAACGGGGAAGCTCAGACCCGTCGACATAGAGCACGTGCCACGGCCGTTGCAAAGGTGTTCCTTGCACCCGGAGACGCACCACCACTCCCGACTGAAGCTCGACCACCACCGCATCGAGGGAGATCAAGGTGATCCCTAGACCCGCCGTAGCGGCGTGCTTGATTGCCCCGTTGCTCCCCACCGTCATTACCGATTGCGGAGCGATCCCCGAGGCAGCCCAGAACTCCTCGGTCGCTTCGCGGGTCCCGGAACCCGGCTCGCGCAGGAGCCATGTCTCCTCCGACAGCTCGACCGGTTGGATCGCACGACGTTGGCGCAACGGGTGGACCGGGTGGGCGACGACGGAGAGCTCGTTGTCAAGGAACGCTTCTCCCGCAATCCCAGATGAGGACGGCGGCCGGCCTCCGACCGCCAGATCCGCCTCGCGGTCGAGCAGGCGGCTGATGGCGGTGGCTCGGTTCCCGACTTCGAGCGAGATCTGGACCTCCGGGTGGCGTTCTCGGTACTTCGCCAGCAGGAGGGGCAATACGTATTCCCCTGCCGTAGTCACTCCGGCGATCCGCAGGTGGCCGGGGGCGCCCGCCGCTTCCCGTGCCGCCTGGACGGCGCGCTCGGATAGACCCAGAATCTGCGCTGCGTAGCGTGCGAGCTCATGGCCGGCTGCGGTCAGCCGGATCCCTCGGCCTGCCGGCTCGATAAGCAAGACTTCGAGCTCGCGCGCCAGAGAGCTGACGGCCGACGATACCGAGGGCTCGGTAACGACGAGTGCCGCAGCCGCTCCACGTATGGAGCCTGCTCGAGCTACCTCGACGAAGGTCCGCAGTTGTCCAAAGGTCATCGTTTACTTAAGCATAAACCTAATAGTCAGATGGAACATTTAAATTGTGATCTTGCCTACGTGGGCGTATTCTGCGGGAGGCGGACAGCCAAAGGAGTGAATCAAGATGGCTCAAGGTAACGGGAGCGAAACCAAGCGGGACCGGTTCCTCGCCGGTGTTATTCCCTACAAGGAGATGGGCTACTGGCGGCCCGACTACGAGCCCGAAGACACCGACATCATCGCCGCCTTTCGCATTACGCCCCAGTCGGGGGTCGATCCCGAAGAGGCGGCGGCCGCGGTCGCCGGAGAATCGTCGACGGCAACGTGGACGGTGGTCTGGACGGATCAGTTGACCGCGTATGAAAACTACCAGGCCAAGGCCTACAAGGTCACACCGGTACCGGGTGCCGACCCCCCTCAGTGGATCGCCTATATCGCCTACAAGCTCGACCTGTTCGAAGAGGGCTCGATCCCCAACCTGACTTCGTCGATCATCGGCAATGTCTTCGGGTTCAAAGCGCTGCGCGCTCTCCGGCTCGAGGATCTGCGGATACCACAGGCATATCTCAAGACGTTCCAGGGCCCTCCGCACGGAATCATCCAGGAGCGCGAGATGATCAATAAGTTCGGTCGGCCGCTGTTGGGAGCGACCACCAAGCCCAAGCTCGGGCTCTCGCCGAGAAACTACGGGCGGGTTGTCTACGAAGCACTTCGGGGCGGGCTCGATTTCGTCAAGGACGACGAGAACACCAACTCACAACCCTTCAACCGCTGGCGCGAGCGTTTCCTCTACTGCATGGAGGCGGTCCACCGAGCGATGGAACAAACAGGTGAGGTCAAGGGCCACTACCTGAATGTCACGGCATCGACAATGGAAGAGATGTATGAGCGCGCCGAGTTCGCTAAGGAGCTCGGCAGCGTAATCATCATGATCGACCTGACGATCGGGTTCACCGCGATGCAGTCGATGTCGAAGTGGGCGCGCGCCAACAGCATGCTCCTTCACCTTCACCGTGCCGGACACTCCACTTACACCCGCCAAAAGAACCACGGAGTCAACTTCCGTGTCCTTGCGAAGTGGTGCCGAATGATCGGAGTCGATCACATTCACGCAGGAACAGTCGTCGGAAAGCTCGAGGGAGACCCGAACGCCGTGAGCGGCTACTACAAGACGTGCACCGACGACTTCAACAAGCAGGATGCGGCCCTCGGTTTCTATTTCGACCAGGATTGGATCCACATGCCCGGCGTGATGCCGGTTGCATCCGGCGGCATTCACGCCGGCCAGATGCATCAGCTCTTGCACTATCTCGGTGAGGATGTCGTCCTGCAGTTCGGGGGTGGGACGATCGGGCATCCAATGGGTGTCTCGGCGGGCGCAACAGCCAATCGCGTCGCCACCGAGGTGATGATCAAAGCTCGCAACGAGGGCCGCGACATCATGCGGGAAGGCCCCGACATCTTGCGCACGGCCGCAAAGAAGTCGCCCGAGCTCGACTCGGCGATCGAGACATGGGGCGATATCAGTTTTGAGTTCGAGTCCACCGACACACCGGACGTCATCGAGACACCGACGCCGGTCGCCTGACGAGTGGACACTAAGGAGACAACAGCATGACGACAGGAGTGCACATTACCCAGGGCACGTTTTCTTACCTGCCCGAGCTCGACGATGACGAGATCAGGGCACAGATTCAGTACGGCATCGACAACGGATGGGCGGTGGCCATCGAGTACACCGACGATCCGCATCCCCGCAATATCTATTGGGACATGTGGGGTATGCCGATGTTCGATATCGAGGACGCGGCTGCCGGTCTGCACGAGGTCAACCGCTGCCGGGAGGCGTTCTCAAATCATTACATTAAGGTGAGCCTCTATAACCGCAAGCTCACCAAGCAGAGCATCGCGCTTCAGTTCCTCGTCAACCGTCCGCAGCACGAGCCTGGGTTCCGCCTAGAACGCCAGGAGGGGTCGAACCGAGCGGTGCAGTACACCCTGACGTCCTACGCTGCAGACCGGCCCCACGGCGAGCGTTATTCGAGCGATGGCCCGGACGCAAGCAGGTAGCGGCCCCTCGCTTGGTCCGGGAGTTCCCCCTCGAGACACCCAGGAGCCTTACGGGCGCGGGAAAGTGGATGAACGCTTCGCCGAGCTCGAAGATCCCTTGCACGAGATTCCGGACGATGCAATCGTAGATGCTGCAGCCATCTTTAGGGAGTCCCGCGTCGACGAGGTCCTCGATGAGATGGATCGCGATCTGATCGCGCTTCAGCACGTAAAGGGACGTATCAGAGAGATCGCCGCGTTGCTCCTGGTCGACCGGCTGCGCCGCAGCATCGGACTCGAGGCCTCGGCCCCGACATTGCACATGAGCTTCACGGGCAATCCCGGAACCGGCAAGACAACCGTCGCGGCGAAGATGGGAAAGATCCTCTACAAGCTGGGTTACGTACGGAAGGGCCACGTCGTAAGCGTAACGCGCGACGACCTGGTCGGCCAGTACGTCGGCCACACCGCTCCGAAGACCAGGGAAGTCTTGAAGAAGGCGATGGGCGGGGTGCTGTTCATCGACGAGGCCTACCACATCTATCGGGTGGACAATGAGCGGGACTATGGGCAGGAGACCGTGGAGTTGCTGCTGCAGGTGATGGAGAACGAGCGGGAGAACATCGTCGTCATCATGGCCGGGTACAAGGAACAGATGGGTCGCTTCTTCGCCGACGTACCCGGCCTCAGTTCGCGCATCGCGCACCACATCGACTTCCCCGACTATTCCCCCGATGAGCTGATGGAGATTGCACGGCTCATGGCGGAGCAGCAACGCTACCGCCTCTCCGACGAAGCCGAAAGAACGTTCACCGACTATCTGAAGCTGCGAGTTGGGCAACCCCAGTTTGCCAATGGCCGCAGCATCCGAAACGCGCTTGATCGGGCGCGCATGCGTCAAGCGATCCGTCTCTATGCCGGTGGACGGGACGGAAGCAGGCTGACCAAGAAGGATCTGGTGACAATCGAAGCCGAAGATGTGCTGAAGAGCCGCGTGTTCGAGGGCGGCTTCTATCAGGAGCAGGAGCCCACCGACGACGAAGCTCGCACCGATTGAATCCCAATTCCGACCTCGGCGGAGCCGTATGAATCCCTATTCCGACCTCGGCGGAGCCTTGCAGGGCCGCACATGAGTGATTCGGTACCGTCTGAAAGAGTCGTTCTCGGGCGGCGTGATGACACGACGATGGTGGGCTTCCAGTGGACGGGAACCGAACCCGAGGGTCTCAATGAGCCCTATGAAGCAGAAAGCCTGGGGGCGGTCTGGGAGGGCGACGAGCTGGTCACCTACAACCTCGGCCAACTCGCCCATCGCTTTGGGCACGACACCGACGGCTACATGGAGGATGTGGACTAGCGCCCTCGTCGGTCACTCTTGTCGCTGATCATTTATTGAGGCGGCGAGTGAGGTCAACCCGGGTTAGCGGACGCTCGATGTCGGGCGAAACTGTTCGAGCAGTGCCACCGCTGAGGTGGGTGGATCTACAAAGGTGGATCTACAAAGAAGGATTCGCCCGGTTCCTAGAGCGCCAGCGCCGCCACTCCGATCCCGATCAGCGCGAGCCAGTAGACGGCGGTGAAGACTAGATCGACCCGATGCGGTCGCAGGGGGATCAGCACCGCAACCACCCACAGGGGCATGACCACCACACCGAACGCAGTCGCGTACAGTAGGCTCGCCCAGGCGGCGAACGAGGCCCCTGTGGCCGCCGCAACAGCGAGTGCCAGGAGCACGACCCCGAGCACCGCCTGCCCCAGTACGTCGCCCAGCGGGCCTCCCTTGGAGAGTCGGAAGAGGCGATAGGCGAATCCTGCTACCGCATTGAGGCAGAGGCCCCCACTGAGCACTATCCGCCACATGTCCTCGCCCATATCGAGGCCCAAGATAGCCTTCTGCGGTGGCCAAGAAGAAGAGCTCACGCACACGGGGCAAGGCCGAGTCGGCTCAGCACGAGCGGCGCCAACAACGTCTCGAAGAGCGGCGGCTGGCGAAGGAGCAAGAGGTTGCCCGTGAGGCCAGGGCGACGCGCCGGCGCGACTTCCTGCGTCGCACGATCCTTGTCCTTGTCCTGGGCGTCTCGACTTGGTTTTTTTTCTTTCGCAACCAGCCGCTTACGGAGATCGCCGGGACCAGGATCATGAATTTCTCGACCAGCGGGGTCAATGTGCATCGCACGGGTTCCCTCGAATACGAAACGACCCCTCCCGTGGCCGGCCCCCATGCTCCCCAGCCGGCGGCCTGCGGCACGTACGCCGAGCCGATCTCCGACGAGGAGCAGCTCCACACCCTCGAGCACGGCGCGGTCGGCATCCAGTACCGTCCCGATCTCGACCCGGAGCAGATCGTGGTTATCGAGGACTTCGTGGCCGGCTACGAGACCCACGTCTTCTCGGCCCCCTATCCCGGTATGGGGCCCAATGTCGTGGTGTCTTCGTGGGGAGAGAAGATCGAGCTCGACTCCGCACGCCCGCAGGCGATACGCGCCTACATCGAGGCTTTTCGGCTGAAGGGTCCCGAGAAGCAGGACTGCCCGAACTCCTCGGATGAGTCTTTCTCGCCTTAGCGCACCTCCCTGGGTCCGGTGCGGAGCACTTAAGATGCCCAGATCATGCAACCGACTTTTGTTACGAGGTTCGCCACCTGTCTGATATTCGCCCTTGTGGGTTCGGTCGCGCTCGCGGCCGGAGCGGCGGCAGCCCCGGCGAGGCCTCCCAGCGAGTGGGTGGTGGGGCCGCACAAGAAGGCCGTGCTGCTGACCTTCAACGGAGAGGCGGGGAAAAAGGGGCTCCATCATGTCAAGAAAGTGCTCCGGCGCCGCCACGTCAAGGCCTCCTTCTTCCTTTCCGGCCGTTGGGTCGCCCACCACAAGAAGCGTGCTCGCGGGGTGGTGCGACGGGGACACATCCTCGGCAACAACGGTTACGGGAGGGCCTCCTTGGTTTCGCTCGACGACATCGCGTTGAGGCGTTCGATCAGACGATCTCAACGAGCCCTGCGACGCGTAGGTGCCTATCCGCGGCCCTTCCTGCGAGCGCCCAAGGGCGCGCTCGATCTCCGGGTGATGAGCGTGGCCGGCTCAATGGGATACGGAATGGTGTCTTCCACTCATCACCCGGGCGGGGCTTCCTCGAGGAAGGTGAGACGCCGGGTCCTCGAGCGTGCGCGCCCAGGTTCGATCATCGCTCTTGACCTGTGGCGCAAGAGCCATCGCCGCGCCCTGCCCCGAATGATCAAAGGGCTCAAGCACAAGGGCTTTTCATTTAGGACGATCAATGCTCTGGAAGACGTGAGACCCGTGCGTTGGGACGTAACGCTGAGCGCGGGAGCAACCGGGCCCACCGTGGGTCTTCTTGACAGGCGACTGCGTTCGCAGTCCTATCCGGCGGGAGGCTCCAATAAAGTCTTCGACTACGCGCTCCTGCAGTCGGTCTTTGCCTTCGAGAAGACTCACGGCATGCCGCGGGACGGCGTGGTTCCTCCGGCCGAGCTGCGCAGGATCCTGTTAACGAAGAGGCCCCGAGCACCGAAGCGAGGGCCGCGGCGCTTCGTTGAAATCGACATCTCGCGCCAGGTGTTGTTCGAGGTGAAGGGACGCAAGGTAATCAAGACTCTGCCCCTCTCCAGTGGCAACAACGAGCCGTATGTCTCTGAGGGAGTGGAATACGTTGCCCGCACCCCGCGAGGGGCCTTCCGCATCGAGCGCAAGATCGCCGGCTGGAGGGTCAGCCACCTCGGGCGCCTCTACTACCCCTCTTACTTCATCGGTGGCTTCGCCATTCACGGCAGTCCGTCGGTGCCCGTGTACCCGGCGTCACACGGTTGCGTCCGGCTGCCGATGTATGTGGCCAAGGGCTTCTTTTATCGCAACCCAGTGGGACGGGCGGTCTTCGTCCACGACTGAGGGCCCCGGCACCAATCCGGTCCGCCCCGCGTGGCGGACGACCCATGGTGGCGAGCCCGTAGGTTCTGGTTTTGCTCGGCGTAACCCTCCGTTCCCTCGTCTAGATACTCGAAGACCTTTCCGCGGCGCCTTCTCCTGAAGCCCGGCCCGGAGCACTTGACCTGTCTGAGACGGGGCATTGCGCCTGATCGACCCTCCTGCTGGGCGGACCCAGGCTTCATGTTAGGCGTGCAGGTTGGAATGCCGCATAACCTGTGGTGAGGTCGAACCAACGAAGAGGAGACTTCTGATATGGCCCAAGGCATGTCTGCCCCCGATCGAAACCTGGCTCTCGAGATCTGCCGAGTCACCGAGGCCGCCGCCCTCGCCGGTGCCCGCTGGCTGGGGCGAGGGGACAAAGAGGCGGCCGATCAAGCTGCCGTCGACGCGATGCGGCTGATGATGGGAACGGTCGCCATGGACGGCATCGTGGTGATCGGAGAAGGCGAGAAGGATGAGGCGCCGATGCTTTATCGGGGTGAGCGCATCGGCACAGGTGAACCTCCCGAGGTCGATGTCGCAGTCGACCCGATCGACGGCACGACGCTGACCGCCAAGGGGCAACCGGGGGCCTTGGCTGTGGTCGCGGTCGCCGAGCGCGGCACGATGTTCGACCCCGGCCCCTGCTTCTACATGGAAAAGCTGGCGGTCGGCGAGGAGGCGGCTGATGTAGTCGATCTGGATGCCCCGGTCAAAGAGAACCTCAAACGTATCGCCAAGGCCAAGAATTCATCCGTCGAGGGACTAACAGTCGTGATCCTGGACCGGCCCCGTCACGAGGAGATCGCCAAGGAAGTGCGCGATGCCGGCGCCCGCATCAAGTTCATCCCCGACGGCGATGTTGCAAGCGCGATAGCAGCTGCTCGGGAAGGCACCGGCGACGACCTCTACATCGGCATCGGGGGGACTCCCGAGGGTGTGATCGCTGCGTGCGCGCTCAAGTGCCTGGGTGGTGTGCTATTGGGCCGGTTGTGGCCGCGCAACGAGGAGGAACGAGACCAAGCGGTGCAGCAGGGCTACGACCTCGACAAGATCCTCACGATCGACGACCTGGTCTCGTCCGACAACGTCTTCTTCGCCGCCACCGGCGTCACCGATGGGGATCTCGTCAAAGGGGTGCATTTTCGCCGCGGCAAGGCAAATACGCAGTCGATCGTCATGAGGTCGCTCTCGGGCACCGTGCGCTACATCGACGCCCTCCATCTGGGAGCCAAGGTCCGCCACTACTAACATCGGGCCGAGCGATCCGCTGGAGGATTCGCGGGTAGATGTGTCGTCAGATGTCGTAGCGACAATTTGTGAACCACTCGGCACGAAGGGCTCCTAGAGGCGCGGCTCCCACGAGAAGAAACGGGCTGCTATCACTGCGCCGGCCACGCCCCACAGGGCGATAAAAGCAAGGTCCCCCAGGCGGAGTCCCGATCCTGAGGTGAGAGGGCTAAAGGCGGCCTCGACGGCTCGAACCGTGTGGATGATCGGAAAGAGCTCTCGAATGAAGTCGAGCCACGCGGGCGGATCTTCGATGCGGATGAAGACATTGGAGAGGAAGTACAGGGGCAGGATCGAAAAGTTGACGATAGCGGGGGCCGCGTCGGCGTTGGGGATCACAGTCGTGATGGCCAGCCCCAGCGCGCTGTAGCCGGCCGCCGCCACGATCAGCGTCACGACCAAGGCCGGAAGTGTGGTTGTGGGAACATCTACGCCGTAGAAGAGCGCGCCGGCCGCGATGGTGATCACGACCAGAAGCAGCCCCAAGAGGGTTGCATGGGCGATCGTTCCGAGGACGAAGGACCAGGCCGGAAGTGGGGTCCCTCGTACTCGCTTCAGCAAGCCGCCGTCGCGCCCGAAGACGATCCGCATGGCGATGTTGGTGTACTGGGTGTTTACGATCGATAGAGTGATGATGGCAGGGATGATGAACGTACTGAAGCGAACCGTGCGACCGCCTTCGATCCTGATCAGCTCGTTGCCGAAGGCGAGGTTGAAGATCACCAGGAACATCAGTGGGAACGCGAACGTGAAGAACGCCGCCGCCGGGTTGCGCCAGAAGGCAAGGTTCTCGTATCGGACCTGCCTCAGGGCGAGTGCGAGCCCACTCACCGGCCTCCGCCGTTCTCCGGTTGGGTGAGCTCCAGGTAGACGTCTTCGAGCGAGGCGTGTGACACTGTCAGTTGGTCGAGTTCAACCCCCCGTTCCACCGCCCACGAGGTCAGCTCATGCAGCTCCCTGGTGGGCTCGTCGGCGTGGATCTCGAAAGCATCGCCCGCGACCGTGCTGCCGCCAGGCGGGGGTGTCCCCTCCGGCAACCTGAAGCGGATACGCGTCTGTTTTCCTGAAGTGAGGATCGCGGGAGGACCCTGTGCCGCAATGCGCCCGTCGACCAGGATCGCGACCTCATCCGCAAGGCTTTGGGCCTCGTCCATGTAGTGGGTGGTCAGGAACACGGTGACGCCCAGCTCTCTGAGGTTTCGGATCATCTGCCACGCGTCCCGGCGAGCGCCCGGGTCGAACCCGGTCGTGGGCTCGTCGAGGAACAGAAGGTCGGGGTTGCCGGCGAGCCCCAGGGCGACGTCGAGCCGGCGCTGTTGGCCCCCCGAAAGCCGCTTGACCCGGTCGTTCCTCTTTGCAGTGAGCCCCACCAACTCGATTGTTTCGTCCAGTGGCCGGGGATCGGGGTAGTAGCCGCGGAACTGCTCGATCAGCTCGGAGACAGTCAGGTAGGGCTCCACCCCCGTCGACTGCAGAACGATTCCCACCCTCCTGCGGAACGATGCCTCGGCATCTCGAGGGTCACTCCCCAGCACCGAGACCTCGCCCGCAGAGCGGTTGCGGTAGCCCTCGAGGATCTCGACGATCGTGGTTTTGCCGGCTCCGTTAGGTCCCAGCAGAGCAAAGACTCTCCCCTCCGCCACATCTAGGTCAATGCCTTTGACGGCCTCGAGCTCGCCATACGACTTGCGGAGCCCGCGCACTCGGATCGCGGTAGGGGTCATAATGCCCAGCCTAGCCGGAACCCTCCATGATTACGCAGAGCGCGATTCCGCTCGCATGCCGATGTTATATCGTGGATGCCGTGTCGAACGATTCGAGTGGTCGATGACTCCTGCGAAGCCCCTGGAGCAAGGCACACACATCTTGATCATCGACGACGAGAGCGCCATCGTTGGTCTGTTGGTCCGCATACTCGCCCGATCGAAGGACGGATCGCCGCCATCGTCGATGTCTTCGACGCTTTGACTAGCGTGCGCGTGTACAAGGAGGCCGTGCCCATGAATGAAGCCATCGAGATCATGAAGGCAGAGCGCGGCAGCCACTTCGATCTGGACCTGCTCGATTACTTCTTTTCGTCGAGGGACTCGATCGTTGCCATTGAAAGCGAGCTGGCCCTCGTCTGATCCCATTCGCATGGGCCGAGAGGCTATGCACCAGGTTTGCCGAGTGGGATGCAAGATCGACCCCACCTCAGGCCGCTGATGGTCTGGGTCGACGACTCCAACGCATCCCTGCTCACCGACCTCTACGAGCTAACCATGGCTGCCAGCTACCACGGCCACCACATGAACTACCAAGCCACCTTCGACCTCTTTATCCGCCAACTTCCAGATCGTCGCAACTTCCTCGTCGCATGTGGAGTCTCCGACGCTCTTCACTACCTTCACACAGTCCGCTTCGAGGACAGCGCCCTCGAGTACCTGAGGTCCCTTCGGATGTTCTCGGACGACTTTCTGTCCCATCTCGCGAGCTTTCGCTTTCATGGAGAGGTGTGGGCGGCGCCTGAGGGCGAGATCGTCTTCGAGAACGAGCCCTTGATGAGAGTCACGGCCCCCCTGATCGAGGCTCAGATCGTGGAGACGTTTCTGCTTAATTGCGTCGCCTTTCAAACCATGGTTGCCTCCAAAGCAGCTCGCGTCGCGATTGCCTGCGGCGACAGGCGTTTCCTCGATATGTCGCCGCGTCGCGATCACGCCGCCGATGCCGCTCTCAAGGCGGCCCGGGCCGCCTATGTTGGCGGCGCCTCCGGAACTTCCAATGTGCTGGCGGGCCATTTCTACGGAATCCCGGTGAGCGGCACCATGGCTCACTCGTATGTGATGGCCTTCGAGGACGAGGAGCGGGCCTTCAGAGCCTTCGTGCACGACTTCCCCAACAACGCTGTGCTTCTGATCGATACCTTCGACGTCTTGGAGGGAGCCAGGCGAGCGGCCGGTGTGGCCGCCGACGTGGCCTCCGAAGGGGTGATCGTCAAGGGCGTCAGGATCGACTCCGGGGACCTGGCCCCGCTGAGCCGATCGGTGCGCGCAATCCTCGACTCCGCAGGGCTCGAGGAAGTCGAGATCATCCTCTCCGGCGATCTCGATGAGTACCGAATCAAGGCATTGCTGGACGACGGTGTGCCTGTGAGCTCGTTCGGGGTGGGTACTCAGCTCGGCACCAGCGCAGACGCCCCCACGCTGGGAGCCGTTTACAAGCTGGTGGCGGACGAGCGGGGGCCCAAGATCAAGCTGTCTACCGGCAAGGCCACTCTGCCCGGGCGCAAACAGGTGCTTCGGTTCGAGCGCGACGGGATCTTCGAACGAGACGAGATCGTCCTCGAGGGCGAGGAGTCTAGGGGGGGCAGGCCCCTGCTCGTCAGGGTAATGGAGCGGGGCGAACGCACGGATGCAGACAATGGCCTGGAGGCTGCAAGGGAGCGCTGCCGCACAGGGCTCCAGCAGCTCCCTCCCACCCTGCGCCGGTTGGGGGCGCCGGCTCAGCGTTACAGGGTGGAGCCCTCTTCCCGGTTGTCGGGGCTGGTGGAGCAAATGAGCGCGAAAACGCACTGAGCGAGCCGGCCGTACGCAACTTTGTGCCCAACTGGCAAGTCCGCAATCGGAGCCTCTTCAGGCCGCAGACAGCGCTCGCAGGCGAGTCATGGCGGCGATTCCCAGCAGGGGGCCGGGCGCCAAGAAAGCGAAGGCCCAGCGCCAGCCGAACGCCCCCTCGAGGATGGGGATCAGCCAGATAGTGGCGACGGTCAAGGTGAAGCCGAGGGCGAGCTGCAGCGTCAGGGCTGTTCCTACGTAGGCCTGATCGGCCACCTCCGTGACGATGGTCGAGAACTGGGCCGAGTCCGCCACGACTGTGAACCCCCATACCAATCCCACGACCAGAACGATCCACACCGGGGCTCCTGCGAACAAGCCGATGACCAGCGCGCACAGACCCGAGGCCGCCATCATCAGCGATGTGGTCTGAGTCCGGCCCCAGCGGTCGCCCAGCACCCCACCCGCCCAGCAACCCAGCCCCCCGATTCCGATGACCATGAAAGTGGCGAATGCCGCGGCCCCGCCCCGCCCGCCCAGCACGGCTTCGGAGAAGAACAAGAAGAACCACGCCCACATCGCATATAGCTCCCACATGTGGCCGAAATAGCCCAGGCTGGCCAGACGGACGGCGCGGTTGGAGAACACCTGGCCCGCCTGGGTGGGGTCGAAGCGTGCCTGCGGGAAGGGATGGGGCCCTTCGGGAACCAGGAAGCCGGCGACGAGCCCGCCGATGACGGTCAGTGCGGAGGTAGCCCAGATCACCGTCCGCCACTCGAGACCGCCGAGCCCGTTGACGAGATGCGGTGCCGCCGACCCGATCGTGAGAGCGCCCACCAAGATGCCCAGCGCCACTCCCCTTCCCTTCTGGAACCAGGTGGAGGACAGCTTGAGCGAGGGTGGGTAGACCCCAGCCAGGAACATCCCCGTGAGAAACCGCAAGGGGAGGGCGAGGGCTACCCCGGAAGCGACCAGCAGGAGGAGGTTGGCAGCCGCGGCGCCTAGCGAGCCCCACAGGATGACCTTTGCTGGGGGGATTAAGTCCGCCAGGTTCGTGAGGCTCGAGAGCAGGGCTCCGGCGACGAAGCCGAGCTGAACCGCGATCGTGAGCCACGACGAGGTCGAGGCCGAGATGCCCCATTCTTCCCGGAGCTGCGGAATCACCGCGCTGGCAGAGAGCCAAGTGGTCATGGACAGCAGCAGCGATGCGGATTGAAGCGTCAGCGCCCTTGCGGGTGTCACAGTGGCTCGGTGTAGACGAGCGCGGTTCCCTCCAGCACGACGGTCTTGTCCTGGTTGACGATCGTCGTCTTCAACTTCGTGATCGGCTTGTCGCTGCGCGTCTCGAGCACCTCGACCTCAGCGGTGATCTCGTCGCCGGGGCTTACCGGCGCCTTGAAGCTCCAGTCGATGTGCAAGAAGACGCTGCCCGGTCCCGGCAGGTCCTGTGCAACCACGGCGTTTAGCAGCCCGCTCGTCACCCCTCCCTGGACGATCAGGCCGCCGAAGCGGGACCGGGTGGCGAGCTCCTCGTCGTAGTGCAGGGGATTACGGTCCCCGGTCATCTCGGTGAACAGGGTGATGTCCTCGGCTCGAACCCTCCTCGAGCGTCTGGCCTTGTCCCCCACGCTCGCCATGCCGGCAAGCATCGCGCCCTTCGGCTATTCAGCGAGGAAGGGCTAGTTGTTGGAGAGCGCTGAACCGGGTAGGAAGACTGAAACCCTCTCGAAAAGGAGAACTCTTTGGAGTATCGCAATCTCGGCCGCCTCGGCGTAAAGGTCAGCCCCCTGTGCCTCGGAACCATGAACTTTGGATGGGAAGGCCTGGGCACGCCCGAGGAGGACGCGTTCCGCATCATGGACCGGGCCTTGGACCACGGCCTCAACTTCTTCGACACCGCCAACGTCTACGGATGGCGAAAGAACCCCAAGCCCGGCGAGGGCGTGACCGAGCAGATCATCGGCCGCTGGTTCGCGCAGGGCGGCGACCGGCGCGAGAAGGTCTTTCTCGCTACCAAGCTCTACGGGAGCATGGGCGAATGGCCGAACCAGGAGGGCCTCAGTGCCCTTAACATCCGCCGGGCCTGCGACGCGAGCCTCAGACGCATGCAGACCGACCACATCGATCTCTACCAGATGCATCACATCAAACGGGATACCCCGTGGGAGGAGATCTGGCAGGCGATGGAGCAGCTGATGGCCGCCGGCAAGATTCTCTATGTGGGCAGCAGCAACTTCGCGGGTTGGCACATCGCCCAGGCCAACGAGATCGCCTCCCGGCGCAGCTTCCTGGGGCTGGTCTCGGAGCAGAGCCTCTACAACCTCGACGCCCGTACGGTCGAGCTCGAGGTGCTTCCCGCGTGCGAGCGCTACGGGTTGGGCGTCATTCCGTGGAGCCCTCTGGCCGGCGGGTTGCTGGCCGGGGCCCTCGAGAAGGCGTCCGAGGGCCGCCGCAGCGACGAGAACTTCCGCCGGAGGGTCGAGCGCAACCGAGACAAGCTCGAGGCGTGGGAGAAGCTGTGCGCCGACATCGGTGAGCGCCCCGCAGATGTCGCCTTGGCATGGTTGCTGAAGAATCCGGTAGTGACCGCCCCCATCATCGGCCCGCGCAACCCGGACCAGCTCGAGGGGTCCCTGAAAGCTCTGGAGATCGAGTTGTCGGACGAGATCATGGGCCTCATCGACCAGATCTTCCCCGGCCCCGGAGGTGCCGCGCCGGAAGCCTACGCGTGGTAGGAGAGGCCCCACGTGGGCCGGCCCCGAGGTTGCCAATGAGTACGCGGTCCTGGGCTTTCCGGACCACATCCGGCGGTTGACAAACTGTGCGCTGCGTACTATAGTTAACCGCGTGCACGAAGAAGATAGACGAACAATCCAAGGAGGGTCGCACAATGTCAGTTACCACCGACGTCACCCGAGGCGCCCAGGAGCAGATGCTCGAGAGCATCGAGCTCACTCAGAAGGCTGCGCTCGAAGGTTTCAAGGTATGGGCCGATGCGGTCGAGAAAATGATCCCCGAGACGCCCAATGCCCCCAATTTCCTGAATGAGTGGCCGTCCGTCGAGGAGAGCATCGACAACGCTTTCGACTTCGCCGGCAAGCTTCTCGCCAACCAGCGGGCGTTCACGAAGAGCGTCATTCAGACCACCCGCCCCGTAGCCAAGCGGGCCGCGGAAGAGGCTTCCGGGGCTCCCAGCCGCACCACCGCTGCCAAGTCCAACCGCACCACCGCTGCCAAGTCCAACCGCACCACCGCTGCCAAGTCCAACCGCACCACCGCTGCCAAG
>Ga0136615_10000612_pt1 | contig 16488 bp, 12 predicted proteins | sample AntDrymUQ2882206_2_FD_106647 | JGI IMG/M metagenome (GOLD analysis project Ga0136615, IMG submission 106647) | Polar desert sand microbial communities from Dry Valleys, Antarctica - metaG UQ288 (22.06) | ecosystem: Environmental > Terrestrial > Soil > Desert | place: Antarctica: Dry Valley...
CGCCCGCGACCCCGTGACCGCGGCAGCCGCGGCCAGCCAGGCCGCGCAGGACTCCCTTGCCAGCGGGATCGCCCCCTGCGCCTCCATTGACACCAGCGTCGACCTCACCCGCTTCGTGCCCGGCGGCACCGTCACCGTGCAGGTCACCTGCGAGGCGCTCCTCGCCGACCTCGGCCTGCTCGGCCTGCCCGGCACCCGGGCGGTCACGGGCACCGCCACCGCTCCGGTCGACCGGTTCAGGGGGATGTCATGAGCCCATCCAGCGAGCAGGGGCAGGTCACCTCGTTCGTGGTCGTGTTCTCGCTCACGCTGCTGGTCGTCGCCGGGCTGGTCCTCGACGGCGGGCTGCTGCTCAACGCCCGGCAGCAGGCCTCCGACATCGCCGGGGAGGCTGCCAGGGCCGGCGCGCAAGCCGTCGACATCGGGACGCTGCGCGCCTCCGGCCGGCATGCCATCGACCCGTTGCAAGCGCTCGCCGCCGCCGACGCCTACCTCCGCCAGGTGGACGCCGACGGCGTCGTGACCGCCACCGCCGAGCAGGTCACCGTCACCGTCACCCGCACCCAGCGCCTCCAATTGCTCCCGCTGATCGGGCTGCGCGAGGCCACCGTCACCGGCACCGGGTCCGCCCGCAGCGCCCGCGGCGTCGACCAGGCGCAACCGTGACCGCTCAGCGCCGGGTCGCCGACCTGACCCGAGGCGTCGCCGCGCTGGCCCTCACCGCCGGGCTCGTCCTCGGCGTGCCGGCGGGGTTGTGGACGCAGGTCGGCTGGCCCCTCCCCAGCACCCTGCCGACCTGGTCACAGCTCCTCGCGGGCCTGCGCACCGGTCAGGTCTCCGACCAGGTCCTCATCGACGTCCTCGCGGTCGTGTGCTGGATCGCCTGGGCGCAGCTGGTCCTCGCGCTGACCGCAGAGACCCTGGCCGCCCTGCGGGGCTACCGCAGCGTCCGGCCGTTGCCGGTGGCCCGGCCGCTGCAGGCCGCCGCCGCCCGGCTGGTCGCCGCCATCGCCCTGCTCGGCGCGCTCATGGGCCCCCGCGCCGCGATCGCCACCCCTGCCCACGACCTCGGCCTCGTCGTGCCCATCGCCGCGCGCCTCGACGCGGTGGCAGCGCCGGCAGAGCCCTCCGTCCCCAGCGTGGCGCCGGCCCGATACACCGTCCAGGCTCGAGACGACCTGTGGACGCTAGCCGAGCGCCACCTCGGCGACCCCTACCGCTGGCCAGAGATCCACACGCTCAACCAGGGCCGCCCACAAGCAGACGGGGGCGCACTCGACGACCCCGACCTGCTCTACCCCGGCTGGCGCCTCGAGTTCCCTATAGACGCGGTCGGGCTTCCTACCGCACCACCCACCAGCGCCGCCCACACGTCCCGATCATCAGCCGATGGGCAGCCATCCGAGGCAGCCGCGCCGCCGGCCGAGGAGGGCCTCCCCGCACCCGAGCCGACCCCAGCCGACTCGCCTGGACGCCCGCCCTCGCCGTCCGGGGCGAACACACCCGGCCCGGCGGCCAGCGACGGGATGCCCGATCCGGCCCCATCAACGCCTCAATCCGGGCCCGCGCCGACCGCTGGTCACGGTCCGCTCCGCCCCAGCCCCGCCGGACCCGGGGACCGGTACCAGGCGCCGAGCCCGCCAGCTCGACCATCCACCCCTCGGCCCTCCCAGTCGTCTGACCGGTATCGCGTGGAACCCTCGGGAGTGCCGGGCGCGCGCTTCAGCCCTGCAGCGGAGAGCCAGACCCCGCGGGTGGTGGCGCCCGTCGAGCTGCCCTCCGGCTCGGTCGTCGGCGCCACGGTCGCGGCCGGCATCGCCGCCGCACTCGCGACCGCCAGGCTGCACCGCCGCCGACGCCAACAGCTCGCGGCACCGCAACCCGGCCTCAGCCACGCCGAGCCGCTGGTGACCGACACCGTCCGCCGCCTCCAGCGCGCCGCGACCGCCTCCAGCGAGGCTGACAACATGGCGGATGCGCCTCATAAGCGGCTTCCCCCTGGCATCGTGACCGCCCACGACGGTGACGGGCACCCGGTCCACCTGGACCTGACCGCACAGGGCGGGATGAACCTCGTCGGTCCCGGCGCCGAGGCCGCCGCCCGGGGGCTCCTTCTGGACATCCTCGCCTCCGCCGAACCCGGCACGGCCCAGGTCCTGCTCGCCGACCCGACCGGCCGCCTCATCCCCGAAGCCGCACCGCTGCCCGGCCTCAACCTCGTCAGCCTGCCCGACGCGGTGCAGCAACTCGAGATCGAGGTGCTCGCCCGCACCCGCCTGCTCGACACCGCCAACCAGCCCGACTGGCGCACACTCACCGACGCCAACCCCGCCGACCCGGCCCCCGCTCTGCTCCTGCTCGCGGCCGACCCCGACCCGGCACTGCTCCGCCGGCTCGACACCGTCGCCGGCCTCGGCCGCAGCCTCGGGCTCGGCGCGCTGCTGCTTGGCCGCGACCCCGACGGCGCCCCGCACGTCGCCGTCGACGCCTCCGGCACCGTCACCACCACCGCACCGGCGGGCCACCTCCCCGACCTGACGGCCGCACGGCTGCCGACCCTCACCCCCGACGAGGCGACCGAGCTGCTGGCGGTCCTCGCCGCCGCCCGCGACGCCGCACCCGCCGCAGAGCAGCCCGCCGAAGAGGCGACCCCTTTCGAGGCGGACCTGTTCCAAGAGACCGCGCCCTCGGACGGCCGGGCCATCAGCGTCACCCTGTTCGGCCCCTACGAGATCGAAGCCGGCGGCACCCCGATCCGCACCGGGCTGCGCAACAAGGCCCGCGAACTGCTCGCGCTGCTGCTGCTCCACCCCCGCGGGATCACCCTCGAACAGGCCACCGCCGCGCTGTGGCCCGACGCCGACCCCGACCGCGGCACCGAACGGTTCCGCACCGTGCTCGGCAACCTCCGCTCCCGGCTCCGCACAGCCGCCGACCTGCCAACGGCCAGCATCGTCGACCACCTCGGCTCCCAGCGCTACCAGGCCGACGCCGAACTGTTCGACTGCGACCTGTGGCGCTTCCAGCACACCCTCACCCGCGCCGCCGCCGCCACCGACCCAGACGAGCAGATCCCCGCACTGCAGGCCGCCGCAGCCGCCTACACCGGAGACCTGCTCGACGGCGCCCTGTACGAGTGGGTCGAACCCGCCCGCGAAGACCTCCGCCGCCGCGCCATCGACACCCTCGCCCACCTCGCCACCCTCGAACAGCAGCGCGGCGACCCCACCGCCGCCCTCGCCGCGCTCGACCAAGCCATCACCCACGACCCCTACGCCGAAGCGCTCTACCAGCGGATCATCCGCCTCCAGATCACCCTCGGGCAGCCCGACGCCGCACGCCGCACCTACCGCCTCCTCGAAGCCCGCCTCGCCGAACTCGACGCCGAACCCGACCCCGCCACCACCGCCCTGCTCACCAGACAACTCACCGCCGCCGCCGGCCCGGAACCCCGCCGATGACCTGGATCCAGCGCACCGCCCTCGCCTTCCTCGCCCTCATGTGGGCGGTGTTCGCCGGCCTCGCCGTCCTCATGCTCATCACCTCCTTCCGCGCCATCCGCGAGGTAGCCGTCAGCGTCGGCGCCATCGACGCCGACCTCGCCTGGACCATCCCGCTGATCTACGACGCCCTCATCATCATCTGCTCCCTCGCCGTCAACGTCCTCGCGCTGTGGGGCCGCTGGCACCCCTTCCCCCTCGCCGTCCTCACCGTCGCCACCGTGCTGTCCACCACCGCCAACCTCGCCCACGCCCAAGGCGACACCCTCCTCGCCCACGCCATCGCCGCCACCCCACCCGTCGGCGCCTTCCTCACCGTCGAACTCGGCGCCTTCCTCACCCGCCGCGTCGTCGCCTACTGGCACCTCACCCCCGCCCACGACACCGCCACCGGCACCGCCACCCGTCAGACCTCGGCTTCGGAACCTGTGCGTCATGCCCCCACCGTCCGCAGGCTGACGCTCCCCGTCGTGGTGGTGGCTCTCTCGCTCGCCGTCGCGCTGGGCTGGATCGGGTTGTGGACCGCGGCCGTCCTCGGCGTGACCGTCCTGGTGGGAGAAATAGTGCGCCTGCGCCGCAGCCAACGTCACGACGCTGCCCGTCGAGGCGAACTCCTCGGAGCGCTGGTCCCGGACGGCTCGTCGGAGGTCCGAACCGATCCAGGGCAACGGCAGCAGCCTGGCCCGCGCCCGCGGCCGGCCGCCGATCCCGACCAGGTGTGGGACCAGATCACCGCGTACGTCCGCAGCAACGATGGCACCAGACCGACTCAGCGGGAGCTGGCGGCGCAGCTCCGGCGGTCCCGAAGCAGCATCAGCGAAGCCATCCACGCTCACCGGCAGGAGTGGGAGGACCTGACGGCCACCGTCAGCAACTCCGCTGACAGCGCCGAACGTCGGGTCGCCCAGCCCACCAGCGCTTGAGCTCCACCAAGTCGGACGCGGCGGCCCCTTTGAGCCGGCGGCGTCGGGGTCACACCGGACGGGACTCGGGTGGGTTGCAGCCATGACTATCCCAAGTGAGCAAGGGCCGGTGTTCCGCGCTGGTGGCCGTCGTCCCGGACCGGACGAGCGGTCCAGCCGAGCAGAGCAGGCGGGGGAGACGACCCGGCCCGGCTCCGATCCGTTGCAGGCGCCGCCGCTGTCGGTGTGGGCGACGGCGCAGCGGTCGTCGCGGGCGCAACGGTCGGGGCGGTATCTGGCGGCGTCGATGGCCCACCCGGGCAAGATGCTCCCTGCGGTCGCCCGGCACGCCATCCGCCACTACAGCCGCGCGCAGGACGTGGTGCTGGACCCTATGTGCGGGATCGGCACCACGCTGGTGGAGGCGGTGCACCTGGGCCGTGAGGCGGTCGGGATCGAGTACGAGCCCCGCTGGGCCGACCTCGCCCGCAACAACGTCGGCGCAGCCGCCGCACGCGGGGCGCGCGGCGAGGCCGATGTGCTGGCGGGGGACGCCCGCGACGTGACCCGGCTGCTGCACCGCCGCTACCACGGCCGGGTTGCGCTGCTGCTGACCTCACCGCCCTACGGGTCCACTACCCACGGCTACGTCAGCAGGACACCTGAGGGCCGGATCACCAAGACCGACCACCGCTACTCCAGAAACCGGGCGAACTTGGCGCACCGGCCGCTGCCCGCGCTACTCGAAGGGTTCACCGAGATCCTGGACGCCTGCCGCCCGTTGCTCGCCCCCGACGCGGTGGTCGTCGTCACCGCGCGGCCCTATCGCCGCGACGGCCGACTGGTCGACTTCCCGTCGGCGGTCATCACCGCAGCCGCCGACGCCGGCTACCGGATGGCGGAGCGTAACGTCGCGTTGCTCGCCGGCATCCGCGGCGACCGGCTGGTGCCACGGGCGTCGTTCTTCGCGTTGCACCACCTCCGCGACCCGCGCCGAGCCCACGGTCACCACCACTTGCTGGTCCACGAGGACGTCCTGGTCTTCGTGGCTCGATGACCGGCGCGGACGTGCCGGCTCCGAAGGCCAAGACAGAGCAGGAACAGTCGGAGGAGCACGACCTGCGACGCCTCGCCCGCGCGCTGCTTGCGCACGCGCTGCACGTGCACGCCACCCCCATCGTGCAAACGGAACCCGGAAGAGTCCGGCCGGGCCGGAGGATCGCCTCGCCGCGCCGCCCTCGCCGTTGACAGCCGGTCACACGCCCCAGCGGCTTGAACCCCTCCGCCTGCGGAGGTGTCATTCATCCCGGACGTGACCCATGGCGACGACAGGAGAGGCACGACATGCGCGTGGCCATCTACATCCGCATCGCACGACTCGATGTAGACCCTGCCGCGGACCATCAGCGGGCTGAGCTGCACCGGCTCGCCGTCGAACAGCGATGGCACCCCGTCGGCGACTACGCCGACCTTGGCCAGCCCGGCAGCGGGTTGGACCGACCGGGCCTCGCCGCGCTGCTCGACCGCATCGACCAGTGCCAGGATGTTGACGCGGTCGCGGTGAAGGACCTCTACCGGCTGACCCGTGACCCCGCGGCCCTGCTAGGGCTGCACCTGATGTTGGCCGATCGTAAGGTCAGGATCGTCACGCCCACACGGCCTGACGGTCACAACCCGAATGCGGCCGCGTGTTCGCGGGACTGGTCATACCCGTGGCGTTCGGCTCGGCCCCACCCGCCCCTCGCAGGCCACCTCCGCGAGCAACGGCCATGACCCGGGCGGTCGACTACCTGCGGGTGTCGTCCGCCCGGCAGGTCGAGAAAGACCTCACCGAGGAGGGCTACTCCATCCCCGCCCAACGCGACGCCTGCGTCGCCCGGGTCCGAGCCGAGGGATGGACGCTGGTCGACGAGTACGTCGACGCCGGCGAGTCCGCCCGCTCCGCGGACCGGCCTCAACTCCAGCAGATGCTCGCACGGATCGAGCGGGACCGCGACGTCGACGTCGTCGTGGTCCACAAGGTCGACCGTCTCGCACGCAATCTCGAGGACCACGTCGCCATCCGCGCCGCGCTCCGCCGCGCCGGCTGCCAGCTCGTGTCGGTCACCGAGAACCTCGAGGAGACCGCCTCCGACAAGCTAGTCGAGGGCATCCACGCCCTCATGGCCGAGTTCTACTCGGCCAACCTGTCCTCAGAGATCCGCAAGGGCATGACCCAGAAGGCCAAGATGGGCGGCTACCCCCAGCGCGCCCCCCTCGGCTATCTCAACGTCCGCGAAACCATCGGCGGACGCCAGGTCGCCTCCATCACCATCGACCCCGACCGCGCCCCGCTGGTCACCGCCGCGTTCGACCTCTACGCCACCGGCGACTGGACCCTCGAACGCCTCCACGACGAACTCCACCGCCGCGGACTCCGCAACCGCGGCACCCGCAAACGCCCACCCGGGCCAGTGTCGCTCAACGGACTGTCCGTCATCCTGGGCAACCGCGCCTACCTCGGCGAAGTCGAATGGGCAGGGGTCCGCTACCCCGGCCAACACGACCCGCTCACCTCACCGGCCACCTTCGACAAGGTGCACCAGCTCCTGGCCACCCGCGCCTCCCGCGGCACCCGCGAACGCAAGCACCCCCACTACCTCAAAGGGCTGCTGCACTGCGCCGTCTGCGGCCGACGCCTGTCCATCCAGGTGTCGAAGAAGCGGCAGTACACCTACTTCTTCTGCCTCGGCCAGAAGAACGGCGGCCCCGACGTCTGCCGCGAGCCCTACACCCCAGCCGACACCCTCGAGAAGCAGGTCGCCGACCTCTACCGCCGCGTCCAACTCCCCGCCCCGCTCATCGACCAGCTCACCACCGATCTCGACGCCGAGATCGCCGCCCGCACCCAACGCGACACCGCCGAACGCGACCACCAAACCCGCCGCCTCGGCATCATCGTTGAGCAGCGCCGCAAGCTGCTCGACGCCTACTACGCCAACGCCATCGACCTGACCACCATGAAGACCGAGCAGCAGCGGCTGGACCGCGACCACCGCGACGCCACCGACCGCCTCGACACCGTCACCGCCCACCTCACCGAGTGGCGCGACATCCTCACCACCGCCCTGACGTTCGCCGGGAACTGCGGCGACGCCTACCGCACCGCCCCCGAACGCGTCCGCACCCTCTACAACGCCGCGCTGTTCACCCGAGTAACCGTCCGCGACGGCCGCGTGCACGGCTGGAGTCACCACCAGCCGTTCGACACGCTGCTGAACGGGTCTCGGTTCGAATACGGAAGTTGTGTGGACACAACTGCACCGTATTCGAACCTCGCTGACCTGCGAGAACGCGTCCTGACTGTCCTTACCGTCGACAGCCGACATCGACCACGCCGAGCGCGAGTGCACAGAAGACTCCAGCGCCGGTGTGGGGTAGGGGGTCGGCCCGTTTCTCCTCCGGCACGGCCCGCTTCGCGGCGAGCGTGCCGCTGCTCGTCGATGCGCTGGCGCCTGCCGATCGGTGAGGCGGCCATCTCCTCGGCCGCGTCACTCGGGGTAGGTGGCGTGCCAGGCGTCGCTGACGATCTGGTGCAGTGAGGAGTGTTCTGGGGTCCAGCGCAGGTCGTGCTGAGCGCGGGTGCTGTCGGCCACCTGGACGAGGGGGCCGCTCCGGGCGGGGTCGGGGTCGACGGGGACGTCGCGGCCGCTGACCGCCTCGACGGCGTCGAGGACCTCGCGGATGGTGACGCCGGTCCCGCTGCCGACGTTGTAGGTGAGCGCCCGCCCCGGGACGGTGTGCTCCACCGCCAGCCGGAAGCTCTCGGCGAGGTCGGTCACGTGGGTGAACTCGCGCACCACGGTCTCGTCGACCAACCGCAGGGCGCGTTCGGCGCCGCGGGCGACCGCGAGCGCCCCGGGGATCAAGTGGGTGACGTCGCGGTCGCGGACGTCGGCGGCGGCGCCGGCGGCGTTGAAGTGGCGGATGGTCACCGCGCCCAGCAGACCGGTCGCCGCTTGGTGGGCGATGGCCTGCTCGGCGGCGAGCTTGCTGGCCCCGTAGGGGCTGACCGGCCGGGTCGGGGCGTCCTCGGGGACCGGTGCGGTGCCGGGGTCGCCGTAGACCGCCCCGCTGGAGGCAAACGCCAGCCCCGTCGGCCTGCCGGTGGCGCGCGCGTGGCGGTCGAGCGCGGCCAGCAGGTGCAGCGTCCCGCCGAGGTTGATGTCGTAGTGCTCCAGCGGCCGCGCGAAGGAGTCGCGGTCTGAGGTGAGCGCGGCCAGGTGGCAGGCCGCCTCCACGTCGTGGTAGGCGAGGAGGCGGGTCAGGCGGACGCGGTCGCGGACGTCGGCCTGCACCGAGGTCACGGGACCGGCCGGCCGCCACGCTCCAGGGCCGGCCCCGCGGGACATCACCACCACCTCGTGGCCGACCTCGACAAGCCGCTTGGTCACGGCACGGCCGATGAAGCCGAGCCCGCCGGTCACCAGCACCCGCACGCCTCAGCCCCCCATCCCGTTCGCACCAGCGGCGATCTCGCCGCGCACCTGGTGGGCAGCGGCGACGAGGTGGCGCAGGCTGGGCACGACCTCGTCGTAGTCGCGGGTCTTCAGACCGCAATCTGGGTTCACCCACAGCCGCTCCGGGCCGACCGCGGCGACGGCCTTGCGCAGCAGTCCCGCGACCTCCTCGGTGCCGGGGACGCGCGGGGAGTGAATGTCGTAGACCCCCGGGCCGATCCCCCGGTGCCAGCCGGCGTCGGCGAGCTCCTCGGCCAGCTCCATGCGGGACCGGGCCGCCTCCACGCTGGTGACGTCGGCGTCGAGCGCGACGATGGCGTCGAGGATGTCGCCGAACTCCGAGTAGCACATGTGGGTGTGGACCTGCGTGGTGTCGCGCACGCCGCTGGTGGCGACGCGGAACGCGCGGGTGGCCCAGTCGAGGTAGGCCGGCTGCTGCTCGCGGCGCAGCGGCAGCAGCTCGCGCAGCGCGGGCTCGTCGACCTGGACGATGCGGATGCCCGCCGCCTCGAGGTCGGAGACCTCGTCACGCAGGCCGAGGGCGACCTGCAGGGCGGTGTCCCCGGCGGGCTGGTCCTCGCGGACGAACGACCAGGCCAGCATGGTGACCGGCCCGGTGAGCATGCCCTTGACCGGGCGCGAAGTGCGCGACTGCGCGAACGTCGACCAGGCCACGGTCATCGGGGCGGGTCTGTTCACGTCGCCGTGCAGGATGGGCGGGCGCACGCAGCGGGAGCCGTAGGACTGCACCCAGCCGTGGGTGGTGGCCGTGAAGCCGTCGAGCTGTTCGGCGAAGTACTGGACCATGTCGTTGCGCTCGGGTTCGCCGTGCACGAGCACGTCCATGCCGAGGTCCTCCTGCAGCGCCACGACCCGTTCGATCTCGGTGCGCATCCGCGCCTCGTAGGCGGCCCGGTCCAGCCGGCCCGCCGCGAGCGCCGACCTGGCTGCGCGCAGCTCGGCGGTCTGGGGGAACGAGCCGATGGTGGTGGTCGGCAGCGGCGGCAGATCGAGCGCCTCCCGCTGCTGCTGCGCGCGCTCGGGGGCGGGCCGCGGCCGGTGGGCGTCCTGCGGCCCGAGGCCCGCCACTCGGGCGCGCAGTGCCGGGTCGCCGGGCAGGGTCGGCCGGCGGTCGCTGGCGGCCAGCTCGGCGGCGACCGCGCCGGTGCCCTCGCGCAGCGCACGGGCGAGCGTCACGACCTCGCCGACCTTCTGCCGAGCGAAGGCCAGCCGCGCGCGGACGTCCGGGCCGAGCCGGCCGGGGGGTTCGGCGTCGAGATCCACGGGCACGTGCAGCAGCGAGCAGGAGCTGGACACGGTGACCTCGTCGGCCAGCCCGTGCAGCACCGCGAGGGTCGACAGCGCCCGGCGCAGGTCGGCCGCCCACACGTTGCGCCCGTCCACGACCCCGGCGACCAGGCGCCGCCCGGGCAGCCCGCCCGCCCAGGCCAGCCGTTCCACGTCCGCGGCGCCGCGCACCAGGTCCAGGGCCAGACCATCCACCGGGGTGTCGAGCAGGGCCGTCAGGGCGTCGCCCGCGCTGTCGAAGTAGGTGGCGACGAGCAGGCGCGGCCGGGCCGCGAGACCGCCGAGGCGGCGGTAGGCCCGGGCCAGCGCGGCAAGCTCGGCGGCGGTGCGGTCCTGGACGAAGGCGGGCTCGTCGAGCTGCACCCAGTCGGCGCCGGCGGCCGCCAGCCGTTCGAGGAGGTCGGCGTAGACGTCGAGCAGCGGCTCCAGCAGGTTCAGCGGGGCGAACGCTGCGGGGGCGCCGTCGGCGGGCTTGGACCGAAGCAGGAACGTGACGGGCCCCAGGAGCACGGGGCGGGTGGTCAGGCCCAGCGCCCGGGCCTCGGCGAACTCGTCCAGCGGTTTGGTCCCGGCCGGGCACAGTGCGGTGTCCGGACCGAGCTCGGGCACGAGGTGGTGGTAGTTGGTGTCGAACCACTTGGTGAGCTCCAGAGCCGGCACGTCGCCGCCCCCGCGGGCCATGGCGAAGTAGGTCGCCAGGTCGTCACCCGCCGCCGCGAAGCGCGGCGGGACGGCCCCGACCATCACCGCGGTGTCCAGGACGTGGTCGTACAGCGAGGAGGTGTTCGACGGCACCTCGTCCAGGCCCGCGTCGCGCAGGGTCTCCCAGGTCCGCCGGCGCAGGTCCGCCGCCGCACGCTGCAGGCCCGCACCGTCGAGGCGGCCGGCCCAGTGCGCCTCCAGCGCCCGCTTCAGCTCGCGGTCGGGTCCGATCCTGGGGTACCCGTGGATGGTCGCGCTGCTCAGTCCCACGACAGCCCACCGCCGGTCTGGTACTCGGTGACCCGGGTCTCGAAGAAGTTCTTCTCCTTGCGCAGGTCGATCATCTCTGACATCCAGGGGAAGGGGTTGTCGCCCGCTTGGAACAGCGGCCCGAGCCCGAGCTGCGCGCAGCGGCGGTCGGCGATCACCCGCAGGTAGCGGTCGCAGGCCACCGCGGACAGCCCGAGCAGCGGGCGGGGCAGGGTGTCGCGGCCGTAGGCGGCCTCCAGCTCGCACGCCTCGGCGAGCATCGTGCGCACCTCCTCGCGCAACGCGGCGGTCCACAGGTGGGGCTGTTCGGCCTTGATCTGGTTGATCACGTCGATGCCGAAGTTCAGGTGGAGCGACTCGTCGCGCAGGATGTACTGGTACTGCTCGGCGATCCCCACCATCTTGTTGCGGCGGCCCAGCGACAGCACCTGCGCGAACCCGGTGTAGAACCAGATGCCCTCGAACACCACGTAGAAGGCGATGAGGTCGCGCAGGAACCGCCCGTCGGCGGCGGGCGTGCCGGTGCGGAAGTCGGGGTCGGCGAGCGCCTCGGTGTGGCGCAGCGCCCAGGCGTCCTTGTCGGCGATGGACGGGACCTCCCGGTACATGTTGAATAGCGCGCCCTCGTCCAGGCCCAGGCTCTCGCAGATGTACTGGAAGGTGTGGGTGTGGACGGCTTCCTCGAATGCCTGGCGCAGCAGGTACTGGCGGCACTCGGGGTTGGTGAGGTGGCGGTAGACGGCCAGGACGAGGTTGTTGGCCACCAGCGACTCGGCCGTGGCGAAGAAGCCGAGGTTGCGGGTGAGCAGCAGGCGCTCGTCGGCGGTCAGCCCGTCCGGCGACCGCCACAGGGCGATGTCGGCCTGCATCGGCACCTCAGTGGGCATCCAGTGGTTGGCGCAGCCCGCCAGGTACTTCTCCCAGGCCCACCGGTACTTCAATGGCAGGAGCTGGTTGACGTCGGCGCGGGCGTTCAGCATCGCCTTATCGGCGACGTCCACCCGGCCGGTGTCGGTGAAGGCGGTCACTGGCAGGCCTCGCAGTCGTCGGCGTCGACGGCACAGGCCGCGCCCGGGTCCACGGCGTTCAGCACACCGGGGTCCACGGCGTTCAGCGCGCCGTCGGTCCCTTGCAGGGTCGCCTTCTCCACCTGCGTCCGCGACCGCGACCGCAGGTAGTAGGTGGTCTTCAACCCCGCGCGCCAGGCCGCCCGGTAGAGGGCGTCGAGGGCGCGGCCGTCGGGCTCGGTAACGTAGAGGTTGAGCGACTGCGACTGGTCGATCCACTTCTGCCGCCGGGCCGCGGCACGCACCAGCCAGTGCGGGTCGATCTCGAAGGCGGTCGCGTAGCGGCGCTTGAGGTCGCCGGGCACGCGGGCGATCGGCCCGAGCTGGCCGTCGAAGTACTTCAGGTCCGCGACCATGACCTCGTCCCACAGCCCCAGCGCCTTCAGCTCCGCGACCAGGTGGCTGTTGACGACCGTGAACTCCCCCGACATGTTCGACTTCACGAACAGGTTGCGGAAGATCGGCTCGATCGACGGGTTCACCCCGCAGATGTTGGCGATGGTGGCCGTGGGGGCGATCGCCAGGACGTTGGAGTTGCGCATGCCCGTGGTGCGGACGCGCTCGCGCAACCCGTCCCAGTCCAGCGTGGCGGAACGGTCCAGGTCGGCGTCACCGTCGCGGGCCTGCGCGACCAGCTCCTGGGCGTCGATCGGCAGGATGCCGCGGCTCCACAGCGAGCCGGCGAACGTCGGGTACGGGCCCCGCTCCACGGCCAGCTCGTTCGACGCCGACAGCGCGAACCAGCTCACGGCCTCGGTCGAGCGGTCGGCGAGCTCGACGGCCTCCTCCGAGGCGTAGGGCAGCCTCAGGGTCGCCAGCGCGTCGGCGAAGCCCATCATCCCCAGCCCGATCGGGCGGTGGCGCAGGTTGGCGCGCTCGGCCGCCGGGATCGTGTAGAGGTTGACGTCGATGACGTCATCGAGCAGGCGCACGGCGGTGCGGACGGTGCGCTCCAGCTTGGCCAGGTCCAGCCCGTCGGCGGTGACGTGCCGGGCCAGGTTCACCGACCCGAGGTTGCACACCGCGACCTCCTCACCGGCGGCGGTGTTCAGCGTGATCTCGGTGCACAGGTTCGACGAGTGCACCACCCCGGCGTGCTGCTGCGGGGAGCGCAGGTTGCACGGGTCCTTGAAGGTGATCCACGGGTGGCCGGTTTCGAACAGCATCGTCAGCATCCGCCGCCACAGGTCCAGCGCGCGGACGCGACGGTGCCTGCGCAGCTCGCCGCGCTCGGCCGCCGCCTCGTAGCCCTCGTAGGCCTCGCGGAACGCCGGACCGTAGAGATCGTGCAGGTCACCGACCTCGTCGGGCGAGAACAGCGTCCAGTGCGCGTCGGCCTCGACGCGCTGCAGGAACAGGTCCGGCACCCAGTTGGCGGTGTTCATGTCGTGGGTGCGGCGCCGGTCGTCGCCGGTGTTCTTGCGCAGGTCCAGGAACTGCTCGATGTCCAGGTGCCAGGTCTCCAGGTAGGCGCAGACCGCGCCCTTGCGCTTGCCGCCCTGGTTGACCGCGACCGCCGTGTCGCTGGCGATCTTGAGGAACGGCACCACACCGGAGGACTCGCCGTTCGTGCCGCGGATGTGCGCCCCCGTCGCGCGCACCGGTGTCCAGTCGTTGCCGAGGCCGCCGGCGTACTTGGCCAGCAGCGCGTTGTCGCGCAGTGACGAGAAGATGCCGTCGAGGTCGTCGCTGACGGTGGTGAGGAAGCACGACGACAGCTGCGGTCGGGTGGTGCCGGCGTTGAACAGGGTCGGGGTGGAGGCCATGAAGTCGAAGCCGGAGAGCAGGTCGTAGTACTCGATGGCGCGCGCGTCGCGGTCGTGGGCGTCGGCCTTGGTCAGGCCCATGGCCACGCGCAGGAAGAAAGTCTGCGGCAGCTCGAAGCGGGTGCCGCCGGCGTGCAGCAGGTAGCGGTCGACCAGCGTCTGCAGGCCGAGGAAGGTGAACTGCAGATCGCGGTCCGGGCGGATCGCGGCGCCCAGCCGGTCCAGGTCGAACGCCGCCAGCTCCGAGTCGACCAACCCGGCGCTGATCCCGTGCGCGACGCCGACACGCAGGACCTCCGGGTAGCGGGTCGTCATCTCCGCGTGAGTCGCCTCGGTGGGCACGTCCGCAAAGCTGGTGAGGACCTCGCGGCGCAGGGCGTCCAGCAGCAGACGGGCGCTGACGAAGGCGTGGTCGGGGTCGGTCTCGACCAGGGCGCGGGCGGCGAGCACCGCCGCCTGCCCGACGTCCTCGCGGGGCATGCCGTCGTGCAGGTCGCGCAGGACGTAGTCGAGCAACCGCTGGGCCGACGCGCCGGCCAGCCCGTCGCAGGCCTCGGCGATCACCCGGACCAGGCGCTCGCTGTCGAGGGGGGTGCGGCGGCCGTCGGCCTCGATGACGGTGAGGGGCTTGGCCCCGGCGGTGCTCGGCAGCGCGGGACCGGCCGCCGCGGCGCGCGCCTGCGCCCGCTCCTCGCGGTACAGGACGTAGCGGCGCGCGACCTGGTGGTGCCCGGCGCGCATCAGGGCCAGCTCGACCTGGTCCTGGATCAGCTCCACGCCGAGCGCGCGGGTGGCGCCGGCGTGGCGGGACAGCGCGGCTTCGACGCGCCCGACGAGCGCGTCGACCTCGGCGCGCACGCGGCTGGAGGCGGCGGCGTCGCCCTCGACGGCCATGAAGGCCTTGGTGAGCACGACCTCGACGCGGGTGCGGTCGTAGCCGACGGCGCGGCCGTCGCGCCGGACGACCGAGAGGTCGGCGGGTGCAGTGTGCAAGTTGGCGAGCGGTGGGGACAGCTGGGGCGGTGGGGTCACGGACCTCTCCTCGCGGATCCGGGCCTATGACCGGGTTCCACGGGGAGGCGACACCGACCGCCGGTCGCCCGCGCCAGCGGCACCACCGGTGTCCGGCGGACCCTCCCTCGGGGTCCCTCGGCCGCGTACGCCGACGGCGCACGCACCAGTGGCAGGTCTTCGGACTCACGAGCGACCGGCACCATTGCCGGGGGGCCTACTGGCGACCGCTTCCCAGACCGCCGAGGCGGTCCAGTGCTGGACCCCGTCCCCGCGCCCTCACGGGTCGCGGACGGGGTGGTCACGTTCGTTCTCGCACACCGCTGCGGGGCAGCCCCGGATTCTCACCAGGTTCCCTCTTGCGCCCCACCCCTCGGCCCGCAACCTGGGCCAGCGGGCGGGAACCGCCGGTCCCGACAGCCTATGACACGCATGCAATTCCAAGCAAGGGTGCAGCTCGTCCCGCCCCACCTCGAAGCAGATGTGGCTTCGGAGAGGCACTCGAGCACGCCGCTTGCGCTGCCACGCATCATCGGCAAGCGCTGAGCATCCCCGATGGGACCGAAGGGCGGCGACATCGAGGCAGCGCCCCGCCCCTGCGCCGGCGAGAACAGAACAGCGAGTCACTGCCGACGCACCGCGCCATGCCCACCGGTATCCCCGACGACCTTTTGGAGGCGCTCGTGGTGCTTCGTATGTCACGCGACCCGCCGACCAGGTGGTTTGTCATCGATGGCAACGAGCAGCGCACGGTGCGCTTCGCCCACGCATCATCGGATCGCTGATCCCGGCGGTCGCAAGGCTTGACACGCCCTGGCCTGCAGAGCGTCTCTGCCACCAGGTCGACACCACACGCCCTGCCCTACGTGAAGGAGTGACGTGATCAACGCCAGCCAACTCCCGCCCGCGCTCACCGTCGAGCACGCCGCCGAACTGCTCGGCATCAGCCGCCGCAGCGCCTACCGCGCCGCCGCCGCCGGGCAGCTGCCCTCCCTGCGGCTCGGGCGGCGGCTGCTGATCCCCACCGGGCAGCTGCTGGACCTGCTCGGCATCAACCAGCAGCAGGCGCCAGTGAAGGAGGCGGTGTAGTGGCAGGCCGGGTCTTCAAGCGGGGCAGCACCTGGAGCTACGTCGTCGACGTCGCACGCGGCTCAGACGGCGAACGCAAGCAGCGCAAGAAGGGCGGCTTCGCCACCCGGCGCGACGCCCAGCGGGCGTTGCGGGAACTGCTCAACACCGTCGACGACGGCAGCTACGCCGACCCGTCATCGCTGACCCTCGGCAGTTACCTCACCGACAGGTGGCTGCCGGTGATGCAGCCGCCGCGGCTGGCCGCGTCGACCTGGGCGAGCTACCGCTACGAGATCGGCCACCGGGCCATCCCCGCACTCGGCGCGGTCAAGCTGCAACAGCTCGAAACCTCCCAGCTCGACGCCTTCTACGCCCGGCTGCTCCGCGAGGGC
>Ga0136615_10000613_pt1 | contig 16485 bp, 19 predicted proteins | sample AntDrymUQ2882206_2_FD_106647 | JGI IMG/M metagenome (GOLD analysis project Ga0136615, IMG submission 106647) | Polar desert sand microbial communities from Dry Valleys, Antarctica - metaG UQ288 (22.06) | ecosystem: Environmental > Terrestrial > Soil > Desert | place: Antarctica: Dry Valley...
GAAGTCGCTCGCGAGCACATCTCGTTCTCGACGCAGCCCCTGGAGCACACCGACGGGAACGACCAGCTGTTCTTCGAGATGCTCGCCGCGGTCGGCGCTCCCGACATCCTCTGCTTCGCCACGGACTACCCACACTGGGATTTCGACGACCCCGAGTACATGCTCCGGCGTCTGCCCGACAGCTGGCGCGATCAGGTCATGCACGGCAACGCCGCGAGCCTGTACGGCGACCGACTCGGCCTCGTCGCCGCCTGACCGGCGGCCGATCGACGCATGGAGGCAGGCGTGAAGAATTGGCACGACATCGGAACCGTCGAACAACTTGAGCGCGACGGACGCCTGATCGCCCGGGTCGGTGGCCGTGAGATCGGTGTCGTCGCGACCCCGGACGGTCCGCGCGCCGTCCGCAATCGCTGTCCTCATCAGGGCGGCGCGCTATGCCGCGGCACCGTGGCCGAGCGTCTTGTGGGCAGCCCGGGACGCTACCAACTCGGCGGCATCACCATGCTGCGTTGCCCGTGGCACGGGTGGGAGTTCAGCGTCGAGAGCGGACTCTGCGCGGACGATCCGTCGATGCGCGTCGCCACCTACCCGGTCCGGGTCGACGACGGGCGCGTGCTGGTCGAGACGTGATCGCCGCCGGGCGTCGGTGTCACTGCTGCGCAGGTTCTCGAACCTCTTCGGCCTGGCGGGCGGCGAGGCCGTCGGGGGCAGCGCTTCGAAGGCACCGATCGGGTCGAGGTCGCCGCCATCGACATCACGTCACAGAACGGTGGAGGCGGCGTGGAGGGCGGGTTTGAAGAACTCGGTGGAAGTGATGGAGATCCTGGGAGCGTTGGCTCTCACCGGCACGTTGCGTGGCGCGGCGGAGCTGGCAGCCGGCCTGCACACGCCACGCTGCGAACATCAAGGCGCTGGACGCTTGCGGGTCGATCAGGCCGAAACGGTGTGGCGTAGAGGAAGCGGGCGTGCCGCGCCAGGTCAAGCAGAGGTCAAGCAGTTGCGGAACACAGCGACCGCCTGCCGCCGCCTGTGGTGAGCCGCCTGTGGCTCTGGGCGGCGAATGAGCGCTGGTGCAACACAGCGAGCGCATCCCGGAACCGCCTTACAAGCAGGAGGTCGCTGGTTCGAGCCCAGCACCGCCCATCGGCGTGGAGCGCCTCGTTGAGCGTCATCGACAGGGATCGGTCCACCGAAGGGGTGTGTCCATTGGCTGCTTGACGGCAACTTCGGAGCCACCCGTTCGCGACATACCCCACAGGGAGTAGGCGGCGTTACCGCGTGCGGGGGATGCGGACCGCGAGCGCTGTCCCTACCTTGGACGGCGTCGTGCTCTTGTCGCTCACCGCCTTTGTCCGCGCGCTCGCGCGCCACGATGCGGCGCTCGCGGTCGCGGTCGGCGTGCTGGTGGCCGCAGCCTGCCTGGGGCAGGGGCTCTCCTGGCTCGACGCGCTCGGCGGCGCTGCGCTCGCCGCACCCCTCGTGTGGCGGCGGCGGTGGCCGCTGGGGGTGCTCGCGGCGGTGTTCGGCGCAGCCCTCGTGTACCTGACGCTGGCCGAGCCGTCTCCGTGCTCGAGAGCATCAAGCGCGTCAGCGGCCAGGCGCTGCACGAACTGCGCGACGCGCTCGGGGTCCTGCGGGAGCCGTCCGAGGGCGACCCCATGGCCCCGACGCCCTCGCTGCACGATGTGCCCGAGCTGGTCCAGCGGGCCCGGGACTCCGGCCTCGCGGTCACGCTGCACATGGAGGGCGCCGCGAACGCGCTGCCGACCCCGCTGCAGCTCGCGAGCTACCGGATCATCCAGGAGGGGCTCACGAATGTGATGCGCCACGCCAGCGGGGCGCGGGCGACGGTGCGCATCGCGGTCGGTGGCGACGAGCTCCGGCTCGAGGTGTCGGACAACGGCACGGGGGCGCCCACGACGCTGAGCGGCTCGGGCTCCGGCTCGGGGCTCGAGGGCATGCGCGAGCGCGCGACGGCGGTGGGTGGCGCGCTCGAGGCGAGCCGGGAGGCGGACGGCGGGTTCCGGGTGCACGCGGTCCTGCCGCTCGAGCGGGCGCCCGCGTGAGCATCCGCGTCCTGCTGGCCGACGATCAGGTCCTGCTGCGCTCGAGCCTGGCCATGCTCATCGACCGGGAGCCCGACATGACGGTCGTCGGCGAGGCGGGCGACGGAGGCGACGCGATCACGCTCGCGCGCGAGCACCGCCCGGACGTGGTGCTGATGGACATCCGCATGCCGGGGACCGACGGCCTGGAGGCCACGGCGCAGATCCTCGGCGAGGCGACCTCGCCCCCCGCGCGCGTGGTGATGCTCACGACGTGCGAGCTCGACGAGTACGTGCTGCGCGCCCTGCGGCTCGGGGCGAGCGGCTTTCTCCTCAAGGGGGTCGAGCCCGCCGAGCTGCTCGACGCCATCCGGCTCGTCGCCGCCGGCGACGCGCTGCTGGCGCCCAGCGTCACGCGCCGCCTGCTCGAGCGCTTCGCCGCCCTGCACGAGCCCGGGCCCGAGCTGCGGCGCCGGCTCGAGGAGCTCACGCCCCGCGAGCTCGAGGTGCTCAGGCTCGTCGGCTCCGGGCTCTCGAACGCCGAGATGCCGACACGCTCGTCCTCAGCCCGCTGACGGCCAAGACCCACGTGAGCCGCGTGATGATGAAGCTCGCCGTGCACGACCGGGCACAGCTCGTGATCGCCGCCTACGAGAGCGGCCTGGTCACCGCCACGGGCGACTGGCGCGACCGGTGAGCGGCCTACCGCCCACGGAGTAGGACAGGTCACACCCGGGGGCCGACGACAGGACCCGGCCCGCGCTTCAGATTGTGGTGACACCCCGACGAAGAGGAGTCCACCATGATCGAAGCCCACCAACTGACCAAGCGCTACGGGGAGAAGACCGCCGTCGAGGATCTCTCCTTCACCGTGCGCCCCGGCATCGTGACCGGCTTCCTCGGCCCCAACGGCGCCGGAAAGTCCACCACGATGCGCATGATCCTTGGCCTCGACGCCCCCGACGTCCGGCCGCGTGACGGTCAACGGACGCGCGTTCGTCGACCATCCGGCACCGCTGCGCGAGGTGGGGGCACTGCTCGAGGCCCGCGCCATCCACACCGGGCGCACGGCCGCCAACCACCTGCTGGCGATGGCCGCCACCACCGGCATCGGCCGCCGCCGCGTCGAGGAGGTCATCGACCTCGTCGGCCTGCGCGAGGTGGCCGGCAAGCGTGCCGGGGGGTTCTCGCTAGGCATGGGGCAGCGCCTCGGCATCGCCTCGGCGCTGCTCGGCGATCCCCACACCCTGATCCTCGACGAGCCCGTCAACGGCCTCGACCCCGACGGCGTGCTGTGGATCCGCAACCTGCTCAAGCAGCTCGCCGACGAGGGTTGAACGGTCTTCCTCTCCTCCCACCTCATGAGCGAGATGGCCCTGACGGCCGAGCACCTCATCGTGGTCGGCCGCGGACGGCTCATCCGCGACATGGCGACGGACGACTTCATCGCCAGCGCCTCGCCGCGATCGGTGCTCGTCCGCTCGCCCGACGAGAGGCGCCTGCGCGACGTGCTGCTGGCCGACGGCGTCGGCATCGCGAGCACCGAGCCCGGTCAGCTGCAGGTGACCGGGATGAGCAGCGACGAGATCGGCTACCGCGCCGCGGACGCCGGCCTCACCCTGCTCGAGCTCTCCCCGGTCCAGGCCTCCCTGGAGGAGGCCTTCATGGCCCTCACCCGCGACGCGGTCGAGTACCGAGCGCCCACGACCCCCGAAGGGATCCCCGCATGAGCACCACCGCCGCCACCCTCACCCTGCCCGCCGCACGCCGGCCCGCCCGCCCGAAGCGCGAGAAGGTCACGCCCGGGCGGATCCTCAACGCGGAGTGGATCAAGTTCCGCCCCCTGCGCTCGAGCTGGCTCACCCTCGCCGCCGCGATCGCCGCGATGATCGGGATCGGCGCGGTGATCGGCTACACGTCGAGCACCGCGACCTGGTCCGACCTCGGCCCCGAGATGACCGCCGCCTCGAGTCCGCTGCAGGGCTTCTTCCTCGCCCAGCTGTTCATCGGCGTGCTGTTCGTCATCGGCGAGTACGGCACTGGCATGATCCGCTCGACGTTCCAGGCGGTGCCGCGGCGCTGGCCGGTCCTGGGCGCGAAGCCCGTCGTGTTCGGCGCCGTCGCGCTGGTGACGATGATGTTCGCCTCCTTCGCGGCGTTCTTCGCAGGCCAGGTCTTCCTGGGTCCCGACGGCCACGGCTCGTCGCTGGCGGACCCCGGCGTCCTGCGCGCCGTCGCCGGCACCGGCGTGTACCTCACGCTGATCGGGATCCTCGGCGGGGCGCTGGGCTGGATCCTGCGCAGCACTGCCAGCGCGCTCGCGGCGCTCCTGGGCATGCTCATGATCCTTCCCCTCCTCGTCGGCTTCCTGCCCGGCAGCGTGGGGGACACGGTCACGCAGTACCTGCCCAGCGAAGCCGGCGAGGCGCTCGCGACAAGCCTCGAGCAGCCCGGCCTCCTCGCGTCCGGGGCCGGCCTCGCCGTCCTCGCCCTCTGGGTCGCCGGCGCGCTCGCCGTGGGGCTCGCGATGGTCCGCCGCCGCGACGCCTGATCCCGGCCGGCCGGCAGAAGTCGCATCACGGAGCGCCCGCGGTCGTCGCGGGCGCTCCGTCTGCCGGCGGACGATGAGGCCGACCGGCGAGAAGTCTTCCTGACCGACCTGCTCACACTACGTCCATCTCTGCCGAGCCGCGCAAGCACGCCGGCCCAGGAGAACTGCGACCCGATCCAGCATGACCACCTTCACAGATCATTGGAACGTTGCCACGCTCTGATGGGAAATGCGCCTGGGCTGATGGGAAATGCGCCCGCGCTCAAGCGCCTGTGGGTTGGAGGCTGACTGAGTGTCCGAGGGCTTCGAGTTTGGCGATCAGGCGCTTGGTGGCGCGTTGGGAGAACGGGTCGGCGAAGAGCTCGAGGGCGGCGAACGGGCCGTCGGGCACGGGCAGCATCGCGAACGTGATGTCGAGCTCGGCGGCCTCGAGCAGCTCGAACAGCTCAGGGTCGGCGGTGGTCTGCGAGAGGGCGAGACGCAAGGCGGGCCGCTCGCGCGCGACGCGATCCAGCAGCAACGGCAGCAGCGCGGCGCTGACGCTCTGGAAGGCGAGCATGGCCATCACACAAGCCGACGAGAACCCGATCCGCGACCTCGTGGCGCTGGCGCAGGAGTCGCAAAGCGACCCTGAGGCTCTGCCGAACCTGCACACCGCCGAGACCCCGATCGTCAACGGCCGACGCCCTGGCGCCGGGCCGGCTCGTCGACCCCGAGCTCACCTCGCCGGGCGACGCGTCCTGGGCCGTGAGACCTTCGCGAAAGCCATGGCCGGCGCGCTCGCCTCTCCGCTTCGCGACGTCCTCACCACCGTGGAGATCGACGACATCCGCCTCGCGACCCCCGACGTCGCCATCGTGAGCTGCACCAAGACGGTCCACGATGGTCGATCCGGTGTCGATGCCCCGACCGCATTGCCGGCGACCGGGGCGCTCACCTACGTCACCCTCAGAAGCGACGACGGTTGGCGCATCGCCCTCGCGCAGACGACGCCGATCCTCACGGCGCCCCACCGATGACACAGACCTGGGGGACGCCTCTGGTTGAGGACCGAGGTCAGCGCTGTTCGCAGCGCAGGAGGAGCAGCTTCAGCGCGTAGGCGACCGTATGCGCACCCCGTCCAACGAGTCTGGTCCGCGGCGAGCGCTCCCGCCGAGCTCCTCCGCTGCCCATCTCCGTCCGATCTGGCTCCACAGTGCGGGCCCCGCGATCCTCGTGGCGGAGAAGCAGCCAGGGGCTCATGCAAGGTCAAGCACCTCGATGAGGCTGGCAGCAAGTCACGGACAGGTGCATCCGTCCGGTGAGCGCCGGCCTGCTGACGACGGCCAACGTCCGCCACGCCGACGCTGCAGTCGGCGCCAGCTGCGGTGCGGGCTTGTCGATCTTCCTCGCCGTCGCTCGCCGTCCGAACGCCCCACTCCGGGTACGATCCGGGCCGGGTGCCGGACGGATCGACACTTCTGCTGTTCGCCGGCACGAGCTTGGCGCTCTTGGCCGTTCCGGGTCCTGCGGTCCTCTATGTCGTGACACGTAGCCTCGACCAAGGGCGCGGAGCGGGGATCGTCTCGGTGCTCGGTGTCGAGACGGGCACGTTCGCCTACGCGCTGGCCGCCGCCGCCGGGCTCACCGGGCTGATCGCCGCATCGGAGATCGGGTTCACCATCGTCAAGTACGCCGGAGCGGCATACCTGGTCTATCTCGGCGTGCGCAAGCTGCTTGAACGAGAGAAGCCGCTGGAGGCTTCGTCAAGCGCTCGCTCGCGGCTCTTTCTCAACGGGATGCTCGTCCAGCTCCTCAACCCCAAGATCGCGATCTTCTTCCTGGCGTTCCTGCCCCAGTTCGTGGACTCGCGCAGTCCGATCGCGGTCCAGATCCTGGTCCTTGGGACGATCTTCACGCTGCTTGCCGTCCTCAGCGACGGCGCATACGTCCTGCTTGCCGGAGCTGTGGGCAGCCGGCTGCGCACCGGCCGACGCGCGAAGCGCGGGCTCGCGAGGCTGAGCGGCGGCGTCTTCATAGGTCTTGGCGTCGGCGCGGCCCTCTCGGGGACGAGCCACGCGCGCCCGTCTCATGGCTGAACCCCTCGCTCGCACGGATGGCGTCCTTCGGTCGGTGCCCGCCCGGCGCCTGCCCGTGCCGCCCGGAGGCGCTGATCACGCTCAGCCTCGCGATCGCTCCAGCAGGTCACGCGGGCCCCGGCGGCGCCACGATCCTCAAGCGCCGGTGACGCGCCGGCCAGCGGTTGACCAGGGCAGGCGTGGCGGTCCCGACGGTCCTCGCCGGCGAGCTGCCCCCGAAGCCGGCCGTGTGGAGAATCGCCGCGCCGCTGCTCGCCGCTGCCGGGCTGGTCGCAGCGGCGTCCAGCGGCGCCGGGGCACGGACGGTGCGCATCGCCGCGTGGGCCGTGGCCGGCGGCCTGCTCGGCCGCGCGGTCGTGTTCCTGCCGTCCAACTGCTCGGTGGCCTCGACGCGCCGTTCCACCGGCTCGACCTCGCCGTCTAGTCGCCCCTCTGCCTCGCCCTCGGCGCCGACGCCGACGCCGTTCTCTGGCGCACCGGCGGAGCCCGTTCCCGCGCGGTCATCGCGGAACCTGCCGTCGCCCCGTGACATCCATGCGCGCCCACCCTCGATCCCGACACCCCTCCACGAGCATGGTCTCGCTCGCTGGGCGAATGGCCGCCCGATGCAAGACGCCGACGATCGGAGTGGCCGATCACGAGGTCCGGACGACGGTGCCGCTAGATGAGGTGGTCACGACGCTCCTGCGTCTCGTCGGCGCCGACCGTCGATGCTCCCGCGACCGACATCGGCTCGCCGAGGGATCGCGTTCTGACGTCGGCCTGGTGCGCTCGGTTGGGATCCAGTTCCCGTTCGGCGGCGGCGCGCTGCTCGTGGCGCCGGTGCTGGAAGCCGCCGACCGCCGCCGGGTCTACCTCCCGCCGGGCGACTGGATCGACCACCGAAGCGAGGAGCGCCTCGCGGGCGGCGGCTGGATCGAGGTCGAGGCATGGAGCTTGAGGGCACTGTGTCGCGCCGGACATCCCCGGCGTCGTCAAGGCCGTGGCTGCCACCCGCCGGGGTCGACGCTCCAGCGCTCCTCGCTGGCGGAGAGCCAGCGGGAGTCGCTTCCCTCGGCAGCGCTCATCGTCGCGATCGCGAACCCGCCGCCCGAGGTGTACTGCTCGTACGCGAGCCTGCTCCCGTCGGGTGACCACGCCGGCCGAGCGCCGTCCACCGACGAGAGCTGACGAAGGGAGCGGCCGGAGCGCGAGATCCTGAAGATCTGGCCGTCCGCCGAGAAGGCGATGGCGGCGCTGCTGGGGGACCAGGTCGGGTCCGCAATCCCCGAGAGGCCGAACGGCCCGGTGGTCACGCTCTTGCTCGCGCCGGAGGGCGCCATCTGACAGACCTGGGAGCGCCCGCCCGACCAGCACTGGTAGGCGATGCGGGTCCCGTCAGCCGACCAGTCCGGGGCAGCGTCCGGGGCCGAGCTGGTCGTCAAGCGCCTCAGCTGGGAGCCCGTCGTCGTGATCGTGTAGATGTCTCCGGAACCGGCGCCGTCGTCCTGCACGAAGGCGAGCTTGGTCCCGTCAGGCGACCACGCCGGGTTGGATCGCAGTCGATCGCCGCGCCCGACCTGCCGGAGATCGCGGCCGTCGCCGTTCATGATGTACAGCGCCCGCCCGGAGCCCAGGCGCGTGGCCGGCCCGTCGAAAGCGAGCTTCTTCCCGTCGTGCGACCACGCGATGTTGGCCGGTGTCCGCACTGGACCTGTCGAGATCGTCTCGAACGTCCCGTCGGGCCGAAGCGTGCCGATCGAGTTCTCCTCCATCCCGAACAGGGGGGCGAAGGCGAGCTTGCCGTTCGCTCCCGGAAACGACGCCTGCGCAGGCGCCGCCGCAACCGCCACCACAACGGAAACCGCGAGAGCTAGGACAGGGACAAGGCGATGACGCACCGTTACCTCCGTGTTGACCGCCGCGCCCCACGCGCGGCGAGGGCCGATCGTAGGAAGCGCCTCCACGAGTGCATATCGAACGAACGGCCAGGCCGGCGAGCGATTCCGAACGGTTCCCGACTCCGGCCCGAGCCTGTCCTACACTGCCGCCTCGCGATGCCGCCCGACTCTCCTGAGCGCCCGCCGCACGGCCCTGCGTACCTGCGCCTACCGGTGCTCCCGCCCCGGGCGGTGGCGGAAGTCAAGTGGTGGCGTCATCTCGCGCGCGAGGTCAAGGAAGTGCTGGGCACCGGGGATCCATCCCGCATCCGTTCTGCGCTGAAGGCGGCGCGCGGTGGCTTCTATCCCAGCACGACCTCGCTGTACCCGCTCGACGGGCCGCATCGCAGCGACTACATCTCGGACCGCTGGCGTGAGCTCAGCTGGGTGATCAACTGGCCGGCGGCGGGCTTCCTCGACGACAAGCTCGCCTTCTTCTTCATGATGCGCCACTTCGGCGTGCCCACGCCGGAGGTCGTCGGCATCGTCATCCGCGGCCGTGTCCACCAGCTCGGCGCCGTGGAGCCGCAACCGGCCACGGAGTGGATGCCGCGGTGGGTCGAGGAGCGCGGTCGTCTCGTCGTCCGCCCCAACCGTGGTACCGGAGGCCAGGGGGTGCTCATCATCGAGGCGGGGCCCGACGGCGGGTGCCTCGTCAACGGCGAGGCGCTTTCCTGGGCGGAGCTCGTGCATCGCTTCGGTCGCAGCGTCGACCACCTGATCACGGCGTTCGTCGAGCAGGCGAGCTATGCCCGCAACGTCTTCCCCGAGTCCACCAACACGGTCCGCATCCTCACGATGCAGGACAAGGCGGGACAGCCCTTCCTTGCCGCGACGGTCCACCGCTTCGGCACGCCGAGCTCCGCGCCGGCCGACAACTTCATGAAGGGCGGTCTGAGCGTGCCGATCGACCCCGAGACGGGCACGCTCGGCGCGGGCATCCAGCGGTTCGGGCTGCAGAGCCACGACCGTCATCCGATCACGGGCGTTCAGCTGGCCGGAGCTCGCGTGCCCAACTGGCCGCACGTTCGCGACGGGATCCTCGCGGCGGCGAGCCAGGCCGCGTTCCTGCCCTTCATCGGCTGGGACGTCATCCTCACCGAGGACAGCTTCTCGGTGATCGAGGGCAACAAGAACTCCGACATGCAGGTCTATCAAGTCCACCGGCCCATGCTGCCCGAGGCGAAGATCCGCGAGTTCTACGCCCAACATGGGCTTGTCTCAGCCGCGCACTGAGCGCGTGCTGCGTCTCACTCTGCGGCCGCGTCTTGCCTGGCGGCGGTGGTGGTGCCGGCCAGTTTGCGCGTCTGCTCGCGGAGCATCTTGAACATGGCGCTCATGGCGGCACGGTGGGCGGCCACGCGCCTCACCGCAGAGAGGGTCCCACGCCTGGGGGTCTCCACCAGCAGGCTGGGGGAGTGGCGCAGCGCAGCCCGCTGACGCAGGATGCTGGCGTCCGCCTCCGGCGTGAGGGTCGGGTAGAGGCCGGTCTCGAAGCGCGCGGCGTCCACCACGGGCACGGCGTACCGGTTGAGCTGGCTCGAGAGCTGCTTGATCCGAGCATCGACGTCCAGGTGGAGCGTGGCGGGATTCGAGAACAGGACCTCGCTGGCTCCCGGCTCCTTGTACTCGTGGAAGTCGCCCAGCAGGTCCGGCTTGTAGTCGTGCATGACGCTGGCGATCGCCCTGGCCTCGGGCGTCGTGAGCTCCGTGTGATCCCGGTTGATGTCGACGCCGTCTGCGTTCTCGCGGCTGCCCGTCGCCAGCCCGTCGGGATTGGCGGTGGGGATGACGAGCAAGGTGCTGGAGCCGATGTCGCTCACCGCGTCGCGTGCCGCCTCCAGGCACCCTTCACGCCCTGCCGGCTCCGTGCCGTGCTGGGTGCAGACGAACAGCATGCTGCTCCCGGCGGCGATCTGCGAGCGTGTACGGGGAGCTCCCACCGTGACCAGCGAGATAGGGCGATCCTCTACCGAGCGGCCGATCTCGGAGACGGTGACCCGTTCGCTGGCCGCGTCGAGCGCGCGCAGGAACGACCGCTCCTCGCGTGGCGACGTCCACTTCGATCCGTTGCGTGACTCGAAGCCCGTCCGGAGCTCGGTGACGTCTGCGTCGTCGCCCTTGCAGCTCCCCGCCACGGCGGCGCTCAAGCCGAGCAGCACGACGAGCGCGACGATCACTGGCACCTTCACAAGACTCCACTTTAGAGACCGAGCTGTGGCAAGCGTCCGGATGACCCGCTCGAGCGGGCCATCCGGACTCGCTGCCGTCAGCAGGACAGGCGCTGGCCCGCCGTCATCTCGCGGTTCGCGCGGGAGTCGAGCAGCAGCCCGATGATCGGCTGTGCGGCCTGGGCCGTGGGAATCCTCCACGACCCGGCGTCGCGGATCGCGGTGACGCCGTGAAGCCCGAGCGTGCGCTGGGTGGCCTGGTACTGCGAGTCCGTCAGCCGGTAGCCGCACGGCGGGGCGCTGCTGTACGTACTCGGAGAGACGTAGTAGTAGCGCTGGTTGCCGGCCGCACCCTCGGCGATGGCACGTTGCGCTGCGGAGGCCGTCGTCGAAGCCAGCTCGCCCGACTTCTCCCGCATCATCTTCACCATCGCGTCGATCTCGATGCCCTGTGCCTTGACGCGCTGGAACGGCGACAGCGTGCCCAGGCGTGGCGTCTCCACCAGCAGGCTGGGAACGTGGCGCAGTGCCGCGAGCTGGCGCATGACGGTTTCGTCGGCATCGTGATCGCTGCTCGCGTAGATGCCGGTCGAGAAGCCGGCAGCCGACGCCGCGGGGATGGCGTAGGAGCGGTGCAGCGTGTTCGCCAGCTGCTGGATCAGGGGATCGACGTTGAGGTGAAGCTTGCCCGCCTCTGCGAAGAGGACCCGGCTGGCGCCGGACTGCGAGTACTCGTGCATGTCGCCGAGGAGATCGGGCTTGTAGTCACGGATCACCGCAGCCACCGCACGTGTCTCGGGCGTGGCGAGGTTCGAGTGATCGCGGTTGATGTCGACGCCGTTCGCGTTCTCGCGATCCGTGGCGACGAAGCCGTCGGGGTTGGCGGTCGGAACGATCAGCACGGTGCTCGCGTCGGTCGAGTTGGCGTGATCGCGGGCTCCCTGCAGGCACGCTTCGCGTCCCGCGGGCTCGTTGCCGTGCTGGCTGCAGACGAACAGCACGCTGCCGCCGGCGGCGATCTCCGCCTGCGTGCGCGGGGCGCCGACCGTGACGAGCTGTATCGGGCGACCTTCGACCGACCGTCCGATCTCGGAGACCGACACGCGCTCGCTGGCCGCGTCGAGACCGCGCAGGAAGGACTGCTCCTCGGACAGCGACGTCCAACCCGACCCACCGCGTGACTCGAAACCGGTCTTGACGCCCACCGCTGCCGGGGTGCCGGCTGCAGGTGGCGTGGGATTCGGAGTCGCAGTGGCTGCCTGCAACTCGACCGAGTCGACGATGAGGTTCCGGTCGCAGGTGCTCGACCGGTAGTCGTTCGTGAACGCTGCCTCAAGCGTGTGCCCGCCACGGGCCAGCGTGAGATCGGCGGAGTAGTCCGCGTACTTCGTGTTCGCGACCGACACCGACATGACCGAGCGTCCGTCGACGGTGACCAGCATGCTCGGCGCGCCGCCGCACTGCTCCCCGCGCGCCCGGACGACGAGCTTGACGCTGTCCTCCGCAGGGGAGATGGAGCGCGCTCCCGTGCCGTTGGACCAGATCTTCAACATCTTGCCGCCGCTGGCCGCTGAGTCGCTGAAGACCCTGCCGGTACTCGCGGGGTTCAGCGCAAGCGTTTCTCCTTCGATGGTCGTGGCGGCTTGCGCCGCAGCCGGAACGACGGCGAGGGCGATGGAGGCGGCCGCCAGCGGCATGGCATGGCGACGACAAGCTGCGGCGGTGCGAAGGCCCGCTGTGAGAGACATCGAAACTCCTGGTTTGGCGTTGACCACAGCGCCACCAACCCGGTTCTGCGTCGGCAGCCCGGCTGACTCCGAGAGTCCCGTGGCTTTGCGTCCCGCCCTCGCGAGCGGTTTGCCTTTGGCGACTGCTGCTCGTGAGGGGTCGCGCTGCGAAGAGCGCTCCGCCCCTTGGCCAGTCCTTCGGCCGGTGCGGCCGGACCTTGAAGCCGCGCGTCTGCGCGGCGACCGTCCGCGAAAGGACGCTGCCGCGCTCGTATAGTGTCCGGCCGCTCTACTTTGCTGAGCGTCACTCAACCTTCGACTCGAGGACGGTCGCCCTGCCACCCCACGAACTCAGTGCCGCGACTGCCGGCGCTCCGCACGGCTGATGCCGAGCACGCCGCTGCGGTTACTGCAGCGTCCGCTGAGCCGCTTCAACCGAGAGGTTCGCGACGGCTACGCCAACCGGGCGAGTGTCCCGTTGCGCCGGCAGCTGGCGGCCTGGCGACGCGGCTTCTACGCGAACCATTCGCTCATGTACGACTTCGACCGGTTCGGGTTCGACGCGTACGTCTCGGACCTCCAGCGTGCGACGAAGGTCGAGCCGTTGAACGATCCGGTCCAGCGCAATCTCCTCAACGACAAGCTCGTCAGCTTTCTCTTCCTGCGCTCGATCGGGGCGCCAACCCCTGAGGTCTACGGGTACACCAACGGCGAGCGGACCGTCTTCCTCGCCGAGCAAGACGAGCGCGGGGGAATCGAACGTCTGCTCGAGACGAAGCGCAAGCTCGTCCTCAAGCCGCGCGGCGCCTCCGGCGGAGACCGGTTCTGCCTCCTGGAGCAGCATGGCGACACCACCTCGGTGAACGGGCAGCCGGGCGGTGAAGTCCGCGGATGTCTCCAAGGCAGCGTCGTCATCTCCGAGTTCATCGAGCAGCACGAGTACGCTCGTGACGTCTATCCGCGGGCGACCAATACGCTGCGCCTGCTCACGCTGCGCGACAGCGACAGCGGCGAGCCGTTCGTTGGCACGGCGATCCACCGGTTCGGGACCGAGCGCTCTAAGCCCGTCGACAACACCCGCAAGGGAGGCTTGCCCGCGCGCGTCGAGGTCCAGACGGGGGTCCTCGGGCCGCTCGCCGCCATGCCGGGCTACTACGCGCCTGGCCACGTGCGCGTCCAGTGGCACGACGTGCACCCCGATACCGGCGTTCGCGTGAAGGGGATGAAGGTTCCGTACTGGGCGGAGATCGTCAACGAGATCCGCCGGGTGATGCTCTCGATGGAGGGGCTTCGCTGCGTCGGCTGGGACGTCGCCGTCACGCGCGACGGCTTCACCATCATCGAGGGCAACAACCGGCCCGACGTGATCATGCAGGTGTTCCGGCCGTTCCTCGTCGAGGAGCGGATACGGCGGTTCTTCCAGGACAACGGCGTCGTGACCGCGACAACCTAGGAGTTGAGGTCCGGGTCGTCCGCGGGCGCGGCACCCGCAGGCGGCGCCGGGACCGCCGTGGCCGCTGGCGCCGGCGTGACGTTGCCGCGCCGCCGCTGGAGCTTCTTACGCACCACCTGGACGTCGTTCGCCGTGATCTGGCGCGTGACGGCGAGCATCGCCACGTAGGCCACCAGCCCGACCAGTCCGCCTCCGACGAGCTCCAGCAACGTCAGTTCGTCGGTGCCGAACCGGCTGATCACCAACCCCATCACCACCGCCGCGGTCAGCCCGCCGGCCAGGGACCGAGCGATCGGGGCGAGCGGCAGGCCGAGCAGGCGCCAGCACAGGTAGAAGTGCGCAAGGGTGTAGAAGCCGAAGCTGATGTCGGTCGCTATCGCCGCTCCCACCAACCCGTAGCGAGGTATGAGCGTCGTCGCGGTGGCGACGGTGAGCGCCAGGGTGATGAGCGCGATGGGGATGCGCTTGCGAGCGCCGCCGTAGTAGTTGATGCTGAGGCTGAGCAGCGGAGCCACCCCCGAGAACAGGACGTACGGCGCCATCGCGCTGAAGATCTCCCCCGAGCGCTCGAAGCCGTCGCCGAGCAGGAGATCGATCAGCGGCTGTCCCCACAGGATCACCGGTGCGAGCAGCGCGCACTCGTAGAAGATGAGCAGGCGCAGGCCGCGGCTCAGCGCCCCGACCTCGGGCTCGTGGCCGGGCCGCCGCGCCATGCGCGGCGCGATGCCGCTGGCGACCGAGAGGCCCAGGTGCTGGAACAAGACGATGAGGCGGATCGGAGCCTGGAACAGGCCGCTGGCGACGGGGCCGAGATAGGCGCCCAGCAGGAGGATGTTCGCGTTCCCGCCGACGACGAACGCGGTGTCGACGACGAGGAGGGCACTCGCATAGCGGCCGACCCGGCGCACGGTCTCGCGCCGCGGGGGCCGGCTTGGGCGCAGACGAGGCCACCCCAGCAGTTGCAGCGTCAGCACGATCGCGAGTAGAGCGCCGGCCACGTAGCCGATGGCTCGCCCGAAGGCGGCGCCGACCGCCCCACCGCCGAGCAGAACCAGCGCGATGCTCGCCGAGACCTCGACGATCGCCTCGAACCCGCCGACCTTCACACGCATCATGCTCTGGCCCAGTGCGGTGAACAGGCCCATGAGGAAGATGCTCTGGCCCAGCGTGGCGAGCGCGATCACGCGCAGCGGCCACGCGAGCCCCGGTTGGCCGTAGGCGTCGGCGATGACTCCGGCCAGGACACCGAGCAGCAGGCAGACGGTGCCCGTGGCGACGACCTTGAGCTTGAGCGCATCGACGTAGAGCTCCCCGACCGCGTCGCGACGATCGCGCCGTTCTGCGGCGAAGCGCGATGTCGACGCCGAGATGCCGAAGTCGGCGGCGACGAGGACGATCACGCTGATGCTGGTCGAGAGCGCGAAGAGCCCGTACGCGTCGGGCTCGAGCGCCCTGACCAGGAAGAGCGTGAGGACGGCCGTGAGCCCGGCCGTGAACACGTGCGAGAACAGCGACGTGATCGTGTTGCGCGCGATCGAGTCCGGCACGATCGCGGTGGGCTGTGATCCGTGCTCGTCCCGCGCGGGACGACGGTTGCGAAACACTGGCATCAGGGCTTGACTCAGGGCAGCTACGGTCGACCGGCCGTCCTCGACGCCCCGACGCGGTGTGAGGCGATGGGTGTGCCAAGCGGACGAGGGCGAAAGGTTACCTCCCCACATGACCGGAGCCGATCCCGCCCGCGGCACCGGCACCGGCCCCGCGGTGCGGGGCCGGTCGTCGTTGCGCTGTGCGACGGAGCGACTACACGGTGCCCGAGTACGACCAGGTGCCGGTGAACGACGTGATGTCTCCCGACACCGAGCCGATCCCGTGGAAGTAGTCGTTCCGGTTCCACTCGCCGTTCGGGCCGTAGCGGCCCATGTAGCGGTAGGTGACGCCGCTGGGCTGCTCGTCCTCGTTGGCGTCGACCCACGCGCTGCGGATGCGCATGTCGTCGTCGGCCAGGTTGTCGCCGAACTCGTTGCCGTCGCCGTTGACGTTGTAGCTCGAGTTGCCGTAGCCCATGAGGATGTGCAGGCCGCGGAAGGCGGGGCCCCAGCGGTTCCACACGTGGGTCGAGCCGCTGCCGAGCGTGAGCACGTCGCACGAGTGGATCACGAGCCACTCGAGGTCCTTGTCGCCCCAGCGGGTCTGGTTGCGGTGCACGAACCCGTCGCCCTGGTCGTTGCCGGTGGCGAACCCGTCCGCGTTGCCGTGACCCTGGAACCACATCAGGTCGACGTTGTCGGCCCAGTTCGAGTCGTCGCCGCCCAGCGACGGATCGACGAAGTCGCTCTCGAACACGTCGTCGTCGCCCCAGTTGAACGCGATCGACGAGACGTCGGACATCTCGTCACGGAAGTCGTACGTGTTCGCGGACGAGTTCGGCAGGCCCTGCGAGTTGCCGATCCACTCCGTGGCGACGTCGATCGTGCCGCCGACGCTGGCCTTGGCGAGCGGCGACGCCTTGCGCCGCGCGGCGCGCGCGGCGCGGGC
>Ga0136615_10000616_pt1 | contig 16469 bp, 16 predicted proteins | sample AntDrymUQ2882206_2_FD_106647 | JGI IMG/M metagenome (GOLD analysis project Ga0136615, IMG submission 106647) | Polar desert sand microbial communities from Dry Valleys, Antarctica - metaG UQ288 (22.06) | ecosystem: Environmental > Terrestrial > Soil > Desert | place: Antarctica: Dry Valley...
GACCGATGTCGTGCCGAACCATATGGTCTCGGTCGATTCTCCGCCAGTCCCGGCTGCGGTCGCCGGACGAGCCATGCTGGTCCGGCGGTTGCAGATGGTCCCGGTGGAATGCGTGGCGCGGGGTTACCTCGCCGGCTCTGCCGTTGGGCCCGAAGATATTGAGGGACAACAGCTTGCACAACCGGTCTTTACTCCAACGACGAAAGCCGCAGTCGGCCAGCACGACGAGCCAATGAGCTTCGACGATGTCGTGGCCACCGTCGGCGCTGACCTGGCCGAGGCTCTTCGGGACCGGACCCTCGCGGTCTACTCGACGGCGGCTGACATCGCCGCCCGGCGGGGGCTCATCCTGGCCGACACCAAGCTCGAGTTCGGGCTCTCTGGCGACGGGACCCTGGTCCTCGGCGACGAGGCGCTCACGCCGGACTCGTCACGCTACTGGTCGGCGGCCGACTGGTCGCCGGGAAAGCCGCAGATCTCCTACGACAAGCAGTACGTACGGGACTGGCTCACCGGTGAGTCCGGTTGGGACCGGGCCACCGGGTCGCCGCCACCCGAACTCCCACCGCACGTCGTGGCCGGAACCCGGGAGCGCTACCTCGCTGCCTATGAACTGCTCGCTGGCGCCCCGCTGTCCGCCTGACCCCAACCCCCTTGTTCCTTGGTGATCTTGACCTTATTGCGGCGACACGCCGCGTACGGCCGCCGAAAACCACCATAAGGTCAAGATCACCAAGCGAGGACTGCCTGACTGTGGATATCTCCTGCGCGGGATCGCTCCTGGCGTCGAGGGTGTCCCGATGCCGATGCCACTCCCGATGCCGATCACCCGCGCCCAAGCCATCGAGCAGGGCTGGTCGCCGTGGCAGCTGCGCACCGGAACATTCGTACATGTGGCGCGCGATACTTATCTCCCGCCAGGAGACGACCACGATCTGATCACCCGGGCGCGTGGCGTTCTGCTCACCATGCCGCCTGGCTCGCTGATCAGTCATGACAGCGCTGCCCGCATTTGGGGAATCGACCTGCCGCGCGCGGCCGAATCCGAGCTGATCCAGGTGATCGCGCCGCGAGCTCTGCGCCCCAAGCATCGGGCTGACCGGGTCGTCCATGAGGCCGTACGACTCGGCCCCGCTGACGCCGACACCGTCGAGGGGGTGGCGGTCACTTCCCCGGCGCGCACGTGGTGGGACCTCGCCACTTCGCTCGCCCCGGCCGACCTGTTGGCGGTCACCGATCAACTGCTGCGCTCCTGGTCGCCGCGGTTGCTCCTCGAGCGGATGCTGTCCGAGCACACCGGTGACCGCGGTGCGGTGCGAGCCAGGGGTGCGCTGCGATACGGCGACTCTCGGGCCGAGTCGCGGATGGAATCTGTGCTCCGTTGGGTGCTCATCGAGGGCGGGTTGCCGGCGCCCGAACTTCAGCACGTGGTCGTCGACACGACCGGGTTCATCGCCCGCGTAGACCTCGCGTACCCGCTGCACATGATTGCGATCGAGTACGACGGCGCCGTCCACCGAAACTCCGATGTCTTCATCCAGGTTCTGCGGCGGCAGAATCGATTGGTCGCAGCTGGCTGGACGGTCCTGCGGTTCAGCGGGTCGGACGTCCTGTCTCGCCCGGCGGACGTGGTCTCGCAGGTTCTCCAGGCCCGCCTGGCTGCCGTCCGTACGCGCGCCGCCAGCTGAATCCGACGACCCCGCCGCTAGTTTGGTGATCTTGACCTTGTGGTGGTTCTTACGCGCCGAGCAGGGCGTGTCTCCGCAATAAGGTCAAGATCACCAAAGTTCAGGGGCAGAAGTTAGGGTTCGCGGTTCGCCCAGCGTTCTCCGGAGGTTCACGTGCGCGATGCGGTACGGGGCGCAAACCCGATCAAGCTTTCCGACCGGCACGCGACGATGCATGGCCGGACCATCCTGGTGCTCGGTGGTGGCGGTGCGCTGGGCGCCTACCAAGCCGGTGGCCTCCTTGCCCTGCTCGAGGCCGGCGTGGTTCCAGACGCGATGTTCGGCTGCTCGGCGGGGGCGCTGAATGCTGCCTTCCTGGCCACCACGCCGACCGTCGACCGAGCTGAACAGCTTCGAGACTGGTGGCTGGATCCCCGGACTCAACACCTGCTGGCTCCAGCCGGCTGGTCTCGGGTACGCGGGGTTGCCCGCTCGATCACCGCCGGTGCGCGGTCGTTGCTCGACCCGGTTCCGCTGCGCCGAATCATCGAGCAGCAGATCCCGGCGCATGACCTGAGCGAACTCCGCATCCCACTGACCATCACGACGACGTGCCTGGATTGTTCGGCGCCGCGCCATCACCGCCACGGCCCGATCGCCGACGCCTTGCTCGCGAGCAGTGCCCTTCCGGGGCTGTTTCCGCCGGTCCTTCTGCCCGCGGGAACGGATGCTGCCATGCACGCCCGTTGCTGCACAGACGCGCATCTACACGTTGATGGAGGGGTGCTGTGCGGCGTGCCGCTGACCGCCGCACTGGCAACCGCCGGGCCGCACGACCGGATCATCGTCATGGATTGCGGTCTCGCGCCGGTCACGTGGACCCACGGCCGGTGTGCCGCTGCATTATCGCCGGGGCTCATTCCCGGCGCGGCCGTACCGGGAGAGCCCGGCAGCCAGGTGAGCGTCGCGTGCGGGTTGGCACCGGTGGTGGCCGGGCGACGTTACGTCGCGCCGGTCGAACAGGGTCGGGGTCTGGTCGAGGTTGTACTCAGGGCCTTCACTGTGGCGCGGTCCGTGGCAAACCGGGTCGAGATCGCCAACTCGGTGAGCGACCCACGGGTCCTGGTGCTGCCGCATGTAGCCGACGCCTGGGCCACCGGCTTGTTGAAGGACCTACCCCGCGGACCGCGCGACTTCCGGAGCGCGCGGGCGCTGGCCGATGCCGGTCATGCGGCGACGTTGCAGCGGCTGCGCGGAGGGGCCGCTGGCCACAGCTCCATCGACCACAGCTCCATTGTGCACTGCACGCGGCACCTCGACCCCGTGCCGCTGGACGTCTCGCGCCGCCGTAGCCAGCCAGACCGCTAGTGCCTGGTCACCGGTCGGTGGCCCCTGGAGCCCAGTCGTTGGGCGCGGTTCCCTAATCGCCTCGGCGGCCATCGAGACGACAGCCGGAACAACTCGTCCGGAGTGCTGGGCCAGCCACGGCAGCCCGCGGAGGCACAACCACCGCGCCCGCCGAGATCGACTGGGCCCGGGCGGCATGACAAGGAGATCGGCCCCCTCGTCGGAGTACTGAATGCGGCCTGGCGGTCCAGCCGGGTCGCTACCAGCCAAGATCTGCCACGCGCTGCGAGCAATCGCACGGTGACCGGCTGGCGAGGGATGAATCCCGTCCACCGCCCAAGCCCCCGGATCGGCCAACTCCGGGACACCGGCCAGATCAAGGATCCGCACGTAGGGGTCTCGTACCCGGCTCCCGCTCTGTCTGCGAGCCGCGCCGCTCACCGCGGCATCGACAGCGTTGTTCACGGTGGTCAGCCGAGCCCCCAACGCCCTGCGCAGTCCGATCGGCAGACGGAGGACAGCGCCTGGGTCATGCCATCGGGCAACCAGCACCGAGGCACCGCTGTCGACGAGGCCCTTCACGAGCACCTGCAGGTCGGCTGTGAGCTGCTCGGCCGACAACCCGCTACGGATGACGTCGTTGAGCCCAACCATGACCGTGGCTAGTTGCGCCTCGGTGGCGATGGCGGTGGGCAGCTGATGTCGCCGAACGTCGCGGACTCGCGCTCCGGCCCTGGACAGATTGACCAATCGCGACCCGGGCAGGACAGCACACAGCAGAGCGGGCCAGGTCTGTTCGGGGCAAGTATCGAGCCCGACACCTTCCCCGCAGCTGAAGCTGTCGCCCAAGGCAACCACGGTCACGCTCATCCCGACCGCACCCGGCGATCCCTGGCTGGCACGGCCTTGGCCTTCTGGCGGTTTCCACGGAAACCGCCAAGAACTGGACCGGATGGGAGGAGTGGCTTGGCCGCTGGCGCCGGCAGGTTGTGCGCGCGGAGGAAACCGGACACTGTTCTCGCCCACGGAAAGTGCTCGGCACGTGTGCGAGCGGCCGCTTCCCGGCGGGCAGGGGGTACGGCCAGCTCCCGTACGACGGCGTCAGCGAAGGCCTCGGGGCGGCCATTGGCGCTGCGACCCGCTGAGTCGCCGATCACCTCCGGCAGCGCCGATGCCCGGTTGACGATCACGCTGGTGCCGCTGGCCAACGCCTCGAGGGCGGCCAACCCGAAGGTTTCCACCGGGCCCGGCGCCAACAACACATCGGCCGAGGCCAGCAGCCGGGCCAGGTGCTCCCGCTCGGACAGGTAGCCGAGGAAGCTGACCGGGAGCCCCGCCGATTGCCGTTCCAACGCCGCCGACATCGGCCCGGAGCCGGCCACCAACAACCGGACCGAAGACCCTCGGCGGACCAGTTCGGCCACGGTCTCGATCGCCAGCCCTGGTCGCTTCTCACGGGACAGTCGGCTGGCCATCACCAGCAGATGCTGAGCACCGCCCAACTGCTGCTCGCGCCACACGCTGTCGGAGTTCCGCGGATGCAGTCCGCCCAGATCCACACCGAGGGGCACCTGAACAAGTTGCGCCGCAGGGATTCGCTCGAATTCGGCTGCAGCCCAAGCCGTCGTACACAGGACGACGTCGAACCGCGCCGCCAACTCGTCGTTGTACCGCTCGGCCATGGCCTTCAGCGGCAGTTGTCGTGGCAGCCACTGCTCCAGCCAGCGATCGAGGCGTTCATGACTGACAACCAGACTGCCAACGCCGCGGTTGCTGGCCCAGCGGCCCAACCCGCGAAGGGTCGTACGGTCGTGCACCTCTAGTCGGTCGGGTGCCAGTTGGTTCAGCAGTCCGATGAGGTTCTCGCCGCCGCGAAGGACTCGATACCCGGTCCCGGGCAGAGCCTGGGACCGGCGCAGCAGCTGCCGACCCCAGGGCATCCAGAGGTCCTGGTCGATCGATCCGGGCAGCACCTGGATCACCTCGTGACCGGCCTGCGCGTACCCGGTGGCGAGGTGGCCGAGGGTCGTACGCAGTCCGCCGGAGCTCGGCGTCACGAAGTTCGCCACCTGCACGATCCGGCTCATGACTGCCCCGCTTGCTCCGCTCCTCGCTCGTTCCTGCTGCGATGCTCACTCGCTCTCGGCTCATGCGGCGCCGGCCAGCCGATAGTGCTCGAGAAGCTGGTCACCGATGACCGACCACGACCGTCCCTGCACGGACCGGTGGGCGGCCATTCCCATGACCCGGAGCTGATCGGGATCAGCAATCAGGGTGCTCACAGCCGTCCGCAGCCCCTCGGCCGAGCCAGGGTTGAAGAGCAGGCCATTCTCGCCGGGTGACACGAGGTCCAGCAGCCCGCCGGCCGCGGCGGCGACCACCGGGACGCCACTGGCCAAAGCCTCCTGGGCGGCCTGACAGAACGTCTCGTTGGCACCCGGGTGTACGAAGACGTCGAGCGAGGCGAAGCTGGCCGACAAATCGGCACCATGCTGCAGGCCGAGGAAATGTGCGCCGGGCAATTTCCGGGTCAGCGCCGCTCGGCGTGGTCCGTCCCCGACGATGACGACCTGGACACCGGGCATATTGCCGAGGCTGGCCAGCAGGTCGACCTGCTTCTCCGCGGCCAGGCGTCCTATGTAGCCGACCAGCAATTCTCCGTTGGGCGCGAGTTGGGCCCGTAGCGCGGCACTGCGCCGATGGGGGTGGAAACCAGTCAGGTCGACACCCCGAGCCCAGCGATGGACCCCTCCGATTCCGTGCCGCAGCAGCTGTGCGACCGCGTCACGGCTGGGAGCAAGCGTCCGTTCAGCAAGTCCATGGATCCGCCGGATCCAGTTCCAGAGTGGACGCTGCATGACTGCGCAGCCATAACGGACGGCGAAACCGGCCAGATCGGTCTGATACACGGCAACCGCCGGTACGGCGAGCGCCCTTGCCACATAAGCAGCTTGAGCTCCGAGGACCGCGGGCGATGCGAGATGAACGATGTCCGGTTGGAAGTCCTCCAGCGCGCGTCGCAGTCCTGGCCAGGGACGCGAGACGCGAAAGTTGGCGCCCGGTAACGGCACCGATGGGCTTCGAAGCACCGAAACGTTGCCGTGCACGGTCGTTCCTGGTCCGGGTGCGATCAGGAAGCTGGTATGTCCGCATTGCTCCAGATGCTCGATGGTTCGCAGTACCGAGTTCGTGACACCGTTGACTTGCGGCAAGAAGGACTCGCTGATGACCGCCACGCGCATACCTTCACGGTGCCCGATTCGGGCGCTGTTCCCGGCGCGATGTGCCGCGATCGGACAAGAGTTAGGCAACCAGCGACACGCCGGGTGAGCATCGGATGCCAGACGTTCATCTTCGCGTTCGTCGCAGCCGGATGCCCGCTCTTCGTTAGGCTCATGAGGTGACCCGGGTCGTCGTCGATGTCATGCTCAAAACAGAGATCTCCGACCCTCAGGGGCAGGCCGTTCTCAGCGCGCTGACCAAGCTCGGACACCAAGGCGTTCAGGCCGTCAGACAGGGCAAACGCTTCGAACTCGAGGTTACTGATCCGGTTGACGAGGCAGCGATCCGCCAGATCGCGGACACGTTGCTGGCCAACCCGGTGATCGAAGACTTCTCCGTCCACGTCCAGACCTCATGACCGCATCAGCGCAGGACGTAGCCGGCGATCTCGCAGACGTACGGATCGGGGTGGTGACGTTTCCGGGTTCGCTGGACGACGGTGACGCCGCCCGGGCGGTACGCCTGGCCGGGGGCAGCCCGGTCGCACTGTGGCACGGCACCCATGATCTCGAAGCGGTCGATGCGGTGATCCTGCCCGGCGGTTTCTCCTACGGCGACTACCTGCGCGCCGGGGCCATCGCCAGCTTCTCGCCGATCATGCGAGAGATCATCGATGCAGCCACACGAGGGCTTCCAGTCCTGGGTATTTGCAACGGCTTTCAGGTTCTCTGCGAAGCGGGTCTGCTCCCCGGGGCACTCACACGCAACGCGCACCTGCACTTTCGCAACCGCGACCAATGCCTGCGGATCGAGGCCCGTACGGCCTGGACCGGGGACTTCGAGCCTGGCGCGGAGATCGTCGTACCAGTGAAGAACGGCGAAGGACGGTACGTCGCAGGCGCCGAGGTCCTGGCTGCGGTCGAGGCCGAGGGGCGAGTCCTGGCGCGCTATGTCGGCGCCAACCCGAACGGATCCTCCCGCGACATCGCCGGAGTCACCGATTCGACCGGGCGGATCGTGGGGCTGATGCCGCATCCGGAGCACGCCGTCGAAGCGCTCACCGGACCGAGTACGGACGGACTGGGTTTCTTCACCTCGATCCTGGCCTCGATCCTTGGCGCGCGGGCGGTTTCGACCGGGTGAAGATCGATACGGTCGAGGCCGCGGGCCGGACGCCGGACCAGGAGCAGCCGCATGCCGCCCTCGGACTGCGCGGAGACGAGTACCAGCGGATCAGAGACATCCTGGATCGCCGGCCGACCAGCGCGGAACTGGCGATGTACTCGGTGATGTGGAGCGAACACTGCTCGTACAAGTCATCGAAGGTCCACTTGCGACCGTTCGGAGACCTGCCGAGCTCCGAACGGCTGATGGTTGGGATCGGGGAGAACGCCGGAGTCGTGGACATCGGTGACGGGTACGCAGTGACCTTCAAAGCCGAATCGCACAACCATCCGTCCTACGTGGAGCCTTACCAGGGTGCGGCCACCGGAGTTGGCGGCATCGTCCGCGACATCCTGACCATGGGCGCGCGACCGCTCGCGGTGATGGACCCGCTGCGGTTCGGCCCTCCTGAGGCAGCGGACACCGCACGGGTGCTGCCCGGAGTCGTGGCCGGTGTCGGCGGCTACGGAAACTGTCTGGGCCTGCCCAACATCGGCGGTGAGCTGGTCTTCGACGGCTGTTACGCCGGAAATCCGCTGGTCAACGTGTTGTGCGTTGGCGTCATGCGGCACGAGGACATCAAGCTGGCAAGGGCACCCGGACCAGGCAACGCCGTGATCATCTTCGGATCGCGGACCGGTCCGGACGGTATAGGTGGCGCCAGCATCCTGGCCTCGGAGACCTTCGAGGACCAGAAGCCGACCAAGCGGCCGTCGGTGCAGGTCGGGGACCCGTTCACCGAGAAGCTGCTGATCGAATGCTGCCTGGAGATCTTCGCTGCCGACCTGGTGGTCGGGATCCAGGACTTCGGAGCGGCCGGATTGTCATGTGCCACAACGGAGCTAGCCAGTGCAGGGACTGGCGGCATGCACGTCGTCCTGGACGAGGTGCCGTTGCGGGACCAGACGATGACGTGTGAAGAGATCCTGATGAGCGAGTCGCAGGAGCGCATGTGCGCCATCGTCGAACCGGACAAGGTCGACGGTTTCCTCGCCATCTGCGCCAAGTGGGAGGTGCGGGCCGCAGTCATCGGAACGGTGAACGACAGCGGCCGGCTCACCGTGGAATGGCGAGGTGAGCAGATCGTCGACGTACCCCCACGCACCGTCGCCCACGACGGTCCGGTGTATGAGCGACCGCTGTCCCGGCCGGACGACCAGGACGCCCTGCAGGCCGACACCCCCGATCGGTTATCCCGACCATCGTCAGCGGACGAACTGCGGGACACGTTGCTGGGCTTGATCGCTCACCCCAATCTGGCTGACAAGACCTGGGTGACAGAGCAGTACGACAGCTACGTACGCGGCAACACCGTCCTGTCCCAACCCGAGGATGCCGGCGTCCTGCGGATCGACGAACAGACCCATCGCGGGATCGCCCTGTCCACCGACGGCAATGGCAGGTACGGACGGCTCGACCCGTACGTCGGGGCGCAACTGGCTGAGGCCGAGGCCTACCGCAACGTGGCGGTCACCGGCGCTACCCCGATCGCGATCACCGACTGCCTGAACTTCGGCAGCCCGGAGGAGCCCGGTGTGATGTGGCAGTTCGCCGAGAGCATCAGGGGAATCGCCGATGCCTGCCGGGAACTCGGTCTTCCGGTCACCGGCGGCAACGTCAGCTTCTACAACCAGACCGGTGACGTTGCCATCCACCCGACCCCGGTGATCGGGGTTCTCGGCGTACTCGACGACGTACGCCTCCGGCTGCGACAGGGGTTGGGCCGCGCGGCCGGCGAACAGATCGCCCTCCTTGGCACGACGCGCGCGGAGTTCGGTGGCTCGCAGTGGGCCGGGATCATGCACGGTCATCTCGGCGGGCTTCCGCCGACCGCCGACCTGGCCGCGGAGGCCCGGCTGGCCGGCGTCCTGGCTCAGGCTGCCGCACGCCAGTGGCTCACCGCGGCTCACGACGTCTCCGACGGTGGACTTGCGGCCACGCTGACCGAGTCAGTGCTCCGGTACGGCGTGGGTGCGCAGATCAGCTTGCCCGGGGATCGGTTCGTGGCCCTGTTCAGCGAGTCCGCCGGACGAGCACTGGTGGCCGGGACCGCGTACGGGCTGGCCGCACTAGAGGTGGCCTGCACCGAAGCTCGGGTTCCCGTGACCCGGATAGGGACGGTCGGCGGCGACGAACTCGCTATCGACGGCGTGACCCCGATCCCGCTGGCGGACCTCCGTACGGCATGGACCGACGCCCTCCCGCGTCTGTTCGGAGCCGCCACGCCGCCCTGACCGGGTCACGTCAGCCGGGTCGACCGTTCGGGCGGCACGGGTGGGCGAAGCCCAAGTGCGGCGAGTTCCAGTTGCGCCAGAGCGAGAATCTGGGTGCTGTCACCGGACCGCAAGGCCGCCGCAGGCGCAGGGCCAACACTCGCCAGCTCCCTCAGCGGGCGATGGATCAGCGCTCGCAGCGCGAAGAGCTCCACGTCATAGATCATTCGCCGGGCGGCGGCTGCCTCCCGGATCCACCGCACCCGCGTCGGCAGCCACCGGAAGGCCGCCCATCCGATCGGCAATACCGCGATCACCAAGGCGAGCCAGAATGCCAGCGTGGCAACGACGTCTTGCTGCGTCTGCCCAGCTTCCCGAAGGCCGTCTCCGACGCCTCCGACTAGGTCGAAGGGGGCCTGCAACGCGTCGCCAGCGACCGGAACGTCCCCTACAACCGCGCTCACCTCGTTCATACTGTCGGTCAAGCCGCGGCCAGCATCCTCCAACAAGCGACCCGGTCCTGCCAGGGCGCTGACCAGACCGTGGAGGAAGCTGGCAATCAGAATCCACGCGACACACCAGGCCAGCAAGGTCAGATCTCCGAGTTGCTGGCGAACCCGGTGCAACGGCGTCTGTGCGTAGAGCCTCATGCGGAACATTCTCGTCGTCCACCGGTCAGATCGATTCGGACGGCGCTGACGAGGCAGCTGCGTCGCCAGTCACGCTGGGCAGCTCGGCTCCGCCGAGTCGAGGCCCGCCAGCCCTACCCGTCAGCCGCCGCAGAGGGGCAGCGTGCGGCGGATCGTTTGATAGATCCCGTGCGCCAAGGGCAATCCGACGATCAGCCAGGACACCACGAACTCCGACGATCATCCGAGTCGGGGACTGGCTCACCCACATTGGCGTTGGCCCTGCGTCGAGCGCTTCCACACAGCGGTGACGGGTCGGTCTGTCTGTCCGAGCGGAATTCACCTGGCCGGAGAGCTCAGGCCGCTGGGCCGATGCCCTGCGCGTTCATCTCTTCGATGATCTTCGACGACTCGTCGAAGCCGATGACCACGATCGCATCCGGGTTGAAGTCAGCCATTTGGGTGACCTCGGTCCGGTACGAGGTGGCCAGCGGGTCGTAGATGATCTCTTCCGGGACCTGCTCTTCGGCCAGACCGCTACTGATCAGATTCTCCCGCAGGTTCGCGGCCAGGCCCGTTCCGTACGGGTCATTCAGGGCGATGATCTGCACGCTGGCGTTGCCATCGTCGAGGATGATGTCGGCCAGCGCACGGGCCTGCAGAACGTCCGGTGGTGCGGTCCGGAAGTACAGGTTGCTGTCGTTGTAGGTGGTGAACGCGTCGGAGGTGTTGGCCGGCGAGATCTGCATGACTCCGGCACCGGTGATCTTGTCGATCACGCTGAGGCTGACACCGGAGGACGCGGCACCCAGGATGACGTTGACCCCACCGTCGATCAGCCGGTCCACCGACTGGTTCGCGGTGTCGGTCGAGGTGTCACCCGAGTCGCTCTCGATCAGCTGGACCGGCGCGCCCAGCACACCACCCGCAGCGTTGATGTCATCGATCACGAGCTTGGCCGCCGCGACCTCTGGTGGGCCGAGGAAGGCCAAGCTGCCGGTCAACGGCAACAGCGTGCCGACGACCAGCGGACCGCCGGTCGGTTCAGTGGCGTAGTCCGGAGCCGCCGGCGGCGCGACCGTGCTCGCGTTCGCCTCATCACCGCCCAGCACGTATTCGGTCGCGTCGGCGTCGATCGCGTTGTCCTCGCCGAAGGCCAACACCCCGAAGGAGGCCGCCGCCGGCTCACCGGGATCGGTGAAGGCCAACGGGCCGGACAGACCATCGAAGTCGACATCCCCGTTGGCCTGCAGGATCACCAGGCAACTGGCGAAGTCGGTGCACTTCTCACCACCACTGGTGATCCCGTTCACGAACGGGCCGAACGTCGTCGCCTGGTTGGTCCGGGCCTGCTCCGCGGCCAGCGCGGCGACCACCACAGCGTCGTAGCTCTCCGCAGCGTAGTTGAAATCGACCAGCGCCGGATCGACCGCGAGCAACCGCTCGGTGAAGTCGGGCGAAAGCTCGGTCAACGGCGTGGTACCACGCATGTTAGCCAGCGAACCCGGCTCCGAGAACTTCTCCCCCAGGGCATTGCCCATGTTGCCGTCGGAGCCGTAGACGTTGACCTGCTTGGCCTCATCAGTGGCTCCGCCGCCGCCGCCGCCGCTGTCACCGCCTCCTGAGTCGTCACTGCCGCCACACCCGGTGGCAGCAAGCAGAAGGGTGGTAGTTACGGCGGCGATCCGCCCCAGGTTCCGTTGCGCCATCCCGGGCACTCCCTTGCGTCCATCCGAGTCCCGACCGGTCTGCTCCGGTCGTAAACCCGATGCTGCCGCCTGACCCCGGTGGCGGGCTTGAACAATGGTGCTCGCAAGGCTCCCCGCTCAATCCCCAGCAGTGGGCTGAGGCCGCGGGACAAGCGCCTGCAAAGCCCTCGATCCGACTACCCTCGAGCGCTGCGTGGACGGCGATCCTCGGTGACTGCTGATGAGCGCCCGCAGCGCGGAGGGAGTCTGGCCCAGAGTGCGGCGCATGGTGCGGGTGAGATGGGCATGATCGGCGAACCCAAGATCCGCGGCGACCCGCGCCAAGTTGTGCTCGCCCTGCATCACCCGCTCGAGGGCCAGCTCTATGCGCAGGGCAGTTCGGAACTGGGCCAGGGCGTGCCCGGTCTCCGCACGGAAGAGCCTGCTGAGATGGTGCGGGGAACACCCGAGCATCTGCGCCAGGTCGACGACCCGCCCAATCGTCGGGTCGGCCACCAGCGCTGCGCGCGCTTCGTCGGCCAACCGGCGGCGGTCACGAGCCTGAGGACGTCCGGCATGCCAACGGCCCGGCTCAGCCTGTTCCAGCGCCGCGACGAACAGCGCGAGGGCTGTCTCCTCGACGGCCAGTGAGTCCGTGTCATCCCGCCAGCACAGGGCGAGCAGACGTCGGTGGAGCCACGAGACCTCGCGGGTGCGAGGGGACAGGGCAGGCAACCCGCTGACTCCTCCGAGGGAGGCCAGCACCTCCTCGGACAGGAAGACGCACGTGTCGAGATCACCTCCCGGGCGAGGATGGGTGACTTCCACCACGTGCTCGGGCGCACCGAACAGGCACACCGTCGGATCGGCGAACACTTCGACCGCACTGCCCTCGACCACGCTGCCACGAAGCAGGAACGATCCAGACCGCACCAGGCACAGCTCGTACATGCTCGATCCGACGAGTTCCTGCACCGAAGTCGTGCCATCCCCGGGGCAGGCGATGCTGGTGACCGATACGTCTGCTCCGGTCAGCAGCGCTTGGGTGGCTCCGCTCACGTCGTCCCCTCCTGGCAAACAGTCTCCGTCGTCGGCAAGCCGGGCGCCATCCCGGTCCCGCGGTCACGACGCCTGCAACATAGGGTTTTCCCCATGGTTCATGAGGTACGTGGTGTCGTTGCCCGCGCCCAGGGCGAGGCGGTGACCGTTGAGACGGTTCTCGTCCCGGACCCAGGACCCGGAGAGGCGCTGGTGGACATCCAGGCCTGCGGGGTCTGCCACACCGACCTGCATTACCGGGAAGGCGGGATCAATGACGACTTCCCGTTCCTGCTCGGTCATGAGGCGGCCGGCACCGTGGCCGCGGTCGGAGAGGGCGTCACCAACGTCGAGCCCGGCGACTACGTCATCCTCAACTGGCGCGCGGTCTGCGGTCAGTGCCGCGCCTGTCTTCGCGGCCGCCCGTGGTACTGCTTCAACACCCACAACGCCACGCAGAAGATGTCCCTGGAGGACGGCACCGTGCTGTCTGCGGCGCTCGGCATCGGTGCATTCGCCGAGAAGACTTTGGTCCACAGTGGACAATGCACGAAGGTCGACGCTGCTGCACCGGCAACAGCTGCCGGTCTCCTCGGCTGTGGCGTCATGGCCGGCCTGGGTGCGGCCATCAACACCGGCAACGTCACCCGCGGAGACACCGTTGCGGTCTTCGGCTGCGGCGGTGTCGGGGATGCTGCGATCGCCGGAGCACGGCTGGCCGGAGCACGAACGATCATTGCTGTCGACATCGATGATCAGAAGCTCGACTGGGCCAAGGGTATGGGCGCGACGCACACTGTCAACTCGTCGAATACCGATGCGGTGGAAGCGATCCGGGAGCTGACTGACGCGTTCGGTGTAGACGTGGCCATCGATGCGGTCGGCCACCCCGAGGTCTACAAGCAGGCCTTCGAGGCCCGTGACCTCGCCGGTACGGTCGTGCTCGTCGGCGTACCGAATCCCAGCGCGAAGCTGGAACTGCCGATGATCGAAGTCTTCGGGCGCGGCGGAGCATTGAAGTCGAGCTGGTATGGCGACTGCTTGCCCAGCCGGGACTTCCCCATGCTGATCGACCTTTATCTTCAGGGGCGGCTGGATCTCGACGCCTTCGTGTCCGAGACGATCGGCCTGGACGATGTCGAGGCGGCCTTCGACAAGATGCACCACGGCGGGGTCCTGCGTTCGGTCGTGGTGTTCTGAAGTGTGTGCCGAGAAATCGGGGGATGGACAAGTGGCTGCCACGATCGAGCGCGTTGTCACGTCAGGAGTGTTCAGCCTCGACGGCGAGGACTTCGACGTCGAGAACAACGTGTGGCTGGTCGGCGACGAGCACGAGGTTCTGGTGATCGACGCAGCTCACGACGCGAGGCCCATCCTCGAGGCGATCGGCGGCCGCGACGTACTGGCAATCGTGCTCACGCACGGGCACAACGACCATGTCAATGCCGCGGGTGACCTGTGGGATGCCAGCCGCGCGCCGATCTACCTGCATCCCAGCGACCGGATGCTGTGGGACGTGGTCTATCCGGAGGTCGCACCGGACCGCGACATCGCCGACGGTGACACCTTCACCGTGGCTGGGGTGACCCTGCGGGTCGTCGCCACGCCGGGCCACTCACCGGGATCGGTATGCCTCTACGCCGAGAAGCTGGGCACAGTCTTCACCGGGGACACGCTGTTCCACGGCGGGCCCGGGGCCACCGGGCGGTCCCACTCCGATCACCCGACGATCGTGGCCTCGATCACCGACAAATTGCTCGCTCTCCCGAACGAGACCGTCGTCAAGACCGGCCACGGCGAGGACACCACGATCGGTGCGGAGTCGGCGAACATCTCCTGACGCCCGAGCGTGCGTCGAACCGGCTTGTACGTTGTAGTACGTCGACGTACACTTGCCCCATGCCGACCTACACCGTGAGCGAAGCCCGCGCACAACTGCCGGCGCTGCTCGACCGGGTTGCCAGCGGTGAGGAGATCACGGTGACCCGTCATGGTGAACCTGCCGTGATCTTGATTCATCCTGACCGTTGGCGTCGTGGCCGCGCCGCAGCGATTCTCGAAGCGGCGGAGGGGCTGGCCGCTGACCGTGCGGCACTTGTCGGTGAGCCGATGCCGGCACCGATCCAGGACATGGATGTCGAAGCACGGATCGCGCAACTACGCGCCGACCGCGCCGCCCGCTGACTGCCACTGATTTGGACGCCTTCGACGCTGATGTCTTGATCGATGCGGCCGTCTACGATCCACGTGGTGCTCCCATAGTGAGACTCTTCGAACGAAATCCGGCGGGCGTGGGCTCGGTCCTGTTGATTCCTGAACTGCTGAGCCAACCCCTACGTCGGAGGCGAGCGGCAGAAATTCGCGTTCTCCAGTTCATGTTGAGCCGGCTCGACCTCATCGCGATGGACGTACGGACAGCGGACGGTGCGGCGCATCTCGGCGCCAAGTACAAGTTGCGGGCCGCTGACGCGGTACACCTGTCCACCGCCGTCATCGCCAACGCCGACCGGTTCATCACCAATAACACAAAGGATTTTCCGGTCTCGATCGCTGAGATCGACGTGACTTACCCAGCCATGCTGGTCGAAGCCTGACCCCTCAGCTGACCCGGCGTTCGACCGAACCATAGGCAACTCTGATGGATCCAATCCGGCTGCCCACGGTTCAGTCAAGCCGGACGACGACGGCTGTGGGTAACTAGTCCGGCCCGGACAGTGGCGGCGAGCGCGGTGAACTCAGACCGGACTTTGATCTGGACCTGGTCGCAGACCTGATCGAGGGTGTTGTCTACTACCGCCTCCTCTGGAGAAGCACTCCGCTCGACGCGGCTGACGTCGAGGCAACGATCGACGCGGTGCTCCCGCGGAGCGGCGCCCTGACCTGGGCTTCCCCCTCCGTACACTGAGGTTCGTGGCTCGCGGTGACGGACGACTGACCCACGACATCAACCCCTACAGCCCCGCGCCGCAGGACGCATGCGGCGTCTTCGGAGTCTGGGCGCCCGGCGAGGAAGTCTCTAAGCTCACCTACTTCGGTTTGTATGCACTGCAGCACCGCGGCCAGGAAGCCGCCGGAATCGCGGTCAGTGACGGGTTCTCGGTCGTGGTCTACAAAGACCTCGGCCTGGTCGCGCAGGTCTTCGACGAGTCGACCCTTGCGAGCCTGCGCGGACATCTCGCGGTCGGCCACACGCGCTACTCCACCACTGGGGCCTCGACCTGGGAGAACGCCCAACCGACCTTCCGTACCAGCGCGTCTGGGTCCGGAATTGCCTTGTGCCACAACGGGAACCTGGTCAACACGCCCGAGTTGGCCGCCCAAGCAGCGGAGGCCGGAATCCGCGGAGCGTTTCCCACCTCGACCGACACCGACATCATTACCGCCCTGCTCGCCGCCCGGCCCGACGTCACGATCGAGCAGGCGGCGATGGAGATCCTGCCGACGCTGCGCGGCGCGTTCAGCCTGGTGTTCATGGACGAGACCACCCTGTACGCCGCTCGC
>Ga0136615_10000618_pt1 | contig 16449 bp, 15 predicted proteins | sample AntDrymUQ2882206_2_FD_106647 | JGI IMG/M metagenome (GOLD analysis project Ga0136615, IMG submission 106647) | Polar desert sand microbial communities from Dry Valleys, Antarctica - metaG UQ288 (22.06) | ecosystem: Environmental > Terrestrial > Soil > Desert | place: Antarctica: Dry Valley...
TCTCGGCGCCATGAGCACACCGCGCCCCCACATCAGGATGGAGGCGGTGACCGAGACCGCCAGGGTCACGCCGCTGGAGCTGTTCTTCGACCTCGTTTTCGTCTTCGCGCTGACCCAGATCACGGCTTTCATGGCCGTGGAGCTAACGGCCGCCAGCGTGCTGCGCGGGCTGCTCGTGTTCGCCATGCTGTGGTGGTGCTGGGTCGGTTACGCCTGGCTCGGCAACATCGTCCGCGCCGACGAGGGCGTCGGCCGGGTGGCGATGTTCGGCGCCATGGCGGCCATGTTCGTGCTGGCGCTGTCGATCCCGGAAGCCTTTACCGACCTCGACGGCGGCCTGTCGGGCCCGGTCGTATTCGCCCTGGGCTACCTCGCGGTCCGCGTGCTGCACCTGACGATCCTGTGGCTGGCGGCGGCCGACGACCCCGGCCTGCGCCGTCAGCTGCTGCGCTTCGCCCCTTCGGTCGCCGGCGGCACCGTGCTGCTGCTGGTCGCCTCGCAGCTCGAGGGGTCGGCGCAGACCCTGGTGTGGGCGGCCGCGCTGCTGGCCGACTACGTGGGCACGATGCTGGCCGGCGCGTCGGGCTGGCGGGTGCGCTCGGCGAAGCACTTCGCCGAGCGTCACGGCCTCATCCTCATCGTCGCGCTCGGCGAGTCCGTGGTGGCGATCGGTGTGGGTGTCTCCGCGCGGCCGATCTCCTGGCCGATCGTGGTCGCCGCCACCCTGGGCCTCGCGGTCGCGGCGGCCATCTGGTGGGCCTACTTCGACGTGGTCGCGCTCGTCGCCGAGCGCATGCTGAGCCGGGCCGAGGGCGAGCAGCAGGCCCGGCTGGCGCGGGATTCCTACAGCTATCTGCACCTGCCGATGATCGCCGGGGTCGTGCTGCTGGCCTTGGGCCTGAAGAAGGTGCTCGAGTACGTGGGCGACACGGCCGGGCACGAGCTGACCGACGCCCTCGGCCCGGTACCGGCCAGCGCCCTGTTCGGCGGGGTGGCACTGTACCTGCTGGCCCTCGTGGCGTTCCGCTATCGCAACGTGCGCTCGCTGAACGTCCAGCGGGCGGCGGTGGCGGCCGTGCTGCTCGCGCTGATGCCGGTCGGCACGCGGATCCCCGCGCTCGCCGCGCTGGGACTGCTCGCCACCGTCACCACCGCGCTCATCGCCTTCGAGGCCGTGCACTTCGCCGCGGTCCGCGAGCGTGTCCGCCACGAGGGTGACGCCGTGGTGTCCGTCTTCACGGGGTCCTCCAGGACGGAGTGAGCGCGGTCCGCGCGTCAGCTCATCTCGGGCGGGCGCAGGTCGAACTCGGTGTCGCCGATGCGCAGCAGGTCCACCGGCGGCCCGCCCTCCAGGTGGTCCATGATCGCCGCCACGTCATCCAGCGTCACCCCTCCATAGAAGATGTCGTCCGGATAGACCGCCATCACCGGCCCAACCACGCAGGCCTCCAGGCAGCCCCCCGCGACGATCTTCACCTGCGTGGCCAGGCGCCGTCCCTGCTCCTCGCGCAGGGCGTTGAACACGTCCGCCGACCCGCTGGCGAAGCAGCTCGGCCGGGGGTGTTCAGGATCGCGCTGGTTGATGCAGACGAACACGAACTTCTCCGGTTTAGCCACTCTCCATCAACCTGCCTCTTGCCTCATCAGAGTCGTCTCTGCCACGACTATATCGCCAGCATCGATCGCCCCTGGTATCATCCTCTCCTCCGCTCCAGTACATCCAGCGTTAGATTCCACGGGTATTCATGCTTGCCGCCCTGACGTGGCTCATGAAGCGGGTACACGTCGGGGCCAAAGAGAACCTTCACATCTGCGCCTTGCAGACGCTGAATGTTCGGCAGCAGCGCAGGGTGCCGCGCTTGGGCAGCGTTCATGTACGGCAGTGCCACGAGCGGAATACCCAGTCCTATGGCTTCACTGATCAGACCAAGGGCAAGGTTGTCCGTGATCCCGCTGGCCCATTTGTTTATCGTGTTGAACGTGGCAGGCGCCACCACGATTGCATCAGGACTCGGCAGTACGTCGGGTTCACCGGGCATGCGGTGCTCGACGCGGACAGGATGACCGGTGCGCTCCATGAGAGCGGGAACGTCGAGCCAACGGTACGCGGCGGGTGTAGCGATCAGGCAAGCGTCCCAGCCACGCTCCTTGGCCTCGTCAATGAGGACATGAACGCTACGGGCGGGTGGAGCCGCGCAGACGACGATATAGAGAACCTTCACGCCTCGACATCGGTACGCTCGGCCAGTGCCTGAAGCGTCGCAGTTGGCCGCGCACGAAGAAGAGAGGCAACAAGGGTGCGCGCAACCGAGTTATAACGAACCTCTTCGGGCGCAATTTCTTCGGCGTTGAGAAGCGCATCAACGACTGCCTCGTCGCTGTCGTGCGCTTGAGCAAGGTCAATGAAGAAGTGTGCCCGGCGTTCAGGCTGCAGCCCTTCTGAGTTGACCGACGAGGCATGTTCTACCGCCGCTCCACCTTCGCCGAGCTCAACGCTGGCCGAAACTCGGTGAATGCCAACGTTAGTGCGGCCGAAGGCTGTGAACAAGTCGTTCCGGTCCTGCCGGAGATGCTGTGCGACCCTTTGTGCCTCATCAAGGTACTCGTGCGCGGACGGGTCGCCCTGCCGGGCAGCGGCAATCGCCGTCGTGTTCAAGCATGCGCCGTACACGGCCAAGGAGGATGTGGCATCAGGGCGCAGGGAACTTGCGGCATCCAGTGCAACCCGCTGGGCCTGCTGGTTTCTGTCCTGTGCGAGGAGCGCGTGGGCGTACATCCGCTCCGCGGCCGCTAGGACCGTGGCGCTTCCCGATTGCTTGCCTGCCACGATCCCACGCTCGGCGGCCACCCAGGCTAGGTCGCTCTTGCCGATCTTCGCCATTGCGCCCGTGACCGCTTGATAAGTCAAGCTCAAGAGTGCATGAGCGTCATTGTGCTCTTGATTACGATGCTGAAGCGCTGCAAGGGTGGCAGGAACCACAGAAGCCAGCTGGTCATACCGAGAAGCCTGATGCGCGGCCCAAAGGGCTTGGACAGCAGCGCGAAGACCAGAGATGCTCTGGACGTGTCCAGGGGTGGGCAGCGGGCTCGTGAGGGCATTGCAGATGGCAGAGGCAGGCAATACCGCAGGAACGCCGACCACTCCCACCTGTTGGAGGAACTGGCGCCTGTTCATGGAGTCAACTGCATCTGCTATCTGCCGGCGAATTTCGTCGAGAGTGTTCCGCTGGGATCCAAGCTGACACTGGATTTGATTGAGGACGTTGTCGAGCTGCTGTGGGCCTCGCGCCCTGTGGGCCAGGTGGAGGGCTGTGTTCGCCTCCTGCCTGGCAGCCTCAAGCTCGGCAAGCAGCCGCTGCACATCCTTGTCCATCCCGCCCTCTCGTGATGAAGACCGTTGCAGGGGGTCCCTCCGAGCGAGGGGTCAGGGTAGCGCCGGGCGCTCCTACACTCGCGGTGTGGATGGCGAGGCCCGAGGAGTTCGCGGCGGCCGCCGCCTTTCTCGCCAGCGACCGCGCCTCCTGCATCACCGGTGTCTACGCTGCCGGTCACGGCGGGTCGATACGCGATGTGTTCTGACGCCGCTCAGTCCAGGCCTCGGGCGCTGACGGCCGGACGGCGCCAGCCGAGGATGGCCTCGGTGGTGCGGACGGCCCGGACGGTCGCCCGGGTGTCGTGCACGCGCACGATCCGGGCGCCGAGGTGGACGGCGGTCACGGCCGCGGCCAGCGACGCCTCCAAGCGCTCGCCGACCGGCAGGTCGAGGACCTCGCCGAGGAAGTCCTTGTTCGACAGGGCGACGAGGACCGGGTGGCCGAGCGCGGCGAGTTCGGGCAGCCGACGCGTCACCTCCAGCGAGTGCGCGGTGTTCTTGCCGAAGTCATGGCCTGGATCCACGACGATTCGCTCGGACGGCACGCCTCGGCGCTGCGCTTCCACGACCAGGCGCCGGCAGGTCTGCACCACCACCGTGGTGACGTCGGGCAGGTGGACGGGGCGGAACGGTCGCTGGTGCAGCGGGCCGCCGGCGTGCATGACCACCAAGCCCGCGTGGGGGCTCGCGGCCACGACATCGGCGATCTCGGGCTCGACCATGCCGCTCACGTCATTCACGAGGTCGGCGCCGGCGTCCAGGGCCTGCTCGGCGATGCGCGCGCGGTGGGTGTCGACGGACAGCGGTGCGTCGCTGAGGCGCCGGAACGCGCGGACGAACGGCAGGACCCGTTCGCGCTCCTCCTCCGGGCTCACGTCCCGCCCCGGCCCTGCCTTGACGCCGCCCACGTCGATCAGGTCGGCGCCCTCATCGAGCTGTGCCAGCGCGTGGTCGACCGCCGCGCCGAGGGCATAGTTGCGCCCGCGGTCGTAGAAGGAGTCGGGCGTGCGGTTCACGATGGCCATGACCGCGACCTCGCGGTCGAAGTGGAAGACCCGCCGTCCTAGCCTCACGCAACCTCCTCGCTCGAAATCCGAGCGGCCTAGTGCTGGCCTAATGTTCGGGTCTGCCTTGGCATACTGCACGCATGCCGTTCGCCACCGCCGTCTCGCTGATCGGGCTCGCCGCCGTGCTGTTCGCGGTGTACCGCGACCGCGCGGTGGTGGTGCACGGGCCCGTGGCCCCGGACTGGGACGCGCTGCCCGCGCCGGCGGATCTCGGCCACACGGCCTTCCCGCTGGCCGTCCCTGGCTACGACCCCGCGACGGTCGACATCCACCTGGACCGGCTGTGCCGCGCCTACGCCGATCTCTACGCCGCCGCGCCGGAGGACGTGCGCGAGGCGGCGCGCGCGGAGGCCGCCCTGCATCGCGGCGAGCCGCCCCCGCCGGTGCAGGAGGGCGTCGAGGACCCGCCGCCGCTTGCCGGCGGGCTGGATGGCGAGCCCGTCTTGGAGACCTGGGAGCCGCCCGCCCGGCCCGGTGGTCAGGACCGGGCGTGAGTCCGCGGACGCCTATGCTCAGGGGGCAGGGGCGATACGGGAGGCCGACGGCATGAGCAGCCAAGACGGGCCAGACGGCGGCAGCGGGCAGCAGGGCGGCCAGGGCGGCTGGCCTGGCCAGTCCGCCGGCAGTCAGGGCGGCGGGTGGGGCGGGCAGCCTGTGGGCGGTCAAGCGCCGGGCGGGTGGGGCGGGCAGCCGGCGGGGTGGCGGGCACCGTACGCCGATGCCCCACCGCCCGGTCCCGTGCCGGTGCGGCCGATGACCCTTGGCGAGCTGCTCGACGCGGCGTTCAAGCTGCTGCGCGCGGACTTCGGGGCGTTCCTGCTGGCCGTCGGGGCCGTGGTCATCCCCACGCAGATCCTGCTGACCGCGCTGAGCGCGAGTTTCTCCACGGACCTGTTCGCCACGCTGGAGGCCAACCCCGACGCGTTCGACACCGTGCTGAACGACGTCTCCGCCGTGCTGCCCGGCTTCGTGCTGGTTGCGGTGGTCTCGGAGGTGCTGCTGCTGCTTGCCGCGGCGGCGGTCATCCGCATCGGCGCGGCGCGCTACCTCGGCGGGACCGAGGGCGCCGCGGATGCGCTGCGCGCCGCCGGGCGCCGCGCCCTGGCGCTGATCGGCTCGCGCCTGCTCGTCGGGCTGCTGATCATGGCGATCATCCTGATCCCGATCGTCGTCGGGGTCGTCGGCGCGGTGACGGACGTCACCGCGGTCGCCGTGGTCGGCTTCGTGGCCGCCGTCCCCGCGACGGTCCTCGCGTTCTACCTCTACGTGGGCTTCCTGCTCAGCGTCCCCGCGATCATGCTCGAGGGCGCCGGGGCGGTCGCGTCGCTGGGGCGCTCGCGGCGGCTGGTGCGCGGGCGCTGGTGGCCGGTCTTCGGGATCTTCCTCGTCGCCAACTGCGTGGTGGGCTTCGTCGGGCTCGCCGTCGGAGGGGTCTTCTCGGCCGTCGGCGCTGCGCTCCCCACCGAGTGGTACGGCTGGGTCCTGACCGGTATCGGCGCGATCCTGACCAGTCTGGTGGTCGAGCCGATCATCGCGCTCGTGACGCTTCTGCTCTACGCCGACACGCGCATCCGCAAGGAGGGCCTGGACCTGCAGCTGCGCACCGCGCCCGCGGAGCCCGGGCCCGGGTCCCTCGGCGCCCCGGGTCCCGCCGGCTGGTCGCCGGGGGTCTCCCCTGGTTGACCTTCCCCCGACCGGCCTGGAGCCCCAACGGGTCCGGCAGGTCACCGACGAGGTGCTCGCGCGGCCCGAGTTCCGCCAGAACGCGCCAGGCCTGGTGAGCCAGTTCGTCGACCTCCTGCGCGAGTGGCTCGGGCGCTTCCTGGAAGCGATCGTGGGCGCCGGGCGGGGCGATGTCGTGGGCACGATCGTCACCGTCGCGTTCGTGGTGGTCGTGGTGGTGCTGGTGGCACGCTTCGCGTCGCGGGTGCGCCGCGACCCCTCGCGCGACGTCGCGGTGGCCGGCGCGACCGGGCGCGCGCCGCGCGAGTGGCTCGCCGAGGCCGAGGCGCACGAGCGCGCCGGGCGCTGGCGCGAGGCCGTGCGCTGCCGCTACCGGCTGCTCCTCGCCCGGCTGGCCGTCCGCGGCCTGCTCGACGAGGTGCCAGGGCGCACGAGCGGAGAGTACCTGCGCGAGGCCGGCATCAACCTGCCGGCCGCGCGCGACGACCTGCGCCTGGCCACCACCGCCTTTGAAGAGGTCTGGTACGGCGACCGTACGCCCGACGCCGGCCAGGTCCGGCGGGTGGCCGAGGCGGTCGACCGCGCCGAGGCCGTCGCGGCCGGCGCACGCGCCCCTGCCCTCGCCGGCGCGAGCCCCACCACACAGAGGGGCGGGGCGTGAGCGCGGGGCGCGGACTGGGCGCGGCGGGGGGAAGCGGGGCGCGCCGCCGGGTCAAGGAGCTTGCCCCGTTCGGCCTGCTCGCGGTCGCCCTGGCCCTCGCGGCGCTGTTCGGCGGGCGCCCGCCGGTCCAGGGCGAGCCGCTCGACCCGCGCTCCTCCGGGCCGCTGGGCACCAAGGCGCTCGTGGACACCCTCGGCGAGCTCGGCGCCCGGGTGGAGCTGGTCGCGGGCGTGCCGGACGCCGACACCGAGGTCGCGCTGTTGCTGGCCGACGCCCTCGACGCGACCGCGCGAGAGGAGTTGCTTGCCTGGGTGCGTGAGGGCGGCCGGCTCGTGGCGGCGGACGTCGCCTCGCCGCTCACCCCGGAGGTGGTCGACGCCACCTCGCTGGGGATCACCACGCCCTCGCTCGCGCCCGGCGACTGCCCGCTCGCGGCCATGGCCGATGTGGGCCGGGTCACCGTGCCCGGCGGGGCGGTGTACGCGGTCGACGAGGGCGCGGTTGGGTGCTACCCACGCGGCGAGGGCTCCTGGCTGGTGGCCCGCACGGAGGGGGAGGGCGCCATTGTCGCCCTGGGCGGGCCGGCGACCTTCACGAACCTCGAGCTCGGCGCCCAGGACAACGCGCTGCTCGCCGCCGCCCTCCTGCTCGGCGGTCAGGACGGTAGGCAGGGGCGGCCGAGGGTCGCGGTGCTTGAGACGCCGCCCCCGGGCGGGGGCGACGCGACCCTGACCGACCTCATCGACCCCTCCGTGCGCAGCGCTTTCGTCCAGCTGCTCATCGCCTTTGGCCTGGTCGTGCTGTGGCGCTCACGGCGTCTCGGGCGCCCGGTTGTGGAGCGCAACCCGGTGGAAGTGCCGGGCTCCGAGCTCGTGGTGGCGGTGGGCAACCTGCTGCAGACCGCGCGGCGGCCCGGACGGGCGGCGGCCCTGCTGCGTGCTGACGCTCGCCGCCTGCTCACCGAGCGCCTCGGTCTGCCCGCCGGGGCTGACGCCGAGGTGATCGCCGACGCCGCCGCCAGCCGTACCGGCGTGCACCGTGCCGACGTGGCGGAGGTCCTGGACGACGGCGACGCCCCCGCGAAGGGCGCAGCCCAGGTGGACGAGGCGCGGCTGGTCGCCCTCGCGCAGTCGGCGGAGGCCGTGCGCCGTACGACCCTGACCACACCTAGACCCACTAGACCTACTTGACCCACTAACCCTACTGGCCTACCCGCCCGCAAGGAGCACGACGTGTCCACTGACACCGCGACCCCGCAGGCCCGCGAGGCCCTCGTGGCGGTGCGCGAGGAGATCGCCAAGGCGGTGGTTGGCCAGGACGGCGTCGTCACCGGCCTGCTCGCCGCCCTCCTCGTCCGCGGCCACGTGCTGCTGGAGGGAGTGCCGGGCACCGCGAAGACGCTGCTGGTGAAGTCGCTCGCGGCGTCGCTGCGGCTGCAGCAGACGCGCGTGCAGTTCACCCCCGACCTCATGCCGGCCGACGTCCTCGGGCAGCTCGTCTACACCCAGGAGCAGGGCACGTTCCGCTTCCGCGAGGGGCCGGTGTTCACCAACCTGCTCCTCGCCGACGAGATCAACCGCACGCCGCCGAAGACCCAGGCGGCGCTGCTGGAGGCCATGGAGGAGCGCCAGGTCTCCGTGGAGGGCGCGCGGCGACCGCTGCCCGAGCCCTTCTGCGTCATCGCCACGCAGAACCCGATCGAGTACGAGGGCACCTACCCGCTGCCCGAGGCGCAGGTGGACCGTTTCCTGTTCAAGTTGGTGGTCGGCTACCCGACCGCCGAGCAGGAGCAGGCGGTCCTCGCGCGCCACGACGCCGGCATGAACCCCCACGACGTCGCCTCGCTCGGCCTGCATGCGGTGGCCGGTCCCGAGGAGCTCAGCGCGGCGAGGCGAGCGGTCACCGCCATCCGCGTTGAGCCGCGCGTCCAGGCCTACATCGTGGCGATCGCCCGGGCGACCCGTGAGTCGCCGTCGCTCACCCTCGGCGTCAGCCCGCGCGGCTCGACCATGCTGCTGCACGCGGCCAAGGCCTGGGCCTGGCTGGGCGGTAAGGAGTACGTGACGCCGGACGAGGTCAAGACGATCGCGCTGCCGACCCTGCGCCACCGGGTGGCGCTGCGCCCGGAGGTCGAGCTGGAGGGCGCGACCGCCGACGGCGTGCTGAACGCGCTGCTCGCCGCCACGCCCGTGCCGCGCTGACGGTGCCCGTTCCCACCTGGCGCCTGGCGCTGGCGGCGGCCCTCGCCGCGGTCGTCGTCCTGCTCACGCCCCTGGCGCCGTGGACCACGCTGCTCGTGGTGAACGGCGCGCTGCTGCTCGCCGCGCTCGTCGACTGGTTGCGTGCACCCGCGCCGTCCTCGCTGGCGGTGGACCGGGAACTGCCCGGCGTGGTCGGGCTGGGCGCGGAGGCCGAGGTCGTCTGGCGGGTCCGCAACCCCCACCGCCGCGCGGTCCGTGTCCGGCTGGCCGACGAGCTCGGCCCCTCGCTGCAGCCGGCCAACCGCCGCGCCGCCCTGCGGGTCCCAGCGGGCGGGCGCGCGTCCGCCCGCACGACCATCCGCCCGGTGCGCCGCGGCCGCTACGTCCCCCGCGAGCTGACCCTGCGGGCCGAGGGCCCCTGGGGACTGGCGGCGCGCCAGGGCCGCCGCGACCTGCCCGGCGCCCTGCGTGTCTACCCGCCCTTCCGCTCACGCGAGGAGGCGGAGCTGCGCATCCGGCGCGCCCGCATCCTGGAGGTGGGCCTGCGCAGCGCGACGGGCCGCGGCGGTGGCACCGAGTTCGACTCGCTGCGCGAGTACGGCGTGGACGACGAGTTCCGCCGCATCGACTGGTCCGCCACCGCCCGCGCCGGCAAGGCGATCGTGCGCACCTATCGCGCCGAGCGCAACCAGACGATCATCGTGCTGCTCGACAGCGGCCGGGTGATGGCGGGGCTGGTGGAGGTCGCCGAGCGGGTGGGCGCCGCGGGGCTGGGCGAGGCCGGGACGGTCGAGCGCCGGCCCGCGCCCGTGCCGCGCCTGGACCACGCCATGGACGCGGTCATGATGCTGACCGCCGTGTCGACGCAGCTGGGCGACCGGGCGGGCTTCGTCGCCTTTGCCGACGAGGTGCGCGAGGTCGTCCCGCCCGGCGCCCGCGGCCAGCTCGCCCGGGTAACGGAGGCGATGTACGACCTGGAGCCGCGGCTGGTGGAGAGCGACTACCGGCGGGCCTTTATCGAGACGCTGACCCGTTTCCGGCGTCGCAGCCTGCTGGTGGTCCTCACCGAGCTCACGCCCGCCGCGGTCGACGAGACCCTGCTGCCCGCCCTGCCGCTCGTGGTCCGCGACCACCTCGTGGTGGTCGCCGGGGTGCGCGACCCGGCCGTGGAGCGCTGGGCGACCGCCGTCCCGACCGAGGCGTCCACCGCCTACCGCAAGGCCGCGGCGGTCGCGGCCTTGGACGAGCGCAGGCGCGTGGTGGCGCGGCTGCGCGGGCTCGGCGCGACGGTCGTCGACGCCGTGCCCGGCCGGCTGTCACCCGAGCTCGCCGACGCCTACCTGCGGGTCAAGGCGACCGGCCGGCTGTAGGTCGGCCGGCTGGAGGGCGTCCGGGCGCTGGCGCGCCCAGCCGGAGCCGTCGGACTCGCCCAGCGCCCCGGTGAACCCGCGCGCCGCGGCCGCGCGGCCGGCCAGCCACCAGTAGGTGAGGAACGCGACCCAGGCCACGGCGCCGATCCCCACCCGCAGCCAGGTGGGTAGCGCCGAGCCGGTGACGAAGCCCTCGATCAGCCCGGCCGCGACAAAGACCAGAATCAGGCCGAGCACGATCACGACCGCCCGGCGCCCCTCCTGCACGAGGGCCGTGGTGCGGGGCCGGTCGCCGGGATCGATCAGGGTCCAACCCAGGCGCAGGCCCGCGCCGCCGGCGATGAAGACCGCGGTCAGCTCCAGCAGCCCGTGGGGGAGGATGTAGCCGAAGAAGGTGGGCAGCTCGCCCACCGCCCCGAACAGCCCGGCGGCGAACCCCACGTTGGCGCCGTTGTAGACCAGGACGAACACGGTGAGCAGGCAGTAGGCGATGCCCGCCGCAAAGGCGAGGAACCCGACCTGGATGTTGTTCGTCGTCACCATGGCGCCGAAGACCGCCGAGGGGTTCTCCGAGTAGTACGCCGCGAAGTCCTCCTGGACGTAGGCCTCGCGGAACTCCGGCGGCGCGGCCGCGTCCAGCGCGGCGGGGGAGGTCGCCAGCCAGGCGCCGACGGCCACCGCGGGCAGGAGGAACAGCAGCGCGCTGATGCCGATGAAGGCGCGGGCGTACCACAGCGCGGCCGGGAAGGTCACCGCGAAGAAGTCGCGGAAGGCTCGCAGCGTGGTACTTCGGGTACCGTAGACCAGCGCGCCCGCGCGCGCCGTGAGCCGGGTGAGCGCTGCGGTGAGTGCGGGTTCGCGGTAGGTGGTCCGGGCGAGTGAGAGGTGGGTGGAGACCTGCTGGTAACCGGTGACGAGCTCGTCGAGCTCCGCCGAGGACAGCCGGCGCACCCCTCGACCGGCGCGGGTGACGAGCACGTCGAGGCGGTCCCAGGAACCCTGGTGGGTGGCGACGAAGCGGTCGACGTCCATCGGCTACGAGTGTAGGAGCACGGCCGTGCAGCACGCGGTGACCGCCCAGGAAACGGGCATCGTCACGCCGGAGGCGGTCCGGCTGGACTTCGAGTCCGCCAACATCCCCACGCGCTTCCTGGCGATGCTGGTCGACCTGCTGATCCAGGGCGCGGTGTTCGTGGCGGTGGCTGGGCTCGGCGAGGCGATCAGCAACGGCATCGGCGCGTCGCTGCCCGTGTGGCTGGGCGCCACGCTCGTCCTGCTGCTCATCTTCGTGGTCGTGTGGGGCTACCCGACGACCTTCGAGACCCTGCGGGGACGCACGCCCGGCAAGGCCGCGCTGGGCCTGCGGGTGGTCACCACCGAGGGCGCCCCGATCCGCTTCCGCCACGCCGCGATCCGCGCCGCGTTCGGGCTGCTCGACTTCTATCTGTTCTTCGGCGGGGTGGCGGTCCTGTCGGTGCTCATCACCAAGCGCCAGCAGCGTCTCGGCGACCTCGTGGCCGGCACGCTCGTCCTGCGCGAGCGCACCGCGGCGCACGACGTTGCGCCGGTGACCTTTGCGGTGCCGTCCGGCGCGGAGTCCTACGCCCAGACCGTCGACGCCTCCGGGCTGGACGCCGACGACTACGCCGCCATCCGCTCCTTCCTGCTGCGCAGCGGCACCCTCGATCCCGCCGCCCGCGAGCGGCTGGGGGTCACCCTGGCCCAGCGCCTGGCGGCCCGGCTGGCCCACGTCCCCCCGGCAGGCGTCAGCCCCGAGCTGTTCCTGGTGGTCGCCGCCGCCCGCTACCAGCAGCGCTTCGCCACCCGCGGCCCCGCCCCGGTCCCGGGGGCGGGCAGCAACGGCGCTGCGCCGCCCGCCGTGGCGCCGCCGGTCGCCAGGCCGGCGCCCGACGCAGCCGAGCAGGGCGCCAGGCGCACGTCCTCCCCAGCGCCGGGGGCTGCCGACGCACCGGAGCCGGAGCCGGCGGCCGCCCCCGCGCCGCCCACCGGTGGCTTCCAGCCGCCGGGCTGACCTTAGGTCAGCCATTCCAGGATGGCGGCGGCGATCGCGTCGGGCTGCTCGAGGCTGGCCCAGTGGGCCGCGCCGGCGATGACCCGCACCTCCGACACCGGGATGTCGCGGTGCAGCTCCTCGGTCATCGCGATGGGCGTGGAGCGGTCGTGGTCGCCAACCATGAGCAGCGTGGGCTGGCCGATGCGCTCGCGCCGCATGGCCGGCGCCTTGGCCAGGGCGCGGCAGGCCCTGGCGTAGCTGGCCGGGTCGTTGCGCAGGAACAGCTCGCGCAGCAGGCCGACAAGCTGCGGTAGGCGCGCCGACGTCCGCGGTGCGAGGGCGCCAGGCAGCCAGTCGTCCACCAGCGAGTCCAGCCCGTCGGCCTCGACGCGCTTCGCGCGCTGCTCGTAGGCGTCCTTCATCGGCGGCTCGAAGAAGCTGATACCGCCGAGCAGCACCAGCGCATCGACCGCCTCCGGCCGTCCGGCCGCCAGGTGCTGGGCGACCAGACTGCCCAGCGAGTGACCGACCAGCGTGACGGCGGGCAACTCCAGCGCGGCGAGCAGCGCCTCGACGTCGGCCACCCACCCCTGCACCGATAGCACGCTGTCGTGCCCGCCGCTGCGGCCGTGCCCGCGCAGGTCCAGCGCGACGACGTGGTGGTGCATGGCGAGGTTCTCGATCACCCCGTGCCAGACGTGCAGGCTCCCGCCCAGCCCGTGCAGCAGGACGATCGGCGGACCCTCGCCCTTGCTGACGTAGTGCTGGCGGACCCCGTTCAACTCGATGAACATCGTTGCTCCCGTGCTTGTCCCGCGCCCGGCGGGCGGCGGTTGTCGTCCCGCTGGCTGGCAGGGCGGCGGATCCAGCGGCGGCGGTGGTCCCCGCAAGCCGGGGGACTGGCGCCGAGGAGCCGCGTCGTTGCCCCCAAGGCTAACCGAGTCCACGCCCGCCGCGGCCTCGCATGGGTGCTCGGCGGGCCGTGCCCGACGGCAGGTCGGTGCTCGGGCCACGACACGTGTCCCACCAGACGGTTCTCTCCTTAGCGCCCATAAAGGGCAATTAGAGAAAGACTAGTTAGCTTTCGGGATTGTGTACGTCGCGTCGTCGGCGCAAGCTGCGCAGCGCATGGGAGTTCCCCGCGAGTTCACAGAAGGTAATGTCTCGTGTACACAAAGTCGGATTGAACGCCAACGCGCCGCGCAACGTGGTTGGGCATGACGGGCAGTAGAAACGGCCAGTTTTTTCTGCACCTGCAGTATCAATCAAGGCGCGAACCACGTCCTTGGTAAGAGCGCATCCGCCGGAGTCCGAATCGGGCGCTGCGTGGCCGAAACGTTGGGTGGGAGACGTTCGGGTTGATGATGTGCACTCTGTTTTGCCGACCCCGCAATCAGCGGTTCGATCGGTCGGCAGCCGAATGAGCGGGAGGCTCAAGCGCGAGCATGGTGGCACAGGCGGTGCCGCTGCCGACCTTCGAGGACGGGGCGCTCCAGCCTTCACGCAGCAGACCCAGGTGCTGGGAGAGCTGCGCCCCACCCCGATGGCGGTCGCGAAGCGGGGTTCTCGCCGGCCGGTCTGGCGGCAGCGCATGCGGGTGCAGGCCGGCCTGTTCGCGACCGACGCCGCGGCGGTGGGTCTGGCCCTGGCGCTCCAACCCACCCACGGTCTGGAGCGCTACGCCTACGCGGCTGGCGTGCTGTTGCTGCTCGCGATCTCCGGCGCCTATCGGCTGCGCATCAGCCTGCAGGCCCTGGACGAGATCGGGCGCATCGCGCGCGCGGTGTTCGTGGCGTTCCTGCCCTTCCTCGGGCTCGGAACGCTCGGGCTTGCCGGCCGCCTGCTGCAGCAGCAGCTGGCCCTAACCGGCCTCGCGTTGGTCGTGGCGCGGGCGGTCGCCTACGCCGCGCTGCGCCACCTCCGACGACAGGGCCGCTTCTGCGAGACCACCGTGATCGTCGGCGTGGGGACCGTGGGCGAGGAGCTGGCCGCCGTGCTGCGCGCACACCGCGAGTACGGGCTCGTGCCGGTCGGCTTCGTCGACTCGATCACACCGAACGGGGCACATGGCCCGTCGCCGCCACTGCTCGGGCCGATCGAAGAGCTCGACGACATCCTCCGCCGCCTCGAGCTGCACCGGATCATCGTGGCCTTCGGCCCGGTTCGCGAGGCCAACTGGATCAGCGTGCTGCGCACCGCGATCGCCAACGACGTCGAGGTGCACATCGTGCCCCGCTTCTTTGACATCGGGCTGTCGCGCCGGTACGGGGACGACGAGATCTGGGGTATACCGCTCTACCGCGTCCGCCGGACTGCCCTCCGCTCGGCCGCTTGGCGCCTCAAGCGCACGATCGACGTCATCGTGTCGCTCGTCGCGCTCCTGCTCCTGGCCCCGCTCGCGACGCTCATCGCCCTTGGCGTGCGCTACAGCAGCCCAGGCGCCGTGATCTTTCGGCAACCCCGTCTCGGCCAGCACGGCCATGAATTCGAGATGCTGAAGTTCCGCACCGTGCGGCAGGAACACGCTAGTCATACGAGCAACGCGCTGGCCGGAGTGACGCCCCTCGGATGTTGGTTGCGCCGCCTCAGCCTGGATGAGTTGCCGCAGCTGTGGAACGTCCTGCGCGGCGACATGAGCCTGATCGGGCCTCGTCCCGAGCGCCCCTACTTCGTGCAGCGCTACTCGATCGAGGTCCCCGGGTACGAGGATCGCCATCGGCTGCCGGCCGGCCTGACCGGCTTAGCCCAGGTGCACGGCCTGCGCGGGGAGACCTCGATCCACCACCGCGCGCGGTTCGACAACGCCTACATCGAGGGCTGGTCGCTGTGGCTGGACATCACGATCTTGCTCCGCACCCTGGGTGCGGTACTCCGGGACTCGCTGCTCAGGACACGAGTCCCGCCGCCTGAGGGTGGAGGGGCGTCATGAGCGAGTCGGGACTGGTCAACGGTCGAGGCGCTCGGCGAGTTGCGCGCTCGTATCTGCACCGAGCGGCTTGATCCGAACCGTCGTGCGGGTCCCCTGCCGCGCCATCCGCATCATGGCGATCTCGACGAAACCAGCCTTGGCCACCGCCTTCCTGGATGGGATGTTCTCCACCGTCACCTTGGTGATCATCGAGACGATCCCCTCGCCGGCGAGGGCGTCGGCGATCTCCGACCACGCCGCAGGAGCTATGCCCCGCCCCCTATCCTGGGGCGAGGTCGCGGAGTTCTCCAGGCAGACCGTGCCAGGTGGAAGTTCGAGCCAGCCGCCAGGCGCAGCGAGAGCCGGCGTCACCTTGGGGAAGATCCAGCAGCTGAACGCGGGCCGCCCGACGTCCAGGACGACCCAGAGATGACCGCCGACCGCGTGGAACTCGCGAACTGATTCAGGGCTCGGCTCTCCTGATATCTGGGTGGCGAGTTCCCGCTCCCGCTCGGTCGCCTGCACGAGCTGTAGTCCGGGCGCCAAGGACCTCCTCGGCCGATCGGCCTGCAGGGACAGCTGGTACCAGACGTGCTCCTCGCGCAGGACCACCTTGTCACGGACTCGCGTCGCGGCCAGCCCCAGCGTCTCGGAGAGCCCGCGCCGCTTGAGCGCCCGCTGCAGTCGTCCTACAGACCGGGCCGCCCTGCCTGCCAAACCCCGCGCGTCCACTTCTTTGCTCACGTGCGCTCCCCGCCGATGCAGTACGACAGCCCACAACCAAGCTGTCAATCCCATGGCCGGTAGTCAACATGCTCATGAATGCATGTGCGCCAACGTAGGGTAGCTGCGTTTGCGAGCCTAGCGGATGGAGTTACATCAAAGATGCGACTGATGGGCATGTGGGGCAGGGGTGCGCAGCCGGCTGGCGAAATGCTATCCGTCCTGAGCTGCCCTACTTCGTACAGCGGCGCAGCGCGGAGATTTAGGGGCTACGAGGAGCGGCACAGGCTGCCCGCGCAAGGGCGCGCCCCGTCGAAGAGGACGCGCAGGTGAGCCGCATCCGGCCTTTGAACATCCTGCTGGTCGCCGAGGAGTCGGCCGGGGTGCAGACCTTGCGTGCCGTGGCCGGCACCGTCCACCGCATCGTGGCGGTGATGACCTCCGAGCCA
>Ga0136615_10000619_pt1 | contig 16441 bp, 15 predicted proteins | sample AntDrymUQ2882206_2_FD_106647 | JGI IMG/M metagenome (GOLD analysis project Ga0136615, IMG submission 106647) | Polar desert sand microbial communities from Dry Valleys, Antarctica - metaG UQ288 (22.06) | ecosystem: Environmental > Terrestrial > Soil > Desert | place: Antarctica: Dry Valley...
CAGGCCGCTGATGGCGAGTTCCGCGGGCGACGCCGCGAACAGGGGGTCGAGGCTCTGGACAGGTCCGACCGTGCCCTCCCGGAACTCGCTCAGGGCGGGCGGCGCCGGAAGTGGGGCAAGGGTCCTCGGGACCATGCGCTGGGGTGTGGCGAAGACGGCCATGCCGCCCCCGAGGCCGATCAGGGCCGTGAGGCAGACGAGCACGACCAGGATGTCGATGCGGCGCATCAGGTGCCGGCTCGAGTCCCGCCCGCCGGGAAGTCTAGAGGACGCCCCGCGTGTCCGAGACGAGGAAGCCGATCATCGACACGACGCCGAAGAGGACGGCCAAGGCCACGGTGAACTGGTACAGCCGCTTCTCCACGCCGCGCCGGCTGCGATACACCGACGAATCGCCGCCGAAGGTGGCCGACAGGCCCGAACCACGCGACTGGAGGAGGATGGCGGCCATCACGCCGATGGCCACGACGATCTGGGCCAGACCGATGAACGGATCCACTGGGGCGCGCTTCCTCCGTCGCTGGGGCGGGTCGCTGAGGCGGGTCTACGGGAGCCGGAAGGATAGCACGCACTACGCGTCAAGAGCCTTGCCGACCAGGAGCGATCCGCCGGTCATGCCCTCCCACGGCGACACACCCACCATCTCGAGCAGGGTCGGCGCGACGTCAGCGAGCACACCGGGGCGCAGGGCCTTTCCCTCCACGGCCGGGCCGGCGAGGAGTAGCGGCACAGGGTTCAGCGAGTGTGCCGTCACGGGTCGTCCCTGGACATCGCGCATCTCATCGGCGTTGCCGTGGTCGGCCGTGATGCACAGGAAGCCATCGGGGGTGCGAAGCGCGGCAGCCCGCTCCGCCAGTGCCGCCGTGATCCGTCCCAGGCACTCATCGAGTGTCTCGACCGCCCTTACGGTGGCCTCCCACATGCCCGTGTGGCCGACCATGTCGGCGTTGGCGTAGTTGGCCACCAGGAAGTCGTAGGTGTCGCTTCGGATGGCCGCGGTGAGCGCGTCGGTGACGCCATCGGCGCTCATCTCCGGCTTGAGGTCGTAGGTGGCCACCCGGGGACTGGGCACCAGGACCCGGTCCTCGCCCGGCCACACGGCCTCTACGCCGCCGTTCAGGAAGTACGTCACGTGAGCGTATTTCTCGGTCTCTGCGACGTGGAACTGCCGCCAGCCAAGCCCCGAGAACGTCGCCGCGAGCGAGGTCACGGTCTCGGGCGGGAACGCCGGAGCGACGGGCAGCCCTGCCTCGTACGCGGTCATCGTGGTCACGAAGAGGTCCCGCGGCGCAGGCCGGCCGGACGGTGACGTGCGGTCGAAGTCAGCGAAGTCCGCGTCGGCCAGTGCGTGCGCCAGCTGGCGAGCTCGATCCGCGCGGAAGTTGCACTGGACGATGACTCCACCGTCGACCATGCCCTTCGCCTGGCCGTCGATGACCGTGGGGGCCACGAACTCGTCGCTCTCGCCGCGAGCGTACGCGGCGTCGATCGCTGCCTCGGCGCTCTCCGCGTGCAGACCCTCCCTGTGGACGATCGCGTCGTAGCCCTGCTCGGTACGCTGCCACCGCCCGTCGCGGTCCATCGCGAAATAGCGACCGCCCACGCTCGCGATGCGCGCGTCCGGATGAGCCGCCGCGAGCCGCGCCTCGAGGTCTCGGACGAACCCGGCCGCCGAGCGCGGTGGGGTGTCGCGGCCGTCGAGTAGGGCATGCACGCGCACGGACCGGACGCGCTCGCGCCTCGCCAGCTCAGCCAGTGCCACGACATGACGGTCGTTGGCGTGGACTCCGCCAGGCCCCACCAGGCTCACCAGGGACAGGACGCCGGAGCCGTCGCGAGCGCGCCGGCAGGCCTCCAGCAAGGCGGGCCGGGCGAAGAACGAACCGTCAGCGATGGCTGCGTCGATGCGCGGCAGGTCCTGGAGCACCGGCCGGCCGGCCCCCAGGTTGAGGTGACCCACCTCGCTGTTTCCCATCTGCCCCGGCGGCAGCCCGACTGCCTCGGCCGAGGCACCCAGACGGGTGTGTGGCCAGCGCTCCAGAAGGGATCGCCACACCGGCATCCGCGCCGCCGCGATGGCGTCGCGCTCGGGATCCGGTCCGATGCCGAAGCCGTCGAGCACGACGAGCACGAGTGGCCGGGCACGCCGTCCGGACGACTCGGCGGCTGACATGGGTCAGGCCTCGGAAGCGTCAGCGCGAGCCCGGGCGGTCAGCGCGGCACGCGCCACGATGCCCGCCATCTCGTCCACCTTCAGGCTGGCGCCGCCGACGAGGGCTCCGTCGATGCCCGGCTCCGTCAGGAACTCGCCGATGCTGGTGCTCGTCACGCTCCCGCCGTACAGGACGGGCATGCTCTCGGGGTCGGTCACTCCCAGGCCGCGGCACGACTGGCGGATCGCGGCGGCCATCAAGGCCGCGTCGGCGCCGCGAGCAGTGCGGCCGGTACCGATGGCCCAGACAGGCTCATACGCGACGACCAGCTGGGGATCGATGCCACCATGGGCAGTGGCCGCCACGCCCAGGGAGCGCTCGAGCTGCCGCCGGACCGTCTCTTCCGCGCGGCCCGCTTGGCGCTCCTCCAGCCGCTCCCCGAGGCAGAGGATGGGCACCAGACCCGCCTCGCGGCAACGGATGAGCTTGCGGCCGATCAGCTCGTCGGTCTCAGCCTGATCCCGACGCCGTTCCGAGTGGCCCACGATGCACCAACTTGCCAGTCCCGCCAGCATCGACGCCGCGATCTCTCCGGTGTATGCGCCGCTGACCTCCGCGTGGACGTTCTGGGCACCGACGTCGACGCCTGTTCCGGCAAGCGCCTGGCCCACCGCGGCGAGCGACACGTAGGGCGGGCAGATGACTCGCCGGACGAGGGGTTCGTCGGTCGCCGCGGCGATAGCCCTGGCCAGCTCGCCGGCATCCATGAGCGACGTGTTCATCTTCCAGTTGGCCACGACGAGCACCGTCCGCACGCGGCGCATCATCCCATGCCGGACGTGGCGCGGATGCGCTCCGCCTGGGCCTCGAGGCGCTGGAAGGAACGCTGGACCCGGGCACGCGACAGGCCCAGGCGCTCGGCCAGCTCGCGAAGGTTCTGCTCGGGCGCCTGGCAGCGCAGCCGCGCTATCCGGCGGTCCAGCGCGGGCAGACCCTCCCACTGGCCGCTGGCCTGCAAGTGCTCGATGGCCGCCAGCTGCCGGCTGGACGCGGCGACCGAGCGGCGAAGGTTGGCACTCTCCGCGTTCAAGACGCGGTTCAACTGCCCGTGCAATGACTGCACCACTCCGCGGGACTCCAAGTCGAGGACGGCGGCGGTCGCTCCGATCCGGCGCAGGAAGCTGATGACGACCTCGCGACCCTTCCAGGTGATCACGGCCCTGCCCCTGCGGAGGCGCCAGGACGCCGGCATCTCCAGCGCTGCCAGGCGGGCGGCCAGGACTTCACCCTCCTCGCTGGGCACGACGAGCTCGAGGTGCGTCTGGCCGGGGGAGAAGGTCAGGGACCCATCGACCAGGAAACGTCCCCGCAGCCAGGCCATCCGACAATGCTCCTCGGCTGAGTCCCAGTCGAGATCCGTCGGCCCTGCCGTGCCACCGCCCTCCTGACGCCCGGCACGCTCCTCAAGACGAACCGCCAGACGCGCCACCGCCGCTGAGCGCGCTCGACCGGTGGCGGCCCTGCCCAGCGCAGCCCGCTCGGACCGCCGGCAGCAGGAGCGGGCCGGCTCGACCCCGGCCAGCTCCGCCCGCAGGGCGGCCACCAGATCTCGCTCTCGTTCCATGGCTCAGCGTCAGGCGCTGCGTATGGCAGCCGGTGCTGCGCGCAACGGGGCATGCTCTCGGTGCAGCCGCATCAGGAGCATGGCGAGCTTGAGCGGATCGTGGTGGTGAGCGTTGTGGTCATCGACCACATCGGCCAGGACGAGTCGTGGTCGCCTCTGCTCGGGCGGCAGGTCGACGACCACCGGCGAGCTGGGGTAGCCGGGCGGCACGCGCGCACGCGGGTTGTCGTTGGCCACGACCACATCGACGAGATCGCCCAGGCCGTGAGCGTGCAGCGCGCCGAGGTGCTGGGCCAGGGTGTACCCCTCGGTCTCGCCCAGCTGCGTGGCCACATTCGCGACGTAGACGCGCAGCCCGCTCGTTGCTTTGAGGGCAGCCTGGATGCCGGGCACCAGAAGACTCGGCAGCAGGCTCGTGTACAGGCTGCCCGGTCCCAGGACGATGAGCTCGGCGGTGCCGATCGAGTCGCTGGCCTCCGTGCTGGCCGCCACGTGTGACGGTGAGATCCAGACGCGCCGGATGTCTCGGGAGGCGCCTATCAGCGATTGACCTTCCACCGTCCGCCCGTCCGCCATCTCCGCATGGAGCGTGAGGGCCTCGCCGGCCACAGGCACGACCTTGCCTCGCACCGCCAGGACGCTGTTGGACTGGCGCACCCCCTCCTCGAAGTCTCCTTCGATGGCACACAACGCCGCGATCAGCAGGTTCCCGAAGACGTGTCCGCTGACGCCGTTGCTCGATGTGTCGCCTGGATCCTGTGGGAACCGGTACTGGAGAAGGCGGGTCATGGCCGGCTCCGCATCGGCGAGCGCGGCGATGCAGGCGCGCAGGTCGCCCACCGGCGGCAGGCCCAATTCAGTGCGCAACATCCCCGACGAGCCACCGTCGTCCGCGACCGTGACGACGGCCGTGATGTTGATGCTGCAGTCCTTGAGGCCACGCAGCAACGTGGAGAGGCCCGTGCCCCCGCCGATGGCGGCGATCCGCGGTCCGCCTGCCAGCGAGCGCTTGGGATCACCGTGCTGCGCGGCGCGCGCGGTCGTCTCCGTCAGGTCCATCGTTTCGCTCAGGTCCATCGTCCGCCGCTGCCGGTCAATCGCGATCGAGCTCACGGTGCCAGAGATCCACCGAGCCGTAGCCCATCTCCCGCCAGTCCAGCGCGATGCGCTCCGAGATGGCTACCGAGCGGTGATAGCCACCGGTGCAGCCGATGGCCACGGTCAGGCGCGTCTTTCCCTCGGCCTGGTAGGCCGGGATGGTGAACGAGAAGAACTCCCGGACGAAGCGCAGGAATCGTTGCGTTACCGCCTGGCCCAGGACGAAGTCGCGGGTGGGCTCCGTGAGTCCGGAATGGGGTCGCAGCGCTTCGATGTAGTGCGGGTTCTCCATGAAACGCACATCGAACACGATATCGGCCTCCAGCGGGATGCCGTACTTGAAGCCGAAGCTGATGAGCTGCAGCGGCAGCGTGTCGGCGTCGGTCTGGAGGCTCAGGGCACGCTGGATACGTTCGCGAAGCTGGCGTCCGGAGAGCTCCGACGTGTCGATGATGACGTGTGCCTGCTCACGGACCCCCTCGAGCATCTGCCGCTCGACAGCGACGGAGCCGGCCACGCTGCCGCGCAGCTCCGCGAGGGGGTGGCGGTGGCGGGACTCGCTGAACCGACGGATGAGCACCTCGTCACGCGCCTCGAGGAAGAACACCTGCGGTTCGATACCGCGGCCCTCCAGGGCGCCCATCGCCGCGCTGAAGGCGAGCGACGCATCGCCGATGCGGACATCGAGCACGAGGGCCACGCGCTGGAAGCGTACCGGATCGCCCGCCACCAGCTCGGCCAGCTCAGGCAGCAGCTCCGACGGCAGGTTGTCCACCACGCGGTAACCCAGATCCTCGAAAAGCTTGCTCGTGGCGGTCTTGCCCGCTCCCGAGAGGCCCGTGATGATGGCCACGTGCGGCCGTTCCATGGAGCCGTTGCCGTTCTCCGCGTACCGCGTGTCAGGGCGATCAGACATCGTTCCCTCGATGGGCTCCCGTCCGGCCCTGACCCGAACGCCGCAGGATCAGGATGGTCCCTTCGTAGAGCAGGTACATCACGCTGCTCATGATCACCGGGCTGATGGGATCCGTGCCCGGCGTGACGACGACGGCGAAGATCACGATGCCGAGCAGGACATACCGACGCGTCGCGCGCAGGCGATCCACGCTGAGGATCCCCAGCTTGGCCAGAAGGATGAGCAGGATGGGGAACTGCATGGTCACGCCGAAGACCAGGAAGAGCGTCGTCACGAACCCGAAGTAGTGCTCGGCGGTGAGCAGTGATTCGAGCGTATCCGCGATCTGGAAGCTCAATAGGAATTCGACGGCGTAGGGCAGGGTCACATACGCCACGGCCGCTCCAAGCGCGAAGAAGACAGGGGTCATCGGGATCCAGGGCAGGGCGGCGCGTCGTTCCCGAGCCGTGAGCCCCGGCGCGACGAAGGCCCACAGCTGGTACAGCACCACGGGTAGCGCGAGTACCAGGCCCACCACGAAGGCGATGCGGAGATGGATGGCAAAGCCACCAGTGAGGCTGAGGAACACGACCTTGCCCCCGGGCACCGGTCGCAGGAGTAACTCGATGATCGCCGGGGCGAACCAGAACCCGACAGCCGACCCAAGCACGATCGCCATGATGCTGATGGCTACCCGCCGACGCAGCTCCGCGAGGTGGCCGACCAGCGACATGACCTTCTCTTCGCCTGACGGCCCCGACGGCGGTGTGTCGCCCGCTGGCGCCAAGGGCGGACGCGTCATCCCATCGGGCGGCAGGATGGCATCCGCCGTCACGGCCCGGGAGGGGCCGCCTCGCTCGTCGGCGATCTCGGACATGTCAGGCGGTCAGGCGATGGATGCCGCGACGGCCGGCAAGCCGGGTACGACGCCCGGACCATCGATCAGGAAGCATGCCCCTTGGGGTCGCTCGGCGTACCGCGAGGCGGCACGTCAGCCTGGACCGAGTCCTGCGCTTCGCTGGACTCGTGGAGCTGAGCGGTCGCGGTCGGGGGCGGGGACGGGGACGCGGGAGGACGAGGGGACAGGTCCGCCGCGTCCTGCAGATCGCTGGATGCCTTGCGGAACTCGCGAATGGTCTTGCCCATCGACGATCCCACCTCGGGCAGCTTGCCGGGACCCAGGATGAGCAGGGCGATGGCGAGGATGAGTAGTAGCTCCAAGGGACCGATCGGAAGTCCGGGCATGCGCGGCAGCGCCCTCCAGGGTGCGCGTTCGTTGGGCGCCCATCCTACACCCTCAGCTCCTCTGCCCACGACCGGGCAGCCGACCGGATCGCCTCACCGGGATCGACCACGTCGCCCAGGGCACTCTCGGCGATGGCGCGCGAGACATTGACCAGCGCCACGCCGCCGGGCAGTCCGAAGGCCGCTCCGGCGCCTGCCGGTGCGTGCTCCCGGACGGCCGCGATGTCGCCGGCCTGGCGGCCCAGGCCGGGCACCAGGAATGGTGTACCGGGTGCGGCGGAGCGGACCGCGGCCAGTTCCTCGGGCGCCGTCGCACCGACAACGAGCCCGATGCCATCGCCTCCCTCCGCCCAAGCCGCCACCCTTCGCGCGACGTGGAGATAGAGCGGCTCCGTCTTCGCCGCCATCTCGCCCGCTCCAAGGCCGTCTACCGACGCCACGGCGAGGTCCTGGAACTCACCGGCCCCCCGGTTCGAGGTGCGGCAAAGGACGTACACGAAGCCCGGAGCATGCTCCAGGAGCGGCCCGATGCCCTCTCGGCCGAGGTAGGGGCTGGCCGTCACGGCGTCCGCGCCGAGGTGGTCGAAGAGAGCGGCCGCGTGCCGGGTCGATGTCGAGCCGATGTCCCCCCGCTTGGCGTCAGCGATGAAGATCTGATCCGGCGCAAGCCCGCCACGCAGTCGTTCCAGGACCGCCAGCCCCTCACCGCCGAACGCCTCGAAAAAGGCCAGATTGGCCTTGACGGCCGAGGCCAGGGGTGCCGCTGCCTCGAGCAGGAGCCGAGCGAACGCCTCCACGCCGCGCAGGTCCCGCTGGAAGCCGGCCGGAAGCGCCTCAGGATGCGGATCCAGGCCAAGGCACAGGAGCGTTCCGGTCAGTCCGATGCGATCGCCCAACCGCTGCGTGAAGCGCGACGCCACCGCCGGCCGGACGCCGGTCACGGAGCCTGGCTCTCTCCTGGCGGACTGCTCGGCAAGTCGCCCGTAGGGGAGGCCGGCGTGGGCGTGGGTGGCGGGATCATCTCCGGGGGCATCCACCAGCTCGGCGGTGACGAGGCGTCCAGAGAACCATCCTCGGTGATCGCCTTGTCCTCCAGGCTTCTCACCCCTGTCGGCGTGGTCTCCAGGGTCATGATGCGCAGATCCACGCCCTGGCCCTCCAGGTGCAGGTAGGCCAGCTGCGTGCCGTCGGGTGCATAGGCCGGCGCGAAACTGCGGCCGTCATTGGTCAGGCGAGCGATCTCCCCGCCGCGCTCCGCATCCAGCAGGACGACATCGCGTCCGCGCCCCGTGGTGCGCTCCGCGGCGATGATGGTCCCGTCGGCAGACCAGGAGGGGTTGGAGTAGCCGTTCCCGCGCAGCAACCGGAGCGACTGATCGGCCAAGGTGAAGACACCGATGCGGGGAGCGCCGGTGCTGCCGCGGCGTGCGTTGTAGGTGAAGGCGATGCGGGTGCCGTCCGGGCTCCAGGCGGGATCGCTGTGGCCCAATCCCGAACTGTTCTCCACGCCCATCGGCTCGATATCCCCGCCAGCGGCGGGCACCCGGCTCAGCACCAGCTCGCCCTCACCGCTCTCCCCATCGCTCGAGATCGCCACCATCTCGCCATCCGGGCTGATAGCAGGCTGGAGGAGCCAGCTGAACCACTCCCCACCGCGAGGCTGATAGGCGGTGTCCCGGAAGAGGCTGTCCTTGAGCTCCGTGCGACCCGAGCCATCTGGTGCCATCCGCATCAGGACCGGATACTCCAGGGTGTAGAGTGACATCCGGTCGTCGCAGCCGATCTCGTAGCGACCGCAGGAGACCTTCGTCTCCTTGGTGCGAGTCTCCAGGAAGTAGATGGCCGAGCCGTCCGGGGCGATGTCCGGCGCGGAGTCGAGTCCACGTTCGGATAGTTGTGTCAGGCCTCGACCGCTGGCCGCCCAGATATTGCCGGTGCGCGTGAAGAGAAGCGTGCCGCGCACCTCCGTCTGCTCCTCTGGCGGGGGCGTGACCACGACGCTGGGGTTCGGCGTGCGGGGGTCGCCGATGGGCCTTGGCGGCGAACCGTTCCCTCCGTTATCCGGCGCGTCCGGCCCGTCGGCGGGGCTGCCGGCACCAGCACCGGAGATAGCCAGGACGTTGAGACTCACCACGGTCGCCAAGAGCAGCAGCACGAGTGCCACGATGGGCGCCGCGAAGGCGCGCATCGACCGAGGCGTAGGTCCCCGAGTGGACGGATCCGACGGTCGCGGCTCCGGCTCCCGCGGCGGCGTGGCTCGATTCACGCGGCTGTCGCCGCCGGCGTCAGGGATCCGGCCGGCCCCACGTCACGGATCTCCAGCTGGAGCGACTCGAAGCCGCCGAACGCCCTGCTGGCGAGGCGCGCCACGACATCGAGGATCTGGCCCTCGTGCAGACTCCCGCTGAGATCCTCAGCGCGGCCGAAACAGATTCCGTCGATCACTTCTCGTCCCTTGCGCAGCGTCACCTGAAGATGTCCCCCCTTGGCCTGTCGCACGCGTGCCAGGCGGAGCCCGCTGATGCCCACCAGCGCTGGCGCGTCGGCACTGCCATCCAGACGCGCCATCTCCCGCAAGAGTACGTAATCCACCGCCTCCGCGCTCGCAACGATGTCGAGCCGCAGGCCGGGGCGTGGATCGGGAGGGGGCAGCGAGGCGGCCAGGGCCAGGAGCCGCCGGCGAAACTCCGGGTACCGCTCGGCCGCCAGGCTGCAGCCGGCCGCTGCGGCATGGCCGCCGTGCCGCACGAAGACATCGCCGCAGGCGTCGAAGGCCGCGGCGAGGTCGAACCCGCCGGCGCTGCGCGCAGAGGCACGCCACGGCTCGGATGAGCTCGAGACGACCACGGCCGGGCGCCCCGTCTCATCAGCCAGACGTCCCGCCACAAGGCCGATGATGCCCACCGGCCAGTCGCCCACGACCATGGTCAGGGGCGCCTCGAACGGCTCCCCCGCAGCTCGCAGCCGAGCCTCGGCAAGGACGGTGACGGTCAGCTCGCGACGCTGGAGGTTTGCGGCGTCGAGGGTGGCCGCCAGCCGAGCCGCCTCGTCGGGCCGGTCGGTAAGCAGGAGGGCGGCTGCGGCGTCCGCGTCGCCCATCCGCCCGACCGCGTTGAGTCGAGGGGCGATGGCATAGCCCACTGTATCCACATCCAGCCGCTCCGACGCCACGCCGGCCTGCGTCAAGAGAGCTGCCAGCCCCGCGCAGGGCGCCGTAACCAGGCGCGCCAGGCCGAGCCGGACGATGGCGCGGTTCTCGCCGACCAGCGGGACCACGTCCGCGATGGAGCCCACGGCCGCCAGGTCGGCCAGCGCGAGAGCTCCTCTCATCAGGGCGGGATCACCCTCCGCCAGCAGCTGTGCCAGTTTGAAGGCCACGCCGCTGCCCGACAGATGAGTGTTGGGGTACTCACTCTCGGGCACGTGCGGATCGACGATGACCGCGGCCGGCGGCAGCACCGCCGGGAGACGGTGGTGGTCCGTGATCAGCACGTCGATGCCGAGAGCGGCAGCGCCACGTACCTCCAGGACGCTGGAGATGCCGCAGTCGACGGTGACGATCACCGAACGGCCTTCGGCCCGGGCGCGCTCCACCGCCGCCATCGAGAGACCGTGCCCCTCCTCCAGACGGCGGGGCACGTACGGCGCCGCGTCCAGCCCCTGCATCCGCAGGGCGCGCACCAATATCGCCAGGCCGGTCAGGCCGTCCGCGTCGAAGTCTCCGAAGACCAGCACGCGCTCACCACGGCTCCGGGCCAGGCGGATGCGTTCCCTGAAGGCAGGCGCGCCGGGCAGCAGCGCAGGCGGGTGCAAGCCAGCCACCGGGTCATCGAAGAGCGCCGCCAGAGCGTCTCCGTCCCGGTGTCCGCGGGCCGCCAGCACGCTGAGCAGTCGCCGGGAGATACCGCGTGAAAGCGCTCCTCCCAGGAGCTCCGGCGAGGGGTCCACCGATGCTGGCAGGATCCAGCGATAGCGAGATGTCAGCTCGGTCATGCCCGAGTCTCGCACCCGCGCCTCCACTCGGACTTATCCGCCTGCGCGCGTCTGCAAGAAGGCCCGCTGGCGACGTCGCTCGGCCCATTCGTGCCAATCGACCAGCAGGGCGCTGGCGTTGAAGATCGACGAGTAGGTGCCCGACACGATGCCGATGAGCAGCGCCAGGATGAACGAGCGGATGGCGTCACCACCAAAGAGCAGCAATGAGGCCAGCGTGATCAACACCACCAGCGAGGTGTTCACCGAGCGGCCCAGCGTCTGGAGCAGTGAGTGGTTGACGATGGCGGCGAAGGGCTCGCCCGCGTGCCTGATCCGATTCTCCCGCACGCGATCGAACACGACGATGGTGTCGTGCACGCTGAAGCCGATGACGGTCAGCATGGCCGTCACGAACAGGGCGTCGAGCTGGAGGCCGAAAAGCGTGCCCAGGATGGCGAAGATGCCCAGCACCACCACGACATCGTGCACCAGCGCAGCTATGGCCACGGTGCCCATCCGGAAGTCGCCGAACCGAAACGTCATCCAGAGCAGGATGCCGATCGACCCCAGCGCTATCAGCAGGATCGCGCCGGTGACCACCTCCTGGCTGATGACGGGGCCGACGGACGACTCCTGGCGCACCTCGTCGATGGGTCCGAACCGCTCTTCGAGAGCCGCCGCGAGCGCGCCGAGTTCCCCGTCGGTGGGCACGATCATGCCCGGCGACGGAGACGGCACGGGCGACGAGGATGCGCCCGGCGATGCGGATGGATCAGGTGAGCCGCTGGGATCTGGCGAGGACGAAGCGCCGGGCGATGCCAATGGATCGGCCGAGCCGCTGGGCTGGACCGTCGGTGGCGGCGTGGCCGGCGCCCGCTCCTGGAGGCCGATCTCCTCGGTTCGGATCAGGATGTACTGGCGGTCCCCGGCGGTGGTGATAGCCACACTGGAGTCGGGCAGACCCTGCTGGACGAGCACATCGCGCACGTCCGCTGTCTCCGGCGTGCCTTCCTCGAAGTGCACTTCCCAGATCGTCCCGCCGGTATAGTCGATGGAGAACTGGAGTCCCATCCGGGCCCCCGGCAGGAAGGTCAGGAGGATGGCAAAGATGCCCGGGATGGTGACCAGCAGGCTGAAGATATAGAACCAGCGCCGCTTCCCGATGATGTCAAACACGAGCGCCGGCTTCTCGCGAGCGGCCGCGGACCGGAGCCGCGGCGATGGTGAACTCGTCCTCGGCCACACCGAAGAAGGCGGCCCGCTTGGACCACGACTGGCGGACCACCCAGCGCAGGATCTCGCGGCTCAACGTAAGTGCCGTGAACATCGAGACGATGACGCCCAGGATCAGAACCAGTGCGAAGCCCTTGATGATGGGCGAGCCGAAGTAGTACAGGATCGCGCCCGTGATGAGGCTCGACACGTTGGCGTCGAAGATCGACGTCCAGGCGCGGTTGAAGCCGGCCTCGACGGCGGACGAGACGGTCTTCCCGGCGCGAAGCTCCTCCTTGGTCCGTTCGAAGATGAGCACGTTGGCGTCGACCGCCATGCCGATGGACAGCACCGCCGCAGCCACGCCGGCTAGCGTCAAGGTGACCGGGATGAAGCGGAAGAGCGCCAGCATCACGATGCCGTAATAGATGAGCGCCACGATGGCCACGGCCCCCGGCAGGCGATAGTGCAGCAGCATGAAGAGGCAGACCAGCCCCAGACCGATCGCGCCCGCGACCAGGCTCTGCTCCAGGAAGCTCTGCCCCAGCGTGGCGCTGACCTGACTGAAGCCGACCTCGTTGATCTCCAGCGGCAGCGCGCCGTACTTGAGCACCGTGACGAGGTTGTTCATCTCTTCGACCGTAAAGCTTCCCGTGATGCGAGCCTGTCCCCCTGGGATCGCACCTTCGATCGTCGGGGCGGAGACGACGACCTCGTCGAGCACGATGGCGAAGCGCTGACCGATGTTGGCGCGGGTGTACTCCTCGAAGAGGCGCGCGCCATTCTCCTTCAGGGTGAACTGCACCTCGGGCTGTCCCGTGTCGCCGAAGGCTGGCTGCGCGACCGCGATCTCATCGCCGCTGAACAGTGGCGTGACGTCCATGCCTGCGGGCAGCGGCGCACCGTCGACCACTGACGGGCTGAACTCAGCTGGAACCGGGACAAAGTCCAGGCGACCGGTGGAGCCGATGAGGTCACGCACCTGATCGACGTTCTCCACCCCCGGGATCTCCACGCTGATCCGGTTGGTGCCCTGCGTCTGCACGATCGGCTCCGACAGACCGGTCGCGTTCACGCGCTGCTCGATGATGGAGCGAGTCGTCTCCAGGATCTCCGGCGTGACCTGCTGGTCGTCCGTGGCGATGACCTGGTACTCGCCACGCAGACCGCCGCGGAGGTCAAGACCCAGCCGCGTATCCATGGCCCGGGGACGGTCCGTGAAGGGGCGGTTGATGGGCAGCACGGCCACGGCGAGCGCGAGCAGACCGACGGCGACGATGAGGAAAGGAAGGATGCGACGCATCGCGGCGGACTCTATCACGAGGGTGCCGGGACAGGCGGTGGGGACAGGACCCAGTCCAGACAGCGGCGGTCGTCGACCACCCTGCGCGGCCGGGCCGGGCTCCGGCCTCTCTAGGTCAGGCGTCCAAGTGGTCGCGGATGCGTTCCGCCAGCGCCCGGCTGATGCCCGGCACCGAGGCGATGTCCTCAAGGGTCGCTGTGCGCATCTGCCGGGCGGAGCCGAAGACGCGTAGGAGCGCCCGCTTTCGGGCGGGGCCCACCCCGGGCAGGTCGTCGAAGACCGAGCGCACCTGGGCCTTCGCCCGTAGCTTGCGGTGATAGGTCACCGCAAAGCGATGTGCCTCGTCGCGCAGGCGCTGCACGAGGTAGAGCGCCTGCGATGTGGCGGGCAGCACCACCGGCACGCCGTTGCCGGGATGGAACAACTCCTCCCGTTCCTTGGCCAGGCCGACCACGGGGATCTCCGTCATGCCCAGCTCATCCAGGACCCCGCGCGCGGCGTTGGCCTGACCCAGTCCGCCGTCGATGACGACGAGGTCGGGGAGCCGCCAGCGCAGCTCCTCGGCGCTGCCCTCCTCGCCCGACAGGGCACGCCGGAAGCGGCGGCGCAGCACTTCCCGGTGAGAGGCGAAGTCGTCCGTGCCCTGCACCGTGCGGATCCGGAAGCGGCGGTACTCCCCGGATCGCGGCCGGCCTTCCTCGAAGACGACCATGCTGCCCACCGTGTTGGTGCCCTGGATGGTGCTGATGTCGTAGCACTCGATGCGTAACGGCGGAGCAGCGATCCCCAGCGCTTCGGCCAGCTCTTCCAGCGCAGCCAGGGTCTTGCCCTGATCGGCCAGCCAGCGCGCCTGCTCCCGGGCGAGTGTCTCGCCCGCGTTGCGCGCGGCCAGCTCCATCATCTCGCGCCCCTCGCCGCGCTGCGGCACGGTGAGTGCCACGCGTCGTCCGCGGCGGACCTCCAGCAGGCTCACCAGCTCGGCCGCGTCCGGCAAGGTCTGGGGCACAAGCACGCGGGGCGGGACGGAGCCGGCCGTGGCGTAGTACTGCTTCACGAACGCCGAGATGGCCTCCTCCTCCGGCTCGTCACCCAGGTTCTCCAGCAGGAACACGTCACGGCCGACGGTCTTGCCGCCGCGGATGGCGAAGAGCTGCACGGCTGCCTCCCCGCCATCGCGAGCGAAGCCCAGGACGTCCTGGTCGACTCGCGCGAAGGCGGCCATCTTCTGGCTTTCCATGGTCCGTTCCACGGCCTTCACCTTGTCGCGCAGGGCGGCCGCTCGCTCGTAGTCCTGCCGCTCCGAGGCGATCGCCATCTCGCCACGCAGCGCGCGCGCCACCTGCTCCTGCCGGCCCTCCAGGAAGAGGATCACCTGGTCGATGTCCCGCCGGTAATCCTCCCGGGAGATGGCCTGGATGCAGGGACCCTGGCAGCGCTTGATGTGGTACAGCAGGCAGGGCCGGGGCAGGGCACGGACGCCGTCCCGGATGTCGATGGTGCAGGTGCGGAAGGGGAAGAGGCGCCTGATCAGGTTCATGGCCTCGTCCACGCTGCTGGCGGAGGCGTACGGCCCGAAGTACCGACTGCCGTCCTGGGGCAGCTTGCGCGTCCGCTCGATGCGCGGGAAGTCGTCGGCCATGGTGATCTTGATGAAGGGATAGCTCTTGTCGTCCTTGAGCCGGACGTTGAAGCGTGGCTGGAAGCGCTTGATGAGCGTCCCTTCCAGGAGCAGCGCTTCGCTGACCGTGTCGGTCATGGTGTACTCGACATCGGCCACGCGATCGATCGCGCCCTCGATGCGCAGTGGGGCCACACTCCCTCGGCCCTGTTGCCAGTACTGGCGCACGCGGCTGCGCAGGCTCTGCGCCTTGCCCACGTACAGGACCCGTCCACGCGCATCCTTCATGAGGTAGACGCCGGGTCGGTCGGGCAGCTTCGTCAGCGTGGTCTGGAGGCTCGGTGTCACGGGGCGATGCTAGCCCAAGGTTCGGCGGACTCCTCGGCCCGGAGTCCGCCGATAAGCCGTGGATGAGTACTCGTCCGTAACTTGCCTGTGATGACCGTCAGGCATGCCTCCGTCCAGGAGCGACTCAGCCGCTTGAGCCCTGATCAGCGCGCCGCGGCGACCGCCGGACGCGGACCGACGTTGTGTGTGGCGCCCGCCGGGAGCGGCAAGACGACGACCTTGGTGGCGCGCGTGGCATGGCTGGTCGACGGCGGGCAGGAGCCCGAGGCGATCTGCGCGGTGACCTTCAACCGCCGCGCGGCGGAGGAGCTCACTGAGCGGGTCGACGCGGCCCTCGAGCCGCTGGGGCTGGCACCGGGCGCCGTCCGCATCCGGACCTTCCACGCGCTCGGTCGGGAGATCCTGCGCGGAACCGGGGTGGAGGTAGACAGACTGGTGGACCGCGGCTCGGTGCTGGCGGAGCTGCTCGGACGGCAGCACTCGCCGAGCGTGCTCCGCGCGGCCGATGATGGCATCTCCCGACTGAAACTGGACCCCGAGGCTTTCCCGGCGCCGCCGGCCATGCACGCCCTGTTCGAGCGCTACCAGGCGCACCTCAGGGAGGTAGGCGCAGTGGACCTCGATGACTTCGTGTGTCTAGCCCTCCGGTCGCTCCGCGATGATGCGGCCCTTCTGGCCCAGTGGCGCGGCGCGTGCCAGTCCCTCCTCGTGGACGAGGTGCAGGACCTTGATCGCAGCCAGCTGGAGATGGCGTTGCTGCTCGCCGGTCCGGCCGCTGACCTGTTCCTGGTGGGCGACGACGATCAGACCATCTACGCCTGGCGGCTGGCCGACGCCACCCGCTCGGTTTACCGTAGCCCTTGCCTGAGGTGACAGGTCCTGCTTCCATCGCCCGTTCTGGTGTCAATCTCGAAGCGGGGTGTCAGCTGTTGGAGTTCCATAGCTGCTCAGTCAGCTCGGCGCCCGTCCC
>Ga0136615_10000620_pt1 | contig 16430 bp, 21 predicted proteins | sample AntDrymUQ2882206_2_FD_106647 | JGI IMG/M metagenome (GOLD analysis project Ga0136615, IMG submission 106647) | Polar desert sand microbial communities from Dry Valleys, Antarctica - metaG UQ288 (22.06) | ecosystem: Environmental > Terrestrial > Soil > Desert | place: Antarctica: Dry Valley...
CCGTCGCCGGTGTTGTCGCCGCCGCGGGTGCCGTCGTTGGCGCGTGTGGCGTCGCCGTCGCCGGTGTTGTCGCCGCCGCGGGTGCCGTCGTTGGCGCGTGTGGCGTCGCCGTCGCCGGTGTTGTCGCCGCCGCGGGTGCCGTCGTTGCCGCGTGTGGCGTCGCCGTCGCCGGTGTCGTCCCCGCCGGCCGTGCCGTCGTCGCCGCCGGTAGCGTCGCCATCGTCCTGCTCTTCCTCGGCCGCCAGCTCGGGGCTCGAGTCGTCCTTGCGCAGGTCGATCGGCTCGACCGCCTGCGCGTCGCTGCCGTCGATGGTCCTCATGTAGCCGACGCCGAGCCCACCGAGGGCAACGATGACGGCGAGCGTGATGACGGCCATGCGCACGGTCATTCCAACTCACCTCCTGGATCGATTGTCAGTCCATCGTCTCGTGCGGCGGTGAGGGTCTGGTGAGCCCGCAGTGAGAAAGCTCTCACTCCCCTCACAGGCTGCGCAGGCGGGCGCTGCCGCCGGGCCGGAGCCGGCTCAGCCGGGGCGCCGGCAGCTCGGCCACCAGCCCCTCGAGGCCGCCGCTCAGCGCTGCGAGCGACGGCCGGGTGGCCGGGTCGGAAGCGAGGCACGCGAACACGAGATCGCCCAGGCGGGCGGGCACGTGGCGCGGCAAGGGCCCCGGAGCGTGGCGCAGCTGAGGGAAGGGCCGGCCGTCGGGAGGGAAGGGCAGCGCGCCGCTCAGCGCCTGGAACAGCGTCGCGCCCACGCCCCAGACGTCGGTGGCCGGCGCCAGCTCGGGGAGGCGGGCGACCACGCACTGCTCCGGCGCCATGTACGCCTCGGTGCCGACCGGCGCGCGGAGCGCGCCGACCTCGGAGGCCCGGCGCGCGACGCTGAGGTCGATCAGCCGCGGCCGGCCGGCCATGATGATGTTGCGCGGCTTGACGTCGAGGTGCAGCACGCGCTCGCCCTCGAGGTAGCGCAGGAGCCGGACCACGTCGAGCCCGAGCGGGAGCAGCTGCTCGAGCGCGAGGGGCCCGCGGCGGATCAGCGTCGACAGGCGCGGGCCCTCCAGGTGCTCGAGCACGAGATGCGGCCGGGCGCCGTCGAGCACCGCGTCGAACGACCGCAGCAGCAGGGGATGCGCGAGCGTGCGGAGCAGCTCGGCCTCGGCCGCCAGCGCCTCCCGCGCGCGGACGTCGTTCGCCTGGTCCGGACGCACGACCTTCGCGACCACCAGCGCCTGCAGGTGCTCGTCCCACGCGAGGTAGGCCTCGTAGCGGCGCCCGCCCCCGAGCAGCGCCATGGCGACCCGGCCGGGGACGATCTCCTCGCCTTCAGCCAGCTGCCAGGAGTCCATGGTCCACCTCGAAGTAGTGGCGCAGGAGCGGCCGGAACGAGTTGCTCTTGACCTGCGGATAGGTCTGGCCGACGCCGAGGCAGTACTTGCTGCAGCCCGCGATCGGCCGGACCCCGAGGCCATGGAGCGCCCGGTCCGCCGTCGCGCCGCCGGCGCGTGACTTGCTCTCGACGATCGCCGCGCCCGCCACGAGGCGCCCGGCCGCTCCGCCCGGGGCCGCGAAGCGGAGTCGCACGTCGCAGGTGAGGCGCTCGCCCCGTTCGGGGTCCACCAGGGTGAACCGGGTGAAGCGCATGTCCAGCGTCCGCTGCAGCGCGGGCGCGCCCTCCCACACGTACGCGTCGTGCAGCCGGCCGCCGACGAAGCCGAGCAGCTCGGCGTCGAGCCGGTCGGCGGGCCGCGCGTCGAGCGGTGTCCGGTGCTTGACGGTGCGCCCGCCGCAGCCCTTGAGCTTGACCTCGAAGAGGCGCAGCCCGCTGTCGAGGTACTCGCGCGCACGGCACTTGAAGCGGCGCCGGCGACCCTGCACGTGGTGGCGGTAGGTGACGAGGTCGGCGGTGTCGAAGTACGTCGTGCGGTAGCCGAAGCCCCGCCGGCCGCCGATGTCGAGCACGCGATGGGTCGGAAGCAGGCGCCGCGTCAGGTCGCCGAGGACGTCGAGCGAGACGATGTACTTCACGTCCAGCCGATCGCCCAGCGCCGCCGCGGCGTTGCACTCGTCGAGGCCGATCGGCCGGAACGGCTCAAGCAGCGGTGCGAGCGAGCGGGGCATCGAGCGTGGCCTCGGCGGTCGGGGGGGTAAGGGGGGTCGTCGCGCAGCGGACGGACACGCGTGGTCTCGCGCACGTAGTCGATCTCGAGCACGTTGCACTCGGTGACGTGCGCGTTGAGGCGCTCCTCGAGGTGGCGCCTGAGCGTGTCCTGGTCGGCGGGGATGGTTTCGAGCGTCACCTCCAGGTGCCGGGTCGGGCGCAACAGCCGCGGGTGGTCGATCACCGTCGCGCCCGCCAGTGCGACGGCGCTGAGCAGGATCGGCAGCCCGAGGCCGCCGGTGTCGATGCCGCACACGAGGCCGATCACCAGCGCGACGAAGAAGTACGCGAGCTCGCCGTTGGTGAACGGCTCGCTGCGCAGCCGGACGATCGAGAGCACGGCGAACAGCCCGAAGCCGACGCCGGCGCTGACGTTGCCCGACGAGATCGCGATCAGGGCGAGGAAGAGCCCGACGTTGAACATCGCGAAGATCACGACGAGGTCGCGCCGCCCGTGGCGCCGGTGGTAGATGCCGTACGCCAGCACGCCGATCACCACAAGGTCGATCAGCAGGCGCATGAGGATGTCGCCGTAGGCCGGAGCGTTCATCCGATCAGGCTTCCCGGGCGCCGTGAGCCCGAGATGAGCGGATCGTGAGAGTGCTCTCATCGAGCGCGCGCATGAGGCGCAGGCCGGTGCGCACGTAGCCGATCGTCTCGCGGTACGGCGGGACGCCGCCGTAGCGCCGCACGGCGCCGGGCCCGGCGTTGTAGGCGGCCATCAGCAGCTTGGGCCGGGTCGTGCGCGCCATGCGCCGCAGCGCGACGACGTAGCGGGCGGCCGTCGCGAACCCGTCGTGCGGATCGTGCACGCTCCGGCGGCCGTCACCATCGCCGTCGACCCGGTAGTGCTGCCAGACGCGCCCGCAGCTGCGCACGACGCACAGCTGGGCGGGGCCCGCGCAGCATCCGGCGCGGTTGATGCCGTGGGTGACGCCGGGCAGGCGGCTGCGGCCGTGGCGCGACTCGTTGTAGCCGATCGCCGCGAGCAGCCGCGGGGCGACCCCGAAGCGGGCGCCTGCCTCGACGTAGATGCGCGCCATGTCGCGCGGCGGCTCGCCGGTTCCGGCGCGGGCCGCGTCAGGGGCGGCCGAGGCGAGGCTGAAGGCCGCGAACGCCGCGGCGAGGGTCCGTGTCCTGGGCATGGCCCAGGTTGTCGCCGCCCCCGATGACCCGGCCGTGAGTCGCGGGTGAGAGTCCTCTCACCTCGAGCGGTCCGTCAGGGCCACAGCAGCGGGAACAGCGGGTGGTCGAGCGGATCGCCGGGTGCCAGGGCCCCGGCGAGCTCGGGGAACGACGGGCTCGTCGGGTGCAGGCGCTCGGCCAGGCGGACGTCGTCGCCCACCAGCCGGACCGAGAAGGCGCGGCGCCGGGTGCGCGAGCCGGCCGCCGCGTGCAGGGTCAGCATGTCGAAGGCGACGGCGTCGCCCGGCTCGAGCGCCCAGCCGAGGATCTCGTGGGCGCCGCGATCGGCCTCGACGTCGGGCACCTCCTCGAGCGCGCCGTCCTCGAACACCATCGGCCGGCCGTCGAAGAAGCCGCGCGGCATGTACCAGGTGCGGGTGGCGTGCGATCCGGCGACGAACTCGAGCGTGCTCTCGCGCGGCACCGGGTCCAGCGGGATCCAGAACGAGACCGTGTTCGCGCCGTCGATGTCGTAGAACGGCTGGTCCTGGTGCCACGGCGTGCGGATCGTCGTGCCGGGGCCCTTGACCAGCAGGTGGTCGTGGTGCAGCCGGGCGGTGGCGCTGCCCATCAGCTCGGCCGCGACCTCCCCGAGCCTCGACTCCCGAACGACCGCCTCGTAGTCCGGGATCCGCGTCCAGTTGCGGAAGTCCTCGAAGAACCGCCCGGCGCCCTTGCCTCCGCCGCCCTCGACGGCGCGCTCGCTCGGCTCGGCCAGGTTGTGCTCGACGCCCTGCTCGAGCCGGGCGACTTCCGCGACCGTCAGCAGGCCGCGCACCACGCACGCGCCGGCGCGCCGGAAGTCCTCGCTCGTCATCGGTCGGATTGACGATCGTCAGAGCCGCTCGAGCACGACGATTGCGATCTCGCGCTCGGTCTTCGCTTGGTAGTCGTCGTAGGCGGGCCAGTAGGAGGTCATCTGGCGCCACATCTCCGGACGCTCGTCGGCCGTCGCCGCGCGGGCGCGCGCGCGGAAGCGGTCGCCCAGCACCTGCACCTCGACCTCCGGCTCGCGCTCGAGGTTCGCGTACCAGCCGGGCGGGCGGTCGGCGCCGCCGTCGGAGGCGACGATGAGGAAGGCGTCGCCCTCCGTGCCGTAGATGAGGGGCGCCGTGCGGGGCTCGCCGGAGCGGCGGCCCGTCGTCGTGAGGAGCAGGGTGGACGTCCCACGCCAGTCGTGCCCGTACTCGCCGTCGGTCTCGCGGTAGTGGCGGATGTGCTCGGCGCCGTAGAGGGCGGATGCGTCGCGTCGTGGCATGCGCTTCTGGTACCCGCGCGCCCGGACGGTGTCACGCCGGCGGGGCGATGTGCTCCTGGCGCGCTGGACGCGCTCCTCACTGCTGACGCTGGTTGAGGCCCTCCGTCGGCAGCGCGCGCAGCCCGCGCCACGCGGCGATCCCGATCGCGACGAAGATCGACACGACGCCGATCCAGCCCTCGAGCAGCCGGCTGGCCAGGCACAGCCACACGATCAGCGCCGGCCAGGGCAGTAGCCACCCGAGCACGGTGACGAGCCACGGCTCGTGCTCCGGCCCGCCCGTGTCGTCCGGAGGCAGGCGCGTGTCGATCAGCATCAACATCCGGACCCCCGTTTGTAGCGCGACGCGCGCCCCGGGTCCAGTCGGCCGGCGCCTTCGGAGGGCGCCCTCGCGCTGCTAGATTTGCCCGGCAGTCACGCCTGGTGGGCGTAGCTCAGCTGGTAGAGCTCCGGGTTGTGGTCCCGGCGGCCGCGGGTTCGAGTCCCGTCGCTCACCCCTGATCCCCGTTCACGTGGACGCTCGTGACGGCGGTGAGAATGTTCACGGTCGTGGTGACGGGCCCGCCGGGCGCCGGCAAGAGCGCGGTCGCGACCGCGCTGCACGAGGCCCTCGGCGATGCCGGGGTCGCGAACGCGCTGGTGGAGGTCGACGAGCTCGAGCGCACCCATCCGCCGCTCGGCCGGGACCGGGCGCTGGCGCACCTGGCGCTGCTCTCCGGCTCCTTCCTGACGGCCGGATACCACCTGCTGGTGGTCACCGCGACGGTGGAGGACGACGACTACTGGCGCGGCGTGCTGGACGCCTGCGGCAACGGTGCGCACCTGCTGGTCCGCCTGGAGGCGCCGCCGCTCGTCCTCGAGCGGCGCATACGCGCCCGCGAGCCCGCAGGCTGGTCGGGGTTGGGAGCGCTGGTCGCCGCCTCCGCGCGGCTGGCGCGGACGATGGTGGACCTCTCGGGTGTGGACCTCGTCCTGAGCACGGACGGCCAAGCGCCCGAGGACGTGGCGGCTCGCATCGCGGTGGTCCTCCGCGAACGGGTAATACTCGATAGTCTTACCGCCATGCGGGTCACGCAGAAAGGGCAGGTCACGATCCCGTTGGAGGTCCGGCGCGCACTCGGCATTCAGCCCGGGACCAACGTCGAGTTCACGCTTGACGATGGCAGTGCCCGGCTCGTGGTCGACCCCGACCGAGTCGCAGCCGAGGTGGCACGCATGCGCGGCGCCGGCGACGTCGCGCTGAGCACGGACGAGATCCTCGCCCTGACCCGCCGTTGACCACGGTCTCGGGGACAGTCGTGGACAGCAGCGTCCTGCTCGATGTCTTCACCGAGGACCCAGGCTGGTTCGCGTGGTCGTCGACGCATCTCACCGAGGCCGCGCAGAGTGGCGCGCTCGTGCTCAACGCGGTCGTGCTGGCGGAGATCGCGCCGCGGTTCTCCCGGCTCGAGGCCCTGCGGTCCGCGCTGCCGTCGATGACGGTGGTCGAGAAGATCCCAGCCGCGGGGGCTTTCCTCGCCGGGCACGCGCACGCCGCGTATCGCCGTGCCGGCGGTGAGCGGCGGGCCGTCCTGCCGGACTTCCTGATCGGCGCGCACGCCGCCGTCACCTCTCGCCCGCTCCTGACGCGGAATCCGCAGCGCATCGCGACGCACATCCCCGGGGCGAAGCTCATCGCCCCGGCGGGCTAGGCGCGTCCCGCGGCGAGCGCGCGGGCGCTGCCGTAGCTCCCGACCGCGAGCACGCCGAGCAGGAAGCCGAGGTAGAGCCAGGTGCCCGCGGAGTCCCAGTCGAGCGTGCCGGAGAAGCGCGCCAGCGCGATCAGGTGCAGGACGCCGAGCAGGCCGTACTGGAGCATCGCCGGCCGCACCCGGCCCCAGTCGCGCTCGCGGCACGCGGTGAGCACGAGCACGCCCTGCGCCAGCAGGAAGACGCCGATCGCGCGGCCGGTGAGCGGCGTCAGCGGCCACGGCCACAGCGACGCGGCGTCCTGCGGCGCGACGACGAGCGCGGTTCCGAGCGCCGTCATCACGACGCCCTGCAGACCCAGCGCCGCGACGAGCGGCAGGGGCATCGGTGCCGTCCGGGGCGGCTCGCCGCCGGGCACGCGGAGCTGCCGCCCGAGCAGGACGAGCACGGCGGGCGGGAAGACGCCGTAGAGCGCGAGCCAGGCCCAGCCGGTGACCTCGTCCATGTGGAACAGGTCGAGGTGCACCAGCGTGACCCAGAGCAGTACGACGCCCGCAATCAGGTAGGGCGGGGCGAAGGCGCGGCCGCGCGCCCACTCGCGCTCGCTCGCGCAGGCGACCGCGAGCGTCGTCGAGGCCCAGTAGCTCGCTCCGAGGAACGCGGCGGTCAGCGGGACCTGGATCGTCCAGGCGAAGAAGCGGTCGGTCTCGGCCGGTGCCACGAAGAGCGAGAGGCCGAGGAGGAAGATCACGCCGGCGATCGCCACCAGGCCGGCCCGGACGCCCGGGATCATCGGGCGGACCAGCGGCGGCGGAGGGGCGGTCTGGGTGGTCATGCGCTCACCCGCTCGTGCGAGAGCCGCGCGGCGTGCGCGCGCGGCCGCGCCAGCAGCGCGAGCCCCGGCACCGCGACGAGCAGCGCGAGCGCGTAGTAGACGGCGAGCTCGGCGCCCGCCGACGCGCGTATGTCGCCCTGGTGCGCCGGCGGCACGAGCGCGAGCAGCAGCCCGGTGACCGGCGCCGCCAGGTAGAGCGGTCGCGCTCGCCGCCAGTCGCCGTCCCACAGCGCCCAGGCGTAGGCCAGGGTGAAGGCGCCTAGCCAGACGCCGAGCAGGCGCCCGGTGAGCGGCGCCACGTCCCATGGCCAGGCGTCGCTGAATCGCGCGGGGCTCGCGAGCAGCGCGAGGGCGGCTGCGGCCATCTCGGCGCCCGCGACCGTGCCCGTGAAGCGCTGGAGCCGGCCGAGGGGGACCTCGACCGGCAGGCGGCCGCCGTTGCGCTGCTCCTGCCACACCAGCACGGCGGGCGCGGTCGCGACGAGCACCGCGTAGCCGCCCAGCCAGTAGGCGAGGTGCACGCCCGGGTGGGCGAGGAAGGGATCGAGGTGGAAGAACGTCATCACCGTCGCCGCCAGCGCGAAGACGGTGATCAGCACCACCAGCACGCGCGCGTGGGCCCAGTCGGGCTGGCGCAGCGCGACGACCCCGAGCACGACCGCGTTCGCGTACATGACCGCCAGCAGCCGCGCGCTCGCGTCGGGCGCGATCGTCCACGTGAACCAGTCCTCGCTGCCCGGCGCGAGCAGGAGGCTCAGCACCCCCGCGACGGCGTCAGCTGCGACGGGTCGACCGGGCTGGTCCGGCGGCGCAGACCCGTGCGCCGTCGTGCACGCCGCGCGCATGCGGGGGCTCGCCGGGCGGGCGTTCGCGGCGGCGGAGGAGCGCGAGCCGGCGCTGGCCCTGCTCAAGCGGGCCGAGCGCGAGCTCGCCGGCTGTGGCGCGCACCGGTGGCGCGCGGAGGCGGTGCGCGACCTGCGCCGCCTCGGGGTGCGGGTGGCCGGCCCGCAGCGTCGCGGCACCGCCGCCAGCGGGCTGGACGCGCTCAGCGGGCGGGAGCGCGAGATCGCCGAGCTGGTCGCGCTCGGCCGCACGAACCGGGCGATCGCCGCCGAGCTGTTCGTGAGCGGGAAGACGGTGGAGGGCCACCTGCGCAACGTGTTCGCGAAGCTCGACGTCTCGGCGCGCGCCGCGGTGGCCGAGGTCGTCGGGCGCTTGCGCGCCGACGGTCCCGGCTAGCGCGGGCGCCGGATCGCGACCTCAGCCTCCCGTGGGGCCGAAGCGCTCGGCGTGGACGGTGGCGGGGTCGTAGCCGTCCGCGACCAGGAGGTCGGCGACGTGCTCGACGAAGGCGGTCGGCCCGCAGACGTAGACGCGGGGTCGAGCGGTGGGTCCCGGCCCGAGGGTACGGAGCATCTCCGCGTCCACGCGCCGCTGCCAGCCGGCCCACCCGGCCGGCGCCGTTCGCGTGTACGTCCAGGCGACGACCAGCCCGGCGCGCGGCTCGAGCGCGTCGAGCTCCGCCGCGTACAGCCGGTCGGGTTCCGCGCGTACGGAGACGAGCAGGTGGGCGGCGACCTCGCTCCGCCGGGCGGCGCGATGCCGGAGCATCGCCATGAGCGGCACGAGGCCGGAGCCGCCGGCGATCAGCAGCAGCGGGCCGCCGTCCTGCACCGACCAGGCGAAGTGGCCGCCGATCGGCCCGCGCAGCTCGAACCGGTCGCCGGCGCGCAGCTCGTCGACGAAGTACGGCGAGACCTCGCCGTCGTCGACGAGCTCGACCGTGAGCTCGAGGGCATCGGCTTCCGGCGCCGACGCGATCGAGTACGAGCGCTGCGCCTGGTAGCCGTCCTCGGCCGTGAGCCGGACGTCGACGTGCTGGCCGGCACGGTGCCCCGGCCATCCGGCCACGTCGAGGATCAGCGAGCACGCCCGCGCGGACTCGGCGACGACCTCCCGGACGGTCGCCGTGCGCCAGGCGAGCGGCGCGCGGGCGGTCAGTCGCCCGCGTAGCGCTGCTCGCGCCACGGGTCGCCGTACATGTGGTACCCCAGGTCCTCCCAGAAGCCCGGCTCGTCCTCCGGCGTGAGCGTGAGGCCGCGCACCCACTTCGCGCTCTTCCAGAAGTACAGGTGGGGCACGAGCAGCCGCGCGGGCCCGCCGTGCTCCGGTTCGAGCGGCTCGCCGTCGAACGCGTACGCGACCCACGCCTTGCCGCCGGTGACGTCTTCGAGCGGCAGGTTGGTCGTGTAGCCGCCGTCGGACCACGCGGTCACGTAGTCGCCCTCGGCGTCCACGCCGTCGAGCAGCGTGTCCACCGAGACGCCCGTCCATGTCGTGTCGAGCTTGGACCACTTCGTGACGCAGTGGATGTCGACCGTGAACGTCTCGGCCGGGAGCGCGACCAGCTCGTCCCACGTCCACGCGCGGGCGTCGCCGCTGGTTCCGTCGATCGTGAAGCTCCACTCGTCGAGCGGCGTGCGCGGCGTCGGACCGGCCGACAGGACGGGGAAGTCGCGCTCAAGGTACTGACCCGGAGGCAGGCGGGCAGGATCGACGCCCGGGTTGCGCCGGCCCCGGAAGCCGCGGGAGATCGGAGGCATCACATCACCCTAGTGTCACCGCGAACGCGGCGGTTAGGGGAGGAGCGGCGCGGGATCCTCGTCGTCGACGGGCTCGCGCGGGACGGGGCCGTCGCCGACCCAGTCGACGTCGGCGTCGAGCGGTGGAGCGTCCGCTTCGATCATGTCCGCGGCGTCCGGCGGGTTGTCGGCCTGCGCCTCACCGAGCGACACCTCGGCGCCCGTGCGCGCGGCACCCGCGGGGGGCAGCGGGCGCGGCGCGATCGCGTCGAGCACGTCGGCCACGGACCGGTCGCCGTCGATCACGTTGAAGGCTTGGCCGGCGAGGTGGGCGCGCTCGAGCGTGTCGGCCACGGTGAGGGCGGCGTCGTCGCGGCTGATCGTCAGGCGCCCCGCGTGCAGCACGGTGGCGATCCGTCCCGTGCCCGGGTCCTCGGTCAGCCGTCCGAACCGGAGGATCGACCAGCCGGCCCCCAGGCGAGCCAGCCGCTGCTCGGCCTGGTGCTTCGCGGACAGGAACTCGCGCACGCCGCCCTCCCGCCGCTCCGGCTGCTGGGCGCCGATCGCGCTGCAGAGCAGGAAGCGGTCCACGTTGTGGCGATCCGCCGCCTCCGCGAGCTTGGCCGCACCGCCGGCGTCGATCGCGCCGAGCTCGCCGCGATGCCGGGCGCCGGCGGCGAAGACCGCCGCGTCGCAGCCGTGCGCCGTCCACTCGACGTCGCCGCGCAGGTCCGCCACGATGCCCTCGGCGCCCACGTCGTGCAGCGCCGCAGCTTGGCCCTCGGTCCGGACGAGGCCGCGGACGGTGTGGCCGCGGTGCAGCAGCAGCGCGACGATCCGGCTGCCCAGCCGTCCGTGGGCGCCTGCGACGAGCACGATCATTCCCGGATTGTCTCCGCGATCGGCGATCTCGATTCCACTTCTTGCGCGTGGGGGAGCCGCGGTCAGCGATCTTGCGGCACGGACGCGGCGTGCAGCGACCGGGCGACGTCCCGGGCGATATGCGACTCCAGCGGGCTGGAGCCCTCAGGAGGCGGCGGCCTCCTCGTCGATCCAGGCGCCGTACGGATGCTCGGCGCCCGGGCCTGCCCCGAAGCAGATCATGCGGGTGCCCGGCTCGACCGCCCAGTAGTCGCGCGTCTCGGCGGGATCGGCCACCGCGACGACGTCGCCGGGCCCCGCCTCGAGCTCCTCGCCGCCCAGGCGGAAGCGGGCCCGCCCGGCGACGACGACGTAGACCTCCTGGTGGCCGCCGTCCTCCTCGGTGTGCTCGATGTCCGCCGTCTCACCTGGCTCCATCACGACGGCGTTCACGCCGAGGTTCGTGATGCCGAGGCGCTCGTTGAGCGGCTGCCAGCGCCCGGCGGGGATCGCCGTCTCGGGCACGTCGGGCAGGTGCAGCATGCGTCCCATGGTTCCTCCGGGGTCGGGAAGCGCGGCACGCTACCCGACCCCCGCGGCGGTCAGTAGACCTCACGCTCGCGCACCACCGGCTCCTCGCGGACGACGCTCGCGCGCCGGTCGCGCGGGGAACGCGACTGCACGAGCTCGATCACGAGCCAGAGCGCGCCGGCCAGTGCGAGGATGACGCCGATCAGCTGGATCGAGATCCCGGCGAGGGTCGCGTTGACCGCGAGCCAGAGCACGAGTCCGATGACGATGAGCACGATCGGGGGGCCGACGTCGGCCATGGTGGTGCCTCCTTGCAGTTGAGAACCTTGCTGCCCCGAGTGGTTCCGCGCTGAACGCCCGCAGAAACGCAGGGTCGACGAAAGGACGAGCGCTAGACGCGCGCGGTGCGGGTGTCGGGCGCCGCCAGCCGCTCGAAGTCGGCCGTCGCGTCGGTCGGCTGCTCCTGAGAGCGGCGCTCCGCCTCCACTCGGTCGCGGTAGGCGGCCAACTCGGCGGCCACGTCTGCATCGCCCCAGCCCAGCACCGGCGCCATCAGCCGTGCGACCGGCTCGGCAGCCGCGAGCCCGCGATCCCACGTCTCGATCGAGATCCGGGTGCGCCGGGTGAGCACGTCGTCGAGGTGCAGCGCCGCTTCGGCGAGCACCGCCCAGCGGATCTCCGCCGCCAGGTAGTCCTCGGCGCCGGGCAGCGGCGTCCCGAGCTCGGGCTGCGCAGCGATCAGCTCCAACACCGCGTGCGTCTCGGCGCCGAAGCGGCCCAGCAGGTGCTCGACGTGCGCGACGTGCAGGCCGGCCCGCTCGGCGATCCGCTCGCGCGCGTTGAGCAGCGTGCGCCAGCCGTCGGCCCCGAGCAGCGTCACCTCCTCCGTGCAGGACGGAGCGACGTCGTGGCCGAGCCCGCGCGCGGCGGCGTCGACGGCATCGCGGGCCATGATGCGGTAGGTCGTGTACTTGCCCCCGGCGACCGCCACGAGCCCGGGAGCGGGGGACGCGACGGAGTGCTCGCGACTCAGGGTGCTCGTCTCCTCGGTCTCACCGGCGAGCAGCGGCCGCAGGCCGGCGTAGACCCCGGTGATGTCGGCGTGGGTCAGCGGCGAGGCCAGCACCCGGTTGACGCGCTCGAGCAGGTAGTCGATGTCGGCCCGGCTCGCGGCGGGATGGGCGAGGTCCAGGTTCCACGGCGTGTCGGACGTGCCGATCAGCCAGCGCCAGCCCCACGGGATGACGAACAGCACGCTCTTCTCCGTGCGCAGCAGCAGACCGGCGTCGGCCTGGATGCGGTCGCGCGGCACCACCAGGTGCACGCCCTTGGACGCGGTCACCTTGAAGCGGCCGCGGCCGCCGACCATGTCCTGTAGCTCGTCGGTCCAGACGCCGGCGGCGTTCAGCACCATCCGGCCGCGGACCTCGATCCGCTCGCCCGTCTCGAGGTCGCGCACGGTGACGCCGGCGACCCACTCGCCCGCGCGCAGGAACCCCTCCGCGCGGGCGCTCGCGGCCAGCGCGGCGCCGTAGTGCGCGGCGGTGCGGGCCAGCGCGACGGTGTGGCGGGCGTCGTCGACCTGGCCGTCGTGCAGGAGGATCCCGCCCGACACGCGGTCGGCGCGCAGCCCGGGCATCAGGCGCAGGACGCCGCGCCGCGTCAGGTGGCGGTGGCGCGGGACGGCGCGGCGGCCGCCGAGCATGTCGTAGAGGGCCACCCCGGCGCCGAGGTAGCCGCGGTCGAGCCCACGGCGCTCGAGCGGGATCACGAACGGCGCGGGGTGGGCGAGATGCGGGCAGATCCGCTCCAGCAGCAGCTCGCGCTCGCGCAGCGCCTCGCGCACCAGCTCGATCCGGCCCTGCTCGAGGTAGCGCAGGCCGCCGTGGATGAGCTTGCTCGAGCGGCTCGAGGTGCCCGAGCCGAAGTCGCGCGCCTCGACCAGCGCGACGTTGAGGCCGCGCGTCGCGGCGTCCAGCGCGGCGCCGCAGCCGACCACGCCGCCGCCGACGACCACCAGGTCGAACGGCTCCTCGCGCATGCGGCGCAGCGCCTCGGCGCGCGCCTGCGGCCCCATGCGTCCGCTCATGCCGGCGCCTCGTGCCGCGGGAGGCGCTAGGCGTTGAACCAGTTGGCGAAGCGCTCCGCGTTCGCGCCCGGCTTGTCGCCGAGCACGGGATGGTGCGCGATGTCGGGCGAGTAACGGCTGGCGGAGGTGGTGCGCCCGAGCGCCTCCGCCATGGCGCGGACGTGGTGCGGCGCGCCGCCGCAGCAGATGCCGATGAAGTCCACGCCGAGGTCGCGCGCGGCGACGACGAAGGCCGCCATCTCACCGCGGGTGCAGGTGAAGGGATCGAGCGCGATCGGGAAGGCCCGGTCGCCGTCCGCGCCGCGCAGCTCCTGGAAGGCGGGCGCGTCGCTCGTCGTCCGGTAGGGGACGGGCTGGGCCGCGAGCGGCGTGTCGCCGATCGCGTCACGGACGCGTTCGAGCAGCGGCAGCATCGTCGTCGGCCCGCGCGAGCAGTTGAGCCCGACGACGTCCGCGCCGGCGGCGGCGACCCGGGCGCACGCGTCCACGACGTCGACGCCGTCGATCGTCTTGTCCTGCGTGGACGCGAAGGTCACGACCGCCGGCAGGCCGGCCGCCTTGATCTCCTCCAGCGCGATCAGCGCCTCGCCGAGGTAGTCGTTGGTCTCGGCGATCACGAGGTCGACGCCCGCCTCGACCGCCCACCCGACCTGCTCGCAGTACATCTCGCGCACCACGGCCCCGCTGGCCTCGGCGTCGTCGGGGTCGTACGCCCAGGTGTTGCAGAGGTTGCCGGCGAGCAGCGCGCCGCCCTCGTCCGCGACCTCGCCGGCGAGCGCGAGCGCACCGCGGTTGAGCGGCTCGAGGTCCTCCTCCCGCCCGATCTGGCGCAGCTTCTCGCGGTGGCCGTAGTACGTGAAGGCGAGCATGACCTCGGCGCCGGCGCGCAGGAACTCGCGGTGCAGCTCGCGGACGGCGTCGGGGAAGTCGAGTACCACCTCCGGGACGTAGGGGCCGCTCTTGAGGTAGCCACGGCGCTCGAGCTCGAACAGGTAGCCCTCGGCGCAGAGGACCGGCCCTCCCTCCAGACGCTCGAGCAGGCCGTCGGCGGCGCGGGTGCGGGTGACGGGCATGGGCGCGAGTATGCCGGAATCAGTGCCGCGGGAGGGGCGGCCCGTCGTAGAAGGAGTAGGCGCCGTCGCGCGCGTAGCGGTCGACGGCGCGGGCGAGCGCGTCGGGGTCGAGCTCGACGCCGAGGCCGGGGCCCTGGGGGACCGCGACGACGCCGTCACGCGGCGCGAACGGGCGTCCCGCGATGACGTCGTCCGCGGTCCAGCGCAGCAGCGACTGGCTGGGCTCGTCGAGCGTCGGAAGCGTGGCGGCGAGGTGCAGGTGCGCCGCGGTGGCGATGCCGAGGTCGCCGCTGTAGAACCAGAAGCCGACGCCGTGCTCCGCGCACGTGGCGGCGAAGCGGCGCGTGCCCTCGATCCCGCCGCAGGCGGAGACGCCGAGCACGAGCGCGTCCGGCGCGCCGAGCCGGCCGGCGAGGGCCGGGTCCGGCGTGTGCGCCGACATGCGGATGGCGCTCGTCCCGCGCAACTGCGCCATCTCCGCGAACGAGCCCACGGGCTCCTCGACGCTCGCGACGCCGAACGGCTCCAGCTGCTTCAGCGTGGCGCGGGCGGTGTCGAGGCGCCAGCCCATGTTGGCGTCGATCCGCAGGAGGCGGTCGGGGCCGATCGCCGCGCGCACCTCGCGCACGAGCGCGACGTCCGCGTCCGGGTCGCGCACCGCCACCTTGCCCTCGAAGCCGTCGGCGCCGTGCTCCTCGATCATGCGCGCGCAGTGGCGCGCGACCGCCGCCGGCGTGTCGTCCGTCCCCGGGCGGTAGGCGAAGTACTCCGTGAAGCGGACCTCCGGCGTGCGCAGCTCGCCGAGCAATGCGTGCAGCGGTCGCCCGGCCTCGCGCGCGGCGATGTCGTGCAGGGCGATCTCCACCCCGGCCAGCGGCCGGCGGACGATCACGCGCCCGTCGGTCCGGTGCTCGACCGGCGGCGCCGGCTCGCGGCCCAGCTCGGCGCGCAGCGCGTCCGTGTCGGTGCCGATCAGCGCCTGACCGAGGTCGCCGCGCAGCGCGTCGGCGTCGCCCGGCGAGGCGCCCTCGCCGAGCCCGACGGCGCCGTCCTCGGTGGTGACGCGCACGACGGTCCGGCTGATGCCGCCGACCACCCCGGGCGCCATGAGGTACGGGACCTCGAGCGGCACGTTGACCGGCCATGCCTCGACCCGGGCGACGCGGCTCAACGCGACAGCGCGGCGGACAGGCCGGGACTGGGCGGGGAGACCGCGTCCGCGGCGCCCTCGATCCGGTGCAGCACGCCGTCGACGAGCTCGTAGTGGCCGATCACGCGCAGCGGCGGCGAGTACACGTGGACGGTGACGGCGCCGGCGTCGTGGTCCATCCGATGGATCCCGGACCGGCCGAGCGCGAAGCTCTCGCCCGCGCCGTGGCGCTCGATCCGCCGCGGTCCCTGGACCGCCAGCTGCTCGTGGCTCGCCGCGCCCTCCAGCACGTGGACGCCGACGCAGGCGCCGCCGTGGTCGTGGAAGCCGGTGTCGCGCGGCTCCCACCAGGTGTTCAGCCACGCCTCGGCGTGCTCGTTGCGCCACAGCAGCTCGCAGCGGCCCGGGCCGCTGCGGTCGAGATCGGCGGTCTCGATCTGCGACGCGACGGCACGGGCGAGCGCCGAGCACTCGGCGGGATCGAGCACGTGGTCGGGCGGCATCGCGCTACTCGAAGCGCGCGAGAGCCGGATCCGGGGGAGAACCGGCGATGTCGGTCAACTCTCGGCTCCTTCCCGGTCGCTTCTGGGTCCGCACCGCGGATCGTATGTCGGCAGACTGTTCGTGTCGAGTGGGACTCGAGGCCGGAAGACAGGGGGCGCGGTGGGTGCGGAGGTGACCAAGCGGCTGCTGGGCTTCGACGTCTCGGCGCTGTGCGACGCGGACAAGGACCTGCCGGTCGTAGATCCCGCCGTACGAGCGATGGTGCCGGACGTGCGGATGGCGGGCCCGGCGTTCACCGTCGTGGCGGAGGAGGACCACCTGCCGGTGCTGAGCGCGCTCGCGGAGGCGGCCCCGGGCGACGTGCTCGTGATCGCCACCAACGGAGGCCGGCTCGCGGTGCTCGGCGAGCTGTTCGCGACCGAGGCGCGACGGCGCGGCCTCGCCGGGCTGGTGGTGGACGGCTGGTGCCGCGACGTGCAGGGGCTGCGCCGGGTGGGGCTGCCGGTGTTCG
>Ga0136615_10000623_pt1 | contig 16397 bp, 11 predicted proteins | sample AntDrymUQ2882206_2_FD_106647 | JGI IMG/M metagenome (GOLD analysis project Ga0136615, IMG submission 106647) | Polar desert sand microbial communities from Dry Valleys, Antarctica - metaG UQ288 (22.06) | ecosystem: Environmental > Terrestrial > Soil > Desert | place: Antarctica: Dry Valley...
AGGCGCCGGAAGGTGGCAAGCGATGTCGCATGAACGGTCACGCTGGTCAACCCGTGTTTCCCAACTCTGGATCTGCTCGGGCTAGCCTGCGGCCATGCGTGCGATTCAGATCGCTGAGTTCGGCGGACCAGAGGTGCTGACGCTGACCGAGTTGCCCGACCCGGAGCCGGGGGCGGGTCAGGTCCTCATCGCCGTCGCTGCGGCGGGGGTGAACTACGCCGACACCCACCAGGCCGAGAACTCCTACCTCTCGCCGACCCGCCTGCCGCTGGTGCCTGGCGCGGAGGTTGTCGGGTTCACGCCGGACGGGCGGCGGGTGGTCGCGCTCCTGGCAGGTGGCGGGTATGCGGAGCGGGCCGTCGCCGCCGAGGCAACCGCGTTCGAGGTGCCCGAGGTGGTTGACGACGGCCAGGCGCTGGCGCTCGTCCTGCAGGGGCTCACCGCCTGGCACATCCTGCGGACGTCGGCGCGGCTGGCGCCGGGCGAGACCGTGGTGGTGCACGCCGCGGCGGGCGGGGTCGGTTCGCTGGCCGTGCAGCTCGCCAAGGCCTGGGGCGCAGGCCGGGTGATCGCCACCGCGTCGAGTGAGGGCAAGCGCGACCTCGCCCGCTCGCTCGGCGCGGATGTCGCCGTCGACTCGCGCGCGCCCGACATGAACGCCGCGCTGCGCGAGGCCAACGACGCCCGCTTGGTCGACGTCGTGCTGGAGATGGCCGGCGGCACGGTCTTCGACGGCAGCCTGGCAGCGCTCGCGCCGTTCGGTCGCCTCGTCACTTACGGCTTCGCCAGCCGCGAGAACCCCAAGCCGGTGAACCCCAGCTCGCTGCTGCGCCACAGCACCGCCGTGGTCGGCTTCTGGCTCGCGCACTGCCTCGGCCGGCGCGAGCTGCTCGCCGACCCGCTCGCGGAGCTGTTCGCCATGACCGCCGAGGGTGGCCTGCGTCCGGTGGTCGGCGGGAGCTACCCGCTAGAGGAAGCGCGCCAGGCGCACGTCGACATCCGCGGGCGCGCCACGGTGGGCAAGCTGCTGCTCACGCCATGAAGCTGGCCACCTGGAACGTCAACTCACTGAAGCAGCGCATGCCCCGCGTGCTGGAGTTCCTCGCCGAGCACCGGCCCGATGTGCTCTGCATGCAGGAGACGAAGACCACCGCCGAGGCGTTCCCGCACGCCGAGCTGGAGACGGCGGGCTACCTGGCGGCCGACAACAGCGGCGGACGCTGGGCGGGCGTCGCGGTGCTCGCGCCCGCGGCCACCCCGCCGATCGCCGTGGTGACCGGCCTGCCCGGCGAGGTCGACGCCGAGGAACGCCGCTGGATCGAGGCCGAGGTCGCCGGGGTCCGCGTGGCAAGCGTGTACGTGCCGAACGGCCGTGCGCTCGGCACGCCCACCTTCGCTGCGAAGCTGCGGTTCTTCGACGCCATGCGGGCACGGGTGACGGCACTGCTCGCCGAGCGTGGCGGCGGGCTGGTGGTCACCGGCGACATGAACGTGGCCGCCGCCGACCTCGACGTCTACGACCCCGCCGCCTTTTCCGAGTCCACCCACGTCACACCCGACGAACGCGGGCGGCTGGAGGCGCTGCTGGCCGAGGGCATGGTCGACGCCTACCGCGAGTTGTCGCCCGACGGTGTCGGCTACACCTGGTGGGACTACCGGGCCGGGCACTTCCACAAGCACCTGGGGCTGCGCATCGACCTCGCGCTGGTGTCGACCGACCTCGCGCCGCGGCTGCGGTCGGCCGGCATCGACCGGTCCTACCGCAAGGGCCCGAAACCGTCCGACCACGCCCCGCTCATCGTCGAGTGGGACGGCGCCCCGCCGTGACCGCGTCGCGCGGCGCGGCGCTCGTGCGCCGCGGGGCCGAGGCCGGCGTGCTCGGCGGACTGGCCGCCAGCCTGCTCGGCGCCGGTGGGCGCGTGTGGTGGGTGCTGGACCTGTTCACCAGCTTCCGGGCGCAGTACGCCGCGCTGCTGGCCGCCTGCACGGCGCTGTGCGCGGCCCTGCGGTCCCGACGCCTCGCGCTGCTCGGGCTGCTGGGCCTCGTGGTGAACCTCGGCGCGGTTCTGCCCCTGTACCGGTCGCGGCGCCGGGCGGGGGCGGGCGGGCCGCGGCTATCGGTGGCGAGCTGGAACCTGCTGGTGTCGAACCGGCGCTACGACGAGGTCATCGGCCATGTCGCCGCGCTCGACGCCGACGTCGTGTTCCTGCTGGAGGCAGGCGATGGGTGGGCCCGCCGCCTGCGCGTCGCGCGGGTGCCGTTCACCGTGCACGAGCCCCTCGACCTGCCCGGCGGCGACATTCTCGTGCTGACCCGCGACCCCGACGTGCCCGTCATCGTGCGCCTGGCCGAGCCGCGGGCGATCGTGGAAGCGGCCGTTGCGGTGGGCGACACGACGGTGCGCGTGCTCGGCATCCACACCTCCGCACCGATCGACCCGTACAGGGCGGCGGCGCGGCGGCGGCAGCTCACCGCGCTCGCCACCCTGGCCCGCGACGCCACCGACGCCGTGCTGGCCGTGGGCGACCTGAACGCGACCCCCTGGTCGCGCGACTTCCGGCTGCTCACCGACGAGGGTCTCATCGACTCGCAGCGCGGCTTCGGCCTCCAGCCCAGCTGGCCCGTCTGGGCCCCACCCGCCCTGCGCGTCACCATCGACCACGCCGTCCACGGACCCGAGCTCGTCACCGTCGCCCGCTCCACCGGCCCCGCCGCCGGCTCCGACCACCGCCTCGTCTCCATCACCCTCGCCCTGCGCTGACCCGCCCGCGCTCCGACCCGGCAGGGTGGAGACGCGGGGGCTCAGGGACGCGTGCCCGTGCTGCCGGGCAGGGCCACGACGGCCAGGGACTCGCGGCGGGCGGCCGCGGCGAGCGGGGGGTCACTGGTGGCCACGGCCGCGCCGCGCAGGCGCGCGCCGGCGAGCAGCAGGCAGTCGGCGAGCGACAGCGCGGCCGTCCGCCGGTGGTGGTCATGCGTCCAGCGCAGGCGCGCGGCCTCCCGGGCTTCGTCCTCGCCCACTTCCACCAATCCCAGGACCGACCCGCGCAGCTGAAGGAGCTTGGCGCTCAGCACCTCCGGATCCCGGCCGAGCACCCGCACGCCCACGTCGAGCGTCTCGGCCAGGTTGACCGCCGTGACCGCGCAGTCCGAGCCCCGCAGCAGCGCGTCGACCTCCGCCGCTGCGGGCTCGTCCACGAGCAGCGCCACGAGGGCGAACGCGTCGAGCAGGATCACGCGCGGCCCTGGGACTCCTCCCGGCGGTACTCGTCGCGGACGTCGTCCAAGGCCCGTGGCAGCGGGCCGAGCGAGCCACGGGCCGATGCCACGGGGTCGTCGGGCATCGGCCGGATGACGAGGCGGTCGCCGAGGTCCTCGACGAGCAAGCGCTCCGTTCCCCAGCGGCGCCGCACCTCGGCGGGCAGTGAGACCTGCCCACCACTTGAGATCCGCACGATCTTCATGAGTTCGAGCATAGCGCATGGCCATTCCGCCGTTCGCATGAGCCGATGGCCGTGCCGTCTCAGTCCTGGCCGGCGCCTTGTAGGAGGTCGGCGAAGTCGGTGATCTCGTCGTCGGCGGGGGCGGCGATCTCGACCTCGCCGAAGTCGTAGTACTCGATGGTGGTGGCGACCTCGCCGCTCAGCTGCTCGCCCTCGGAGGCGGCGGCGGGCAGCTCGGCCCCGGACAGGTCCACGACGTAGGACTGGCGGGCGATCCGGCCCTCGTCGTCGAGCCAGACCTCCGTGGGGACCTCGGTGACGCCGAGGGTCTCGATCTGCTGCTCGAGGTAGGCGCGGTCCTCCTCCGCGGCCTGCTCTGCGGCCTGCTCGAGGTCGACGGTGAACCGGTAGTGCGTGGTCGCGGCGCCGCGCACGTCCTCCTCACCGACCTCCTCGATCTCGCCGTCCACGCCCTGCAGGAAGCCGAGCGTCTGGCTGGGGTCGCTGGAGAAGTCGTGGAGCTGCTCCAGACCGGGCAGGCCCTCGAGGTCGCTCAGCACAAGCCGCACCCATGGGGTCGGCGTACCCGCACTCTCGGGCAGCCGCAGGTAGACGGTCTCGCCGTCGAAGAAGGTCTCGATCTCGCCGCCGCCCTCCATTCCCACCTCCGACAGCGCGACGACCACCCGGCCCCGTCCACCCTCGAAGTCCAGCGCGCCCTCGCTGTCGATGGCCTGGTCCCCCGTCGGCCCACCGGTGATGGTCTGGGCGATGGTGAAGTTGGCCGTACCCGCCTCCACGGTGGCGGCGGTCGCTTCCGCGACCCGCTCCTCTCCGCCACCCTGCCCCCCGCAGCCCGTGAGCAGCACGGCGCAAAGGGCGAGGGCGTGCCGGAGGCGGGAAGCGCGCGCTGGACGGGCGCGGGTGGAGCCTGGAGTCGTCATGCCCACACGGTGCGGGCACGAGCCCCGCGCGTCAAACGGGGGAGGTTGCCGGCTGTGGAGAACCACCCGCGCCGCGCTCGCGACGTCGCGTGGGAACTGGTGACGCCCGGCCATGGGCCGATGCGGACAGCAACGGCCCGCATTGCGTCACCCATCGGCATCGAGGTGGGCTTGCAGTGCAGTGCCGAGCCAGCGGTAGGACGCGGCAGCCGACGCCGAGCCGGGTCGGCCCTGGAGCACGGCCACCAGACACCACCAGCGCTCCGAGCGGGGGTCGTGCTCCGCGAAGCGCGCCAGCAGCTCCCGCCGCAGCGCGGCGTCGGGTGGCCGGCCGAGCAGCGCCGCGGCGCCCGTGACGTAGCGCTCGGCCACCGGACGGGCCGCGAGATGGTCGGGTGTGATGCCGTCGCGCAGCGCGGCGTCGGCGGCCGCCACGAACTCCGAGTTCAGGGCCTGCCACCCCGCGGTCGCGCGGCTCCAGGTCGACCAGCCGGCCGCCTGACGCCGCAGGTTCGCACGGAAACCCTCGTCGGTGCTCAACTCGGCCAGTTCCAGCCAGGCCTCGAGCTGCTCATCGGTGGGGTCGTCGGGTAGGTCGGCCACGCTGGCCTCCTGCATCATCCGACCTCGACACCGACGACCTCGACGCGGCCGAGCGCACCGTCGCGGGGACGGTGCGCTCGATGGGCCTCACGGTGTAGGACTGAGCCCGGTCACCCAGGCGCATGGCCCGGGTGACCGGGCGGGCGGGCCCTCAGCCGAAGCGGCGGAAGCGGTAGAACGACCAGTAACGGGCGTCGCCGTCGCTGTGGAACAGCACGGCGTTGTAGGTGATGCCCTTCCAGGTGATCAGCGGGCGGGCCGCGTTCTGCGCCAGCCCCTCGGGCGACAGCACGGCCGAGTCCCAGCCGATGACGTCGTCGCCGGACACGTAGATGGGCTGCATCAGGTGCCCCGCGCTGTCGATCACCGCCTGGTCCGGGTCGACGCCCGTGTACTTCGCCAGGCAGGATGCGTAGGCGGCCGCGTCGCGCCACGCCGTGCTGATCGCGTCGGCGTTGGAGGTGTCGTGCTCCACGCACAGGGTGGACAGGATGATCGGCGCCGAGGGCAGGGCCTCGGGGCCCCACAGCAGCAGCGGGCCCGGCTGCGGCCCGAACGCGTCGCCGCTGTCCACCGAGTTGTAGATGCCGCTGCGTGCGCCGGAGGACTGGTCGGCGGCGTCGTGCAGGTTGAAGCACAGGAAGATCTCGTCATTGGCGGAGCCGCCGTCGATGGCGGTCTCCCTCTCCGCGTACAGACCGGCGAACTCGATCCAGTACCGGGTCGTGGCGGTCGCGGCGGGCGGGGGTGGCGGCGGCACGGCCAGCGCACGGCCCGTCGCCTCGGCGGGCGGCGGAGGGCCGCCCGCCCGCAGCGTGACGCCGTCGGCGTCGCGCACGCCGCGGGCCGCGAACGCGCCGCGCGCCCGAGCCTGCAGTGCTTCGTCGTCCATCGCGGCGCGGGCGTTCGCGCCTGCGGCCTGGGCCCCCACGGCGGCCGTGCGGGCCTGCGGGGTCAGGGCGCTCCAGCGGCGCACGGCGTCCTCGGCCGCGGCCCGGCCGGCCCTCGCGGGCGTCGATCGCGCGGCCCAGGGCCAGCTCGCCGCGCGTGCGGCCGGGCACCTGGCCGGTGTAGCGCTGGAGCAGCGTGATCAGCAGGGCGGCGCCCTCCTGATTGGCGTTGGGGTTGGTGCGGACGGTGCGGGTGGTGTCGGTACCGGTCATCACGAACTCCTCTGGATCGTCTGCATGTGGGAGGGATCTGCCTCAGGAGGTCTAGTGAGTTAAGAGACGACGGTGACGCCGCCGTCGAGGTCGCCGGCGTAGACCTCGCCGGTCGCCGGGTCGGTGTGGATGGAGAACACGGGCGGGAGGGTGAGGTGGGTGATGAGGGTGTCGGTCTCGCCGTCCACGATGTAGACGCCGTCGTCGGCGCCCAGCGTGATCCGGCGGGTGGGCGGGTGGACGGAGATGGCGCGCAGCTCGCGGTGGATGGGGATGGTGGTGAGGACGGTGGCGGTGCTGGCCTCCAGCACCGTGACGCTCGGCGACACCCCTCCGCCGCCGAGGTTCGACGTGTAGAGCCGGTCGTTGTCGACGTCCAGCGCCACGTCCGCGGGCTGGGTCACCGAGGGACCGATCACGACCGGCGGCAGGATCTCGCGGACCTCCGGGTCGTCGATCACCACGCCGACGGCGTTGATGTGCGGCTGTGTCGAGTGGTGGCTGAGGGCGATGTAGAGCCGGTTGGTCGCGGGGTCGGTCACCATGCCCAGCGCCCCCTTGCCGATCGGTATGGGCGCCAGGAAGGTGTTGGTGGCGCCGTCGAGCACCTTGATGACCTGCTCCATCGAGGTGGAGACGTAGACGCGGTGGGTGCCGGTGTTCACGGCCACGTGGGTCGGGGTGCTGCCCATCGCCAGCGTGGCGATCACCGTCATCGTGACGGTGTCGACGACCGACAGGCTGGAGCTCTGCTCGCCCCGGTTCACGACGTAGGCACGGCCGAGGGTGGGGTCGACCGCGAGGTCGCCCGGGCGGTGGCCGACCGGCAGCGCCTTCACCACCTTGAGGGTCGCCCGGTCGATCACCTCGAGCGTGCCGAACTGTGGCGACGGGTGTGGCGGCCCGGCAATGGTCTGGAAGAACCGGCTGGCGAATATGTGCGCGCCATCGCCGCCGATGCCGAGGACGTGGCCCTTCTGGCCCCTCGGCGCCTTGGGCAGCGTGACCGGCTGCAGGCGGGTGAGGGGCGACAGGGCGGGGATGGCGGTCTTGCGGGTGCCCTCCTCGGTGAGGGAGATCTTGTGCGAGCCGCCGGCCTCGATCCAGCGGTCGACCCGCAGGTCGCGCGCCAGGTGGCTGGTCACCGTCACCGGCCCGCGCCGGTAGGCGTAGGCGTCGACCGCGGCGAGCTTCCAGTCCGGCAGGATCGCCTCGCCGAGCGCGTCGAGGAACTGGCTGCGGGAGGGCTCGGTCTCTCCGCCGTAGGCGTCGGCGAAGTCGTTGAGGAGGTCGTCGCGGTACTCGTCGTCCTCCAGGTCCGACTCCCACATCTGGAAGGGCACGAGCAGGCCGCCGTGGCGCGGGACGTGCACGGAGATCGGCTCCATGCCGATCGGGAACTCCTCGTCGGAGTCGACGTCGGAGAACGGGCTGGTCCGGAAGCGCCGCAGCTCGCCGGTCGCCGGGGAGTTGACCAGCATGAGGATGAACGGCTCGTCGGAGTTGGAGCCGGCGTCGACGTCGGCCTCCTCGATGCAGTCGAGCTGGGTCAGCTCCACCGTCGCGGTCAGGCCCAGGGGGGTGGGTTCGGCCGTCAGGCGCCCGTGGATGCGGAAGTCGCCCTCGTCGGCGTCGTCGCCGCGGTTGCAGCGCACCGAGAAGTCCTGGCCCCCGCTCTCGGCGACCTGCTCCAGCTCTGCCCAACTCCAGGTGGCCTTGTCCGACCCGATGTAGTCGGGGTGCCCCCCGACTAGCGAGATCAGGAAGTGGCCGATGGCGTCAACGATGCTGCCGACGATCTCCTTGAAGTCGTGCCAGGCCGCCTCAAGGATCTCTATGAAGCTGGTGCCGTCGTTGAACAGCACTATGTCGGACGGCATCTGGTCGAGCGGGCCCACCACGTACCAGGTGTGGTCGCCCGCCTCGAAGTCGTTGAACTCCATGAGGAGGTTCTGGTCGTTGCCGTGGTCGAGGCGGAAGCGCTTGCCGCCGATCTCGACGTCGATGTCGGATTGCGTGCCACAGCCGAACTCGTCGTCGGCGGTGTGCAGCTCCAGGCGGACGAACCAGCCCTCGTCGCTGCCGTTCGGCGCGGGCGGGTAGCTCCCCGCGGACAGGAACGTCGCCGGCAGCTTGTTGGGCTGCTCGAACTGCTTGATGTCGTCCTCGTAGCCGGCCAGGATGCTGCCGAGCACGGGGATGTTCGACGGGCCGCCGTCGCCGGGCCGCAGCTCCTTCATCACCTTCGCGGTCCAGAAGGCGCCCGTGTCGGGGCCCGCGGCGATCATGATCTGGCCCAGCTGGGTGAGCCACTGGGTCGAGTGCGCCTGCGCCGCGGCGAGCGCCTGCCGGAACAGCTTCTGAGCGGTGTTCGGGTCGGCGCCGTCGAGATCGGCCAGGTCGCGGTTGCGGGCGTTCACCTTCGCCAGCCAGGTGCTGTCCAGCGCGATGCCGGGGGGCGCCAGCCAGATGGCGCCCTCGGGGATGGGCACGCCCTCCACCGTGTCCGGGCCGGTCTCCGCGCCGGCCTGGCACTCGTGCCAGCGGCGGCACAGGCCGCTGTCGCTCAGCGGCGAGATGCCGTCGCAGACGAGGTTCATGAAGGTCGAGCCGACGAACTCCTGCAGCAGCGTGCAGTCGAACGCGATCTTGCCGTGGTGCTTGAAGCCGTGCTGCTCGGCCAGCTCGTAGGTGCCGGTGTAGAGGTGGAGGCTGTTGCGCTCGCCCGCGGGCACGTCGAACCACGTGACCGGCTGCGGGCCCGTGCCGTCGGTCGACCGGCGCATGCGGCGCGCGGGGTCGTCCACCCAGTTGGAGTGGGAGTAGAAGTCCTGCATGGCGTGCAGGCCCACGCCGACGGCGTGGCGGGCGGCGGCCACGTCGCCGCGGTCCGCGGCCCACAGCACCGCCGCGACGGTGCCGCCCATGTAGCGCTGCCACATCAGGTTGATCTGGGCGACGGAGGTCAGATCGTCGAAGTGGACCTTGATGAGGTCGTCGTGGGCGAACATCGCCGCCTTCCACCGCGACACCCCGCCGAAGGTGTTCCAGAACGGGTTGTAGAGGTAGGTGTCGACGTAGTCGGCCACCCAGGCCAGGGCGCTGGCGGCCGTCTTGGCGCCGGCGCCGGCGTCGGGGGTGTCCGTGAGGTTGCCACTGTTGGTCCACTTGGCCGCCGTGGCAGCCAGCCGGGTCAGCTTCTCGTGGTACCAGGGCGAGCCCTTGGTGGGGTCCTCGCCGCCGAAGGCGGGCAGGGCGCGGGGCAGCAGCCCAAGGACGGTCGCGAGCAGGGTGAACATCGTGGTGTCTCCTTGGTTATGGGGGAATCGTCAGGGCGTGCAGAGCAGAACGTCGATGTCGTGCAGCGGCCGCGACACGCTGACCCTGTCGCGGCCGCGGTCCGCGGTCAGGGGGCCGTGCTCCAGCGACCGCACGGTCCCCGAGGGCAGGTCGTGGAGCTCCAGGCGTAGGTCGGCGAGTGGCCGGCCTGTCCAGTTCAGCGGGGCCGCCGCGGCACCGCCGACCCCCAGGGTCTCCAGCGCCACCAGGGAGGGTTCTGCGCCATCGTCCGTGCCTCTCTGTTCGTGGGTGCGCGTCAGCGCTTGCCGGGCATGCGGATCGGGCCCGGCTTGGGCGGTGCCGGTGGGGCCGGTGGGGCCGAGGGCGTAGGCGGCGGGGTCGCCGGCGGCGTCGGCGGAGTCGGCGGGGGCACGGCGGAGCCCGCGCCCGCGCCGAGGGTGAGGCGGTCGATGACCTCGACCCAGACCACCCGGTGGGCGGGGCCGTTCTCCACCCCGACCGGCGGACCACCGTCGTGGTGCAGGGAGTCGCCCCACTGCAGCTCGCGGACTGCGATCCGGTCGGCGAGGCCCGCGTCGGGCGGGCCTTGGCGCCGCCACGAGACCTTTCCTGTCACCGTGATCTCGTTGGTGTCCGGTGGGTGGGACAGCAGCGAACGGCCGCCGCTCGGCACGAGCACGTCGCTGGCGGCGGTGGCCCGGTCGTAGACGGTCGCCCGGAAGACGTTGTTGCCGATCCAGCGACCGGTGACGGTGACATCCACCGCGTCGGCCCCGTTCGCCTTCGCCGTCAGGGTCCGCTTCGCCGGCAGCTGGACCGGCGCGGTCACCACGACCGAGGACACGTGGCAGCCCGGCGCGGACACCGGCTGGTAGCGCACCAGCGCCAAGCGCAGGAACGGGAACCAGTGCAGCCCAGCGCCGAGGTCGAACTCGACGTCGGCGAACCAGCGGTCGGACGCCTCGTCGAAGTGCACCGGGAACCCGACCACCGTCTGCCCGGCGACCGGCAGGTCGAGGCGCGGCTCGACGTGGCCGGGGAAGTTCGCGGGGAGCAGGTGCGGGCTCGGGTTCCCGAACCCGCCGAGCGGGTCCTCCGCCCAGCGGGTGACGCGGTCGTGGCGCGGCCCGTGCTGGAGCTGGTCGCCCGCCGCCGGGTCGCGGTAGACGACGACGCCGAGGCGCTCGCCCGTGCCGGTGTCGTGCCACGGCCGGGCCAGCCACACCCGCAGGCCGCTGGTGCGGCGGGTGCTGGTGAACACCCCGCCCTCCGTCTTGCGCTCCCAGCGGAACAGCGGCACGGTCGAGTGCACGACCGGGGCCTCGGGCCGCGCGGTGTTGGGCACCACGGCGACGACGCCGGTCCCCTCGCGGGTGAGCTGGTCAGGCCGCGTGCCCGCCGAGAAGTACTCGCGGAAGCGGGTGCCGCCCAGCGCAGAGTAGGTGATGTCGCGCCGCCGGGTGTCCCCCAGCGACTGGCGCACCTTCCAGCTCACAGTCGCCGCGCCCTCCGGCACCGTCACCGTGCCGGCCGTGGCGTCGCGCTGCTCCGTGGTGACCGGCCCGACGCCGTCGTCCAGCACCTCCTTCCAGCGGGCGACGACGTCGATCCGGGCGGTGCTGGCGGGGTGGCACTCGGCGCTGCCGCTGACCTCGGCGGTGGTCTCGCCGGCCTTGGGCATCGCCACGGTGGCGGCGGTCACCCCCAGCGGCTCCAGGGGTTGCATGACGGCGTGCACGATCGTGACCGGCTCGGCCGGGGTGAGCAGCGGCGCCTGCCCGGCCAGCGCCCCCGGCCGCGCCTTCGGGTTCAGGTCGATCTCCATGAGGTCGAGGCCCGCGTCGTCCAGCGTGCTGGACAGCCGCGTGACGACGGTCGCCGCGCGCGGGACGGTGATCTCGAGCACCTGGCGCCCGCCTGGCGCGGTCGGGGTGGCGGCGCTGACGGCGTCGCCGGCGCCCGGCTTGGCCACCAGCCGGACGGGGGACGGCACCGGGTGGCGCCCGCCGAAGGGGACGACGACCGCTCCGTCGCCGCGCGCGCTGGGCAGGCCGGAGGCGGCGACGCCGGTGGCGAGCGGGTCGGCGAGGTAGGGCAGGTGCGGGTTGTCGCTGTCGAGCACGACGTACTCGCCGGCGGGCAGCGGCCGCCCGCGCACCAGGCCGTCCAGCGAACCGGTCGGCGGCTCGGGGTCGTCGGCGTTCACCGCGACGCGGATGCCCGGCTGGGCGACGCGCCGGGTGGGGTCGGCGGGGTCGGGGACGTCGGTGTCGAGGAACGACCCGGCCTCCAGCGCGCCCAACGCCAGCGCCCGGTCGCGGTCCGCGGGGGTGGCCCGCGGTCCCATCGCGGCGTCGAACTGGCCGTGCAGCTCGGCGAGGTGCTGCCAGGCGCGGGGCGCGGCGAGGTGGCGCTCGCAGGTCCCACCAAGGAGGGTCCCGTCGCCCTTGCTGCGCACCACCAGCCGCAGCAGTGACTCACCCGCGGTGAACGGCGCGCGCGGCACCACGGCCGGGGCCGGGACGGGGTCGAGCCGCTTGTAGACCACCCCCGGGGAGACCAGGCGCTCGTCGCACAGCTCGGGGGCGATGCTGTTGCCGGCCAGGTCGGCGCCGCGGATGCGGAACTCGTAGCTCCGGCCGTAGCGCAGCCGGGGCAGGGTGCCGGGCTTGGTGACCTGGTTCATGGCCAGCGGGTAGCGCTGCGAGAACTGCGGCTGGACGACCTCGGTGGTCACGCGGCCGGACGGGTCGGTCGTCAGGGAGGTGCCGGGGCGGCGGGCGGCCAGGCCGTCGCCGTCCCAGGTCAGCAGGTCCTCGCCGACCTCCAGGACCGGGGCCCCCGCGGCGTCGCGCTGCTCGACGGCCACCATCGGGTCGAGCACGGCCTCGTCGTCGGCGGTCAGCGTGATGGGCGGCTCGGCCCTGCTGATGGCCTTGCCCACCCGGTAGCTGACCAGGCGGCGCATGAGCGAGCGCCACTCGCCGCCGTCGGTGCGGACGTCGACCCGGTAGCCGGCGGTGACGTCGTCGGCGAACAGCTCGACCTCGCCGCTCGCGCGCTGCGCCACCTCCACCGAGTCGGGCCGGCCGAAGCCGTCGGCCAGCACCGTCCCGCGGGCCACCGTGTGGTCGACGGTCGTGGCCCGCCGGTCGACCTTGGCGACGGTGATGCCGAAGTTGCGCCGGGGCGGCAGGGCGGGGGTGCCGCCGTTGTTCCCGGGGGCGCGCAGGCTGCGGGCCAGCGTGTCGAGCTGCTGGGTCATGCCCACCACGTCCATCGTGGTGACGACGTACTTGTCGGCCCCCGGGCCCTCGGGGCGCAGGTCGAGCATGCCGTTGACGATCTCGGTCGGCGCGCCCTGCTCGGTCGCCATCGTGAAGCGCCCGGTCGCCGGGTCGGCGATGACCCGGCTGACCGGCGCGCCGCCGGCGATCTGGGAGGGCATGCCGATGACCTGCAGGCCGTGCGCGCCGGCGGACAGCTGCATGGTCAGGTCGATGCGCAGGCCCAGGGGGATGGCCAGTGTGGGGTGGGCGGCGACCAGCCCGAGGATCTGGTGGAAGTCGGCCTCGTCCACCGTGCGGGTCTTGTCGAGGCGCCCGGGGGCGGGCGCCTGCCCGGCCCGCGCCTGCCCGTTGCCGCCGGGGGCGGCGGCGCCACGCAGGCGGCGCAGCACGGGGACCAGCGGCACGACCGCCGCGGCGTCGGCGAGGCCCTGGCCGCGCAGCAGCTCGGCGGCGCGCTCGAGGCTGGCGGTGCTGGCGCTGGTGGGGTCCAGCAGGTCGGCTATCTGCTCGCGGGCGGCGGCGTCCGCGGTGGGCGCCAGCGCGCGGGCCGCGGCGCGGCCGTTGGCCTGCCCGCCCTGCCCGTAGGTCCAGGCGGCCAGCCCCGACAGCGCGGCGCCCAGGTTGCCCGCGCCGTTGCCGCCGTTGCCGCCGTTGCCGCCGTTAGCCGTGGCGCGGGCCGCGGCGCCCTCGGCGGTGGCACCGGAGTAGATGCCGCGCAGGGTCTGGGTGAGCGGGCGGAACAGCACGGAGCTGCCGACCCCGGCGATGTCGTCGACCTCGCCGCCGCCGTCGAGCTGCACGGGGGTGTCGGGCCCGAACAGCGCCGTCCACAGCTCCGAGCGCGGCTCGTCGCTGACGACCTTCGCCGCGACCGGGCTGGCCGCGCCGTCGACCAGCACGTTGACGGTGTCGAACACCCGCACCTGCGCCGGCCAGTCCAGCAGCCCGGGCAGGTCACCGAGCTTCCCGCTGTCGGCGGCCACCCGCAGGGACACCACCATCGACAGCTTCACCACGCCCGGCTCGGCGTAGCCGTCGGGCAGCACGGTCCAGATCGCGTGTGTCTTGTTCATCGCTGCTTCCTCCAGGTGCGCGGGGACGCTGCTCGGGTCAGGCGTAGGACAGGCAGTAGGTGTCCCAGGGCCGCGCGTCGGCCCTGGGCCAGTTCGCGGGGGCCATCTGGTCGAGGAAGCCGGGCATTCCGCCGCCGGGGGTGGCCAGCGCCCGCTGGGCGGCGCGGTCACCGCCGCCGCCGCCGGCGAACGTGTAGTCGAAGGAGATGCGCACGGTCTTGCGCCAGAACAGGACCTTGACGGAGACCTCCATCTCGGCCCTGCCGATCAGCTCCTCGGTCTCGAACACGTAGGTCAGGACCACCAGCAGCTTCACGCTGACCTCGAGGATCCCGAGCACGTCGACCTCGCCGCGGACCTCGAGGTAGCCGCTCAGCGCGGCCCCGGTGTCGCGGTCGTAGGCGAAGTGGATGCCGCCCATCACCGAGACCGCCCCGCGGGCGACGCCGAGGTTGACCGACACCGCGGCGCCGAACTCCAGCATCCCGTCCAGCCGCTCCAGGCCCCGGGTCGACAGCCCGACGCCGAGGTAGCCGCCGCCGCCCAGGCACAGCACGGTCAGGCGGAAGCGGTTCTCCGGGGTCGAAAAGGCCAGGTTGAGCTCCGGCGGCTTGGCGAACCACAGGTCCAGCCCGGCGGAGAACGTGATGTTCTCCAGGACGAACATCCCGCTGGCGACGGGCGGCAGCAGCACGGCGAACGACGAGCGCACGCCGTCGTCGGTGACGTCGAGCGCCGGCGGGTCCGAGAAGCCCGTTCCCCCCGGGACCAGGTCCGCCAGGGTGCGCAGGAAGGCGAGCACCCCATGGAACTGCAGGTCGCCCAGCTTGGCGTCGAGGTCCGGCTTGCTGCCGTCAGTGCTGGTGAAGCTGATGTGCTCGACCGGGACGACCACCAGCTGCTGGTCCAGCAGGCCCAGCGACAGCGAGACGTTCTCGATCCGGCAGGTCGCGCGGCTGCGCACCACCGGGTTCGCGGGGTCGACGGGCTGCACCAGCTCCGTGGTGGCGTCGATCACCAGATTGGCCTCGCGGTCACCCAGCGGGCGGATGGCGCCGCTGACCGGGCCGGCGTCGACGTCGATCTCCTGGCGCGCCCGGACCTCCTGCGGGCCGGCCTTGAACAGCGGCACCTTCCAGTGCAGGTGCGGCGCCGAGACCCCGTCGAGTGCGTGGGTCACCAGCTTCGGCACGCCCGTGCGCAGGTCGAGGTCGAGGTCGCCGATCAGCTCACTGAGCGGGAAGACCCCGAACAGCGTGACGTCGCCGACGAGGTTGCCGATGACGTCGGCGGCCTTGACCTTGCCGGTGGCCAGGCCCACGATTGGCCCGCCGACGGGGCCCGCCAGCCGCGAGACCGCCTGGAGCGGGAACTGCGGGGCGACCAGCCCGCCGGTGACCTGGGGGTCGCCGAGGTCGACGGTGGGCGCGGCCCCGGCGGCGAGCTGGAGCAGCACCTCGCCGGCGTTGCGCTCTGGGTGGAAACCGTGGTCGAGGTAGGGCTGGGCGAAGCGCAGCACCTGCGGACCGGCCGCACTCGGCGCGAAGCGCTGCAGGGTCGGGACGGCGCCGACGATCTGGGAGGTGGTGAGCGTCACCCGGGGGCCGCCGCTGCCGGTGCGCGGCTCGATGTGGGTGGTGAGCGCGACCCGCTGCGCGACCACGTCGGTGGCCTCCGGGGCGTCCGCCGAGGGCGGCGCCACCGACAGCACCTGGCCGCCGAGCTCGATCGTGCGCAGGTCCGCGCCTTGCGGGCCGTTGTAGGCCGCGGCGAGCGGGCCGCGGTCCTCGATGCCGTCGGGCATGAAGACCAGGGGCAGCTCGAAGGCGGTGGTGCGGCCGCCGCGGTCGACCCCCAGGCAGCGGTAGGCCACGGGCTCGTTGGTGGTGCCGTGGCGCAGCACGCGGGTCATGACCCCGCCGGACGCCACGAAGTTCACGGTCTTGATGTCCGGGTCCGCGGGGGTGGAGCGGGTCAGGATCGTGACGCTGCCCCACGGCAGGCCGCGCTCGGCGGGCTCGTTGTCGCCGTAGGTCCGGGTGGGCTCCAGGACGGTGACGACCTGGGTGGTCTGCAGCGCCGCGACGGCGCCGTTGGCCTTGGGGAAGACCCGCGTGGTGGTGGTGGTCAGGATGGCCTCGTGGTTCAGCGGGAACAGCCGCCCCACGTCCACGGTGCGGACCACCACGTCGCGGCCCATGGCCATCCGGTGGCGGTAGCCCTTCAGCTTGTCGCTGCTGCTGTTCCAGGACCGGTCGGCGTCGAGCCAGGCGCCGAGCCCCGAGAGCATCAGCTGCTCGGTGATCCACGGCCTGCTCTTGCTCTGCTCCACCAGGCGCGCCCGATTGAGCTGGTGCAGTCCGGGGGTGAGGCGTCCGTCGCCCACCCTCTTGTGCCAGTCCGACGTGCCGGGGTCGATCTCCTCGGACTCCAGGGCGATCAGGTCGGCGGGGACCTCGACCGCCCGCCCGTCCCCCAGGCGCAGGCGGGCCAGGCGGGTGTGCCACAGCTCGACCCGGCCGTCGTGGACGACGGGGGCGGCGGCGTGCACGAAGCGGTTCGCGCCGCCCCGCGGGGTCA